>Ga0255212_1000188_pt1 | contig 18826 bp, 15 predicted proteins | sample Miss_Yuk_RepC_8d_FD_188425 | JGI IMG/M metagenome (GOLD analysis project Ga0255212, IMG submission 188425) | Freshwater microbial communities from Mississippi River, Louisiana, United States - Miss_Yuk_RepC_8d | ecosystem: Environmental > Aquatic > Freshwater > River | place: USA: Louisiana...
TGGCCGAGGCAATCGCTTTGGACACGGCTGCGGCGTCGTGGCCGTCCACGGCGTCGATCACGTTCCAGCCGCAGGCGGCAAAACGCTGGGGCGTGTTGTCGATGAACCAGGGGGCGACCTGGCCGTCGATCGAGATGCCGTTGTCGTCGTACAGGGCGACCAGCTTGTTGAGCTTCCAGGCACCGGCCAGGGCCACAGCCTCGTGGCTGATGCCTTCCATCAGGCAGCCGTCACCCAAAAACACATAGGTGTGGTGGTTGACGATGGCGTGGCCGGGGCGGTTGAACTCGGCGGCCAGCATCTTCTCGGCCAGGGCCATGCCCACGGCGTTGGTGATGCCCTGACCCAGCGGGCCGGTGGTGGTTTCCACGCCGGGGGTCACGCCGACTTCGGGGTGGCCGGCGGTCTTGCTGTGCAGCTGGCGGAACTTTTTCAGCTCGTCGATCGGCAGTTTGTAGCCCGTCAGGTGCAGCAGCGCATAGATCAGCATGGAGGCGTGGCCGTTGGACAGCACGAAGCGGTCGCGGTTGGCCCAGTGCGGGTTCTTGGGGTTGTGCTGCAGGTGATCGCCCCACAGCGCCACGGCCATGTCGGCCATGCCCATGGGGGCGCCGGGGTGACCGGAGTTGGCTTGTTGAACGGCGTCCATTGCCAGCGCACGGATCGCGTTGGCCATTTGTTGCTTGTTTGCCATGAGGGGCAGCTCCGGTCTGTAGATTCGGGAAAACCCCGGATTTTAACGGCCGCAGCCGCGTCCAAGGCCGTAACCGGAGTTACAGCTGAAGGCCTTCAGGTCATCCTCGGGCTTGACCCGAGGATCCATGGATGTTCGATGCGTTGGGCACGACGGGGCAGAACGCCTGCCCTCGTGGCAACATTGCCCCATGAGCATTTCTTCCGAAATTTCCGTCGGCTTTGTCGCCCAGGCCATGGTGCTGGCCGCCGGTCGGGGCGAGCGCATGCGCCCCTTGACCGACGCCACCCCCAAGCCGCTGTTGCCCGTGCGCGGTCAGCCGCTGATGCAGTGGCCCATGCAGGCGCTGGCCCGCGGCGGCTTTGTCCGTCAGCTGGTCAATACCGCCTGGTTGGGCGAGCAGATCCTGACGCATTTCGGCAACGGTGTGACCTGGCCTGGCTTGCCCGAGGTCCAGATCGCTTATTCACATGAAGGCCGTGACTTTGGCCGGGCGCTGGAGACGGCGGGCGGCATCCTGCGTGCTTTGCCTGTGCTCGATGACGTGTTCTGGGTGGTGGCCGGTGACGTGTTCGCGCCGGACTTCGTGTTCAGCCCTGAAGCCGTGGCGCGTTTTGCCGCCAGCGGCCAACAGGCGCACCTCTGGCTGGTGCCCAACCCGGCGCACAACGCCAAGGGCGACTTTGGCCTGGCCGCAGATGGCCACGTGCTCAACCTGCCGGCTGGCGACCCTGCCCGGCAATACACCTTCAGCACGATTGCCCTGTACCGCAAAAGTTTCTTCACCCGGCTGGACGCGCCCGCACCTGCAGGCAACCCCGCGGGCGTGGCCGTGCCGCTGGCGCCAATGCTGCGCGCCGCCATGGACCGTGGTGAGGTCAGTGGCGAGGTCTACACCGGCGCCTGGACCGATGTGGGCACGCCCGAGCGTCTGGCGCAGCTCAACGGCTAGTTCCCTTGTAGGAGCGCGCCTCTGCGCGCGAATCGGCCACTCTCCACGAAGAGGCATTCGCGCGCCGGGGCGCGCTCCTACAATGACCGAATGACTTCCTCCATTTACGCGCAACGCCGCGCCCGCCTGGCCGCCCAGCTGGGCGCCGGTGGCATCGCCATCATCCCCACGGCGCGCGAGCAGCAGCGCAACCGCGACAGCGACTTTCTGTTCCGGCACGACAGCTATTTTTATTACCTGACCGGTTTTACCGAGCCCAACGCCTGGCTGGTGCTGACTGCCGAGGGCGAGGCCACGCTGTTTTGTCAGCCCAAGGACCTGGAGCGCGAGATTTGGGACGGCATTCGCCTGGGGCCCGATGCCGCGCCAGCTTTGCTGGGGGTGCAAAAGGCGCTTTCGGTTTCCGAGCTCGACACCCAGCTGCCCAAACTGCTGGAAAACCGCAGCACGGTCTGGTTCCCGTTCGCCACCCACGACGGGCTGGAGAGCCGCATCGAAGGCTGGCTCAAGCCGGTGCGCGCCCGTGTGCGTTTTGGCGCGCTGTGCCCGGACCAGCAGCGCGATGTGTGTGCCCTGCTGGATGAGATGCGTCTGGTGAAAGACGCGCACGAGCTGGATGTGATGCGCCGAGCCTGTGCGATCAGCGCCCGCGCCCACATCCGCGCCATGCAGCGCTCGGCGGCCATGCTGCGCGCCGGCCAGGAACTGCGCGAATACCACCTGGACGCCGAGTTGCTGCACGAGTTCCGCCAGCATGGCTCGCAGTACCCGGCCTACGGGTCGATTGTGGCCGGGGGTGCGAACGCGTGCATCCTGCACTACCGCGCCGACAAGGCCCTGATCCAGGATGGCGATCTGGTGCTGATCGACGCCGGCTGCGAGCTCGACGGCTACGCCAGCGACATCACCCGCACTTTCCCGGCCAACGGCCAGTTCACCGGTCCGCAGCGTGAGCTGTACGAGCTGGTGCTGGCTTCGCAGGACGCGGCGGTCGCTGCCACCCGAGCCGGCGCGCGCTTTGTCGATCCGCACAACGCCACCGTGGCAGTGCTGGCGCAAGGCCTGCTCGATGTGGGCCTGCTCGACAAAAACAAGGTCGGCAGTGCGCAGGACGTGATCGCCAACCGCAGTTATTTCCCCTTCTACATGCACCGCACCGGCCACTGGCTGGGCATGGACGTGCACGACTGCGGCAGCTATGTGGAGCCTTCCGAGGTGGGCCAGGTCAGCGAGCGCAAAGACCCGCTCAGCGGCGAAACCATCAAGGACCGCCCCAGCCGTATCTTGCGCGAGGGCATGGTGCTGACCATCGAACCGGGCCTGTATGTGCGCCCTGCGCAAGGCGTGCCCGAACAGTTCTGGAACATCGGCATCCGCATCGAGGACGACGCGGTGGTCACGGCCGATGGTTGCGAACTGATCACCCGCGACGTGCCGGTGGCCCCCGACGAGATTGAAGGGCTGATGCGTGCCTGAACTGCAAGGCCGCATCGTCTCGGTGCAGGTGGGCCACTCGCGCCTGCTGCGCGTGGGCGAACGCACCGTGCGCTCGGCCATCTGCAAGCAGGCCGTTGCAGGTCCGGTGAGTGTGGGGCCGCTGGGTCTGAAGGGTGATGAGCAAAACGACCTGAGCGTGCATGGTGGCCTGTCCAAGGCGGTGTACGCCTTGCCGTACGTTCACCTGGCTTGGTGGTCGGCACAGCGTCTGGTGGCAGGTGTGTCCATGCTCGAGGAAGCTTTTGTGCCTGGCCAGCTCGGTGAAAACCTGAGCCTGGACGGCGTGGATGAGCACAATGTTTTCATTGGTGACCGTCTGTGTTTCGACGGGGGCGTGGTGCTGCGTGTGACCGAGCCGCGCCAGCCCTGCGCCAAGTTCAATGCGGTGCTCGGTTACGAACGTGCCGGCAAGGAGATGGTGCAGTCTGGCCGGTGCGGGTTTTATCTGGCGGTAGAGCAGCCAGGGGCTTTGCAGGCAGGCGAGGCTTTCAGGCTCCAGTCCGGCCTGCGCGAGACATCCATCGCCCGGGCCTTGCAGCACAAGGCGTTCAAACACTTGCGCTGAACGAATCGGGCCTTCACTTTTGCATTCAGGTCAAAAGCCTGCTGACTTTGATACGTATTGAACCGAATGCCACGGTCATGTCAGAGGCCTACAATGGAAAACACCATATCACCTGACGAAATCGGAGGGTGGTCACAACAACGGAGATCCCCATGAGCAACAAGCTCCAGGCCGAAGAAAAACGCGCCATCCTGCGCAAGGCTGCCCTCGAATACCACGAGTTCCCCACCCCCGGCAAGATCGCCATTGCCGCCACCAAACAGCTGGTCAACCAGCACGATCTGGCGCTGGCCTATTCACCCGGTGTGGCGGCCCCCTGCGAGGAAATCGTCAAGGACCCGGCGGCTGCCTTCAAGTACACCAGCCGCGGCAACCTGGTGGGCGTGGTGACCAACGGCACCGCCGTGCTGGGGCTGGGCGACATCGGCCCGCTGGCTGGCAAGCCCGTCATGGAAGGCAAGGGCGTGCTCTTCAAGAAGTTCTCGGGCATCGATGTGTTCGACATCGAGATCAACGAGAAGGACCCGGACAAGCTGGTCGAGATCATCGCGGCGCTGGAGCCGACTTTTGGCGGCATCAACCTCGAAGACATCAAGGCGCCCGACTGTTTCTACATCGAGCGCAAGCTGCGCGAGCGCATGAAGATTCCGGTCTTCCACGACGACCAGCACGGCACCGCCATCGTGGTCGGCGCGGCCATCCTCAACGGCCTCAAAGTTGTGGGCAAGGACCCGAAAAAGATCAAGCTGGTGACTTCGGGTGCAGGCGCGGCGGCGCTGGCTTGCCTTGGCCTTTTGGTCAAGCTGGGTATCCCGCGAGAGAACATCTGGGTGACCGACCTGGCCGGTGTGGTCTATGAAGGCCGCACCGAATTGATGGACGAGGACAAGGTCCAGTTCGCGCAAAAGACCGATCTGCGCAAGCTCGCCGAAGTCATCGAGGGCGCGGACGTGTTCCTGGGCCTGTCGGCGGGTGGCGTGCTCAAGCAGGACATGGTGGCCAAGATGGCCGCCAAGCCGCTGATCTTGGCCCTGGCCAACCCCAACCCCGAGATCACGCCCGAAGACGTCAAGGCGGTGCGCGACGATGCCATCATGGCCACCGGCCGCACCGACTACCCCAACCAGGTCAACAACGTCCTGTGTTTCCCCTACATCTTCCGCGGTGCGCTCGACTGTGGTGCGACCACCATCACGTTGGAGATGGAGATCGCTGCGGTGCACGCCATTGCCGAGCTGGCGCAGGCCGAGCAAAGCGAAGTGGTGGCGGCGGCTTATGTGGGTCAGCCGCTGGCGTTTGGTCCCGAGTACCTGATCCCCAAACCGTTTGATCCGCGCCTGATGATGAAGATCGCGCCGGCCGTGGCGCAAGCGGCTGCTGACAGTGGCGTGGCTTCACGCCCGATCACCGACATGGATGCCTATCGCGAGCGCCTGCAAGGTTTCGTGTACGCCTCTGGTACGACCATGAAGCCGATTTTCCAGGCCGCACGCCGCGCACTCAAGAAACGGGTGGCCTACAGCGAGGGTGAGGAAGAGCGCATCCTGCGTGCCGCCCAGATCGTGGTCGATGAAGGCATTGCCCGGCCCACGCTGATCGGCCGTCCGGCCGTGATCGCCAAGCGCATCGAGAAGTTCGGCCTGCGCCTGCAGGAGGGGCTGGACTACGACGTGGTCAACGTCGAGCAGGACGACCGCTACCGCGACTTCTGGCAGACCTACCACCGCATGACCGAGCGCAAGGGCGTGACCGAATCGATCGCCAAGATCGAAATGCGCCGCCGCCTGTCGCTGATCGGGGCCATGCTGGTCCACAAGGGCGATGCCGATGGCCTGATCTGCGGCACCTGGGGCCACAACACCATGCACCTGACCTACATCGACCAGGTGATTGGCAAGCGTGCCGGGGTGACCACTTTTGCCGCCATGAACGGCCTGATGCTGCCGGGCCGCCAGGTCTTCATCGTCGACACCCACGTCAACTATGACCCCAGCGCCGAACAGCTGGCCGAGATCACCGTCATGGCGGCGGAAGAGATGCGCCGCTTTGGCATTGCGCCCAAGGCCGCCTTGCTCAGCCACTCCAACTTCGGTACGTCCAACCAGCCCAGCGCGGTCAAGATGCGCCAAGTGCTGGAATTGCTGCGCCAAAGTGCGCCCTGGCTGGAGGTGGACGGCGAAATGCACGGGGATGTCGCGCTTGACGCCGCCGCCCGCGAGGCCATCATGCCGCACAGCGCGCTGTCGGGCGGTGCCAACCTGCTGGTCATGCCCAACATCGACGCCGCCAACATCGCCTACAACCTGCTCAAGACGGCGGCGGGTGGCAACATCGCCATCGGCCCGGTGCTGCTGGGGGCGGCCAAGCCCATCCACATCCTGACGCCGAGCACCACGGTGCGCCGCATTGTCAACATGACGGCCCTGACCGTGGCCGACGCCAACGCCCACCGCTGAGGCATGACCGCTGTCGTTGGGTCAGAACTGAACCCACGACAGCTGGCGCTCACTTATTGGGTCGAAAAGACCGCTTGACCTGCCTGTTTAATGGGCAGGCCCTTGCTTTTTTTTGTGCAATGCATCACACTAGCGCCCTTGAGTGTTCGGGTTAACCCGGTGCTCTTGAAAGGTGTTTTCGTGGTGGTTTGGCTTCCCGCTGTTTCCAGGCGCTGGTCGGTGTTTGTGCTGGCTCTGGCCGGGTTGGCGTGCACTGGATTGGTGCATGCCAAGTCTGAATCCGACAGTACGATCCGCGCCGCGCTGGCGCTCAGCGAGTTGCCAGCAGAGGGTCAGCAGACCTACCGTCTCATCCATCAGGGCGGTCCTTTTCCGTACGAGAAGGACGGGACTGTTTTTGGGAATCGGGAACGGCAGCTGCCCAGGCAGGCGCGGGGCTATTACCGCGAATACACCGTCAAGACACCTGGCGCGAGAGATCGCGGAGCCCGGCGCATTGTGTGTGGTGGCGAGGTGCCGAAACAACCGGATGCCTGTTATTACACCGCAGACCATTACGCGAGCTTTCGCGTGATTGTCCAGACCAAGAACTAGAGATTGATTTTCAGGAAGACCACAGAGATGGAAGCCGTGCAGCGAACACAACAGGACACGCCCCTCAAAGGCGTTCGCTCGAACATCGTGCAATCGATCCGCGCCCACCGCGTGAGCGACCTGCAGGAAGCCGCCCAAAAGCTGGGCCACCACTTCCTGTATGCCAACCTGGGCGATGCCCAGAGCAAGCAGGACGTGCTGGACATGATCGGTGCCCAGTTCACCTTGCCCACCCATTTTGGCAAGAATTTCGATGCCCTGTACGACTGCATGACCGACCCGCTGCACAAGTCGGGTCCGCAGCCGGGCTTCATTGTGGTGCTCGAGCAAATTCCCGCCAACGTCAAGTTCGACAAGGAAGCCCGCGAACAGCTGCTGGACATCTTCCGTGACACGGCCGATTACTGGGCCGACCGCAAGGTTCCTTTCCGCTGCTTCTATTCCTTTGCCGTGGCGCGTGCTGCCCAGGCCGGTCAAGCCCGTGCCGCAGATGCCGAAGCCGCCGAAGCCGAAGTGGAAGAAGGCGAAAAAATGCCGACCGACAAGCTGGTGGACGTGTCGCCGCTGGCCCTGCGCATGAGCAGCCCCTTCAACGCTGGTTACTGGCTCGCCGCCGCCTGATCACAGGCCTCTGGCTCAAAAACAAAGCCCCGCTTGCGGGGCTTTGTTTTTGTGGCGCGACAAAAAGAGAAATGCTCAAGCAACAACCGCCTGGGCAAGGCTCACGTATTCATCCACTGGCACCTCTTCGGCTCGGCGTTGCAGATCGAAGGTGCCGGCAAACTTTTTCTCTTCCAGCCATTTGCCCAGCGTGTGGCGCAGCAGTTTGCGGCGCTGGCTGAAGGCCACCTGCACCAGTGTTTCGAGCACGGTGCGGTCGAGTGACGCGGGCTGGGCATGCGGCACCATGCGCACCACGGCGCTGTCCACGCGCGGGGGCGGGTCAAAGCATTCGGGGGGCACGAACAGCACATTGTCCATCGCGTAGCGCCATTGCAGCATGACCGACAGGCGGCCGTAGTCGGCCGTGGCTGGCTCGGCCACCATGCGGTCGATCACCTCCTTTTGCAGCATGAAGTGCTGGTCCTCGATGGCGTCGACATGGTCGAGCAGGTGGAACAGGATCGGGCTGGAGATGTTGTAGGGCAGGTTGCCCACCACGCGCAGCTTCTGGCTGGAGTTGGCGGGCAGGATGTCGCGCGCCAGCGCGGTGAAGTCCACCTTGAGCACGTCGGACTCGACCACGCGCAGGTGCGGGTGTTCGCGCAGGCGGCGGGCCAGATCGCGGTCGAGTTCGATCACGGTGAGCTGCCCCAGGCGTTCGACCAGAGGTTGCGTCAGTGCCGCCAGGCCGGGGCCGATTTCGACCATCGTCTGGCCGGGTGCAGGCGCAATCTCGCGCACGATGGCGTCGATGATCGCGCTGTCCGACAGGAAATGCTGGCCGAAGCGCTTGCGGGCAATGTGCTTCATGTCAGCGTTGAGGTGAAGCGTTGTTCTGAGGCAGCGGGGACACTTCGGGAGGCTCGCGCATTTCGACGTAGGCGCGCCCGCGCACGTCTTCCACCCAGCGCTCATAAGCTTCATCAAGCCGCTTCTCGCGCAGGCTGGCGCGGGCCATGTCACGTTGCTCTTTTTCGGGCACAGCCACTTTGCGGCGATCGGTCACTTCCAGGATGTGCACCCCAAAGCGGGACACCAGCGGCTCGCTGATCTGGCCGGGCTGCAGGCGGTCCATGACCTGTTCGAACTCGGGCACGAACTGGCCCGGGCTGGCCCAGCCCAGGTCGCCTCCCTGGGCGGCACTGCCATCCTGCGACATCTCCTGCGCAGCACGGGCGAAGGCGGTGCGGCCGGACAGGATCTGGCGACGCACTTCCTGCAGGCGGGCCACGGCCTGGTCACGTGAGAGTTGTGCGGTCGGACGCAGCAGGATGTGGCGGGCACGCGTCTGCACCACGGTCATGACGGCGCTGGCCTGGCGACGGTCGAGCAGTTTGAGGATGTGAAAGCCCGCACCGGAGCGCACCGGACCGGCAATGCCCTGGGCAGGCAGCGAACGCACGGCTTCAACAAACAGCTCCGGGTAGCGGTCGGCGGTGCGCAGACCCATCTCACCGCCCTTGGCCCCTTTGTCAAAGGCTTGCGAGTGGGTCTTGGCCAGCTGCGCAAAGTCTTCGCCTGCGCGTGCGCGGCGGGCGATGTCCCTGGCCTTGTCTTCCAGGGTCTTGATTTCAGCAGGGCTGCTGTTTTCCGGCACGGCCACCAGGATCATGGCGATGTTCAGTTCAGGGGTGGCGTCCGGAGAGCCCTGGGCCTGGTCACGGATGAACTGGTCGATGTCGGTGTCGGAGATGCGGATGCGCGACTCCACCTCGCGTTCGCGCAGGCGTGACAGGGTCAGCTGCTTTTTGAGTTGGTCACGAAACGCTGCGACCGTCATGCCTTCCTGGGTCAGCCGCTGGTGAAAGGCTTCACGCGTCAAGCGGTTGTTGGCCGCGACGTTGGCCTCTGCCTGGTCGATCTGGTCGTCGTCGATCTTGATCCCTTGTTCCTGGGCCTGCTGCAGCTGGGCTTTTTCATTGATCAGCATGTCCAGCGCCTGCTGTGTCAGCTGCTGGGCCGGAGGCACCGATGCGCCACGCGCGGCCAGTTCCCGCAGCAGGCGGTTGCGCATGGCCTGTACCTCGCTGTTGGTCACGGGCTCGCTGTTGACGACCGCCACGATGAAATCGGCAGACCGCATCGACGATGCCGTCTGGCCAGTGGCGGGAAGGGCATGCCAAGCCAGTCCAGCCAGAATGGCTGTCACAAGATGACAGGTGCGGGGCAGCAATTTATTCATATTGCAGGAATCGGCTGGGGGTTGTCGGTTGCTCACGCAGGTACTGGTAGCGTGGGATGTTTCGTTTCAGGCTGTCCAGCGGGCTGACGCCCACGCGGCCAAAGCCCACCAGTTCCAGCTGGAACATGATGCGGGTGGTGGCGGTGCTGACCGTGCTTTGCAGGCGCTCAAAGGCAACGCGACCGAGCCAGCAACCCGCATCGTATTCAAACCCGACCAGCGTATCGACCAGGCGCCTGTCCTGCAAACTGTAGTTCATGCGGCCGACGCTGTACCAGCGATCGGCGCCCAGGCCCTGGCCGCCGGCCTTGACGCCGGAATCGTCAGGCCGGTTGCTCCAGCGGATGTCGCTCAAAGGCCATTGCCAGCCCACGTCAAGCAGTTCGCTGGGGTTGGCAGGGTCCTTGTTGATGCGGTATGCGGCGTTGAGCAAGCGGTAGGGGCCCGGGTTGTAGCGGGTCTGCAGCGTCGAGCGGCGGACTTCGTTGGTCTGGTTGTTGAGCTGAACGGCCCCGTCGAATGACCATTGATCGTTCCAGCGTGTGCCCGCACCCAGCAGCAAATCGCTCAGCCCCTTTTTTTCCTCTGAGGTATTGGGGAGGATGACCTTTTGATCGGAAAACCGCAGGCGCTGGGCGATGCCCACGCGAAGCAACTCCGCACCGCTGGTGTTGTCGAAGAGCCGGCTGCTGACGCCAAAGGTCATGATGTTGTTGTCCACAATCCGGTCCTGCCCCACATAGGGGTTCTCGCTGTAGATGGTGGACAGGTTGAAGTCGGTCAGGCCTGTGTCGTAAACCGGCAGCCTGCTCTGGTCCACAAAGGGCGTGCGCACATAGAAAATGCGGGGCTCCAGTGTCTGCGTCAGGTTCTTGCCCAGCCAGGCCGTCTCCCGTTCAAAGGTCAGGCCGCTGTCCAGGCTGAAGGTGGGCAGTACGCGGTTGACCGAGGAGCTGCCATCGCTGAGCGGGGACTGCATGTCATAGCGGGTGGCGTGCAGCTGAATTTTCGGGGTGATGTAACCCCAGGGGGCAATCCAGGGGCGACTCACCTGGGTCTGCGTGTAGCTGCGTGTGCCGTTGCGCAAGTTGGCCAGTGTGGCCGCAGAGACGTTGGGGATCCGGCTGTAATCGGCTTCGAACCGGGTGGTGTCGCCAATGACAGACCAGTCCAGTCCATGGTCGTTCCACCTGCCATAGCGCATGGTGATTTGCGGGGCCCGGTCATAAGGGGGCGTGATGGGCGAGGTGACATCCTGCTGCGTTTGCCAGCGCTGCACCAGACCCACCATCGAAAAACCGTCGCGTCCCCAGGACACCGTGCCCGTGGTGGGCAGTACCCGCTGCGTCAAGGCCACGGGGGCACCGAGTTGGCCCGAGGCACCCAGGTAAGTCCTGGGGAAGTCGCGCCAGTACATGTCGTCACTGACGCGGTTGATGGACAGGGCCGCGCCCAGGCGGCCAATGCCGTCGACGCCCGTGTCGATGCTGCCGTTGTGCTGGGTGCTCAAACCCCAGCGGTTGTCCTTGCGCAGCGCGTCGTGGGGCAGCCAGTTGAGCCGGACCTGCCCGTTGTAGTCGGACTCGAGGTACCGGAATTCGCTCTCAAGGCCGACACCGCGCTTGCTCATGGCCCGGGTGACGAAGGTGGCATCCCGGTTGGGCGCGATGTCCCAGTAGTAGGGCTGCATCACTTCAATCCCGCTGATCGAATCGATCGCCACGACCGGCGCGAGCAGGCCGGACATCCGGTTGGACTCCAGCGGGAACTTCACATCGGGCAAGGTCGGCGTCTGGTAGCCGTAAAACTGGATCTGAACGTTTTCGGCCTTGCCCATGCCTTCGGCGGCGTCGGTGCTGATCTGCGTGGCCTTCATGAACCACTCGGGCAGCCATTCCGGACCAGGAGTGGCACGGCAGGTGGTGTAGCGTGCCTGATGGGCGACCATCCTGTCTTCGTCAACGAAATCCACTTTGCGTGCGTCGCCGTGACCACCTTGCGAGAGCCGGTAGCGAGGGGATTCGAACGCACCCTGGAAGCTGTCCACCTGCAAGTCCAGCCTGGGGCCTTCGAAGAGGTTGCCCTGACGGCTGAGCCGCACATGCCCTTGCGCTTGCAGGTGGTCCTGGCTCTGGTCGTACACGATGCGGTCTGCACGGACCACCAGTCCGGGGCGGCGGATCATGGCGCCGTCTTCCAGCACCAGGTCCATGTCCGGGCGAAGTCGGATTTGCCCCGCTTCGACGTGGGTAACGCCCTTGCGGCTTTCCTGCTCGGACAGGTTTTCCTGCAAGCGGGGGCTGCTGCGCAGTTGAATGCCTTGTGCCTGACCGAATGCCAAGCCAGGCCAAACGCACAACGCCACCAGCCAGACGGCGGGCGGACAATTCAAGGCTGTGAGAGGTCGCAAGGACAAGGTGAAGACAGAGGTGGGTTGGGCGATGCGGTCGCAATGCCGATGGGGCATTGCATAAAATGGATTATCCATGAGCCAACCTGTAACAGACCGCACCGTCACCTGGTCCAGCCCCGAGCGAGAAAGCCTGTTTGGCCGCTGGCTGGATGCCTTGACCCCCTCGCAATCCCTGCTGCCGCACAGCCTGCGCATCGCCTCGGCCGACGCCAGCTTCCGGCGCTATTTGCGCATCGATACTGCGGCTGGCGACACGCGCATCGTCATGGACGCACCGCCCGACAAGGAAAATTGCCAGCCTTTCGTGCAGGTGGCGGGCCTGATGCAGGCCGCCGGCCTGCGCGCCCCGCAGGTGCTGGACTGGCAGCGCGAAGACGGTTTCATGCTGCTGACCGACCTGGGCGACCAGACCATGATGTCGGCCATCGACGCCGACAACCCCCCGGCCAACCAGGCCCTGTACCTGCAGGCGGTGGACACGCTGGTGCAGTGGCAACAGGCCTCGCGTCCGGGCGAATTGCCGCCGTATGACGAAGCGCTGCTGCGCCGCGAGTTGAGCCTGTTCCCCGACTGGTACCTGGCGCAGCACAAGGGCCTGGCGGTCCAGGGCAAGATGCGCGAGACGCTGGACCAGGCGTTTGACGTGATCGTGCAGCGCAACCTGGCCGCGCCCAGCGTGTATGTGCACCGCGACTTCATGCCGCGCAACCTGATGATGCCCTTCCAGAGTGAACAGCTGGGCGTGCTGGACTTCCAGGACGCGGTCTATGGCCCGGTGACCTATGACATCGCCAGCCTGATGCGCGACGCCTTCCTGAGCTGGGAAGAAGACTTCGTGCTCGACATCACCATCCGCTACTGGGAAAAGGCACGCAAGGCCGGCCTGCTGGACTTTGAAGACTGGCACAGCGACTTCGGCGCCTTCTACCGCGCCGTGGAATGGATGGGCCTGCAGCGCCACCTGAAAGTCGCCGGCATCTTTGCGCGGCTGACCCTGCGTGACGGCAAGCCCAAATACCTGGCCGACGCGCCGCGTTTCATCGCCTACATCCGCGCCACCGCCAGCCGCTACCGCGAGCTCAAGCCCCTGCTGCGCCTGATCGACGAGGTCGAAGGGACCACCCCGCAGGTCGGCTTTGCCTACGGGCGGATGTGAATTCATGCCCCGTTTTTTCTGCCCTGCCCCGCTGGTCACTGGTCAGGCTCTGAGTCTGCCGCCCGGTGCCGCCCGCCATGTGCAGGTGCTGCGCCTGCAGCCCGGTGCGGTGATCACGCTCTTCAATGGCGAAGGTGGCGAGTTCGAGGCCACCGTCACGCGCATGGGTCGCAGCGATGTGGATGTGAAAGTCGGTGCGCACCATGCCATCGAACGCGAAGCGCCGCGCGCCATCCACTTGCTGGCGGGCATCACGGCCAACGAGCGCATGGACTGGCTGGTGGAAAAAGCCACTGAGCTGGGCGTGGCGAGCATCACGCCGCTGCTGGCCGAGCGCAGCGTGCTCAAGCTCAAGGGCGAGCGGGCCGACAAGAAGCTCGCGCACTGGCAAGGCGTGGCGGTGGCCGCGGCCGAGCAGTGCGGGCGCAACCGGGTGCCGGCCGTTCGTCCGGCGGTCTCCTTGAGCGACTGGCTGGCCCGCCCCACTTCAGAGGGGCAACGGTGCGTCCTGTCGCTGGCGCAGGGGACCCGTTCGCTGGCTTCTGTCGCTGCCGGGCGTGAGCCGCTGGTGGTGCTGAGCGGGCCCGAAGGGGGATTGAGTCCTGCAGAAGAGGCTTCGGCTTTGTCGTCCGGTTTTGTTCCTGTGACGCTCGGTTCGCGGGTGTTGCGGGCTGAAACGGCGCCGCTGGCTGTGTTGGCGGCGTTGACCGTCTGAATGTTTTTCCAGGGCTGTCGCGTGGGGCTTGCACAGGCCTCATGCTGGAGTACCAGAAATCGGCCTGCACAAGCCCCACGCGTCCGCCCTTGCCTTCTTGCCTGTTCCCGTTCACACCCAAAGGTCTGAGCCTGGGAGGGGGCCGGTCGCCGATTTCTGGTACCCCAGCATGAGGTGACCGGCCCCTTCCCAAGCTCGGACCACCCCCGGAGACTTTGATCGAGGGATATACACTGGGGGGCATGAACGCCAACCTCCTCCTGCTCACACTCTGCCAGGGCCTGTTCCTCACCAACAACGTCACCTTCATCGCCATCAACGGCCTGGTCGGCCTGTCCATGGCGCCGCTGGGCTGGATGGCCACGCTGCCGGTCATGGGCTATGTGGTGGGCGGTGCCTTGTCCACTGGGCTGGTCGCCAAAAGCCAGAGCCGCTGGGGCCGGCGCGTGTCCTTCCAGCTCGGATTGCTGGTGGCGCTGGGTTCGGCCTTGCTCGCCGCCTACGCGGCCTGGAGCCACCACTTCTGGCTGCTGGTCGCGGCCACGGTGATTGCCGGCTACTACAGCGCCAACGGCCAGCTTTACCGCTTTGCGGCGGCCGAACTCTCGGCGCCCGACTTCCGCGAAAAAGCCGTTTCGTTGGTGCTCGCTGGCGGCCTGATCGGCGCCATCGCCGGGCCCAACCTGGCCTCGGGCACCCGGGGGCTGACCGAAACGCCGTTTGTGGGCGCGTATCTGGCGCTGGCCATGGTGGCTGTGCTGGGCATGGTGCTGATGGCCTTCATCCGCTTTCCGGCCGTGCCGCCCAGAAAGCCCGGCGCCTCAGGCGGGCGGCCGCTCGCCGAGATCATGCGCCAGCCCGTCTTCATCGTCGCTGCCGCCGCCGCTGCGCTGGGCTATGGGGTGATGAACCTGCTCATGGCCGCCACGCCGCTGGCCATGCAGGTCTGCGGCTACGCTTTCAGCGACGCCGCGCTGGTGCTCGAATGGCACGTGATCGGCATGTTTGCGCCGGGCTTCTTCACCGGCTCGCTCATCAAGCGCTACGGTGCCCTGCCCATCATGGGCGTGGGCGTGTTGCTCAACCTGCTGTGCATCGCCATTGCGCTCTCGGGCGTGGACCTGCACCAGTTCCTGATCGCGCTGTTCCTGCTCGGCGTGGGCTGGAACTTCCTTTTCACCGGCAGCACCACGCTGTCGATGAAGGCCTGGACCCCCGAAGAAAAAGACCGCGGCCAGGCCGCGATCAACTTCTTCGTGTTTGCCACCATGGCCCTGACCTCGTTCGCCTCGGGCGCGCTGGTCACCACCCAGGGCTGGACCTGGCTGAATGTGGGCTCGCTGCTGCCGGTGGGCCTGACGGGTGTGGCGCTGGCCTGGCTGTGGGTGCGTCAGCACAAGGCGGCGGTGCAGGGGCAAGGCTGAAAGTCAGCCCATGCACGCCCCCAGAGAGGGGGTCGCCTGGTCAGATCTGGCGCGACCGGGCAGCTGACCCTGGACTGTGTATGCGCCGTTCGAGGGTGTGCATGGCACCTGCACCAGGGCTCGCCTGAACCGGCTTTGAAAAGGCAAAGCGTCAACTCATGAATGATTTGGAAGTACATTCAGGTCCAGTCCGGACTCTGCAATGACCCTCGTCGCCAGAGAGCCGGCCTCGATTCAAACATTTTTTCACAGGGAGTATCCAGATGAGTTTGTTCAATTCAATCGCTTCAGCTGCACTTGGCGCTGCCACTGGCCAGACCCAGGGCGCTGGAGCAAGTACGGACGTCCAGTCATTGCTGAAACTGGCGGGCTCCTTGCTGGACAAAACCGGCGGCCTGCAAGGGCTGCTGGGCCAATTGCATGAGGGCGGACTGAAAGAGGCGGTGGCCTCGTGGGTTGGCCATGGGGCCAACATGCCGGTCTCCGGCGAGCAGTTGCAGCAAGCCCTGGGGAGCGACCTGATGGGCTCGCTGGCGCAGGCAGTGGGCAGCAACACCCAAGCCACTGCCAGCGGCCTCGCCGAGGTGCTGCCCGGCCTGGTCGATCAGCTCACCCCTGAAGGCCGGATGCCGGCGGATGGCGGCAACAATACCCTGCAGGCTTTGCTGGGTCACAGCCACGCGGGCCAGGTGATGGGCATGCTTGGTGGTCTGCTCAAACGCTGAGTCCAGGCAGACAGGTCGGCGTCGATGGTCGTGCCTGGCGTCTTTTCAGGGTTCAAAGCTGCGCAAGGCCAGGCCGTGTGCCGTTATGAAAACGGCGCCGTAACCACTGCGTGAGCGTGGCCAGCACCTGCTCGCGCTCGGGGTCGTTGAAAACCTCGTGGTACATGGCCTCGTAGCGCTGGGCCTGCACCCTGGTCCCGGGCGCGCGCTGCGCAAAGGCGTCGCAGGCGGCCGGGTCCACCAGCCGATCGGTGCCGGCATAAAGCAGCAGGGTGGGCAAGGGCCAGCGCTCCGCCACGCCCAGGGTTTTCGGGCCTTCCTGCCAGATCCAGGCGCCCAGGCGTGGCGAGATGCGGTCGTGCACCAGCGGGTCGGTGCGGTAGGCCCGCACCACGTCCGGGTCACGCGCCACCCATTGCGGATCGAGGCCATTGCCGATGGTCAGGTGCGGCAGCACCTTGGGCAGGGTGGACAGCAACAGCCGCTGCAGGGCATTGGCGCGGATGCCCAGTGCGGGGGAGGACATGACCACGGCGTCCACCGGTCGCAGCGCCTGCGCCACGGCACGCGCCACCAGCAGCCCGCCCATGCTGTGGCCCAGCAGCACCAGGGGTTGCGCGGGCTGGCGGGCGCGGGTGTCATCGATCACGGTGCACAGGTCCTGCAACAGGCCATCGGGCGTGTGCAGCGTGCCGCGCCGGCCGGCCGATCGGCCATGGCCCTGGTGGTCGTAAGCGCGCACCGTAAAACCGGCTTCGGTCAGGGCCGCGGCCACATGGGCGTAACGACCCGCGTGCTCGCCCAGGCCGTGCACGATCAGCACCGTGGCCCGGGGCTGCGCCGGCGCGGGTGCGTCGTAGACCGCGAGATCGCCGGCCTGGCCGGCGAGCGTCGACAGCTGACCAATCACGGCATGCGCGCCATCACCTCGGCCACCGCCGCGGTGAGCTTGCGGGCATAGGGCACATGCAGGAACTCGTTGGGCCCGTGCGCATTGCTCTTGGGACCCAGCACGCCGCAGACCATCATCTGCGCCTTGGGGAACCCGGCGCTGAGCATGTTCATTAATGGAATCGTGCCGCCCTGGCCGATGTAGCCCGCGGGGGCGCCAAAGTGCGCCTGGCTGGAACTGTTGAGCGCCTGCTCGAACCAGGGCAAGGTGTCGGGCGCGTTCCAGCCGGTGGCGCCGCCGTTCGATTCAAACGTCACTTTGGCCTGGTAAGGCGCGTTGTCTTCGAGCAGAGCCTTCATCTCGGCCACGGCCTGCGCCGCATCCACCAGCGGGGGCAGGCGCAGGCTGAGCTTGAAGGCGGTGTAGGGCCGCAGCACATTGCCCGCGTCCTTGAGCGCCGGAAAGCCCTCGGCACCGGTCACGCTCAGTGTCGGTGTCCAGGTGCGGTTGAGCAGGGCCTGCACCGGGTCGGTGGTGGTGGGCAGGGCAAAGGTGGTCGCGCCGCCGCAGTCGTAGTGCGCCCACGGAAAGCGCTTGTAGACCTCGTCACCCAGGATTGCCGCCGTGGCTTTGGCCTGGGCCAGGCGCTCGGCCGGCACTTCGCAATGAAAGCTCGCAGGCAGCAGGCGGCCGGTGGCGCTGTCTTCGAGGCGGTCGAGCACCATGCGCATGATGCGAAAGCTCGAGGGCACGAGCCCTGAGGCGTCGCCCGAGTGGATGCCTTCGGTCAGGATCTGCACCTTGAGCGTGCCGCTGGCCATGCCGCGCAGGCTGGTGGTGAGCCACAGTTGGTCGTAGTTGCCCGCGCCGCTGTCCAGGCAGATCACCAGACCCACATCGCCCAGGCGCGTGCGCAGCGCGTCCACATAGGGCAGCAGGTCGTAGGAGCCGGACTCCTCGCAGGTCTCGATCAGGCCGACGATGCGCGGGTGCGGTGTCTTCTGCGCCTTGAGGGCCTGCACCGCCGCGATGCTGGCGTAGACCGCATAGCCGTCGTCGGCGCCGCCCCGGCCGTAGAGCTTGCCGTCTTCATACACCGGGGTCCAGGGGCCGAGGTCATTGCGCCAGCCGTTGAACTCGGGCTGCTTGTCCATGTGGCCGTACATCAGCACGGTCTGGCCGCTGCCCTCGCCCGCGCTGCGCGTGGCGTCGACTTCAAAGAACATGACCGGCGTGCGGCCCGGCAGGCGGATGATTTCGAGTTTGAGGCCTTCGACCTTTTGCGCCAGCACCCAGTCGGCCGCATGGCGCAACACCGTCTCGATGTGGCCGTGCGCCGCCCAGTCGGCGTCAAACGCAGGCGACTTGGCCGGGATCTCGATGTACTTTTTCAGCTCACTCAGGATGGTGCCGTCCCAGGCCTGGGTGACGTGGTTCAGGGCCTGGGCGCTGTCGAGTTGGCCAGCGGGCATTTCGCGGTGCAGGGGGGCATTCATGGGCAGACTCCGGTGCGGCAAAGGTGTCAATTTAACCGGTCTGATCGTGCCATGCTGTCAAGTCTGGGGCAACCTGCGGTGCATTGACTCAGCGGTACTTCTGCATCCAGGCCAGACCGCGTGAAGTCCCGCCGCTCGTGGTGTCGGCCGGAATGTATTCGCAGCCCACCCAGCCGTCCCAGCCGGTCTCGGCGCTGATGCGGTCGATCAGCGCAAACAGGTGGTCCCAGTTGAGTTCGCCGGAGCCTGGCTCGTGGCGCGCAGGCACGTCGGCAAACTGGAAGTGGCCGACGCGGCCCGTGGGCAGGTACTGGCTGATCTTGGTGGAGAGGTCGCCCTCGACGATCTGGCAGTGGAACAGGTCCATCTGCACTTTCACGTTGTCCGCGCCCACCGCTTCGA
>Ga0255212_1000190_pt1 | contig 18807 bp, 19 predicted proteins | sample Miss_Yuk_RepC_8d_FD_188425 | JGI IMG/M metagenome (GOLD analysis project Ga0255212, IMG submission 188425) | Freshwater microbial communities from Mississippi River, Louisiana, United States - Miss_Yuk_RepC_8d | ecosystem: Environmental > Aquatic > Freshwater > River | place: USA: Louisiana...
ATCTTCTACAACGTTGTTGCTCTAGTTTAGCAACAGGTGCTACACCATCAAAAGCAATCATCAATCTTTCTTTTGGTTTTAATAAATTAATATATTCTTTGATAATTTGTATTGTTTTTGTTATAATAGCATTTGAAGCTTGTTCATTCATCGAAGAAGACTCCATTTTATAAAAAGCATCATATATAATAGAATTACAATCCAAGTAAAGATTATCTACTTTAATAGGATTCGAAGATAGCTTTCTTAAAGTATTGCTATGGTTTTTAACGATAAAACCGAAGTATGACGGAATTCCCATGTTTGTTATTATATAATATACGATAATGCGTTTAAATAGTATTAATAAATATATAAAAATTACAGATAAAATAAATCCTGATGGTTGTTCAAAAAAAGACCTGAAAAAATTAGAGCAACGCGTATTTTAAATGCCGACTTTATTTCTAATTTATTTTCATAAATAATTTAAAATTTTATTATCATATATACTAAATGAATAACGAAGAATTATTAACTAAAATTAAAAATTATGAAGATAGAATTTTATGTTTAGAAAATGAATTAAATGAAACCAAAATTAGTTTAAAAAAATATACTGATAATACAAAAAAATATTATGAAACTCATAAAGAAGAAGTCAAAAAAAAAGTTAAGGAATACAAAGAGAAGACTAATTATGTAGTTCCAAAAGATGTTATTAAAGAAAGAAATAAAAGGGCATATCAAAAAAGAAAAGAAAAATTAGAAAAGGAAAAAACCGAAAATATTTAGGAATAATTGTTTTTTATAAAAAGAACTTAAAATTATTTTCTTTTTATATATTATAAAATGGAATTGGCAGAAAAACCACCAGACCCTTCCGAACAAGTTTATCGGATTATTAAGTGTCCGTTGAAATGTGTTTTGAAAAAGTATAACACATTACAACCGATTATTGAAAAGGCAGTTATAGATATGAATGAAATTGTTATTTTGTCTTATCAATTTATTCGGTTGTATTTGTTAAATAAATTTAATAGTAATCAAGAATTACCCACTATCAATAAGCAGTTTGTTTTAGATGTAATAAAAACAATTAGTTCTCCAAATACGAAAAGAGGTCAAAAAACAAAAGAAGAAAATATCAAAAATGCTACTGGTAAATCAGATATAAAACAATTTTATAATGAAGAATTTTCTAAATTAGTATCTGCGAAACCATCATATTCAAACAAAACACATATATTAGCTATTACTGCGAATGAAATGATTACTTGTATCAATACAAACATATCTACTCATTTTGTAAAGCACTTATTCAAATATATTAATTGTTTATTCAAAGAACCAAAATCATTAGAAATCAAGAAAGAAACTGATAAGGAAAAGCGTAAAGAACTTTATAAAATTATGAACCAAGAAATTCGTGATTTGAAAAGCGATTTAATCAATAATAAAATAGAAAATTCAAAAGAAGAATACCATAGTTGGATTAGAGAAAATAAAGGTTTTTTATTTCCAAACAAAGTGAATAAATCCATTGCTTATGATGTAAAATGTAATCCAGAAAAATATATTAAATATTCATTTTACATAAATCAGAAAATAGAAGAATTAGGAAAGCGTCCTTACCAAACTATCCCACAAAGAAATAATATTGTTCCAAAAAGTATTACATTAAATTCTAATGGTATTGTTGATTTGATTGATGATAAGAAACAAACTATATTTCAATATAATAAAAGTGAATTAGTATTACACGCAAAGAAACATCAAAAACATATTTGGAGTAAAATTCTTAAATTAGAAAAAAATGATATTTTCAAACAGAAAGAATATGTTTTTTACAATCAAATTATTACCGATGGGTTTAGTTGTTCTTTATTATTCATTTTGAAAAAATATAAGGATAAGGTATTTGGTGATAAATTACCACAACTAAATAATGAAATGGAATTTACCAAAGTTGAAGATTTATCCAAAGATAAATGTAATGAATATTTAACTGATAAATACAAATTAGTTTCATTAGACCCTGGCAAAATTAGACCAATTACGATGATAGATGAAAATAACAAATTTTTTAAATATACTGCTTGTAGAAGAAGGTTTGATACATATACGAAACGAAGTAGTTATATTATTTTACAAGAAAAGAAGAAAAATGGTATTGTTGAAAAAGAGAAGAAATCTCCAAATTATAATTCAAGAACTCTGAACCAAGAAAAGTATAAACATTTTATTACAAATAAAACCAATCTTAATAATGAGGTGAAAGAATTTTACCAAAAACCTTTGTTCCGTAAATTAGCATTTCGTAGATTTATTAGAACCAAACAAAGTGAGGTTAAATTATTGAATGAGATTGAAAATACATATCTTACCAAAGAAGAAATAAAACAAGGCAAAAAGATTGTTATTTTACATGGAGATTATAGTAGAACAACCCAAATGAAAGGTTGTATTCCAACACCAAATATCGGTATGAAGAAATTATTATTGAGTAAATTTGATATTGTTGAAATAAATGAATTCAATACCAGTAAATTATATAATAAATCTTTGAAAGAAATGGAAAATGTAAATGTAAAAAGAAAGAAACATAAAAAATCGCTCCACGAAATACTCACTCTAAAAGAGGAAACAAATTGTCGTATATTCGTGAATAGAGATAAAAATGCTTGTAAGAATATATTATTACTCGGAAAATGTTATTTAGAAAGTCAGACAAGACCAGAAGAATTTACAAGAAAAGTAATAAAATCAGAAAAGGTTAAGAAACCTAAAAAACAAACAAGTAAGAATAAATAGTTGTTTCATTAAGGTAGTAAATGAAATAACATTAGATGGGAATTTGCTTATCTACCATAAAGTAAGCAAATAATAAACCCATTATATAGAATTTAGTTTAATCCTCATTTATTGAGGAAGCGCTCGTATTTTTTTGCTAATAAAGTCGGCATTTAAAATACGCGTTGCTCTAAATATTGGTGTAATCCTCAGAATATTACAAATAAAACTATAGAAATTATTCAATTATATTATGACAAATAATTTAATACGTTTTTATATAGTTTTTACGCAATAACAATAAAAAAATTTATCTATTTACACCCTTGAAGATTTAAAATGGCACCTTTTAGGAAAATTATCGGTATAAATTTAGTAATATTTGTCCCATTTTAAATCTTCAAGGGTGTAAAGCAGAAATAGTTTAAGTAATAATAATTTAAATATTAAATAAGAATAATATATAGTTTGATGTCTGAAAAATCACAATTTAGTAAAAAAGAAACTAGTCAAAAATCAACAAATGAAGTGTTACCATTAGTCGAGAAAAAGATAGGGTTTTTTAAAGATGTAATTCAAAAAACAATTATACATGTTCAAAAAAATAAGTGTTTTGATATTTTAGGAATCAGCGATGTTAGTTCATGTATAGAAAAACTTGGTGAATTAAGCAAAAAAATAGAAGAAATAATGAGTGTTAAAATAAGCTCGACTGATACTATTATAAATAATTTACAATTAATAAATAATGAATTATCTAGTCTTCTTAAAATTTATGGTACAGAAAATTTTGAAGATTTATTGTCAATCTGTTTTGGTAATAATAATAAAATAACAACTAATGAAAACGAATATAATAAATTTGAATTATTAAAAAAATATTTTCATCCAACTAGTTATAAAGTCATACCAAAAAAAGATGAAATAAAAAAGAAAGATGATATAGATGAAAATCCACCTGCCAACTTATCTTGTTTTGATGTAGTATCAGTTTATAAGCAATTTCATATGAAAGTTTATGGTATAAAAGTGTATATTTATTCTATACCTCTTAAAAAGAATTTATTAATATATGGAATTATAGATGACATCATAATCGATTTTTTAAATGATAATTTTGTTTCAAACAAAATTAAAATGATAAAAGAAAATATTCCAGATGAACCAAATTTTAAAACAGAATCGTTTGATAAATTTATATCATGTTTAATGTTAAAGGATTATTTAATTTTCGAAAACCAAAATGATTTCTATAATAAATTTGCTGGTTTAACAAGTCAATATAATTCAATAAAACAAAAACAAATATCTCAAGCAGTAAAAGACTTTCTAGGCGATGATATGTATACAAAAAGAATTACTTTAATAACATTATTAGTGAGGTCATATAATTATGAAAATCAATATTTAGCTTACTTATTATATGACCTTCTCTCGAATGATTCTAATGGAAATGTGGATACTCAAGACCAAACAATATTATTCGATAGTTTACCTTGGTCTATTAAGCAGTCATTTAAACAAGCTATAAAGAAAACCATACAATACACTAATGAGTTATCAAATTTTGATATAAATAAAATTCCATTAGAACAACAAATTTGTTTATTGAAAGCAAGTGACTCTGTTAAAGAAAAAGCTATGATGAAATTGAAAGAAGTAAAGGCTAAAAGTGAAGATTCTGGTTCAAAGGCGCGCCAATATCTTGATGGATTATTAAAAATTCCTTTTTGTATTTATAAAAGAGAACCTATATTAAATATCATGGAAAACGTAAGAAATCATTTTAAGAATATACATCAAAAATACCAGATAGAAAAAGTATTTCCAGAAATAAAACATAAAGACAAATACACAAGTATTGAAATAATTAAAAATTTAAAAAAAATACAAGGAAATAGTGTTTCAGGAAATAGTGTTTCAGGAAATAGTGTTTCAGGAAATAGTGTTTCAGAAAATAAACAACAACAATTAAAAAGGATAAAGGAATATTTGGTTTCAGGAGATAAGAAAAAATTAATTGAAAATATCAAAATTTTAGATAATATTAAAAAGAAATATAATCACAAGAGGATGAAGTATTCACATCTAAATAAACATGAATTATGTTCTCATATACTTGATATAGTTGATTCATATATTACAGAAACAGATGAAACTGACAAAAAAATTATCACTGATATAATAAACGAATTTGACACAATATCAAAGAATAATTCAATGCTAAATAACGATTCAATGTTAAACAACGAACCAATATTAAACAACGATGATATAAAGAATGATATTGAAAAGATAAATACAAATATGAAAGAAATAACGGGTTATATATCAAGTATTAAAGATACATTAGATAAAGCTGTTCATGGACATGATAAAGCTAAAAAACAAATAGAGAGAATAATTGGACAGTGGATAAACGGTGAACAAGATGGTTATTGTTTTGGGTTTGAAGGCCCACCTGGTTGCGGAAAAACATCGCTTGCTAAAAGAGGTATATCAAATTGCTTAAAAGATGATAAAGGAAACCCAAGACCGTTTTCTATGATACAAATGGGTGGCGATAGTAATGGGAGCACACTTCATGGACATAACTACACTTATGTAGGTAGCACGTGGGGTTCTATTGTCCAAATTTTAATTGATAAGAAGTGTATGAACCCAATTATATTTATTGACGAAGTTGATAAAATTAGTCGCACTGAACACGGTAAGGAAATTGTTGGTATCCTAACTCATTTATTAGACCCAACACAGAACGATTGTTTCCAAGACAAATATTTTACAGGTATCGATTTGGATTTGTCAAAAGCATTATTCATATTATCATATAATGATGTAGACGCAATTGATAAGATTTTATTAGACCGTGTTCATAGAATTAAATTTAACAGTCTCACTCTAGAAGACAAATTAATAATTAGTAATACTCATATTTTACCTGAAGTTTTAAAAAAAATGGGGTTAGAAGAAATGATACATTTTACTAATGATGTTTTGAAGTTTATTATAGATGAATATACTGCAGAATCGGGTGTTCGTAAATTGAAAGAGATTCTTTTTGAAATAATTGGAGAGATTAACTTGGATATATTAAAAAACACAGATAGCAATTTTGAATTACCTATTAAAATAACTATTGATGATGTTAAAACTAAATATTTTAAGGATAAAAAACCAGCAAAATTATACAAAATTCATAATGAAAGTAAAGTTGGTGTAATTAATGCATTATGGGCAAACCAAATAGGTCAAGGTGGGGTTCTTCCTATTCAAGCTAGTTTTATACCATCTAATAAATTTTTAGATTTAATATTAACTGGTTCTATGGGAGATGTTATGAAAGAGTCGATTAGTGTTAGTTTAACTAATGCTTGGAATTTAACAAGTTCTGAAAGACAAAGATATTTAATTGAAAATTTTAATAATATTAAAAATAATGCTATTTGTGGAATTCATATACATTGTCCAGATATAAGTACGAAAAAAGATGGACCTTCCGCAACAACTGCTTTTACAGTTTTAATTTACAGTTTATTAAATGACATTAAAATTAAAAATTATTTTGGGATTACAGGAGAGACGCATTTTGGATTATTTCTTACGGAAATTGGCGGTCTTCAAGAAAAATTAATAAATTCAATTAAATCTGGAATCAGAGAGTTTATATTTCCAAAAGAAAATGAAAACGATTTTAATAAAATAATGGAAAAATATAAAGACAATAAACTTATAGATGGAATTAAATTTCATTCAATTGAACGAGTTGAAGATGTATTGGATTTGATTTTAGAAAAATAAATATAACACTATGCTTACAGAATTAGTTTTAGATTATAATTATAAAATTATATTATTTATAATTATTATATGAGCAGTGAAAATACAACAATGAAAATGGGAAGTGTTCCTGATTCTCCTTTACAATTATTTCAACCAATGAATCTTGTTGTTTTTTTAAGTTTTTTTAGCCCAATTATACTTGCAACAGGTATAACAAGTCTATCATTTATATTTCAAAACTTTAAAGGCTTAATCTATTTAGGGTTTTTAATAGGTTGTTGTTTTGTTAGAAATTATGTTTATATGATTTCAGGAGCAAGTCCTATTGTAAATGATAAAACAATTTGTACTTCAATTCAATATAGTAAATATGGCAATCCAACATTTAGTGCGTTCGTTTTCGCATTTACTATAATGTATTTGTCATTTCCTATGTTTAGTAATGGTTCTATAAATTATTGGGTATTTATTTCTTTGATTGCCTATTTCTTTTTAGATATGTTTATAAAGATTTACAAAAATTGTATAATAAAAACAGGTGATCTATTTTTAAATGTATTACTTGGATTAGCTTCATCAGCTTTAATAGTTACTTTGATGTATGCTGGTGGTTCTGGTAAATATCTATTCTTTAATGAAGTATCTAGTGATAAAGCAATGTGTTACCAACCTAGCAAACAAACGTTCAAGTGCTCTTTATTTAAAGACGGAACATTGGTATCCGAACTATAATTTATACATTAACTTTTGTTACCATAAAATAAATTTTAATTTACACCTTTTTACATCCTTGAAGATTTACACCCTTGAAGATTTAAAATGGGACAGCAATTTATAAATTTATACCGATAATTTTTCTAAAAGGTGCAATTTTAATTCTTCAAGGGTGTTAATGTTTAAATATTTAATCTTTAAATTAAATATTTAAAGATTAAATAAAAAGTATATTTATATGTCTGAACTACTTTTTATAAGTTTTTTTAATTATGGCGCAATTGAATTAGCAAAAAATCACTTAGAAACATTAAAACGCAATAATATTTCAAATTACACAGCTTATGTTACAGATGATGAAAGTTATAATGAATTAAAATTAGATTATAATGTCAGTAAATATGTAGGTGACGAATCTGATTATGTAAGCAAAGAAAAGAAGGATTTTGGATCAATTGAGTTTAGTAAAATGTGTTATATAAGATATAAAATAATTAATGAGTTATTAAAACAAGGAAAAGTTGTATGGTTATTAGATGTTGATACTGTTGTTTTACATGATTTAAATAACTATTACAATTCATTAAAAAAAGGATTTGATATGATATTTCAAAATGATATTAATATGTTATGTTGTGGTTGTATGTTGTTTGTGCCAAATATTAAAACTATACAACTTACCGCGTTTATGTATGAAAATAAGAATAATATTTATAATGATCAGGTATTTATAAATAAGATATTCAGAAATAATCCGATTTTTAATATAGGAGTTTTAAACGTAAATCAATTTCCAAATGGATTACTTTATTTTAATGAATTAAAACCAGAACCACATTTTAGGGAAGCCCAAGAAAAATTTAATAATTCAAAAGAACCAGTATATTTTGTTCATGCTAACTATATGGTTGGTATACAAACTAAAATAAATGCGTTTAAAGAAAAAAATTTATGGTTTATTTAGTTATTTTTACCATTTCTTTTTCTTCAGTAGTTTTTCCCTTCAATAGATTGTCCTCCAAGTACTGCTTTCAGTATTTTCTTTATCAGTTTTTTCTTCAGTATTATTTTCTTCATCAGTTTTTTCTTCAGTAGTATTTTCTTCAGTAGTATTTTCTTCATCAGTTTTTTCTTCAGTAGTTTTTTCTTCAGTAGTATTTTCTTCATCAGTTTTTTCTTCAGTAGTTTTTTCTTTATCACTTTTTTCTTCAGTTGTTCTTTCTTGCGATATAATTTCTTTATTTGTTGTTTCTTCAGTAATTTTCACTTCAATTGTTGATTCTTCTGTAGTAGGCTGGATTTCGCTAATTTGTATAGGATAATTAGTAATAATTGGTTGAATAATAAAAGCTCCCGCGTATGTTTTAAACCAGGCAATTAAATCTTTAACCACAAAACTTCTCTGAAAAGAATCAGCAAGCAGCTTCATATTCCCTTTTGTATTATATTTTGCTATAAAATTATTAATTACATATATTAGATTTAAACGATAATATTTTGATAAATCAGAATAATTATAAAGTGGTTTTCTTTTTTTAGCATTAACCCAGTTGTGGAATAAATATATAAAATTTCTAAACTCAACCTTATTTTTATAATTATTTAATTTAATTTTTGCTAAAAAAATACTAGCATCATTTGAACATTCTGGACAAGGCAATACTTTACATATTCTTACAATAATTTCAAACATAGAACCAATTACCTCTGGATAAGCAGATGGATTCATTTTTTCTATTAATGTATGAAATAATGTCCATACAGCAGGACCCCAAACTTCAGGCGGACTCATTTTATATTTTTAATAAATATAAAAAATATAAAGATACAACATATAATAATATAATGGTTAAATATAATATAGAAGGAGGATTAGATTTTTATTCTGAATTATATAAGTCACTAGATATTGAAGAGTGTGAAGAAAAAACTCAAGAGGATGAAAATAGATGTTTAATAACAAATCAACAATTAATAGATAAACATGTAGTAATGGATTGTGGACACAAGTTCAATTATATTCCTTTATATAATGATATTATAAATCATAAAACAAAATTTAATTTTATGGAAGGAACGCATAGTAAATTAAATATAAATGAAATAAGATGTCCTTATTGCCGAAAAAAACAAAACCATTTACTTCCATATTATCATGAATTTGGATTAGCAAAAGTAAATGGTGTAAATTTTTATGACCCAAATTTAAAGCAATCACATTTAAATTATAATAAATCACATAAATGCGAATACATATATCCTAACCCCAGTTATGATATAAGTAAGCCAGAAACTGATACAAATTCTAAATATTTAAACAATAAATCTTGTTATAATTATGGTGCAACAAATATTTTTGTTTACAACAAAATAAACCCATTAGAACCAATTACATATGGTGATACAAAATATTATTGTTATACACATAAGAAAGATATGATAAAGCAATATAAGTTACAACAAAAGGAGAAGGAAAAAAATGAAAAAAAAAATGCAAAAATATTAGAAAAAGAAATGAAACTTTTAGAAAAACAAGCCGTAAAGGCCAAAGAAAAGGAAGAAAAACAGAAAGCAAAAGTTTTGAAAAAGGAATTAATATCAGAGAATATTGTGTTAGGAACATCAAATGTAGTGATTCAATCTGGTTGCGTTCAAATTTTAAAAACAGGCACAAATAAAGGAACACCATGTGGATGTAAAATTGTTTCAGAAAATATGTGTAAACGCCATTATTTATTACATCACAAAAAATTATTATAAATAATTTAAACATTTAAATATAATATATTATATTTAATTAATGGAAACAAAAGAACAAACGTCGAACCCAAAAGAACAACTAGTTAATAATATAAAAGAATGGATTAAAATGGATAATGAAATAACACAATTAAAGAATGAAATTAAGGAAAGAAACAATAAAAAAAAAATATTAACAGAAAGTTTAGTATTAGTAATGAAAACAAATAGTATCGATTGTTTTGATATTAATGGAGGTGCATTAGTTTATAAAAAGAATAAAATTAAAAAACCGATTAATGGGAAAACGCTTTTAACAGCATTACAAAATTATTACAAAAATGATGTGAAAATAGCAGAAGAAATAACAAAACATGTCATGGATAATCGAGAAGAAAAAATAAAAGAGACAATTAAAAGGAAAATAGATAAATAATAAATAATAAATTAAATTAAACAAATAATTATAGTATAATTATAATTATGGAAAATGACGAATATATCCCAGGAAACTCAAAATATTATAATTATGCGATTAAGCATTTACTAATAAAAGATTTATCACTAATTTTTGAACCAACATCATATGACCAAATAATATTATGTATTTATAGAATCAATATATCAGGAAAATGTCCATTTATTCAATATCTTCTCTCTAATAATGGTTTTAATATAATGTGTCTGCCAGTTTTACCAATTTTTACCAAACTTAATTATGAAAATATAATTGATTATTCAAAAGTATTTTTATCTGGTGCGTTACAGGTTGAAAATTTTGGCGAATTTAATAAAAAATTAGAATTTGATGGTTATTATATTCATAATAACAAACTTTGTCTATTTTTTGATATAACAAATAATCAAGTAAATATAGATGAAACATACAGTTATAGTAATTTAATGTTTGTTTTAGCAGATGAAATAATAAATTATGGTAAAATATGTAATATCTTAATAAGTGAAGATACTAGAAATTTTTTTATTACAAATTATTCAATAAACTATTTATACGATGAAAATAATGAAGCATATGAAATTCCAATTGTTGGATTTGTTGGCAATCCAACTACAGAAATGCTTAAGTTTACTCATATATTTGGTGTGAGCCCACAAAATAAATCAGCAATTCTAGGCCCTTATTATTATTTTACCGATTTTAATTACGCTATAAGACAAGGCGGATGGTCTTATGATTATAAACCTGAATATATGTATAATAAATTAATAACTGATAATGAATATGGGAGATATTTAAAAGGTGGAATAGTTAGATTTGCTTTATTTACAGGTAGAACGAAATATATTGAAAATATACCAAATGACCCAAATGATGATTCAGAAATAAAAAAACAAAGATTAAAAGACCCATTATTAAATAAAAATTATGAAATTCAAACATTAAGAATATCAGACCATGATGGCATATGGGCAAAAACATACGATAGTGCTTATTTAGGGAATATAGAATTAGATGATGGAAGTTTTGTAGAAGATTCTCCATTAATTGTATTAAAAAATTATGAACAACAAATTCCATTAAGTTTTCATTTTATAGATAAAAATAGTATTGGACATAAATATGATTCAAATAATCATAGTTATAGAATAGTTTAGAATAATAATATCTAAAATAATAATATATGAACCCTGTAACATTAATAGGTTTATCAATTATAATTTTCTATAGTTTAACTCAAGTGCTAAATTTTTATGGAATTGGCGAAGATGTATATGGTGTATATATATTATTTTACATATTTATTATATTATGTATTTTAATTTTACCAAATGACAATCCGAAAATCTAAACATTATTTACATATTCATTAACATTTGTATTATTATCATTCTTTTTAAAATCTAAATATTTATTTTGTTCAAGAATTTTTTTTATTGTACTAATATCTATTTTTTCCTTTAGATTATCTATAATTTCGGTTTCCATTGGGTCACGATTATTTAAATTATAAAATAGAACCATAAAATCAGTAATTATTTTTTTATCTAATTCATTTTGTTTTTTTATTTTATTTTTTTTTATAATCTGGTTATTAAGAGCATCATTAATAGTTTTAGATTGATTTTCTTCAGTATACCATGGATTTCTATATTCTGAAGTTGGTATTAATATATCACATATTTCAGGTTTAACTATTCTATCAAATAATATTTGTCCTTGAAATTTGTTTTTAAATTCATCGACAATTTCATCAGGTATACTAGGACTGGTTTCGATTAAACGATCAAATTCTTCTTTACTTATTTTAAGCATATGTTTTGGTTCAATTCTTTCTGATGGATGTTTAGCGAGTTCGATTTTTATATTTCTATAAAATTTATCCCACGCTATTGTGCTAACTCTATGAGCTTCATTTAATTGTGTTATTTTTAAAAATTGCTGTATAGTTGTTATTATACCTGCTAAAATATTAAAACCTCCAGCTGCCATAATAAATAAACTTTGGTACTCCATTGGAACTCTTTGTTGTGCAAAATTAGCTGTGCCAGTTAAAGTTGATATAATAATTACAGGAATAGTATACCAAGCATTTAATGTTCTATACATTGTATTTGCTTTTGAATGAAGCCATCTATAACACATCGCTTTATCAGCCCATTCTACAAGTATATTTTCATGTTCTGGAGTCCAATCAATTGTTATATGTTCAATAATATTTTCATTATTTTCATTATCTTCATTCATTTCATCTATTTTATCCATTTAATATATATATATATATATATATTACTCAAGAATATATAATACTTTATTTTCACTAAAATATTATATTTTTAATTATTATGGAAACAACGCTTGTAAAACTTAAAAGTGAATTTAATGATATAATTAATATTAGAAATAATGTTAAAAATATATTTGATATATTACAAGTTAGGATTGATAAATTACATCAAATTTATTCTGAATTTATAAAAACAAATAAAAACGAGATGTTTGTTTTTGGTTTAGATACATTTCATTTTCAAAGTAAATTAATTGATATAGAATATGATGATATGAAACGTTTATTTTTGGTCATAAATAATAGGATGTATTGTGAATATTTTAAATTACATAAAATTATTGTTGAATATATATCCAAAAGTGTAACTGATAAAAAAGTAACAGAATTAGTTAAAATTAATAATTTTCCTATATATAAAGACCTCGAGCCTTTTAAAGAATATAAGTTTGAAATAATACTTGATATACATGAAAATATACTTAACCTACTTGCTATACTAATGTCAATTATTAATAATAAAGAAAATGAACTTAACATTCATAAGATAAAACTAAATATTGGTTTAAATATAGATAATTTTATCACCTCATTTAACTTTGATATTATTATAATGAAAGAGAAAATAATGATGTTTATAACATATATTGAATTTTTTCACAAAATGCATACTAAATATTTAAAACGATTTAGTAATAAAATTCAATCAATGTACGCTCATATTAATAATGATATTAAATTTGATAATTCGTTAGAAATATCTAGAAATAAAAAAAAAGAATCAATTGATAATTTTTCAACTGATAATATGGATAACAAATTATTAAAAGAATTGAACCAATTAGGTTCTGAAAATAACAGTGACGTTAGTGATATTAACAGCAATTCAAGCACCCAAAGTATTAAAACATTAGATACACATGATACTGTAATATCGCTTTTCTCTACATCACAACAAAATGATACTAAAGGCAATTTAAAATTTATAACCCCGACACAATTAATGAATAAAGAAAAAAAAGATTATAAAAATATATTTCAAAGAAATATTCATAAGGTAACAAATATGCTAAAAATACCTAAACTTACAAAAGATAATAGAATTGAAGCAAATAAAGAAGACAAAACTGTCATAGAAACAAGTGACAAACATATAGAAGAATTTATACATGGTATTGAAGAATCATGTGATTCAATAATTAACAAACAAAATGAAACGCCCTTTTTAGAACCTGAAAATATTATACTCACTATTTCAAATAATAATTTAGAAGAAAAAAAAAATCAAATTATATCAGTTAATTATGAAGAACATAAAATTTTTGATTTAGAAAATGGAGTGAAAAATGAAAAAAAAACAATAATTGAAAAAGAAGAACAATATGTAGACGAAGAAGAACCAAATGATAAACCTGAAGAAGAACAAGACCTAGTTGAAGAACAAGAACAAGAACAAGAACAAGAACAAGAACAGATTGTAGTTGAAGAACAAGAACAAGAACAGATTGTAGTTGAAGAACAAGAACAAGAACAGATTGTAGTTGAAGAACAAGAACAAGAACAGAGTGTAGTTGAAGAACAAGAACAAGAACAAATTATTGAAACTGAAAAAATAGAAGAATCTAACATATCAGAAGTAATTACTCTTGAAGAACAGGAAGTTACAGAAAATAATGTAATTATTCTTGAAACTCATGAACCAGTGAAAAAGAAACGCCAATATAATAAGAAAAAGAAATAATAATAATACTTAAAGGTTTATCGTTATATAAATATATAATGATAAAAACATTTTTAAGACCTAATATCGTTAGATGTTTAAGTCATACACATAGTAGAACATTTTTTCCTGAAAATTATACAAAAAATATTGAAGATTTGATTAGACAACAAAACGAAATACTAAAAGAAATTAATATATCATTTTCTCGTTATGGAATAATTTTATCAATTACAACAACAACAACCATTGCTATAAACTATATGAGATAGTGATTGTCTTTAAGTTATTTTTTAATTATATAAAAAATTGATATAAATATAAAACAATATATTATAATATACAATATAAAGAAATGGAAAGACGACTCAATAAGAAGGCTGAAAATTATATTACTACATTCAAAGACAGCATACTAGAAAAGGCTACTGATTTGGGTTTAAATAACGATATTAAGAGTACTCAATTATTACAATATATTTATGATTATGAAAGGCTTTCATTTAATAAAGAAGATTTTCAAAAAAGGAAGCGTGAGAAAAATTTTGTTCCGATGTATAACAGATGTTGTGCCAAAAGGGCCAGCGATGAGCAATGTACAAGACGTAGAAAAGAAGGAAGTGAATATTGTGGAACTCATATAAAAGGAACACCGCATGGTATTATTATTGAAAATTCGAATGAATCGAAAATAAATACACACAAAGTTGAAGTTTGGACACAAGATATTCAAGGTATTGTTTATTATATTGACAAAACTAATAACGTGTATGATACGTCTGATATTATTAAAAATCAAATTAACCCAAAAATTATAGCAAAATATATCAAAAATGGCGATACATACAGCATTCCTAATTTTATTATTTAGAGAATAACTTTTATTTACTAATACAAATAAAAACACAATAAATAATAATGAAATAAAAAAATTGATTTCCAAAATATCAATAAAAATGAGGAGATATTAATACGCAAAGAAGATGAATATTAATTCAAAATCACAAGATAAAAAATTATCTGAAATAGTGATTGACATTGAAAGTCAAAATGATATAAAGGAAAAAATTACAAATGAATTACTAGTTCCATTGAAGGGAATATTAATAAAATCAGATGAATATACTGATTATGTGGAATTTGAAAAAAAAATATTTAGATTGTGTTTTGAATTATTAATTTTAGCTATTGTGTTACCAATTATAATTTGTGATTTATATTTTGGTTTAACCGATACTAGTTGCTCTTGTAAACAAGTGGATGAATTAACTTTAAGTATAAAATTATATTTAATCGGGTCAGGGGTTTTAGGTGTTTGTGTAATTCTTATTACTATTTTTGAACAAGCAGGTTGTTTTATACGTTCAACTTTATTTAATATGGTGATATGGAATATATTAGGTGCTATTTTATTTTGGCTCTATATTTATAGAAATTGTAATAAAACTTTCTCAACATATATATTTGTTTCTTTAATTATAAAATTTGCTACTATTCTATTGTCATATAAATTTACACAAAAAAAAGATGATAAAAACTAAATTATTATAAATTTATTTTTTATCCAAATACATTTTCTTCTACATATAATAAATATAAAAATCCATCACTATCTCTATATCTATAATAAATTTGTTCAATTGAAGATGATGTTGATGGAATAATATTATTAACAAATATAAAAAGAGCTTTTTCTGGATTTAGTCTTAATTTATTTTTTATAACAAATAAAAATTCTCCAATAGTTAAATCTCTTGAAACTAGGTATTTTCTTTTATCTACTAAAGGACAAAAATTTCTTGATGTTAAAGAAGGCTCGCATATTATTGGAAGTTTATCTGGATATTTTGATAATACTCTTGACGATTCTTCATATCTTTGTGTAAATGTAAATTTATTTTTGAATGAACGATATGGATACATTATACTTACACTGATAAAAAAGAAAAATGAGACAAACTCACTCTAAAATTTGGTGGCTGGAATCATTACCTTCCGTAAAATCAAGTGATGGTCTTACTTTTTCCTCTTCTTTTTTTGTTATTGAAGAGGTGAAAGATGAAATACAAAATTCACTTGGTCTTTGTTGTTTATATATTTAATTTTTCCTATGGTGCTAGCATGTCTGCAAAATTATAATTATCTCTTCGATGAAATGAATTACTAATTTTATTCATAGGTCTAATATAAAAACTTATGTGTTTCCATTTGTCTATAAAGTCATGCCAAAGCGGCTCATCTAAATTATTTATTTCTATTTCTGGGGCTAATTCTGATTTATATTGTCCAGCGAATACATAATCAAGATAGTATATATCATAATTAACATGCGGTCTAAATTTATCGTGTGCTTTATCAAATAATTCTTGAAGGGTTGCATGACTGGAAATTTCTATGGTATAAACAATATCAGTGTATACAAGTTTAAAAGTAAAATCCATAGTAAATTCTCTTGGAGATAACATCTTATTCGTTAGTGTGTTTAATATTTAAATTAAATTGTTTTTTATTTCAATTTTTTAAGTAAAAAAAATATAATATCAAGTATAAAATAAAATTAAAGAAAAAAACCCTTATTTTTATTATAATTACTTTTTTAAAAAACACAACACATATACACTTACTAATATAATTTTAATTAAGACTATGATAACAACATAAATTTACTAACTTATTTTAAACAATATTACAGATAAGTCCTCCATTCATTTCTTCAAATGTATATTCTGCAACCTTATTAATAATTAAGGTATCATCTTTATTAGCTTCTTCATCTTCATTCGTCTCTTCATCTTCATTCATCTCTTCATCTTTAGCCTGATTAATATTAACAGTAGCATCATCATCCATAATACCGTCTTCAGCTTCAGCAGCAGCCTCTGCAATAGCGACCAGATTGGCAATTATCGCAGCCTCATCAATAGCGTCAAGAGCATTATCATGATATTCATCATCGATGTCCATTGCGTCATCCTCCTCATCAACGTCGGTCGAGTCATCATCTTCATCAACGTCGGTCGAGACATCCTCCTCATGATGTTCATGTTCATCTTCAGCTTCAACTCCTTCTTCCTCGTCTCCAAGAGAATACTTCTTAACTCCCGATAAATAAGGATATTGTGACCACATATCACTTTCTTCTAACATCGAAATCGATGAACCTGGAGGAGCTGTAAGAGACCCCCTCCAATAGCCGGAATCATGGTAGTTTTCTAAACAATTACTGCAATAACCGACAAAGACTCCACGAATGGAACCATACTTTTTACAATTTCCGCATTTTTTTGGGCCGGTGCCTAGTTCTTGTTCTTCTTCATTATAAAAGGTTATGTGTTCATGAGCCCAAGCGATAGGGAAATACACGGAATACTTCTCTCCATCAACAAGATAAAATCTACCTTGAACACCTTCAAATACGGGCACATTAGTAACGAAATTAGCAGCAGACATTTTGATATATTTTTGAAATATTGATAGTTATTAATCAGACTACAACATATTCTGTATTTTAAAAAAAGTATTTCAATTTTTTGTAAAATGCATAATATTTTATGATAACTAAAAATTTATATAAAACGATTCATAAAAATCAGGTAAGCATATTTTACACCTTTTTACATTTCAAATGCCGATTATTTGTAATAAAATTGACTTAAATATATTTTATTAATTTATATAAAAATAATAAAATGTGTAATCACGAAGGGTGTAAGAAACGACCAATTTATAATGTAGAAGGTGAAACAAAAGCGTTGTATTGTTCCCTCCATAAATCTGAAGGAATGGTGAATGTGATAAGCAAAACTTGTATTCATGAAGGGTGTAAGAAAATACCAATTTATAATGTAGAAGGTGAAACAAAAGCGTTGTATTGTTCCCTCCATAAATTGGAAGGAATGGTGAATGTGAAAAACAAAACTTGTATTCACGAAGGGTGTAAGACACTACCAACTTATAATGTAGAAGGTGAAACAAAAGCGTTGTATTGTTCTCTCCATAAATCGGAAGGAATGGTGAATGTGAGAAGCAAAACTTGTATTCACGAAGGGTGTAAGAAAATACCAATTTATAATGTAGAAGGTGAAACAAAAGCGTTGTATTGTTCCCTCCATAAATCGGAAGTAATGGTGAATGTGATAAGCAAAACTTGTATTCACGAAGGATGTAAGACACAACCAAATTATAATGTAGAAGGTGAAACAAAAGTGTTGTATTGTTCCCTCCATAAATTGGAAGGAATGGTTGATGTGAAAAGCAAAACTTGTATTCACGAAGGGTGTAAGAAACAACCAAATTATAATGTAGAAGGTGAAACAAAAGCGTTGTATTGTT
>Ga0255212_1000191_pt1 | contig 18670 bp, 18 predicted proteins | sample Miss_Yuk_RepC_8d_FD_188425 | JGI IMG/M metagenome (GOLD analysis project Ga0255212, IMG submission 188425) | Freshwater microbial communities from Mississippi River, Louisiana, United States - Miss_Yuk_RepC_8d | ecosystem: Environmental > Aquatic > Freshwater > River | place: USA: Louisiana...
GTCCCCAAGGGCTATGTTTACTTCGCCATGGCTTTTTCACTTACCGTAGAATTGCTCAACATTCGACTACGAAAACGAGGTACTCCGGCCAGTCTTCATAGCAGCCGGATTCCGGGGGATGAGTGAAGGAGGAGCAAGGTCGCCTTAAAACAGGACAAATTTGCGGCTAAGTCCGCACTGGATTAGGATTGTCATTGTGATGCAAATTAATGACGACATTAATCCTGACGAAGACGAGCGCCAATCGCTCATAGTCATCCTCGAACCCTTCACCCACGGCTCCTTTTTCGAGCAGTTCCTCACTCGGGTTCAGCGTGTCAATCTCACTTATGACGATGACGTACAAAGCCTGACCGAGGAAAATCTGTCGCAACTGCGACAAGCAATGCAAGGTGCTATCGAAGGCGATCATCTGGTATGCCTACTTTTGAGGTACCCAAACAAAGTCATGATTCCCTACGGCTCAGAACTGTTCCCCGCCGACGACCTCGATAGCATTGTCAACAGTGCACACAACTGCCTGGACATGATTCGCGACGTTAATGAAGGCGAACTGATTTATCGGCATGTCCACTACACTTATAACAAACTTGTCGCCTTTTCAATCGGATGTGTTTGCAATGTAAAACTCCTGGAAGAACAACTTGCTCGCGCACAGGCACAATTGATCAAAAGTTAAGCTTTGGCACCAGTCAAGCCACCTAGCTCAGATGGGATACGATCCTTATGGATATCAAAGGCACAACGATTCAACATGCAGCCGATGGCATTAGCGACTTTAGTGAGGCCGGCTTTGCTCGATTTGGTGAACAAGCGAAGCATCTTGGCTTTGATGAAGTACTAAAGCGGCGCTGGGATCCAGGTGTCTTTCTCGATATCCATACCCATTCCTTTGCGGTCCAGGCCCTTGTCGTCGAGGGCAGTATGTGGCTTGACTTAGACGGCAGGTCGCAGGAGCTTGGACCTGGAAGTCGCTTTGAGGTTGATCACGAGCTTCCACACGCTGAACGTTACGGGCCAGACGGTGCGGTGTTTTGGGTAGCGCGCCGCAATCGACATCCTCAATCAGGCGCCCAGGACCAATGACCAGTCGCCCATATGCCCTGCGAGAGGCGAATCGCGAAACCACTTGGACTTGCTAATGCACGATGCCCGTAGCAGTGATCCAACCAGATTAAGCTGGATGAATGCTTATCCACCACCTGTTGAGAAAAGGATCTTAGTCAGCGATGCGAGTGCTTACCGTTTCCCGCAAATTCGTTGGTCCTTTTCCCACTATCAAGAACTCTATCCCACAAGGCCGATCGACCGTGGGATTGGCCCGGTGCGGCACATCGATCTAGACTTAAGAGATGATTTGGATGCGATCTCCTTCACACCTACGGGCTCTCACGAGCCCATGCGATGGGAGCAATCGCTCGAGAAGAATTTCACGGATGGCATTGTCGTGCTTCATCGCGGCAAGTGCATCTATGAGAGGTATTTCGGTGCGCTAAGGGATCGAGGGCATCACTTATGTGCCTCGGTGACCAAGTCCTTTGTGGGTACCTTGGCTGCCTGGCTGATCGACGATGGGCGACTCGACCCAAAGACGCCAGTCGTTGAATGGGTTCCCGAGCTCGCGCACAGCGGATTTGCCCATGCGAGCGTCGAGCAAGTCTTGCACATGACCACGGCAATTCGTTACGACGAAACCTATGCAAATCCTGAAGCAGATATTTGGAAGCACTTAAAAGCAGGCGGTGTATTTCCTCGCTCAGCGAACGATCAAGGACCAGGGAGCTTTACTGACTACCTGCAAACCGTTGTTCAATCTGGCATTCATGGCGAGCAATTCGCCTATCGCACACCGAATACAGATGTTTTGAGCTGGATACTCAAACGTGTTGCGAATCAATCTTTGAGCGATATGATTTCGGAACGTATTTGGCAGCCCATGGGCGCAGAACGAGACGCGGCCATGCAAATTGATACCTTAGGATTTGAATTTGCTGGCGGTGGCCTGCTCGCAGTCTTACGTGACCTTGCTCGGTTTGGTGAAATCATGCGTATGGGAGGTAAACAGGCAAATCAGCAAATTATTCCGAAGTCAGTCGTCAACGCGATTTGCAAGGGCGGTGACCAGGCAAAGTTTAAGCCTGCCGGCTATACAAGTTTGCCCGGATGGAGCTACGGCTACATGTGGTGGCACGCCCATGATGATCATGAGGTCTTCACTGCGCGAGGCGTACATGGTCAAACTATTTATATCGATCCAAAAGCGGAAATGGTCATAGCGCGTTTTGCGAGTCACCCAATTGCAGCCAATGTGCAAATCGATCCGCATTCGCTACCCGCCTATCGGGCTCTTGCTAAGCACCTGCTTCGCGAGGGTTCATAGCGATGTCAGACCTGCTTTTTAGATCAATCGTCGAAAAACTTCGATTACCTATTATTCAAGCACCGATGGCTGGCGGCCCCTGCAGTGTTGAATTCGTTGGGAGTGTTCTAAAAGAAGGGTTGATTGGAAGCTTTGGCTTTGCATACAGCAAGCCCGAGACTATCGTTGATGAGTTGAGTAAGGTACGCAGCATTCACAAGGGTCCAGTCAATGCTAATTTCTTTATGTTCAACCCACTTGAAGCCCCCGCAAAGGCCGACCTCGATGAAGCGGTTCTTGCTTTGCAAAGACTTGCCTGTTTGGAGCAATCAGCCGAAAACGAGAGTGACGGACAAAAGCTTTTTGAAGATCCCGAGCAAAAGTATTCTCAAGCTGCTGCAAAAGCGTTTTTTGACGATTCTGCGAAAAAGCTCTTTACCCCGCCCTTTTTTCCTTCGCTCGAAGCTCAGCTCGATACGCTGTGGACGTCACCGCCTGATCTTTTAAGTTTTCACTTCGGCTTACCACCGAGTTGGGTGTTCAAAAAAGCGCAACAATTACAAATCCCTGTTCTGATTACAGCAAGCTCAATTGATGAGGCTTTGGCAATCGACCAAAGCGGAGCGTCGGCCATCATTGCTCAGGGTATCGAAGCCGGAGGGCATCGAGGTTATTTTGACCCAGAGACATTGAGTGATCCGTTAGATGGTTTGCCAACGCTCGATCTCGTCGAAGCGATGGCAAAACGAGTCAAGTTGCCAGTCGTCGCTGCCGGCGGAATAATGCAAGGAGGAGCCATTCGCGAAGCGCTTCGCCGAGGTGCTTGCGCGGTTCAAATGGGTACCGCCTTTCTTGCTTGCCATGAAAGCGGGGCAAGCAAGGAACACAAGCAACTACTTACCCAAGAGCCTCACCGTGGAACCGTCTTCACCAAGGCGTTTTCGGGACGCTACGCGAGAGGGCTTAGTAATCGATTTACTGAGGCGATGAAAGATAGCCCCGTACTCGCCTTTCCTCAGCAAAACAGTCTGACAGGGGCGCTGCGTCAGCGCAGCGCCCAAATCGGCAACCCAGAGTATCAAAGCTTGTGGGCGGGTACTGGCTACCGATATTGCCGGGCAGAGTCAGTTAAAGACCTTGTTGATCGCCTAGAAGCCGGCTACCACGCCGCTGAAAAGCGTGATCGCTAAGCGAGCTAGCTCACTAGGCCGCCTTTCGAAGTTCAAGTGCGTCATCCCTAGGCTTCGACGCTTCGTTTGTGCCTTGGATGTTCTTATTCGCAAACGACGAATCCCCATGTTGAGGCATTCTACGGATCAGATCGTCGAATGCGCCTAGGGCTGCTTTCGCACCATCACCTGCTGCGATGATAATTTGCTTAAATGGCGTTGTGGTCACATCCCCGGCGGCAAATACTCCCTTCAGACTCGTTTGTCCTTTCGCGTCAACGATGATTTCGCCTTGGGCATTCAGCTCAAGCGTGCCTTTAAGCCATTCTGTATTAGGAACTAGACCAATCTGAACGAACACGCCCTCCAAGGCCAAACGGTGTTCAGTGCCATCGCGCTGATCTATGTAAGTCAAGGCGGAAACAACACCGTCGTCACCCTCAATGGCCCGGGTCATTGCGCCAGTGACTACCTCGACATTATGTAACGAACTGAGTTTTTCAATCAGCACTGCATCGGCTTTGAGATTCGGTGCAAACTCCAATAAGGTCACCTGCGATGCCAGCCCTGCAAGGTCAATCGCAGCTTCGACGCCAGAGTTTCCACCACCAACCACTGCAACACGCTTGCCCTTATAAAGTGGGCCGTCGCAATGCGGGCAATAGGCAACACCCTTATTTCGATAACGCTCTTCGCCAGGAATACCCAATTGCCGCCAACGTGCCCCGGTACTAATCACAAGGGACCTGGCTTCTAGCTGTGCGCCACTTTCTAAGTCAATTTGCACCAAACCTTCCCCTTTATCGGTCGGTCGGAGCTTTTTGACACGTTGCATGGTTATCAGATCAATATCGTAAGTTTTCAAATGATGCTCAAGCGCCGAAGAGAGTTTTGGCCCATCAGTCAATGGCAGGGATATAAAGTTTTCAATCGCCATGGTGTCGTTTAATTGACCACCCAGACGATCGGCGACCAGGCCTGTTCGAATGCCTTTACGAGCAGCATAAATAGCCGCTGAAACGCCCGCAGGGCCGCCGCCAATTACTAGCAAGTCGTAGGCTTCTCGCTTTGACAAGCCTATGGCCTGCTCAGCGGGCAGACTTTGATCTAATTTAGCGAGGATTTCGCTGAGGCCCATCCTGCCCGAACCAAAAAACTCACCGTTCAAATAAATGGACGGGACTGCCATAATTTTTCGCTCATCGACTTCACCTTGAAAAAGTGCGCCATCAATCACAACAGTCTTAACCGCAGGATTGATTAAGGCCATCAAGCTCAGTGCCTGCACCACATCCGGACAGTTATGGCATGAAAGTGACATGTACACCTCAAAGCGAAAGCTGCCCTTTAAGGATTTAATCTGTGCGAGCTGTGATTCAGCAACTTTGGGCGGATGCGCACCCGCCCATAGCAAGGCAAGCACTAGCGAGGAGAACTCATGGCCAAGCGGAATAGCTGCAAAACTTAGTGCTTGCTCTAAAGCATTCTCACCAGCCATCGCATCTTGTCGAATCGAAAACGAGGGTTTACGTATGTCGCTGCCATCAAAGGACAAGCGAATCTTGTCTGAACTCGATTGAAGGGCTTGTAAGAGTTGCTTCAGTTGATTGCTCGCAGCAGTCTCATCAAGACTCGCTTCAATAGCGACAGGGTTTTTGATCGACTGCAAATGCTGTTTGACTTTTTCTAACATCGATTGTGTGATCATTTCTTTATCCTTTTCGAAAAGTTATGATGTACTTTTCCAGGCCTCAGACTTGACCGCAGACCGCATGTACGTTCAAGCCTGATGCGTAATGCCGGCGACGCGCTTAGATCTTGCCAACCAGGTCAAGGCTTGGCTCGAGGGTTTCAGCGCCAGGCGTCCACTTGGCGGGGCAGACTTCGCCCGGATGAGCTGCTACATATTGAGCCGCCTGAACCTTGCGCAACAACTCCTTGGCGTCACGACCAATGCCGTTATCATGGACTTCGCAAAGTTTGATAATGCCCTCGGGATTGATCAAAAAGCTGCCCCGTAAAGCCAATCCTTCCTCTTCGATCATGACCCCGAAGTTCCTTGTGATACGACCCGTTGGATCGCCGACTAAGGGGTAACGTACCTTAGCGATTGTTTCGGAGGCGTCATGCCAGGCTTTGTGCGTGAAGTGGGTATCGGTCGATACGGCATAGATTTCAACGCCCAAAGATTTAAAGGTGTCATAGTGATCTGCGAGATCGCCCAGTTCAGTAGGACAAACAAAGGTAAAGTCCGCGGGATAAAAGAAAACAATCGACCATTTACCTTTGAGACTTTGTTCGCTGACTTCGACGAACTTTCCATGATGGTAGGCGGTTGCTTTAAATGGCTTGACTTCGCTATTGATGATTGACATGTTGGTGTCCTTAAATGTGTTGTTGAGGAGGAGAGGCTGCCCAGGTTCTGAGCAAGCACGTAGCGAAGTTTGAGCGCCGCCTCTTAATCGGTCCAACAAATCATTTTTATTAGTTCCATCGATTTTTTCGATATATCTATGACAAATCTTGTGATGACATGGAAGGAATGGGCTCAGGCCGATGCGATGGCCTTGTCGCAGGGCGTCGTCAACGGTGAATTCAGCCCTCGCGAACTTGCCCAGCAGGCGAGAGAAGCCATACGGGCCTTAAACCCAAGCTTGGACGCTGCCAGAGAAGTTTTCGATGACGCAGTCGACGACCCACTGATTGACGGCATGAATCCGCTGGGGGCTTTTAAGGGCGTTCCATTTTTAATGAAAGATCTCGGCCCCACAATGAAGGGACGATTGCAGGAAATGGGATCTCGCTTCATGCAGGGTAAGCGCTCAAATGCCGATAGTTTCCTCACCCAGAAGATTCGCGCAGCAGGCTTGAACATCATCGGACGAACCAGTACGCCCGAGTTTGGGGTGTGTAGTTCGGCGGAAAACCCCGCCATTTGCATCACCAGAAACCCTTGGGATACCGCCTATAGCAGTTGCGGCTCCTCGGCAGGAAGCACCGTCTTGGTCGCAGCCGGCGCAGTGCCGATGGCTCACGCAACCGACGGCGGCGGATCGATCCGAATTCCCGCAGGCTTTAATGGCAATATCGGTATGAAATGTTCGCGCGGGGTTTTTTCAATAGCACCTGCACTTTCAGACCTCACAGGCCTTGTGTCGACGCAAGGATGTATTAGCCGAACCGTACGCGATACAGCAGCTTGGATTGATCACTGCCGAGGTGGAGCGCCTGGCGAGTTTATGCCTTTTTGGCAACCCGAAACATGCTATGGCGATCTCATCAAGGCGGATCCACCGCGACTACGCATCGCCTTGTCGACCCGATGGGGACCCTATGCTGCCGAAGCAGGACTTTGCCAGGAATTAGAGCGTTCTGCAAAGCATCTTCAAGACCTCGGACACCATATCGACTGGGCTTTGCCGGACCTCGATTATGAGATGGCCTTTGAAGCACAAACCTTTTGCTACATCTCCAATTTTGCGCAAGTGATTAGTGCTCATTTGAAAGCGAGACAGCTCGAAGAACCACCATCCGATTGCATCGAGCCCATCAATCGATTAATTTGGGAGACCGGAAAAGATTTTTCTTATAGCGATCGTTTTGCTATGCAAGAGGTTTTCAACACAACAGCACGACGTTTTGGTGCATTTTTCGAGTCCTGGGACATTATTCTGACTCCGATCACAGCCCAGGAAACCCCTTTAATCGGTCAACCCGAACTGCTGACCACAAGCACCGAGACGGATGTGTATGCATGGTTTCATCGACTTTGGAAGGCCTTTGCTTTTACGCCCCTGAGCAATCTTTGCGGCATCCCTGCCATCTCCATGCCGATGGCGCAGCAAAGCAACGGCCTTCCGTTCGGCATCCAGGCACAAGCCAAACAGGCCAACGATGGCTTACTTCTACAACTCGCAGCGCAGATCGAACGCTCCATTGCTGGTCGCTGGAACCAAGGACAAAAGCCCAAGGTTCATGTGCAAAACCTAGGGCGATAAGCTAGCTTCTCGCGATGGTGTAATTGTTGACTCTGAGCATTTTGCACATCGCCTTCATGTTGTCGACCGTTGGGGGTATCTGAGCGCTACGGATTCGTTGCTTAAGCTCTTCGGTCTTATAAATCATGCCTTTCTGACTTGCCACGGTACGGCAAAGATTTTCTGTGACCGTTTTTGCAACGCCAGGACGACTGACAACCAACTTTACAAAAGCTGGTGCTGGCAGAAAGATTAGATCACCATCAGCTTCGCATTCGAGCGAGGCAGAACGTGGTTGACCATCAATCAATCCAAATTCGCCAACATGAGCCCCATGCCTTAGGTTTGCCAGAACTTTCTTAGGCATACCAACGCCGCGACTCAAGACGTAAACACGAAATGCTCCAGAAAGCACAACATACATGCCATCAGGTGCATCGTCCTCTTTAAAAACCTGTTGTCCTGCGGCAAACTTTTTCGTTCGCGTTAACAACATGATCTCTGCCAAGTCTTCGCCCGACATACCTGCAAAAAAAGGAACTTCCGAAATTGGCACAGCCATGGGTACTTACTCCATCCAAATCAACCTGGACCTGGTACATCGTTGAACACAACAGCTCTCAACTTACTAACAGGCTTCGAGCCTCAACTTTAGCGCAGATCAGCCAGATCAGGGTCGAAGGGCTTATTGCCAGATGCCAGTGGCAGGGCCGCACTTGCAGCCGCGGCCATGAAAGAAATGGGTTACTTGCATGTTCAATCGATTGCGCCAACATCCAAATCAGAAAAATACTTTAACGTTGCATCGATGCCTGGCTATCAATCCATGCCCTGAGCGCTCCAGCGGGTAAAGCGCCTGCCTGTCGGCTAAGTTCGCGGCCATCCTTCCACAACAAGAGTGTGGGAATGCTTCGAATGGCAAAGCGAGCCGACAGCTTCGGGGCCAGGTCCGTGTTGATTTTGACAAAGCGAATGGCAGGTAATTGGCTTGCCACGAGCTCAAACTGTGGCGCCATCGCTTTGCAAGGACCACACCATTCGGCCCAAAAATCGACCACCATGAGCCGCTTGCTATATTGTTCAAAACCTAACCAGTCACTTTCACCGATCGGGAGCACATGACCCTCGAAGATTGGTTGGCGACAGCGGCCGCAGGTCATGTCCTCATCAAGGCGGCTCTCAGGGATGCGATTTTTGGTCTGGCAGTGTGGGCAGCTAAGTAGCATAGGCAATCCTTTATTGAAATAAACATTGGGGGCTGACTTGCAAAACTCAAGACCTTGGCCCGTCCCTTTACACCTTAATGCGGATCTTGAGATGAACGCTCGACATGAGGTCTGCGTGGGACTAGGATGTCTCCTGCGAGGTTTGCCTAGACGAACCCGCAACCAGTCAACCTAGGGAGAATTGATATGAACCATCGGATGCGTTTCGGGATATTTCTTGCACCATTTCATAAGCCTGGGATCAACCCCACACTTGCACTTGAACAGGATCTGGAATTGATCCAATGGTTAGATCGGTGTGGCTACGATGAGGCCTGGTGCGGCGAACATCATTCAGCAGGGAGCGAAATTTCAGCCAGTCCCGAGTTGCTGATCGCCGTTGCCTCGCAGCGCACAAAATACATCAAGCTTGGTACTGGCGTGGTCAGCATGAGTTATCACAACCCCTTATGGGTTGCTGAACGTATCGTGCAACTCGACCACCTCACGCGAGGACGTGTGATGCTTGGTATGGGCCCTGGATCGCTGCCGAGCGACGGCATCATGATCGGCGTCACACAAAATGACACCCGACGCCTGCTTGAAGAGGGTATGGCCGTGGTCATGAAGCTCTTACGAAGCGATGAACCTGTGAGCTTCAAAAACGAGCGTTGGAACCTTCAAGAGGCGCGACTGCATCTTCGCCCCTACAGCCAGCCTCTGTTTGATATTGCTGTGCCTGCGGTTGCCTCGCCTACAGGACCCAAGCTTGCCGGCATGCACGGCGTCGGATTGCTGTCGATCGGCGCAACGACTGCGGCTGGATTCGATGCACTCGCCCTGCACTGGGATGTGATGGAAAAACAGGCTGCCCATTTCAAGACCAAGGTGGACCGCAGCAAATGGCGACTTGTCGGACTTGTGCATTGCGCCGAGACCATGGAGCAGGCCTACCGCGATGTCGAGTACGGCATCGAGCAATGGTTTGATTATTTCCAAGCGGTTGCAGCCTTCCCGCAAATGGCTGTCCCTGGTAACAACGTGAAAGAAATGATCTCTTTTGTCAACGACTCAGGATTTGGTGCGATCGGCACGCCCGACATGGTCCACGCTCAAATCGACAGGCTCTGGAAGCAAAGCAATGGCGGCTTTGGCGCCTATTTGCTTCTTGCACACAACTGGGCAAATTTCGATGCAACCCGCAAGAGCTATGACCTAATCGCCAGACATGTGTTTCCTCAATGGCAGGGACAACTTTCAACAGTCGCCGCTGCCGAACGCGCTCGCGCAAGTCGACCAGCCTTGGCTGAAGTACACAGCAAAGCTGTCGAAGCCGCAACTGAACGTTTCCAAGCCGAGGTTGCAGCGCGTTGAAGCAAGCCAATATCGCCGCCGTGATCCTGGCGGCGGGCAGCGGATCACGTATGGGAGGCTATCCAAAGCCTCTTATAGGTTTTCAGGGCAAACCCCTTTTGGGCCGGCTACTGCATGCCATGCATGAGGTCAAGCTCGGCCCGATTGTGCTTGTGCTTGGTTACTACGCAAATGCTATTGCAGCCTACTTGCAAGAACAAGCCCAAGAAGATGCTCGCCTCGGCATGCAACCCATCACCGACCAGCTGAAGATTGTTATTAATCCGAAACCCGAGACAGGCCAGGGAAGTTCTTTACGGCTTGGCCTGCTTGCACTTGCTGAGCAAACGCAAGATGTCCTCATCGCTTTAGCCGATCAGGCGCTCATCCAAGCCATTGACCTTCAAGCACTCGTTGGCGCTTATCATCAACGGCCAGCCGGGGCCGGGGCTATCAGACCATGGGTCAATGGGAAGCCTGGCAATCCGATCATCATCAGCAACGACATCCTGCAGGCTATGCTTAGCGATCCACACTGGATTGAAGGTAAAGACTGGTTTAAAACGCAGGCCACGGTGATGCATCGCTGGGAAAGCAAGAATCAACACTACCTCGTTGATCTTGATACCCAGGACGACCTTAAACGTCTAGGGCTTAATCCGTCGTTGTCTTGGCCAACCTGAACGTCACGCGCATGACAACAGTATGGAGTGAATCCAAAACACGCGCTGCGGGACCAGCCAAATCGTCTAAGACAGCCTTGTAAGTTTCAAATAAGGATAACGGTCTAAGATTAGCTCCGCAACATGGTTTTGGTCTTCTCTCAACATGTGCATTTGGTCGGCTTAGTCCGACCATTTTTTTGCCCCGCTTTGCGAAGCAATATGGCTCAGATCTTACTTTGACAAATAAGCGCAACGCCCTGTGATGCTCCACTCGGCATGCAGCCTAAGCATTGTCGCAGCCAATCAGTACCCCATGGATGACTACAAATCTTTCAGCGATGCTTGGATATGTGCTCTCACGAGGTCTGCATCCCCGAGTTCATTGGCGTTGAGCAAGACAAGCTTCACCAGAAACAAGGTTTGCTTATTGGGCTCAAGCGAGTCGATCGATTGAGCCAGTTCGTCATAAATAAGTTCTAGATCAGGAATCGATAGCTTGCCAGACATTGAGCCTCCACGACTTGAATTTATGGCTTGGAGCCTTGTTTGCTCAGGACATCAGCAGCGACGGTCTGCGAATTTGATCGAGCGCGGTTTGCAAGCGAACCGCATCAAGTGCGATCCAGCGCGCAGCCACGTGTTGATCAGGACGAAACAAGTAGGCAGCGCCCTTTGTCCTTAAGCCGTATCGCTCTCGCAAGCTAGCATCATCATCGCTCAATACCCTATCACTATCGAGCAATAAACTCGACGCGGTAATCTCCTTATTGCTTGGATGAAGAAGCAATAGTTTCAGCGGTGGTCCATGCTCCCGCCAACTTTGCACAACCCGAACAATAGCGTCGAGCTCAGCAGGCGCAACATAAAGCAGCAGGCAAAATCCGCCTTGAAGATAATCAACGAGAAATGATTCGGCGGATAGTCGCACGTCGATCAATGACTCACCCTGAGCAGGCCCTTGCTCAAACAGCGCATCGTCATCCCCCGACACGTGAAAAGATGATCTTCGATAACGATGCGATCTTGAGGTTCGCCAATGAAAGAGCGGACCCACAAAGCGATGGCTGAGCGATAAGGAAAGCACTGCGTTTCGCAAGAGCCGAAATCCTTCACTTGGCGGTGCCATGAAGCGCGTACTTTTGGCGCTCTCGGCCATGATCTCGGCGACTGCCTCAAGGCGCTCTTGGCTGTAATTGTCGAGCACTGACTCGTCACACCAGCCCTTTGCGACCATGGCCAAATGCCAGCCAAGGGACTGCGCATCTTGAAAGGCTGTATTTGCACCTCGCACGCCGAAAATAGGTAGCAAATGCGCTGAATCACCCGCAAAAAGTACGCGACCCCTTCGATAGCTCGGCAGGCTCATCGTTCGGGCCGAGTAAACCGAAGACCAGTCAAGCTCCCATGGCAAATCGGGAAATCCGAGCATGGAAAGCGTTGCCTTGATGCTTTGCCTCAGCGCATCGACAGACAAGGCCTCAGCAGCTGTTTCGCCTGCCGACAACTGATAGTCAATGCGCCAAATTCCCCGAGGCTGCCGATGCACAAGCACCGTATTGCCTGGGTTCCACGACGGATCAAAATAGGCTAATCGCTCAGTAGGAAGTGGTAGGTCTACCCTAATATCGACAATCACAAAGTTTGCCTCAAAGGCTTCACCTTCGAGCCGCAGGCCTAATGCTGAACGAATGAATGAGCGCCCACCATCGGCTGCGACAAGCCAGTCACAACGAAGATCGTAGTCCGCTTTCGTCGTGTTGATCTTTAGATCAACGAAGCGCTCGTCGTGCTCCATGCTTTGCAAACGATTCGCAAAGCGAATATCAATCAGGGGATTTGCTAAACATGCCTCAAGCAGATACTGCTCTAAGAATTGCTGCTGAAGATTGCTCATCGGAAAAAACCGCTGATCGTCATCGTGGGGCGCTTGCAGGCGATAAACCGGCTGACCTCGATAAAACGAGGTTCCAAAGCGCCAGGGCAATGCCGCTTGACTAACCCGATCAGCAACGCCAATGTCGTGCAAAATTTCCATGCTTCGTCGCGTGTAAACAATGGCACGGCTACCTTCGGTCACCTGTTGTTCGGCATTCAACACGGTTGAGGCAACGCCAAGCTGCGCAAGCTTGAGTGCAGTCAAAAGGCCACTTGGTCCAGCTCCTACGATCACAATCCCGAGGCGATCCTCGAAATGATCGTGAGGCGGCACCCACGAAGGATAGATTTTATAATCGTAATATATTGAAGATCTTCGTGTTTTAGTCACTGATGACAATTCCAGAGCCTTGTATGGGGTTCAAGGTTTCAATGGCCATCACGCTTTCGCATGCGGATCAATGCAACCAAGGGTAAAACAACAAGCGAGGTGGCCACAAAAAACACAAAGGCATCGAGATAGCCGATCATCATTGCCTGTCGATTTAGCTCGCGTGACAACGCTGCCAGTCCGCTCAACTCCGAGTAACTCCAAGGCCAGGGCAAAGCTTCGTACTGCAAAGGGGTCACACGTTCGACGAGCTCAGCGTAACTGAGCCGTGCCATACGCACCGATACGGTTACGGTGAGCGAAATATGGACTGCCGATCCAAAATTTCGAATCATATGGTAGACCGAGGATGCATCAGGTACAAGTTTTGGATCAAGTGTTGAGAAAGTCACCATGGTGATTGGCACCCAGAGCAAACCAACACCAAAGCCTTGAACGACCATTGGCGTGAAGACCGCCCAAACCGTTGGATTCATATCCAGGTGGGCTAACTCCCACCCAGCCCATGCCTGCAAGGCAAAGCCGATAAGAATCATCGCTCGCGGCTCGATGCGACTGCCAATAATCATGAAGGTAAACGCAGCAAGCGTTCCCAGGCCGCGACAGCCGATGATGTAGCCAACCACCGAGTCTGGGTAACCACCAATGTTTTGAAGAATGGGTGGTAGCAGCGTCATCGGTGTAAAGTTGAGCATGCCAAAAACAAAAACCATCACTAGGCCGATCACAAAGTTTCGATCCGCAAATAGCTTTAAATCGAGAAAAGGCTTCTTGCTGGTGAGACTATGAGCAATAAAAAAGTAGAGCGAAATCACCGATAAACTTGCCCAGATCAAGATCTCGTGAGCATCAAACCAGTCAGCGCGTTCTCCACGGTCAAGCATCAATTGAGCCGCAGCAACAGCGAGGGCAAGACTTAAAAATCCCATCCACTCCAGCCTGATTTGGCTGGGTAATCCACGATCGCGAATCACCGAAAACGTTCCCAGTAATGCGACCAGCGTGAAAGGCAGAATCATGTAAAAAACCCAGCGCCAGTTATAAGTTTCAGCCAACCAGCCCCCTAGCGTCGGCCCAAGAATCGGCCCAAACACCGATCCCATACCGTAGATGGCAAGCACTGCACCATGGCGCTCTTTTCGATACGTATCGAGCACAATCGCTTGCGAAGCAGGAACAAGCGGTGCGCCCACCGCTCCTTGCACCGTGCGCCAAAACACCAAAGCCTCAAGCGATCCCGACATACCACAACCGAGCGAGGCAATGCCGAAAGCAACAACACAGACATTCATCAGACGTCGACGACCAAATCGAGCGACGAGCCAACCAGCCATTGGTGTGACAACGGCTGTGGCAACAAGATTGGAGGTAACAACCCAGGCAATCTGGTCGGGCGTTGCAGATAGCGCACCCTGCATCGCAGGCAGGGAGACATTGGCAATCGTAACCGTCATTGCATAGAGCACGGTTACGAGCGTGCAGGTTGCAAGAATCAGCGCACGTTCAATCACCGCCGCAGCATCATCGCGATCCGATAATGCTAAGGCAGTTGAGGCATGAGCAGCCTGCATGAAACTCGCTACTAGGGTTTGAACCAACTCAGAACATCAGGCATACCGCGAGCTTTTCCGGTATCGATGCGCACAGTCACCGTCATCCCAGCACGCAATGCCGTCGACTCTTGCAGAGGGTCAATCTCCAAGATTATCGGAACACGTTGCACTACCTTGACCCAATTGCCTGTCGCATTTTGCGGCGGGAGCACGGCAAATTGTGCACCTGTTGCAGGAGCAATGGCGAGCACTTTGGCAGGCCACTGTCGATCGGGAAAAGCGTCTGCAACTAAGCTAGCTGGCTGCCCTATCCTCACCTTTTCAAGTTGCGTTTCTTTGAAGTTTGCTTCAATCCAGGGTTTGTCAGGCTGAATAAGGCTGAATAAGGCCGCACCACGGTTGATATTTTCGCCTGGACGCAGACGCAAATTACTTATGGTGCCGTCTTGAGACGCTCTAATTTCTGTACGATCCAAAGCGAGCTTTGCCTCATCAAGTGCTGCCATGGCCTCCAAAATCTTTGGATGGCGCTCAGTGGCAAGTAGCACATGACCACCCAGGGCTACGAGTACACGCGAGGCACGCTCTTCAATCGCACTAAGCCGCGCTTTTGCCGCATCGCGCTGGTGTAGTGCTTCGTCATACGCGTCTGCTCGAATCATCCCTACCTCGCGTAAGCGACGGGAACGCTCAAGTTGTAGATTTAAAAACTGTATTCTTTCTTGCGCTTCGCTCGCTTCGGCCTTTGCGACGCGATACTCAGCCCGCAATGTATCAAGTTCATTCCGCACTAATTCAAGCTGGGCATTGGCTTTGGCAAATGCGATTTGAAACGGTGCGCGATCAAGTACAAAAAGTAGATCACCTTGACGAACTTGTTGCTGATCCTTAACCAACACCTTCTCAACGCGACCACCCATCTCGGCACTCACCGACACGATATGCGCTTTGACGTAGGCATTATCCGTCTCGATGTAACGTCCACCTTTAGCGTACTGGTCAAGCGCGAGCCAGCTTAACGAAAGCGGTACGATCAAAAGTAAAAAGAAACGCAAGACTTTGCGTGACATGACAGCTTCAGTCATTAGATCGATCCGATTTTTTAGTCTTTTGGCGAACAGTTCCCAGCCGCGAAAGATTAGCTTTGATAGCAGTGAGCGTATCGACGAACTGCTCACGCTCACTCGCACTTAAACCTGCCAGGGCATCCCTGCGAAGCCCTGCGGCGACTTCCCGCATGCTGCGCATCGCAGGCTCCGCATCAGCCGTGAGAAACACACGCCAAACACGACGATCGCGCTCATCGGATTCGCGGCGAACCCAGCCCTTTGCTTCAAGACGATCGATCAAGCGCCCGAGTGTGGGCTTTTCAACCTCAAGCATCTCTGCTAGTTCGGTTTGCGAAACGCCGTTGCTGCGGAACAAATGCGTAAGCACCCACCACTGCGCGCGCGTCAGACCCAAGTCCTTAACCCTGCGGTCGTAGACCAGTCGCATCAAGCGCGCAACGTCATTGAGCAAGAAACCAAAGTTTCTGGAAAGATCTTCCTGGAACATGCCAGGATATTAGTTGCCTAGCTTACGATAAGCAAGGCAATTGATTACGCCTCATCCTAGCGTTCCTGAACGTTCCCCAGCATGCACCTGCCCCAGCATGCACCTGCCTCAGCCCGCACCACCCCCCTGTCTTGCCGCCCGCATCTGTGATTCGCCGGGAAGCCAGAGTACGATGAATGCACTAATTGCCGCGATAAACGACATTGCAACCAACAATTGCGTAAAGCCCGAGGATTTCACAAAGGGCCCCAGCATATAGACGGCGAGCGAACTGATGCCAAAGGAGATCGCAATCCGAATACCGCTGACCCTCGATCGCATGGAATCGTCGATATAGCGAACAACCATCGCGTCGCTAAAAGGTATGGCACCAAAAACGCTAATCATGTAGGCCACGGCAAGCACATACCAAATCCATCCGGTGCTTTGGGCAGCAAGCGCAAAGAGCCCAATTTGAGATGCAACAATCCCGAAAAAGAGTGGCTTGACTGGAAATCGATCAATCAATCGCCCCACGATCACCTGAGCGATCGATGCGATGGCATAAACCAACGCCATGAGCATGCCAATGCTGGCAGGATCGCTCACAATCCCGTCGAGCCTTTCAGTGAGCATTTGGGTGTTGCCATTCGTGGTGAAATTGAAAAGCAAACTACCCGTGGTGCCACTGGCAACCATCACGATAAAAGTTCGCACGGCCAAGTGTTTGGGGAGCTGAATATGGGTCAATTTTTTTGTCGCCGGCGGACCCAACTCTAAGGGCGCGGTTTTGGAAAACAACAAACCCGCTGCAATTGACACAACCCCAGGGACAATAAAGGCCATGCGCCAACCGAAGTACTTGACCAGCAATCCGGTCGACAAGGCCGCAAAAGCGATGCCCAGGTTACCGGCAAGACCATTGATACCGATCGTGATCCCCGGACGCTTGGACTGCTGAACCAACATCGGGATGCCAACCGGATGATAAATCGCAGAGAACAGTCCAAGTACCGTTAATGCCGCCGCTATCTGCCAAGGCGATTGGGTGAACGCTACAGCAATTGATGCCAACCCGATGCCGTAAAAAAACACCAGCATCATTTTGCGTCTTCCCCAGAGGTCGCCAAGTCTTCCCGCCGGCACAGAACCCACGCCAAACATGAAAAACGCACCCACGGTATAGGGCATTAAATCTTCCCAACGCTCCACACCAAAATCGACTGCGATGGCGCTCACAGCGGTTGCAAAAATCAACAGAAACAAATGATCTAGTGCGTGACCCAGATTCAATAACAAAGCAGGAATACGTGGCACAACGATTCTCCAAGAAAGCACTTAAGGCTTGCTTGGATCATCAGGCAATTTCAGGCGCTAGCCAAGTACTAAGTTGTAAAGGCGTTTCAATCAGCCCATCGGCCCCCCACGCAGAAGGGGGAAGTTCGTCACCACAATAACCATAGGCAGCCGCCACAGTCTTCATGCCAGCCGCCCGCCCTGCCTCGATGTCGCGTAAATCGTCGCCCACATAAACACAACGACGCGGATCAGCCCCTGCCACACCACAAGCATAAAAGAGGTTTGCGGGGTTAGGTTTGGGTAAAGGTGTGGTGTCGCCACCAACGATTGCAGTACAGCGCGACGTCAGATTCAAGGCATCAATAATATATCTAACGTAACGTTCAAATTTATTGCTCACCACACCCCACATCAAACCGTTCGATTCGATGTGCTCGAGCACTCGCTCCATGCCCGGGAAAAGTCGGGTGTGAACCACCATGGCTGCTTCATAGCGTGATAAAAATTCATCGCGTAGTCCATCAAAGCTTTCGTCGCCTTTTTTCACACCAAAACCACGCAAGATCAAGCCTCGCGCGCCCATCGAAGTGTAGGGCCTAAGTACCTCGTCTGACAGCGGAGAAAGACCCCGATCCTTGCGCATATCGTGTATGGGCACTGCAAGATCAGGCGCACTGTCAACCAGCGTACCGTCGAGATCAAACCAAATGGCTTGAAGTTTGGCGTTTGCGCTTCGCATGACTCAATGCTTTTGAAAGGCCATGAGGTAGTTCACGCTTAAATCACCGTCGACGAGCTTATAGGTTTTAAATAGCGGGTTATAGGTCATGCCTTTACTTTGTCGCCACTGTAAGCCTGCGTCACGAGCGGCTCGTTGAAGTTCCGAAGGCTTGATCAGTTTTTCATAATCATGTGTGCCTCTAGGTAACAAATTTAAAACATATTCGGCACCAACGATGGCAAACAAAAAAGCCTTTGGATGTCGATTAATCGTTGAAAAGAAAACCCAAGCGCCCGGCTTAGCAAGCCCCGCACATGCTGCGACGGTCGCCGCAGGATCCGGTACATGTTCGAGCATCTCGAGGCAGGTCACCACATCGTAGGCAGCAGGTTCTGCCTCGAGCATCGCTTCGGCGGATGACTCGACATACCGGAGCCTCGCGCCCGTTTCAAGCGCATGTAATCGCGCAACCTGAAGCGGCTTGCCTGCTAAATCAATACCGGTGACATCCGCACCAAGTGCTGCCATTGATTCTGACAGAATGCCGCCACCGCATCCCACATCGAG
>Ga0255212_1000198_pt1 | contig 18280 bp, 16 predicted proteins | sample Miss_Yuk_RepC_8d_FD_188425 | JGI IMG/M metagenome (GOLD analysis project Ga0255212, IMG submission 188425) | Freshwater microbial communities from Mississippi River, Louisiana, United States - Miss_Yuk_RepC_8d | ecosystem: Environmental > Aquatic > Freshwater > River | place: USA: Louisiana...
GATTCCGCAAGCAAACGGCTTATAGGTATTGAGACCGACCTCCCACGTTTCACCCAGATTTTTTGTAATCTCATTCCAGTCTGTCTTATCAGAGAAAACCTGTAGCAAGCCACGCGGAGCCTCTATGGCGCGCGGGGAGGACGTAAAGCCATGCCGAGCCAGCAACGCTGCCATTAAGCCCGCCTTCGCGGCAGCCCCCGGGTGAAATGGCTTGGTCATCGTCCCGAATTGTTCTCTCAAGCCGATGGGCTGGGAGGCGGCAATACCAAGAGCCATTTGAGTCTGATCAACACTGAGTGCCAAGAGTCGGGAACACGCCGCGGCAGAACCGAGCATGCCGGTTGATCCCGTGATATGCCAGCCGCGATCATAGTGATCGGGGTAGATGGCATTGCCAACGCGGCAGGAAACCTCGATCCCTATGATCAGTGCATCAATTAACGATCGGCCACTGAGGCCCTGGTGTTCTGCGAGTGCTAGGGCGCTTGAGGCAACCGGCCCGGCAGGATGAATAATTGTCTTCAGGTGAGTATCGTCGAAATCAAAGGTATGCGAACTGATGCCGTTTATCAGTGCCGCATTCGCAATATCCACTTTCTCTCCCCTGCCCAGAAGAGAAGCCTGCGGCGCAGGTGAGAGTTCCATAACCCCCGCAACGGCGGCATCAACCGTCTCGTGTTGGGCGGCGCCGATGGCACACCCTACCCAGTTCGCGAAAGTCCGGTGTGCCTCCTGATCGACCGAGGGATTCCAGCCATTGGTGGGATGACCAACGATAAACTCCGCCAAAATTCGAGTGATGGGTGGAGCGTTATGCTCTGCTTTGACAATCGTGTTGCGTGCCATAAACATCCTGATCTGTGGCTTGTAAAAGCCTATTATCGCTTATGTGTCACCCTCAATCACAATATTTCGCTCTTTTGAGACCTTGACCCATCGTGCAATATCGTCTTGAATAAACTTTGAGTATTCACCCGGACTCATCGGCATGATCTCAAGCGCCTCTATCGCGAGTTTTTTCTTCACATCATCGATAGCAATCGCCCGATTGATCTCAGTGTTTAAGAGATTGACAACATCGAGCGGCATTTTTGCCGGTCCCGAAATGCCGTACCACTGAACACCGTCAAAACCCTTAAATCCAAGCTCGTCTAGGGTGGGCACATTGGGCAGCAGAGAATGGCGCCGCCTACCGGTTATGGCAATGGGTTTAATGCGGCCGGAGCGGATATGCGGAATCGCCGCTGCGAGTCCTGGCATCATGGCTTGGGTCTGTCCGCCCATCGTGTCGGTAAGCGCTGGACCAATACCTCGGTAGGGCACATGGGTCATGAAGAATCCAGCTGCCAGTTTTAGCTGTTCCATGGCGAGATGGGTGAGCGTGCCCGTTCCTGCTGAGCCATAGCTGAGTTTCCCCACGTTTTGCTTGGCGTATGCAAGAAACTCCTTCATGCTAGACGCGGGCGTTGAGGCAGGGACGATGAAAATATTTGGTGTTCCTGCAATCATCGCAATGTGTGTGTAATCGGCCATTGCATCATATGGAAGTTTGCGTACGGCAGGATTCGTACCATGCGTGCCAACATAAGACAGAAAGAGCGTATAGCCATCGGGGGCAGCCCGCTTAACAGCCATCGAGCCGACGATGCCGCCGCCTCCAGAAATATTTTCTACAACAAAGGATTGTTTTAACGATTTTGCAAGCTGCTCAGAAATCGTTCTGGCCACCAGGTCCACGCCTCCGCCAGGATTCACGGGCGCAATCACCCTAACAGTTCGATTGGGATACGCAGACTGTGCATGGCCGTAGGATTTCAACCCGCCAAGTAATGCGGCTGAAAGGCTCGATAAGATAATTGTTCGGCGTTCCGTGAAGTTCTTTGTCGAGAAAAATAAGCGCATCAAAAAATTCTCCTGTTTATGACTCTGTTTGAAGGGGGCTTGACGGCCCCCTCGCATGCGCGGGAATGGAAGACAGCTGCCCGAGCCACGGTACTGCAGAATGGCTCCAGACCTGAATAGTTGGAGGCAATTGGTCCCGCTCCGCGATACAACCAAGACGAAGATTCATCATTTTTGGCTCACCATCGCCTTCGGTAGCCCACAGATGGCTGCCGCACTCCCCGCAAAACGCCTGTATTCGACGATTACCGCTTGCTGCAACCTTGACATAGTGCTTAGCCGAACCGGACACTTCGACGTCCGAAATGGGGGTTGGCACGACCGCCCGAAGAGGCGCCCCGGAAAAGATTTGGCAATCCTTGCAATGGCATGCAATGACCCGCGCCGGATCCACAACAGCCCGAAAAGAGATTGCGCCGCAAAAACAAGCCCCTGTAACTTTCATATTGGACCCTCCCCTCGGTCAATGCCCAACCACTCAACGCTAATATACTCGGCTCGATTGCCGCCCAGCGGTGGTGCATCGCAAGATGTCCCAAGCGCTGCGTAGCGGCATACTCACCCCTTCAAGAGGCTCGACACGATGAAACTCACCACAGCGCAAATTGAGCAGTTCAACCAAGACGGCTATCTGTTTTTTCCTGGTCTATTCACGCCCGAGGAAACAGAAACCCTTACCCATGCGGTACCAGAGCTCTATCAACGACAAGAGATTTATAACGTTCGTGAAAAGGACAGTGATGCGGTACGAACCAATTTCGCAGCCCATCTCTACAGCAGCCCCTTTGCCCGACTTGCATGCCATCCACGCATGATTCGGCCAGTTGAGCAGATCTTTAACGAGAAGCTCTACATGCATCAGTTCAAGATCAACGGGAAGATGGCCTTCGAAGGCGATGTGTGGCAGTGGCACCAGGATTACGGCACTTGGCTTAATGATGATTTAATGCCTGAGCCACGCGCGATGAACATCGCAATTTTTCTTGATGACGTATACGAGTTCAATGGACCGCTTATGTTTATTCCGGGCAGTCACAAAAAGGGGGTTATCGACGCGTCTCACGATCTCACCACCACGAGTTACCCGCTCTGGACCATCAGTAACGAGCTCATCAGTCAGCTGGTCAATCGCGCGGGTGGAAAGAATGGCGGTATTGTTAGCCCCAAAGGCCCCGCCGGATCAATGTTGTTGTTTCACAGTTGCCTGGTCCATGCGTCGAGCAGCAACCTTTCGCCTTTCAATCGTGTCAGCGTCTACCTTAGCTTATGTGCTGTAAGCAATCATATTCGGCGATTCAAGCGCCCCGAATACATCGCCCATCGAAACTTCACACCGATTGATTGCCTGCCCGATGACTGCCTTCTCAAAGAGTACCCAGTGGATTTACCCTGGGAACACGGCATGCCGAAATCTGCGCTCAAAGTGTCACTCGATCCACTTGCCGCCTAATCCGCAACATCGGCCCATCACGAATTCGGAAAAACCAGGCTCCCCTCGTGCTCAGGTAGGCCGTGGTGAAAGCATTCCGCGCGCAATGATCGTTCTCTGAATTTCCGATGACCCCTCATAGATCCGCATGATGCGGGCATCTCGAACATAACGTTCAAGCGGCAGGCTTCGGGTGTAGCCATAGCCTCCGAAAATCTGAAGTGCTTCATCCGCAACAAACGCTGCCATCTCGGAGGCGTAAAGTTTGCACATGCTTGACTCCGCCGAGAATGCAATGCCTGCCTGCCGCTTGGCACAGGCCTGCAAGGTGAGCAGCCATGCCGCTTCGAGCCGCATTTTCATGTCCGCCAACTTCCATTGAATCCCCTGCTTTGCGGCAAGTGGCTCACCCCCCACCTGGCGACTCTGGGCCCAGTCGACCGCGGCGGCCAGCGCGGCCTCCCCAATTCCAAGGCAAGTAGCCGCCACATCCATCCGGCTGTTATCCAAAATCCGCATGGCCGTGCGAAACCCCGTTCCCTCCTGGCCAAGGCGTTGACTCTCGGACACTCGACAGTCAATCGATATTTCAAATGCATGAGCACCGCGTATCCCCATGAGTTTTTCTGGAGCCGAAATGTGCAGTCCGGGTGTTCCTTTGTCGACCACGAATGCACTAATTCCTCGATGCCCCGCTGCTGGATCGGTTTTGGCAAAAACCACGATGAAATCGGCCTCCCCTGCATTCGAGATAAAGTGCTTGGTACCACTAAGGTGGTAGCTGCCCCCCTCCCGGGTGGCGCGCGTGGCCATATCAGCCGGATTGGATCCGGCGCGGGGTTCGGTGAGGGCAAAAGCACCAAGTTTTTTCCCGGTGGCGGCCTGAGGCAAATAGCGCTGCCGTAACTCGTCATCCCCGCCCATCAGAATCGAGTCAGTGGCAAGGAAATGCGCACCAATCATTGACGAGGTGGAGGTACAGGCCTCTGCTATTGCGGCGAGCGACAAAACAAGCGCAGTTGGTGTGATCTCCGTTCCACCCCAACGCTCTGGAAGATTCATACCCATCACTCCCAGTTCGGCCAGCAGCGGGACATACCGCACCGTGGAGATCTCTTGATCATCAACCTCCTGTGCTCGAGGTGCCAATTCCTCGGCCGAAAAACGCACAATGGCGTCCGCCAAAGCCTGATCATCAGGCGCAATACCAAATCGAGGTTTCATCCCTGACTCCTGTCAGCAGGTGGGGAAGCATGACCGAAAGCGCCAAGATCCCGCAGTTGGGTAATCTTCTCGGCAGAGAGCCCAAGAAGGCGAATGAGGGTTGTGTCAGTGTGCTCACCAAGTCGAGGAGCGCGATCGACGACGGTTGGCGGATAGCTTGAGAATTTCAATGGCTGAACCGGCAATCGAAGGCCGGGCAGCTCGGGGTCCTCAACCGGCTGAATCACCGCCCGATGTAGGCTCTGCGGAGAATTGAGGGCTTGTTCGATGTTCCAGATGGGTGCTGCCGGAATCTCACCGTCTTCGAGACGCTGAATCACCTGCTCCACCGTGAGCTGTCGAGACCACGCCTCAATGGCAGCACGAAGTATCGGTTCATTTTTCGAACGTTCCTCATCAGACGTGAACTGCGGATCATGAGCGAGCTCTGGCCGACCAAGCAACTCACAGAGCTTGCCGAACAATTTATTATTTAAGACAGCCAGCACATAGTGGCCGTTTGCAGCGGCATAGACACCAAACGGCGCCGAGAGAGGATGTCGATTGCCGACCCGGGCAGGGCTTTTTCCAGTAAACAGGTAACGCGAAACAGAGGTGGCGTTGAACACCAAGGTGGAATCCAACATGCCAATATCCACCTGTGTACCCTTACCCGTTCGCTCCCGAGCCAGCAGGGCGGCAAGAATCCCCCAGCTCGCAAACAGACCGCTGACCACGTCGGAGACGGCCTCCCCTACCAACGTAGGGGGCCCATCCGGAGAGCCAGTCGCCTCCATAAGCCCAGTCATGGCCTGAAGCACAATGTCATAGGCGGGCCGGTGCGCCGCAGGACCAGTCTGGCCAAATCCAGAAATACTGGCGTAAATCACCCGCGGGTTGATTTGCTGAATGACCTCGTAGCCGATGCCGAGTTTTTCGGCTACTGCGGGACGAAAGTTCTCAACAATCACATCCGCCTGAGCGCACAGTTCCTTTGCCAAAGTCACAGCCTCTGGCTGCTTTAGATCCAGCACAACGCTCTGCTTGCCGCGATTCATCACGCTAAAAAGTGCGCTGTGGCCATTGCGCATCGGCCCAATCGCCCGATAATCATCGCCCTGCGGCGGCTCCACCTTGATTACCTCGGCGCCCAAATCCGCCAAGAGTGCCGTACAAAATGGTCCCGAGAGTACCCGCGTGAAATCCACAATTCGCAGGCCAGCCAACGGTCCCTGACGATTGCGCTGATGATCTGACATGAATGCTCCCTTAGTAAGACTCTTTGATTCAATGTCGGTCGATACTCGGCTCATGATGCTTCAAACGACTCGACGAAATTCAGTGTTGCCTCCAACATGCGGCGCAGGTGGGGCTGAATCCTTGCAGCCAGAAGTGGCCGATACTCAAACGGATAATCCTCCTCCATGTAAACAGATTGCGCCATCTCCAGTTGAATCGCATGGATTCCCTGGGAGGGCGCGCCAAAATGGCGCGTGATGTGGCCGCCTTTGAATCGACCATTGAGCACCGCCGTATAGCCTTGGGTTTTCTGACCAATGTCCAAAAGAGTTGCCGCAAGCCGTGGATCACAACTCGCGCCATCGGCTGTTCCAAGATTCAGGTCGGGCAGACGGCCCGCAAAAAATCGTGGTACCTGTGATCGAATCGAATGCGCATCCCACAAAGCGGCCATACCGTGTTCAGTCTTGAGGCGGGCCAGCTCAGTAGCGATCTGGGCATGGTAGGGCTCCCAGAGGCTATGCCTTCGCTGAGCCACCTCCTGCTGATCCGGCTGGTCGGCCGGCCTCAAATACAGCGGCGCGCCACTGAAAGTATCCACCGGACACAATCCGGTCACGCTCTGTCCCGGATACAGGCTGCTGCCGTCAGGCGGACGATTTAGGTCAATCACATAACGGGAATGCGTCGCGACAAGCAGCGATACGCCAAGGGCCCCGGCAAACTCGTAAAGTCGCTCCAAATGCCAATCCGTATCCGGTGTGGTGATCGCCTCCTCCGTGAGCCGATGCCGCACGCAATCCGGCAGATGGGTGCCGACATGCGGCATTGAAATTAACAACGGGCGCTGGCCCGCAACAAAATGAAAGGCAGGCGCTGAAGTCTCGAACTTCATGAGCGAGATATCTTCATGAGTTGGCTGCGGGCCGCCTGAAACTCAGACCTCGCAATCATCGAGTCCGAATGTCTGCCCTGCTGCACACATGGCTGACCAGCCACCCAGACCTCAGCAATCGCAGACTGACGACTGCTCGCAAAAATATGGGCTGAGAGCATGGATTCGGCATTGGGCAGGCCTTGGAGCGCAGGATGATCGACATCCAAAATCACCCAATCCGCCTGCTGCCCCACAGCGAGACCGGCCACGCGACGGCCGCTTGCCTGTGCGCCACCCGCGACTGCCTCCAGCGTCATGGAGGTGGCCACCGATGACGCCTGCGGGCCGATTAACAGATTACGTTTCTGCGCAGCCAGCCGCTGGCCATATTCCAGCATCATGAGTTCCTCCGCGGCATTGACCGCGACGTGACTATCAGAGCCAATCCCCCAACGTCCGCCAAGGGCCCGCCACGATCGCATATCGAAGATTCCATCTCCCAAATTCGCCTCAGTCGTGGGGCAGAGCCCCACGACTGCTCCAGATGCCACTGCTCGCTGACATTCCTGCGAGTCGATATGGGTCGCGTGAACCAAACACCAACGCTCGTCTACCGCGTGATGATCCAAAAGCCATTGCAAGGGACGCTTACCACTCCACCTTAGGCAGGCGTCTACCTCTGCAATCTGTTCGGCAATATGAAGATGTATCGGTGCAGAAGGGTCCAGTGAGGTCAGCCCTGAGAGGGCTTGCTGCAAGGCATCGGGGGGCACAGCCCGCAGTGAATGCGGGGCGAGCCCGAGCCGCGCACGCTGGGAATCACATGCGGGTTTTAATGCCTCCAGCAAATCAAGCATGTTGTCTGTGCGGCGAATAAATCGCCGCTGATCGGGGCGCGGTGCACGATCGCCAAAATCGCTCGTCTGATAAAGCACGGGCAAAAGAGTGAACCCTATACCTGACTTTTGGGCGGCCCGGAGCAAACGCAAGCAGAGCTCCCGATCATCGGCATAGGGTCTGCCCTCCTGGTCGTGATGAAGATAGTGAAATTCGCACACGCTGGTATACCCCGCCTCCATCATCTCGATGTAAACGGCGGTGGCAATCGCTTCGAGCTGATCGGGCGTGATCTCTGCCGCACAGCGATACATGAGATCTCGCCAGCTCCAGAAGTTGTCCTGGGCGGTTTGTCCATATTCAGTTAGACCCGCCATGGCCCGTTGAAAGGCGTGAGAATGGAGATTCGGCATTCCCGGCAATACAGGCCCTTTGGCACGAGATGCATCGCCCGGTACCGCATGCGTCTGCACCGATGTCAGTTGACCGCACTGATCCCAGTGGAAGAGCACGTGGCTCGCCCAGCCACTTGGCAACAGGGCTTCTTGTGCAAACAGACACCGCGACCCGTTAGCGCTCATATCGAATGAGGATGTACCCATCATCAACAGACTTCTCTGGATAAAAACAGTAACGACATTAGTCAAACACCTTTCCGGGATTCATAATCCCGGCGGGATCCAAAGCCCGCTTGATGGCGCGCATCACTTCCAGCTCTGCTGCGGTTCGGCTGGCACTGAGGTAGGGCTTCTTGTGTAAGCCGATGCCATGCTCGGCCGAGACGCTGCCGCCATAAGACTCCACTAGTCCGTAGACCAAGGACTCCACATCATCAAGGGCCTGGGCCACCGTAGCCCCATCGGTGGAGATGTGCAGATTGCCATCGGCTACATGACCAAAAAATATCGTCTGATGCCCGGACCACTGCTGAGACAATGCCGCGCGACAGTCCTGGGTGAATCGGCCGATTTCCGCCAAAGGCAGGCTCACATCAAAATTAATTGGCGGATGCATATGAACTGAAAGCTCGGCAGTTGCCTCGCGTATTTTCCATAAGGCGCGGGATTGCTGCTGCGACTGTGCGAGCACCACATCACTGATCTCACCGGCCGCCATTGCATCGGCAAGAGCTGGTTCGAGGGCAGACTGAAGCGCCTCAGCGCTCCGACCATCAACCGTCAGCAGCACAGCCAAAGGATGACTTTTCGAAAAAGGGTCACGCAGTTTTTGCCAAGACAAAGAGGTCACAAAAAAATCCTGCCACATCAACTCATATGCAGAAATCGCGCCGGGAAATGATGCTGAAAGGCGAGCAAGCAGTGCCAAAGACGCATCAAAATCCGGTAAGGCTGCCAATGCGGTAGTCTTGGCCTGTGGCAAGGGTCGCAAACGCAATATAGCCCGAGTGATGACACCAAGGGTTCCCTCTGCGCCAGTAAACCACTGCTTGAGATCGTAGCCCGTATTGTTTTTGAGCATCGGCCGAAGCATGGGCAACACTGTGCCGTCCGCGAGTACAACCTCCAGGCCCAGCACTTGCTCTCGCATCATTCCATATTGCAGTACGCCATTGCCGCCTGCGTTCGTCGAGATCGCGCCGCCAATCTGAGCAGAACCACGGGCGCCAAAATCTACACCGAACTGCAGACCCATCTTGATGGCAGCCTCTTGGACCGACTGGACAGTGGCGCCTGCCTGAACGCGGACTGTCCCTGCGTGAGGCTCTACAGATTCAATCGCATTCATGCGCTCAAAAGAGAGAGCGACGCCATTGGTCCGGGGAACGGCCCCGCCCGCAAGCCCGGTCAGTCCGCCTTGCGGCACCACGGGCACATGATGCAGGCTGCACAATTGCAAAAGCCTGGAGACCTCCTGAGTATCTTGGGGGTGCACCAGCGCAAGGGGCACAGCTGGATCCGTGCCACTCCAATCGGTGTGGCATCGCGAGGGAATTCGATCCCCTGTCAGAACTCGATCTGAACCGATCTCGTCGGCCAGTCGGTTCAAAAAGTCGGTGGCAGCCATTAACAAGTTCCCTGCATAATTCGGCCTTGTCGCACAACAGTCGGCATCGGTTTGTGGCCCAGCCAGTAAGCCAACTCAGCAGGCTCAGCTACCGGCCAGAGGACAAAGTTTGCGGGCCTGCCCTGCCCAATCCGGCCATGCGTATCGGAGAGTCCGAGGGCGCGAGCTGCGTGACGGGTCACGCCGGCCAGAACCTCAGGCACGGTTAGCCGAAACAACGTACAGGCCATATTCATCATCAACAAAAGACTGAGTGCCGGCGAGGTTCCGGGATTGTGATCGGTGGCCACTGCCATTGGTACACCTGCCTCACGCAGCGCGCCAATCGGTGGCAGGTGAGTATCACGCAAAAAATAATAGGCACCGGGCAGCAAAACCGCCACCGTTCCCGCCTGCCGCATCTGCGAGATGCCCTCTGCATCAAGATGTTCAATGTGATCGCAAGAAAGCGCACCGTAGCGGGCTGCGAGGGCTGCTCCCCCCATATTCGAAAGCTGCTCCGCATGTAATTTCACGGGCAATCCCAAATCCTGAGCAGCCCGGAATACTTGTTCGGTTTCAGAAAGCGAAAATCCAATGGTCTCGCAGAATGCATCCACGGCATCAATCAGGCCCTCGGAGGCGAGGGCCGGCATCATCTCCTCACAGACAAGATCAATATAAGCCTGACTTCGTCCCGCGTATTCGGGGGGCAAGGCATGTGCGCCAAGAAATGTGGTGCGTACGGTCACACCGAAATGCTCACCAAGCCGGCGAGCCACACGAAGCTGAGCCCGCTCATAGATCAGATTCAGTCCGTATCCCGATTTGATCTCAAGTGCACAGATACCCTCGGCCAAAAGGGATTCAAGTCGTGGCGTGGCCTGAGCAAACAACTCTTCTTCGCTGGCAGCACGCGTCGCCCGAACGCTGGAGACAATGCCGCCCCCAGCCCGAGCGACCTCTTCGTAGGTGGCGCCCGCCAATCGCATCGCGAACTCATGGGCACGTTGGCCGCCATAGACCAGGTGGGTATGGCAGTCAATCAAACCGGGTGTGACCAGTGCACCGCGGCCGAGATGGTGGGGCATGGACGCATAAAGTGTTGGCAAAGCGCGCTCGCTACCAATCCAGACGATGATGCCGTTGGACACCACAATAGCGGCATCGCGAAAAGCCTGTTCGCCCTCTCCCAGCGCCTCCGGCGCAAGACAGAGATCGGTCCAGACGCCGTCAGCGCTTGGCATTGCTGAAGCGAAATTCATGGCCTCACCGGATGAATAAGCGCAGCCAACAAGATGGCCCCTTTGGCCTGGGCCGTTAGGGCCCATGAGATAGGCCTGTCTGTCCACCAAAGGCCCTGACCAGGAGCGAGCACTTCAGTATTCAGGTGCCACGTGCCGAACAACGACATCAATACGCCCGCCGGTGCTGAGCCAAGTCTGTCGGATCCTCGACATACCGAGACCTGTGCGACGCAGGCTCCGCGTCGCGTCATCACATTGAAGTCCTGACAAGGGCCATCCAGCAATTCAGCCGTGATCGGAAGATCCCCCGAAAAATCAAACGGCTGAAACGGCTCATTCAGAAGATGATTCATACCGCCTGTATCGCCTTGCTGGCTCACCAGCCGAATGCCATTCCCAGAGAGCAAGGTAATCACCCGATCGATACCCGAAAAGTCGGAGAAAGGCCCATCCCGCGCAACTTCAGCAATGCTCATCCGCCACTCAAACGACTGAATATCCGCGCCAGCTGGATAGCAGACGATCTCGCGGGTGACGCCGCCGCCGTTTTTCCACGGCACGCACGGTAGATGCTCACGATCAAACCGATGAACAACGCTTCCCTGCACTAACGCACCATCGGTAACTTCAGGCCAAACCTCTTGGCCGTCTGGATCGCCAAGTCATATCCCGCATCCGCGTGACGCATTACCCCAGAGCCGCAGTCGTTGACCAGCACGCGGGCCAGCCGCTCTGCTGCTGCGTCGCTTCCATCGGCCACAATCACCATGCCCGAATGCTGTGAGTAGCCCATACCGACACCGCCGCCATGGTGCAGGCTCACCCAGCTCGCACCGCCCGCGGTGTTGAGCAACGCGTTCAGCAGCGGCCAGTCACTCACTGCGTCTGTGCCATCTTTCATGTCTTCGGTTTCACGATTTGGACTCGCCACTGAGCCGGTATCCAAATGATCACGGCCAATCACAATCGGGGCTTTTAGCTCGCCTTTTTTCACCATGTCGTTAAATGCCAGCCCCGCCACATGCCGCTCGCCCAGGCCCAGCCAACAGATCCGTGCAGGCAAGCCCTGGAAACGAATGCGCTCGCGCGCCATCTCTAGCCATCGGTGGGTGTGCTTATTCTGCGGGAAGAGCTCCTTGATTTTGGCATCGGTCTTATAAATGTCTTCGGGATCTCCCGAGAGTGCAACCCAACGAAACGGGCCCTTGCCTTCGCAGAACATCGGCCGAATATAGGCCGGCACAAATCCAGGGAAATCGAACGCGTTGTTCACCCCCGCATCGAAGGCCACCTGTCGAATGTTATTGCCATAGTCTACGGTTGGTATTCCCATGGCGTGAAACTCAAGTAATGCGCGCACGTGAATCGCGCAGCTCTGCGCTGCGGCTGACTTTAAGGCAGCATGCTGAGAAGGATCACTCTGGGCTGCTCGCCACTGGGGGATCGTCCAGCCAGCAGGCAGATATCCATTGATTAGGTCATGGGCTGATGTCTGATCGGTCACGATATCGGGTCGGATGCCACCCGCCTTGGCCCGACGGACAAGCTCCGGCAATATCTCTGCGGCGTTTCCCAATAACGCAATTGAGACCGACTCCTTCAGGGCAGTATGGTGCTGAATCAACGCGAGTGCGTCATCCACATCTTTTGCCTGCTTATCAACATAACGAGTGCGAAGCCTGAAGTCGATGCTGGCTTGCTGGCACTCAATATTGAGCGAGCAGGCCCCCGCCAGCGTCGCCGCCAAGGGCTGCGCACCCCCCATACCGCCAAGGCCGGCCGTTAGAATCCACTTTCCCGAGAGGTCATTGTTGAAGTGTTGGCGGCCGGCTTCGACAAAGGTCTCGAATGTTCCTTGCACGATGCCCTGACTGCCAATGTAAATCCAACTGCCCGCCGTCATCTGCCCATACATGAACAGGCCCTTGCGATCGAGTTCGCTGAAGTGCTCCCAGTTGGCCCATTTGGGCACAAGATTGGAGTTTGCCAACAGCACTCGCGGGGCGTTCGGGTGGGTTTTGAATACACCCACGGGCTTACCCGATTGAATCAACAAAGATTCGTCATCGTTCAGGTCCCGCAGAGATGCGAGGATTTGGTCGAAACATTCCCAATTCCGAGCGGCCCGGCCAATGCCGCCGTACACCACCAGATGCTGAGGATGCTCGGCAACCTCTGGATCAAGATTGTTCTGAATCATACGATAGGCCGCCTCGGTGACCCAACTCTTGCAATTCAGTTGTGGGCCGCGGGGCGCGCGTATCACCCGGCTAGTGTCGAGCCGAGGATCAACTTCTTTTTCAAAAATTGCGTCGTTCACGTTCATGTTTTGCTCCCGTTCTTAACAAAATAAGAATTCACTTACACCAAAGAAGGTAAATCAAGCCCTTGTATCAGCTGCCCGTTGCGCACCATCCCATGAGCGGCCTGAAGATCAGGATAAATGTAGCGATCATCGGTTAGCCGAGGAACACGGGCTCGAAGACAGGTCCGCACTGCCTCAAGCATCGGGCTTGAAGTGAGCGGGGCGTGAAAGTCACAGCCCTGCGCGGCACACAGCCACTCGATCGCAATAATGTTGAGGGCATTGTCCACCATCGGTCGGAGCCTTCGGCTGGCGTGGGCCGCCATCGAAACATGGTCCTCTTGATTTGCCGATGTCGGTATTGAGTCAACACTCGCAGGATAAGCTCGTTGTTTATTTTCCGACACGAGTGCGGCAGCCGTTACCTGCGCAATCATGAAGCCGGAGTTCAGTCCCGGCTGGGGCGTGAGGAAGGCCGGAAGCCCCGATAACGCTGGATCCATCAGCATCGCGATACGACGCTCGGCCAGCGAACCGATTTCACAAATGGCCATCGCAATCATGTCAGCCGCAAAGGCCACTGGCTCCGCATGAAAATTACCCCCCGACAAGGCCACTCCTTCGCGCTCGGCGCCAAAGATGAGTGGGTTATCCGAGACGCTATTGGCCTCGGTTTCTAGGGTGGATGCGGCAAACTGCAGCACGTCAAGACACGCCCCCATGACCTGCGGCTGGCAACGAAGGCAATAAGGATCCTGCACGCGCTCATCGCCCCTGAGGTGCGAAGATCGAATGGCGCTGCCCGCCAGCAATTGCCGCAAGGCCTGCGCCGTGGCCATCTGACCCCTGTGCCTTCTCAGCGCATGAATTCTCGGATCAAATGGCGCATCGGAACCCTTAGCGGCATCGGTCGATAAAGCACCTGTAACAAGAGCAGACCGAAACAAAACATCAACATCGAAGAGCGCTGCCAGCGCATGGGCGGTTGAGAATTGCGTGCCATTCAGAAGCGCCAATCCCTCTTTGGGGCCCAGTGTCACCGGCCGCAGCCCGACACTTTCCAACGCCTGCGCCGCGGGCAGGCGGCCATCGGGCGTATCGGCCTCCCCCACTCCGATCATGACGGCTGTCATGTGGGCCAGAGGTGCCAGATCGCCGGATGCCCCCACCGAGCCTTGAACTGGCACCACAGGAATGATGTCTCGAGTGAGCATCGCTTCCAGCAAATCCAAGGTGGCCAAGCGAATTCCTGAGGCTCCCTGAGCCAAGCTGACAAGTTTTAAAGCCATCATCAGCCGCGTCACTTGGGGCGCCATGCTGTCACCTACACCGGCCGCATGCGAGAGCACAATGTTGCGCTGGAGGCGCTCCAAGTCTTCGGTCGCGATGCGCACACTGGATAATTTTCCAAATCCGGTATTCACACCATAAATGGGTTCTCCAGCGGCCACCATGCGCTCAACGGTGGCTGCACTCGAGCGCACGCCTTCCCGGCAGGCAAGATCGAGCTCTGGCGCGGCGCCGTGATAAATCTCTCGCCACTGGGCCAACGTTACAGTACCCGGGGTCAAGGTCAGGGCCTAAGGCGAGCTTGGGGTGCCGTCTGCTCGATATCGGCTACCCAGTCGATATCGGGAAGGATGAAAACATCGCACCAGAGTTACTGGAACGCCGCGCGTCCAGGTCCTTCGAGTCAGCAGCAGGCAAGGCTGGCCGGGATCCATTTGCAAACGCAGCGCCTGCTCTGGGGTGGGGAGTACCGCATCAACGACGTGCTCAATCTCATCAAAGGGCACATTGCGCACGAGATACTCCGAGGGCTGTTGCTGACTGAAATCTTGTTGTACGAAATCGGGCGCCAATTGCGGATTCACATAACGGTCCTCGAGCTGAACCGCCACGCGATCCTCGTAGTGAACACAGACCGAGTGATAGACCGACTCACCAGTGCGAAGCTCGAGAGCGGCGGCCACCTCAAGCGGGGCAGCCACGCGCTCCAGTGTGATCATTTCGCAGTGATAGTCATGACCTCGCTGACGAATCTCGCTGGCCAAATTCGCGATTCTTAGCAGCGTCGAATGCGGCTTTTGCTCACTGACGAAGCTGCCTACCCCAGCAATCCGCACAATGCAGCCCTGCTCTGCCAGCTCACGCAAAGCACGATTCACTGTCATTCGCGACATGCCAAACCTGGCAACCAGTTCGTGCTCCGACGGCAGTCGGTCTCCTGGCCCAAGTGTGCCATCCTGAATCTGTCGCGAGACCAAATCCTTGATCTGCTGATAAAGCGCCACGGCACCCGCCTTTCTTGCGGGCGCATGATGACGATGACTGACAAGTGATTTCAGGGCAACAGCAGCGCGAGCCATGGTCTTAAGCGGCGAATTTAGATGGTTTCAATTCAGGCCCAGCACTCTGCAGGGTGTGCATTCAGTGCTCGACGGCGGCCATAGACTCCGCCCGAATTTCCTCCGTCAGCCGCGCCTTCAGGGCCATAAATTCCGGGGACGTCTTGATGGTGTAGTGCCGAGGATGCGGTAGATCGACGTTGAGCTCGGTCTTGATCCGTCCTGGTCGGGCCGTGAACACAACGACACGATTGGCCATGAAGATCGCCTCGTCGATGTCATGTGTAACAAAAAGGACGGTCTTTTGGGCGGACTCCCAAATGCCAAGCAAGAGCTCCTGCATTAAAACCCGCGTCTGGTTATCCAGAGCACCAAAAGGCTCGTCCATCAACAGAATCTTTGGGTCGTTGGCCAATGCGCGGGCGATCGCCGTACGCTGCTGCATTCCACCGGAGAGCTGCTTGGGATAATGCTGCTCAAACCCCCTTAGACCCACCTTGGCAATGAAATAGGCAGCCCGCTCCTTCTGGGCGGGCTCTGGAGTGCCGCACTCTCGCATTCCAAAACAGATGTTCTGCTCCACGGTCAACCAAGGAAAGAGCGTATAGCTTTGGAAGACCATACCGCGCTCGGCGCCGGGGCCCTCTACGGGGTTGCCATCAAGCAAAACGCTGCCTGTCGTCGGCTGATCGAGCCCCGCAACAATGCGCAACAGGGTGGACTTACCGCAACCAGATGGCCCTAGAATCGTGACAAAGTCATTTTCTCGAACATTAAAATCGATTGGCGTGAGGGCCTGCGTTTTCGCGCCCTTGGTTCCTGCAAAAACGCGGGATACACCTTGAATGGCGAGCTTGTTCATTGTCTCAATCGCTTCGAGAGGATGCGATCCAGCGCGCATCCATCAGAGCGAACTCCATACAAAAAGCCGTCTGTTAAAGGCCTTGAACGCAAAATCCGAGATCAGCCCAATCAGGCCGATCACGATAATGCCGAAAATAATCTGGCCAGTGTTCAGTAATGCCTGGCTATCGGTGATCATGTGGCCAATGCCAGAAGAGGAGCCGATCAGTTCCGCCACGATGACATAGGTCCACGCCCAACCCAGCACGAGACGAAGGGTCTCCGCGATCTCGGGGGCGGCGCCCGGAATCAGCACGCGCCGAACGATTCCCTGCGGCGAGGCGCCTAAGGTGTAGGCAGCTTCCACCAGATCCCTTCGCGCAGCCCCGACCGTCACCGCCACCATCAAAATGATTTGAAAAACAGATCCGATGAAGATCACAAGAATTTTTTGCAGCTCACCAATTCCAGCCCAAAGAATGAGCAGCGGAATAAAGGCTGAGGCGGGTAGATATCGACAAAACGATACGAACGGCTCGAGAAAAGCCTCGACCCCCTTGTGGGCGCCCATCATGATCCCGAGCGGCACAGCAATCGCGGCCGCCAGAATAAATCCACCCATTACTCGCCATACAGTCATGCCGATGTCATGGATGAAGTTAAATTCCACAAACAAGAGCCAGCCTTCTCTCACCATCGTGATCGGGCTCGCCAGGAACGTGGGCGAGACATAGCCACCAATCGTGAAAAAAGCCCAAACGAGAAAAAACAGGACGAAAAAGGCCAGAGCAAGGCCCCATCGTGCAGCCGCACTGACTGGCTCTAGAGGAGCGCGTTTCCGGCGGCCGGCCCTCGCAAGGACGACCGCCGGAGTATCAGATGCAACGGTAGTGCCGCGGCTGCTCACTTAAGGAAGCTGGTGTCGTACATCGCATCGAAGTTACTGGGGATGCTTCGAATGACTCCTGCCTCAAGGAGGATCGCGGCCGCATCTTTCATGAATGCCTGTAGCTCTCCCGCAAAAAACTTCTGGTTCGCAGCCCGATCCTGCCAGCGCAAATACGAGGCCGATTTCGCAAACGCCTCGCCAGTCTGCTTCACCGCTGCGCCCATGATCTCATTGGACTTCGCAGGCTCATTTTTGATCATTTCTAACGCGTCAAAATAAGCGTTGGCAAGATTCCGGGCCGCCTTGGGATTGGCCTTCAGCCAATCCGGAGCGCATCCCACCGTATCCATCACCATGGGGTAATCGAGAGTCGTGGCCATGATTTTTCCTGCGGAAGGATTGGCGCGAACCGTGGAAAGAAAGGGCTCATAGGTCATGGCCGCATCGTTTTGGCCGGTCACAAACGCCTGAGCAGCTGCCTGGGGAGACATCGTCACTGTCTTTACATCCTTCATGCTCATACCGTTTTTACTCAGCATCCAAGCGAGGCCAAAGTAAGGTGCGGTGCCCGGGGCATCCACGCTGATCGTCTTGCCTTTCAGATCTGCAAACTTATTGATGTTTGCCCGAACTGCGATCCCGTCTGCGCCGAACGATTTGTCCAGTTGGAAGATCTGCACGATGGGCACGCCGTTGGCATTCCAGGCGACGTGCGTCTCAACCGTTGTGGCCGCACACTGAATCGACTTGGAAGCGAGCGCCAGATGACGATCCTTTTGGGGAATCATTTTGATTTCGACCTCAAGGCCGTGTTTCTTAAAGATGCCAGCCTTATCGGCCAGCGTCAGGGGTGCGAAACCGGTCCAACCCGACATGCCCAATGCAAGTTTGGTTTCTTGGGCATGTGCTGAGACGGCCACGCTGGCACAAAAGGCGGTCAGGGCCGCCGTTTTAATCAGAGACGAGCGCATAAAAAACTTCCTCCTTAAAGAATGTCTACCTTGACGGCGGATCGGAACCCTTAACCCCCCTTTTTTGGCCCGCGCTGATTTGTCTATACAGGGCAGAAAACAACCCTGCAAAACGCCGCTGAAAGTGGCAGCGGCTAGACCGGAAAAGGAGGAATTAGGCTCTAGAATCTTGATTCTTGAGGCCAA
>Ga0255212_1000202_pt1 | contig 18088 bp, 19 predicted proteins | sample Miss_Yuk_RepC_8d_FD_188425 | JGI IMG/M metagenome (GOLD analysis project Ga0255212, IMG submission 188425) | Freshwater microbial communities from Mississippi River, Louisiana, United States - Miss_Yuk_RepC_8d | ecosystem: Environmental > Aquatic > Freshwater > River | place: USA: Louisiana...
AGATTTGAAAGTGAACAGGAAAGTCAATGAAATCAACGATCTACCAACACCACCTCCGCGCCAGTGCTAGCTTTTCGTACCGTCACTTATTGCACTGAAAACGAGGAGACCCCAAGGAATCAGGTCAGTCGCCATGACGGATGATCAAGCCGAATTCATCGAACTGCCGTCCTTGGCGGGGTCAGCCATCGCGCGGGACGCCATCCAGTCAGTCGGTGCTTGCCCCAACCGCCGTGTGAATGCGCGGGTGAGCGCTGCCGGACTCCGATAGCCGACAGAACCGGCAATGGACTTGATGGGACGCCGCTTCTCAAGAAGTGTTTGAGCCAGGGCCAGCCGCCAATCGGTCAGGTATTCCAGGGGCGGAACGCCGACCGTTTCGCGAAAGTGATGCGCGAAACGTGCCCGCGACATCCCTGCCTCATCGGCCAGACCTTCCAAGGTCCAGTTGAACTCAGGTCGCTCATGCATTGCGACAAGGGCCCTGGCCAAACGGCCATCTGCAAGAGCGCCCAAAAGTCCAGCCTTCCCCTGGTCACTCTCCATGAGATAGCGAAGCAGCACAACGAGAAAGTATCCCGCCAGGTTATCGAGCGCTGCCCGATGGCCGCATCGACGATGTGCAGCTTCTTCAAACAGTAGATGCAACGCTGGTGCAAGGGTGCTCGCTTTTTCAGCGGGTATCACCTGAACGGCCGAAATCGATCGAAACAAGGGATCCAGCGATCCTTGCCCGAGTTGTACACGCGCACAGACCAGATCAATCCCTTGAGATCCCGGAAGGATCTGGTGTGGGGTGGGCTGGGGCAAAAACACCACGGCAGGCCCGGTTACAGCGATCCTGCGACCGTCTTGTAAGAGCAACTCCATGCTACCCGCACTCAACAAGTGCAGGTGCCCCCCTTCTCCCGTGAAGCTCGCGGCTTCGCAGAGGTTGCCTGTGAAGTACACCTCTGCCCTGGGTGTGAAGCGGGAGAAGAGGGAACTTAGTCGATCCATGATACTAGCAGCAAGTTAAATGAGATTTATTTTAACTAATCGTATCAGATGATGTGAATCGTGCACTTTCCGCACGCCACCCCTCACTGGAGAAAAAAATGGCTCGAATTCAACCTCTGGCACTTGAAGCCGCTGACCCCACCACAGCGACCACGCTTCAAGCAGTCAAGACCAAAATCGGCATGGTGCCTAACCTTTTCGCCACACTGGCACGTGCACCAGCCGCTCTCAACGGTTACCTGGCCTTGGCCGACGCCTTATCCAAAGGTCAACTGAACGCGCGCCAACGCGAGATCGTTGCGCTCACCGTGGCACAAGCTAACCAGTGCCAGTACTGTCTGTCGGCACATACGCTCATCGGCAAGGGCGCCGGGCTCTCTGAAGATGCGATCCGGGACGCGCGAGCGGGCAAATCATCTAATCCGCAAGACCATGCGATCGCGGTCCTGGCATCTAAACTGGTGAAGCAGCAAGGCAACCTGAGTCAAGCCGATCTGAATACTGCCCACGCAGCAGGCATTGATGATGGTCTTGTGCTCGAGGTCGTGGTAAATGTTGCGTTTAATGTACTGACCAACTACACGAATCATGTCGCTGAGACCGATATTGACTTCCCAGTGGTTCAGATGGCTCTTTGATGAATGACAACGGGGCCCGGTGCCCCGTTGTGCGCGACTCTTTCGAACTATCACCAGAAGTAAGCTCCCATTCGCAGCTAACTATGACCTCAGGAACCGTAGTCGTACTCTGCGCCGAATGGTGTGGTGTCTGCAGGGAATTCAAAGATCCGTTTGAGGAACTGGCACGCGCACTACCCGAGTGGCGCTTAGGTTGGGTTGACATTGAGGCGCACCCTGCCACGGAAGATGTCGAGCTGGAGTCACTACCCTCGCTGATAGTGACTGGGCCAGACGAAAAAGTGATCTTTCTGGGACCAGTAGTACCTCGACCAAGTGCCATTGAACAGTTGCTCCGTGGCCTAAAAAACCACAGTCCCCTCGCGCTCTCTCATGCTGATGCGCAGTGGATAAATGCAGTGCTCGAAACCAGCCGAGATACCCACGGATGAGCAAAGCCTGGAGTCCACATTAGGTCATATGCCCCACAAGACTTGCGCAAGCCGTCAACGAACTGGCTCGCGCATCGTCACAAACTCCTCGGCCACTGTCGGGTGGATACCCAAGGTGCCGTCGAATACGGATTTGGTGGCGCCAGCTCGCATGGCCACGGCAAATCCCTGCACGATCTCACCTGCGTCTGATCCGACCATGTGCAGGCCAACCACACGATCTGTGCCGGCATCGACCACCAGCTTCATCAAGGTACGCTCGGTGCTGCCGCTCAGGGTGTGGCGCAAGGCGCGGAACTCAGAACGAAACACCAGGACATCGCCGAACTGTTGCCGGGCCTGCGCCTCGGTCAAGCCTACGGTGCCGACACTCGGGTGCGTGAAGACCGCTGTCGGAATCAGCGCGTAATCCATCTGCCGCAGGAGTTTTCCGGCGACAGGGCCGAACAAGTGGTCGACCAACTGCATGGATTCACCCAGCGCTACTGGCGTCAACTGCACGCGGGCCGTCACATCGCCCACGGCATACACATTCGGTAAATTGGTGCGGTAGTTAGCGTCCACCACGATGGCACCCTCACCCGATTGGGCTACGCCCGCAGCCTCCAGCCCCAGTCCCCGCACATTCGGTACACGGCCGGTGGCATACAGCACGGCATCTGCCATGACATGGCCGCCATCTTTCAACAGTACCTGCAGGCCACCGGCTTCGCGGGTGATGCGCAGCACATCGGCGTTCAGCCGCAAATCCACGCCGTGCTTGCGCATTTCCTCGGCGGTGAAATGCCGGACTTCGTCGTCAAAACCCCGCAGCACCTGTGCACCCCGGTACAGCTGGGTTACTTTGCTGCCCAGGCCATTGAAGATGGAGGCGAATTCACAGGCAATGTAGCCGCCGCCGACGATCACCAGGCGGGACGGGAAAGGGTCCAGATCGAACACCTCGTTGGAGGTGATGACGAATTCGCGTCCATGGAAATCGGGTACGTCAGGGGAGCCGCCGGTGGCGATCAGGAAACGTTCGGCGGTCAAGGTCTGGTGGTGGGTAGAGCCGTCGGCATTCAAGAGGGCCAGACGCACGGTATGGGCATCGAGCAGTTGCGCATGGCCATGGAGCAGGGTCACGCCTGCACCGCGGAGCAGTTGGTCGTAAACACCATTGAGGCGTGCGATCTCCTGCGCACGCCGGGCTTTGAGGAGACCCCAGTCGAGGGTGGGTGTCTCGAATTGCCAGCCATAGCCCCGGGCCTCGACAGCCGCCTGCGCGTAGTGAGCGGCGTAGCTGTACAACTTCTTGGGGATGCAGCCGACGTTGACGCAGGTGCCACCAAGACCGGCCACTCCTTGCGCTTCTGCCAAGGCGACACGGACCCCTCGCTGGGCAGCCAGGCGTGCAGCCCGCACGCCGCCGCTGCCACCTCCAATGACAAAGAAATCAAAATCGTATGCGCTCATGTGATTGCCAAGCCTTGGTTCATAAAAATCTTCAGTTGTGATGACTGTCTGTCGGTCTGCGCGTGGCCAGCTTCGTTTCGCTTCGAGTGACGATCCATAAGATCGCGATCAATCCATAGTTCAAAGCAAGCTGCCAAGGATCGTTCCAGGCCCACCCATCAAACCCTTGCTGCGTGACCGGATACAGCACGGGGGAAGGATAAAAGTCTGCCGAGTGGGTGAATACATCCATCACGATATGCATCCACCAACCCAACAGGGGCAACCACAGACGCCGCAAGAACATCCAACTCAAAAGTGTGACCAAGGCGGCTACCAGCGCGCTGTGCATGACGCAATGCAGGTGATGTGCAATGAGTTCCACCGTCGGCGGCAACACCGGTTCATAGCGTGGCAGCGCATGGAAATAGGCTTGCATGGCCGACCAGCCCTGCGGCGTTGTCAGAGCTGCGGTCACGATGGGCATGAGTTGCACCAGATCTGGCGCAACGGCGAGGGCCATCGTCCATGTTGCAGTGCTGCGCTTGATCGGTTGACGGCGACCACACCAGCGACACATCACCGCGGCCCACAGTCCATGCGCTACGACGTCCATCGTGGTCCAAGTCGAATCGCCGTGGCGGGCGAGTTGTCGCAGATGCGCACCTTGACCTCACCGGCGCAGTACGTCCAGCCACAGCTTCTGTTCTTCCGTCAATGCCGTGTCGGGGGTGAGCATGGCACTGCCCAGCGCAGAGCGAATGGCCGCATCTGGTTCGGGCAGCGCTTGTGACAGCAATGCATCTAGCACCTTGGCTGCCTTCTTCAAGGTCGATCCGTAGAGCTCGAAGATTGAAGCCACATTGACATGCTGCGACGGATCCTCCAGCCAACAGTCATAGTCGGTCACCAGGCCCACCGTCGCGTAAGCCATCTGGGCCTCCCGGGCCAAGAAGACTTCTGGCACGTTGGTCATGCCGACCAGGTGGCAGCCAGACTGGCGCAGGAAGTGACTCTCGGCCTGGGTGCCCAGGCGTGGCCCTTCGACGCAGGCGTAGGTGAGGCCGCGATGGACCTCCAGGCCACACCGGGCGGCGGCGGACCGCACGGCATCGACCAGTACGGCACTGACGGGTTTCGCTGTCGATACATGGGCGGCCACGCCCCCGCCGAAGAAGGTGCGCTGGCGCTGGCCCCGGGTCCAGTCGAAATACTGCTCCGGTATCGCAAGGTCCCCCGGCCGGATTTCAAGGGCCAAGCTGCCCACCGCCGAAAAGCCCAGAAGCATGGTGGCTCCGGCCCGCTTCAGGGCGAACACGTTGGCGCGGTAGTTGACCTCGTGCGGCAGCAGCCGGTGCCCTGCGCCATGCCGCGCCAGGAACAGCACCTCGTTCGACCCCAGCCGGCCACGCAGGACCTCGCCGGAGGGATCGCCGAAAGGCGTCGTGTCCCGGGAACGATGGGCGATCTCGAGACCCGGAAGTTCATAGAGGCCGGTGCCTCCGACGATGGCGAGCATGTTCAGTCCTCCTGACGAATGACTTGATGGGGCTGGTAGTCCGGACCGCCCTCGATCCGTTCGAAATACGACGCATGGGCATCGGTGCCGGCGGGCCATTGCGCCAGGAAGGCCAGTCGCACGGCGGCCGGATCGACCTCGATGGCCAGGGCATCGACGTGGAGCCCCCGATGCATCACGCTGGCGCGGCTGCCCTTCGCCTCGCACGGCATGACGGCGATGCGCGTGATCAGCCCTGCCGGGTCACCCCGGAAGTTCGGCATCCCCGCTGCGCCGTTGTTGAAGATCCAGCCTGGCGAGCGCTGAGTGCCCAGGTCCAGGCGCTGGAACACGGGCAAACAGGTGTGGCTGCTCGCGAACGCATCGACGCCCCCACGGTGGAACCAGTCCCGTACCTGCTCGCGGTGGTCGACCTCGCGCAAGTGTTCCTGCGCGAACCCCCAGCCCGCCAGCGACTGCGCGTCACCGTGGACGATGCCGATGCGGCAGTCCCCCACCTCGGCCGTCAGCCACATCGGCAAGTCCGACAAGGCGGCGCGCTGGTCGGGCGTAACGGCGCCGCGTAGCCGGCGCAGGATGCGGTTCGACCGCTCCACCACCGCATCGCCGACCCAGTCGGGATAGGCGCAGCCGCAACCCGCATCGTCCTGCGGGTCGGGATCTGCCAGTTCGGTTTCCACGTTGCCGCGAAGTGCGGTGTGGGCCAGCACTGCCTGCTGGACCCGCGCAAACCGGGCCGGATCGACGTCGAACCAGTGGAAATCGCCGTTGAAGACGAGGCGTTTGCGGCCCTGCTCCGCATCGAAAAGCCGCAGGATTTCCGTCAAGGCCGACTCATTGCCATAGAGCCCGCCAACGACATACAGGACCTCCAGGTCACGCAGTGCAGCGGCCGGCGCTTGCCGGAAAACCTCGGGGCCGTAGTGGTAATGCAAGGGGCAGGTTCGTCCGGGGGTTGCTATGGCATCCATCGGCAGGGTCTCCAGTTTCGTAGAGGTTTTTCAGCAGGTCAGGACTTAGCGTCTTGAGGGGCGCATCGAATACCAGGCGTCCCTCCTTCAGCCCGATGACCCGGTCTGCCAGGCGAGGCAGCAATTCAGTGTCGTGAACCACGGTCAACAGCGTGGCATCGGCCGCCAAGGCCACCAGGGCGTCGCAGGCCTGCTGGGCGGCTGCAGGATCCAGCGCCGAGGTGGGTTCGTCGGCCAGCAGCAGCTTCGGGCGCTGCAGGCGCAGGCGTGCGAGGCTGACTTTCTGGCGTTCGCCGCCCGAGAGGCGATCGGCCCGCGTGTCCATGCGATGCTCCAGGCCCAGGTCTGAGAGCGCCTGGCGGGCCTCACGAAGCAGTGATTCCGGGTAACAGCGCAACCAACTGCGCCACAGCGGCATCGCACCCGGCCGGGCCAAGGCACCAAGCACTACGTTCTCCAGCGCGCTCAGGCGGGCGACCAGGTGCAGACCCTGCATCACCTGGCCGATCTCGGCGCGTAACGCCCGCCACTGCGCAGCGCTCATGGCTTTCGACCCCACACCTGTAACGTCGCGCCCCAAGACCGCGATACGGCCCTGCGATGCGCTCACAAATCCACCCAGGGCCTTTAGGAGCGAACTCTTGCCGGCGCCATTGGGCCCGATCAAGGCCACGCGCTCGCCATGACGGACGGTCAACGAGGGCACATCGAGGATGCATCGCCCCTTGATCTCGAGAAGCAGGTCCCGGACATCGACGACAACCCCGGGCAGCGGATGGTTCACGGCGCTCACAGCAAGGCCTTTCGGATGCGACGAGACAGCGCATCAAACGCCATGACCAGCGCAATCACCACCAGGATGATGGTCGCCAGGCGGCTCCATTGGAACAGGCTGACCGCCTCGGAAATCAGCAAGCCGAGGCCGCCGGCACCGATCAGGCCGAGGATGGTGGAATCGCGGATGTTGAACTCCCACACGTAGAGGTGATTGCTGACGAATTGGGGCAGCACCGAAGGCCAGACAGCGCTGAAAAAAACCTGTGAGGGCGAGGCACCCGTTGCCCGCACCGCGTCCACGGCTCCCATGTCGATGGTCTCGATGCTCTCCGCGTACAGCTTGCCGTAGGTGCCCATGGAGTGCAGCGCAATGGCCAGAATGCCCGCCGTGGGGCCCAGCCCCACGATGCCGACCAGCACCAGGCCGAACACCAGCGTGTGGATGGCCCGCAAGGTATCCAGCAGGGTGGAAGCCGTGCGCGAAGCCCAGGCTGGCGCGCTCAGGTTGCGGGCCGACAAGAGGCCCAAGGGCAGGGCCATCACGGCAGCCAGTAATGATCCCAGCGTGGCGATCTGAAAGGTGGTCCAGGTGGCGCGCCCCAGCCCTGCGAGAAACTGGGCCTCCACGTGCTGGCGGTTCTCCACCCTCAACAGGGTGCCGTCGTCACTGCGGTACTCCAGTCGCTCAGGGCCCCACCAGAGATCCAGGAAACTGGGGTGGGCAAACTCCGAGACCGTCTTGAGCAGGTTGTGCCAGGGCGCACGGCCCCAGGACAGATCGACCGCCGCAAGCAGCGTCAGCAGGCAAGCCAGCACCAGCCCTGCGTAGGCAAGCACCAGCGTGAAAAAGCCGAGCCTGCCCCGGGGCAGCCAGGGCCGAGTACCAAATGTTGCCGACGGTTGCATCGGGTATTACTGCCTCGGGGTCAGCTTGCCGGTGGCCAGACCGGCGTCGCGAATCGGCTTGTAGAAGGCGTTGTCGGTGTTGACGAAGCCGGTGTAGTTGGCTGGCAGCAGCTGCGGCTGGCGCTTGAGCAGAGGACCCACCTCCAGCAAGGCCTCCTGCACACGCTTGACGAAAGCCTTGTCCTTGTAAAGCGCGGCACTGACGGCCACCGCATCGTTGGGCAGCGGCGCCGACTGCCAGATGATCTTGCTGCGCTCGGCCCGGATGAGACCTTGGTCGATCATGGCGGTGCGGTTGCGGTTGTAGTCCGCACCGGCGTCGAGCTGGCCTGCGGTCACCTGGGTCTGGATGGCCTGGTGCTTCGTGTACAGGACACGGGAGAAATGCTTCTCCGGGTCGATGCCCTGTTGCATGAAGAAGTGCAGCGGTATCAGGTAGCCCGACGTGGAGCCCTTGTCGCCAAACGCAAACGTGCGCCCTTTGCCCTTGGGGCCGATCAGGTCCTGCGCGCTGTTCAGCCCCGATTCGGGATGGGTCACGATCATGGCGAAGTATTCGGGCTTGCCCTGGTAGAGGATGGTGGAGACCACCTGCGCGTCGGCGAAGTGATGGGCCAGGACATAGCCCCAGGGGCCCATCAAGGCGATATCCGTTTCGCCGTTGGCCAGGCTCTTGGCCAGCCCCTCCCAGCTGTCGACCGTGCGCAATTCCACCGGTCGGCCCAGGCGCGCCGACAGGTGCTGGGCCAGCGGGCGGTAGGTGGCATCATTTTTTTCCCGGTCGGGCTGGAACATGCCCACTCCGAACTTGAGTGGAGCGCCTTGCGCCAGCACGGGTGTGGACCACAGGGGAGCAGACAAGGTGACGGCCGCTGCAGCGACCATCGAGCGACGGATGAGGTTCATGGGGTTTCTCCTGGGACAGGGAAAGGTCTGGTGTTGGCGGACGCAAAGCGGCGCACGAATCGGCGATCAATGCGGTCTTTCCACAGCCAGGCCCAACGGCCGGACAAGCTGAAGCGTCCACGCGAGGCGATGGCACTGCCGTCTGCAGTGGACAGCAAGGACAGAAACGTGGATTGGGGTGTGTAAGGCTGCAAGGCCGCCCCGGTCAGCGCCGCGCGCAGGTTGTGCGTCAGCACAGGTCCCATCCGGACCGCGTAGACCCCGGCTTTGGGCAAGGGCGTGTGCCATTGGGCGCAGTCCCCAGCCGCAAAAATGCGGGGGTGGGACACCGAGCGCAGGCTGGTATCGATCAGCACGAAGCCTTCCGCGCTGGCGGCCAGGCCGCCCCGGCGGTCCGGGTCACGTTGCCAGGCATGGGCTTGAGCGCCTGTCGCCCAGAGCACCAGGTCGCTGTCACGCCCCTTGGCGTCACACCAGGCGGTGCCGAGTTGCACCGTGACGTTCGCGTCTTTCAACGCGCGCTGCCCCGCTCGCTGGGCGCTGGCGGGATAGCCAGGCAGAAGTTCAAGCCCCCGCGTCAACAACGCGCCTCGCACGTCACGGTCTGGTCGCAGCATGCGCAGCCGCCTCAGCACCGCCAGCAGGGATTCGAAACCCGCCGCACCGCCGCCCACGGCGGTCACCTGGAAGGGCCGGTTGCTGCCCTCCTCCTTGCGCCAGTCTTCGAGGAACCGGTCGTAGAGGGTTCGCAATTGAGACAAGGGCCGCATGGACAACACATGGGCCGAAGACTCGCCTTCCGGCGGGGTCAGTGTCGAGCCTGTGTTGAGCGACAACCAGTCGTAGCGGAGCGATTCACCGTTGTCCAGGTGCACGCACTGTGTATCAGGGTCCAGGCGGTCAATGGCTGCCGACACCCAGCGCGCACCCGCTTGACCGCACAGGGCCGGGAAGTCGATGACGATCTCCTCGAACCCATAGGTGCCTGCCAGCCATCCGGGCACCATGCCCGAATAGGGGGCCAGCGCCTGGGGCGACACCACCACCAGATCGACGCCGGCCAGAGGCTCCTGCGACCAGGCTTGCAGTACCTGGGCATGGGCATGGCCCGCACCGGCCAATATCACGCGTTGCATGGCAGCCAGCCCTGCGGCAAGTGCGCCAGGTCTGCCGGCTCGTCGATGTCTGGCACGGCCGGCAGTTCCGTCCAGGGCAAACCGATCTTTCGAGCCCTGGCACGGGTGTCCTGCATGACCTGGGGCGTACTCCAGGTCATGTCCAGGAACAGCTCTGGTACGGGGCGCGTCAGGCCGACGAGTGCGTAACCCCCATCGAGTGCAGGCACGAACACGGCAGGAGCCAGATCGAGCGCCTGTTCGGCCTGCGCCAAGATGCGGGCATCGAGCGCCGGGGCGTCGGTACCGATCAACAAGGCACGGCGGTGTACGGACAGCACCCGGCTCAAGGCCCGGTACATGCGCTGGCCCAGATCGCCTTCGCCCTGCAGCGTGAGATGCAAACGGTCACCCGACACGTCGCAGGCACGACCGAACGCCGGGTGCTGGTCGTTGGGCGAAACGCACAACTCGAGGTGCTCGACGGGCAGGGCCCGCGCCTGCTGCAGGGTGTGTTCCAGCAAACGCTCAGCCAGATTGGCAGCGCCCTCAGGGCCCAGTGCAGGGATCAGGCGGGTTTTGGCCAACCCGGCCACAGGGGCCTTGGCAAAGACGATCAGGGCGGTGGTCATCGGTAAGCCTCTGCCAGTCGCTCGGGGGATTCGCCGCGCCAATAGCGCCAGCGCAGGCGCCACATCAGAAGGATGGTCGTCCACACGCCGCGGCTTTCCCAACGCCGGCCAGAGGTGGCCACCTGGGCACGCAGGCAGGCCGGTCGCGCCCATTGGCGTAGCCGCTTGGAGAGTTCGATATCCTCCATCAGTGGCTGCTCGGGGAAACCGCCGATGCGTTCGAAGGTGTCGCGCCGCACGAACAGGGCCTGGTCGCCGGTGGCGATCCCGCTCAGACGAGAGCGGGCATTCATGAGCGCCGCGACGACGCGCAACATCCAGGCGGAGCCGACGATCCGGACGTCAAAGCGCCCCCACACCGCACCGGCTGCGATAGCGTCCAGCACAAGCCGGTCGGCCTGTGGCGGCAGTTGGGTGTCGGCATGCAGAAACAGCAACACCTCGCCCCGTGCCTTCGCCGCCCCCGCATTCATTTGCCTCGCCCGGCCACGCGGCGCGGTGAGTACGACCGAGGCATGCGCCTGGGCCTGATGGAAGGTGTCATCGTGGCTACCGCCGTCCACCACGATCACCTCGGCGCCCTGTTGCCTCAGGTGAGCCAAGGCACGCAGGGTGGTTTCAATGCCAGCGGCCTCGTTCAGTACCGGGACAATGATCGACAAGGCGACTGCGCTCATGGCGTTCCCTTGGCGTCATTGAGGCGCCAGTCATAGTCCAGGTAGGTGATCAACACCTGGGTGGAGCGGATGCGGGCGCGGTCGGCTTCGACGTCAGCCAGAGCGTCGGCGAAGCGAGCCGCCAACCCATGCAAGGAATAGATGCCTTGGTGGCCCAGCCGGAAGTCCTCGGCATACCAGTCGAAGATGCGTGACAGTTCTAGCTGTTCAGTCTTCGGGTTCCAGCGGTTGCGTTCCCGGTCAGCCATGAAGCGCTGCATTTGCGCATCCAGCTGCTGGTCAATCAGCTCGGGAACGTAAGCTTCCTCGCGCAGCATGGGGCAGCCGATGGAGGCACAGTTCACCGCAAAGTGGATGCGTGGATCGTTGTACACGCCGCGCTTGCGAAGCATGCCGTGTTCGATATCGTCGAGCGAGACCGTCTCACCCAACAGCGCAATCCAGCGCAACTTCCAGGGGGTGGACAGCCAGTTGCCCAGGTCCTTGATGGATGCGAGACGCGGGTAGCGCGTCAGGATCAACTCGACGGTGAAGGCGTTGTAGGCGTTGATCAAGAACGCCATTTGCTGCGCCCGGGTGAATGCCTCGAAATTCACCCGAGGCACCGCCGAGAGTTGACGTAGGTAGTCCTGCAACGCGCCCCTTTGCGCCAGGAACCCGGCGTAACGTACCTGGGAGGCGCGGCCGCCACGTTGCACCACCACGAGCGATTTGACCAAGCGGTTCCAGGCTGCGTGGGTGTGGTCGAAAGTCTGCGCCAGCACCAGGGGGGCGAACGCGGTGACGCCGAGCACTGACATGCATTGACGCCGTGTGAGCCTCATGCGCGCTCCCAAGCGTGAAACCTTTCCAACCAGCCCAAGACCCTCTGCGGCGCGTGTGCACGTTTCCACTCGCCGGCTGCGTACTTGTTGGCTTCAGAGAGCGTGGGGTAGGTGTGGATGGTGCCCAGGATCTTGTTCAGGCCCAAGCCGTGCTTCATGGCCAGCACGTACTCAGCCAGAAGATCGCCCGCGTGTTCCCCGACGATGGTCACGCCCAAAATCTTGTCTTTGCCAGGCACCGTCAGAACCTTGACGAAACCGTGTGCGGTGCCGTCGGCAATGGCACGATCCAGGTCGTCGATGCCGTATTTCGTGACCTCGAAGGCAATGCCTTTGTCCTGTGCTTCGGTTTCCGACAGGCCCACGCGGGCCACTTCCGGATCGGTGAAGGTGGCCCACGGGATGACCGAGTAGTCGGCCTTGAAGCGTTTGAAGCGTCCAAACAGGGCGTTAACCGCCGCATACCAGGCCTGGTGTGCAGCCGTGTGGGTGAACTGGAACGGACCCGCCACATCGCCCACCGCGTAGATGTTGGGGTAGAGCGTTTGCAGGTAGTCGTTGGTCTCGATGGTCTTGCGCGGCGTGAGCGAAATTCCCAGTTCTTCCAGTCCATAACCGCTGACGCGCGGGCTGCGGCCTACGGCACAGAGCAGTTCATCGAAAGGCACGGCAAGTTCCTCGCCACCGTGCTGGACGATCAGGCGCTTTTCACCATTGGCCATCTCCACACGCACCGCCTGGTGCCCGGTCAGGATGTTCACCCCGTCGGCGCGCAGCGAAGCTGCAACGAACTCGCTGACTTCAGGGTCTTCGCGCACCATGATGCGCGGCGCCATCTCCACCTGTGTCACCTCGCTACCCAGGCGCGCGAAGCTCTGTGCCAGTTCGCTGCCGATGGGGCCGCCGCCCAGCACGACCAGCCGGCGGGGCAGTTCAGTCAGGTTCCATACCGTGTCGCTGGTCAGAAAGCCTGCCTCTTTCAAACCAGGAATGGGCGGAACGAAAGGGCTGGCCCCGGCGGCAATGACGATGTTGCGGGTACTCAGGGTCTGGGTGCCTCCATCGGCCAGCGTCATCTCGACGGTCCAGGGCGAAGTGATGCGCGCATGTCCTTGCAGCACCTGCACCCCCAGCCCCGTGTACCGCTCCACCGAATCGTGCGGCTCGACCTCACGAATCACGCTGTGTACCCGCTGCATCACAGCGGCAAAATCCACCGTACCCTGGGCGTCCCGCAGCCCAAAGGTCTGCGCCTTTCGCAGTTGCTTGATCGCCTTGGCCGAGCGAATGAGGGCCTTGCTCGGCACGCAGCCGTAGTTCAGGCAGTCGCCGCCCATCTTGTGGCCTTCAATCAGCGTCACCTTGGCCTTCACGGCAGCGGCGATATAGGCCGACACCAGGCCGCCCGCGCCTGCCCCGATGACCACCAGGTTGCGGTCAAAACGCTTGGGACGTTCCCAGCGCGCATACAGCTTGCGCCTTTGCAGCGCGCCCACCACGAACTTCGCCAGCAGCGGAAACACCCCCAGAAGTGCCAGGCTCCCCAGCAGGCCGGGAGACAGCACGTCACTCGTCGATTCGATCGCCGCCAGCTGGGTACCCGCGTTGACGTAGACCGCCGTGCCCGCCAGCATCCCAACCTGACTGACGATGTAGAACTTGCGTGCCCCCAGCGTGGTCAGGCCCATCAGCAGGTTGATCAGCCAGAACGGAAACACGGGCACCAGCCGCAGCGTCAGGAGATAGAACGTGCCATCTTTGGCCAGCCCGTCGTTGATGGGCCGCAGCAGCTTGCCGAAGCGCTGCTGGAAGAAGTCGCGCAGCAAGTAACGCGATACCCAGAAAGCCAGCAGCGCACCCACGCTGGAGGCGAACGACACCAGCAGAAGACCCAGCGCCCAGCCGAACATAGCACCCGCAGCCAGGGTGAGGATGGATGCGCCCGGAAATGACAGCGCGGCAGCCAGCACATACACCCCAAAAAAGGCAAGGGCCGTCTGCAGCGGATGATTCGTGTAGAAGCTGGCCAGCGTATCTCGGCTGGCCTTGAGCTGCTCCAGGGTCAGCCACTGGCCCAGGTCCCAGTGCAGGTAGGCCATCCACAGGACCAGACCACCCAGCAACAGCAAGAGCCACCGGACCCAAAGTCGGGGCGCACCCATCATGACTCTCCGGCGGCACACGCGAGCTTCTGGCCGCTGGGTTCAGTTTCCAGGGCGCCACCGCAACTGCTGCCTTGTCCAGCCGTGCAACCGTAGCAGTGGTCCGCCACGCGGATCGGGGTGCCGGTCACATTGGCACCAAGGAGGTCGCGCAGGTGCGGCCTTGATGCGGTCCCCAGCGTAGCCGGTATGCCCAGCATCTGGTTGAAGTCGCAGTCGTAGAGGTAACCCTGCCAATCCACACTAAGAAGGGTTCGGCACATCACCGTCTCAAGATTTTCAGAGCGATAGGATTCCTTGAGCAGGCGCATGTAGCCCTCAAAGCTACCCTTGCTGACGAGGGTGCTGCCAAAACGCTGCACCGGCATGTTGGTGATGGCAAACAACTGATTGAAGCGGATGCCGAAGTGCTGCCACAGCTCCCGCTTGTAGTCGGCCTCGAGGGGACCTTGTGCGGGTGGCAGCACGGGACCCTGTGGGTTGTAGACGAGGTTGAGCGTCAAGCCAGAACCGGGTTGTCCATAGCCCAGTTCATTGAGCAATTGCAGGCCCGCGATGCTGCGCTCGAACACCCCATCTCCGCGCTGGCGATCCACGTTCGAAGGCGAATAGCAAGGTAGAGAAGCCGTTACTTCGACGCCCTGTTCGGCCAGGAACTCGGCCAGCCCTTCCTGCCCAGGCTCCGAGAGGATGGTCAGGTTGCAGCGATCGATCACCCGCGCCCCCATTTGGCGCGCCTGTTGCACGAGCGCGCGAAAGTTTTCATTCAGCTCGGGCGCCCCGCCGGTTAAATCCACCGTCTTGATGTGGCGTGTCTGCAGAACGGCCAGCACCAACTTGACCGTGTCTTCGTCCATCATTTCGGTGCGATGGGGCCCTGCGTTCACATGGCAGTGCAGACAGGTCTGGTTGCACTTGTAGCCCAGGTTGATCTGCAGCGTTTCCAAAACCTTGCGCTGCAACGCAGGAAAGTCAGTCTTGACGAGAAGAGGTAGGGTGGGTCGCATGCTGCTCAATCAAAGGATTAGTGTCCTAGGCTATTCGTCGGGCCGGACTGAAAAGTTACAAACTCGACTCCCGGGTCCTAACCGTGCTGCCGATTACACGGTTTGTCTGCAGGCACGAAATGGAGGTCTGCAAACCCTGACTGCGCGGCAGACTGGGTGTTATCGGTATCAGCGGTGATCGCCAATTGAATGGGCTGCGCTCCAGCCCCAAAGAGCCGGGTCACGTCACGGCGCACGTCAACCCGCTCCCAGACCCATCGCCCGGCATCCTGATCGCCGCTGCGCAAGACAACCATCTGAGCACGATCTGTGTAAGCGTTGGGGCGGGTGGTGCCGACGGGTTGTCGGTTGTCCCAGACGTAATTGATCGCAGCATCGGGGACGTCCTGCCCCCACATGGCCCGCGCCACCGCCAGTTGGGCACGCAACGCAAGGCCAATGGAGGAGGCAGGCAACCGAAAGCTCACATAAACCCTTCCTGCGTAATCGTCACCCTCCTTACGCGTCATGTCGGCCTGAGCCAATGAGGCGCCTACGCGCCAACGCCAGCACAAGACGGGGGTGGCATCGAGGTCAACGCTGATGGGGCGGGCCAGCAGCGACATGCTGGACTGGGAAATGACCTCGACCGAGTGGACACCCTCCCACTGGGTCAATCTGAAGCTGTTAGGACGTTGGCCGGACTTCAGCCGAACCTCCTGCCAGGGAACCAGACCAAGATCGAATCGCCCCACCCACTGAACCCATACCGGATCCGTAAGCGGCACAGCGCCAACGCTCGCACACACCGGTGCGGCCAATGCGATCAAGGCCGAAAACACGACCGGAAGGACAAGATGAGAGTGCAGCGGCTTAAGGGTGGCAAGCGGAAATCGTATGTCCGCCCCCAAGCCGGGCCGCTTGCGATCGAGTGGTACCAGGAGGATGTCCATGTCCTCCATAATTCGCACTGGACAAGGCAAAGGTTACATAACGGTGATCAGAAGCCGATCAGCAAAAAGATACCGCCCGTACTGGATGGGTGTAACCAAACCATCATCTCCGACGAATTGAAGAACGACGCGCAACACAGTGACTTCGAGTCCGGCCTGAAGCCGCTGTGGTTGCGCGCCCAATCAGGAGATGAGTTGTCGTACCAAAAAGCTCTTCGGTTGATTGCGGGGCGACTGCGTTCCTACTTTCGTCGCCATCTGATGAACCTGCCGGACGACGTAGAGGACCTCGTGCAGGAGACTTTGCTAGCGCTGCATTTGCACCGTGGCAGTTATGACCCGACACAGCCCGTGTCAGCTTGGGTGCTGGGCATTTCCCGCCACAAATTGATGGACCTTTACCGCCGACGTGGACGGCGTGAAGCCCTGCATGAGCCGATCGACGGGTTGGAAGAACACCTGGCAGCCGAGGATCCAGGCGAAACTCTGGCTAACGTTGATCTGCACAGCCTCCTCCAAGAGTTGCCAAAGGCCCAACGCATTGCAATTGAGATGACCAAACTTGAAGGCTTGAGTGTTGCCCAGGCGTCAACACGGACAGGTGTCTCGGAATCGGCGATCAAAGTCCAGGTTCATCGGGGCCTCAAGCGTCTGGCGGCCCTCGTCCGCAAGGAGCCCACGTGAAAACCGACACTCTGATTGAAATGCTCGCAAGGCAGGCTGGCCCGGCGCCAGACTTTCCTGTGAGACGCCGATTGGCGGCAGCTGCTGCCCTGGGGTTTCTGGCCAGCAGCGTCCTTGCCCTGGTTCTGATCGGCCCTTTGCCTGCGGCGGCTTTTTACACGGCAGCTCCGTGGATCAAGTTTGTCTACGCGGTGCTGCTACTGGCTGGCGCGAGCGCCTTGGCCGCGAGACTGTCCCGCCCCGTTTCTTCGACGATCACGGCTCGTGCGGCGGTCGTTGGTGTTTTCCTACTGATGCTGCTCGCTGGCGCTGTGACTTTGATCGCAACTCCGGAGGGCGAGCGATGGTCAGCTTTGTTGGGGCAGACGTGGTGGATCTGTCCTTGGATGCTGATGATGCTCTCGTTACCCGCGCTGTCTGCAATTCTTTGGGCTATGCGCAGCCTCGCGCCGACTCGGCTGAGGCAAGCAGGTTTTGCGGCTGGATTGGTCGCTGGCGTAGTGGGTGCGATGGGGTATTCATTGGCCTGCCCCGAGACGTCTGTTGCCTTCGTGGCAGTTTGGTACTCGCTCGGAATCGCACTGACTGGATGGGTCGGGCAGTGGCTAGGGCCTAAGGTGATGCGCTGGTAACCGTTGTCAAGAGATTGGCACAACAGGACTTCCGGCAAATCGAATGAGACTCTTCGCAACAGTGGGTTGCTAAGCTAAGCCAGGTGCGTTTGAACCTCGCTAGGTGCGTTTGAACCTAGTAATGCGCTCTTGCGAAGCAGATGAATCCCAGAATTGCCATTTCGATTTCAGCCACGCTATTCGTTTCAATCTTAGCGGCCGGCAACTATTACTACAGGGTCCACCTGAAGCCGGAGCCTCCTGTCTACAAGAGCCTGTGCGAACGGCAAATTGCTGAGGTGGATGCGGCAATTACCTCGCAGTACGGAAAAGGGGCGCTACGGGTATTAGACCTGCGTCCCGACGCGAAGGTCACGGAAAAGGAAATCAACCAAGCAAGGTCCATTCGACGTCTTGCGGTTCAACTTTTGAACGACAAGCAAGAAAATTTATGCAGAGAAACGATCCAAGCCGCTCGCGCAATCATGAAGATGTGACTCTTCTGAGAGTCTCAAAACGCTAATCAGTACGGCACCAAGACCCCAATTTTTCGCCAACCCCCTCGCGCCGTACCGCGGACAAAAAGTCAGGAGGTTCTGAGACGAAACGGGGTTTGAGACGGATTTCGGGGGTGGGTTACCGTAGGGTCAGTCAGGAGCCCATAACGCAAAGCCCCGCGTGGTGCGGGGCTCTGAGCGCCTGACAACCCGACTGATAGAGTTAGCAGGTCTTGTTCTGGCGGAGTAGGAGGGATTCGAACCCTCGGTACAGGAGAACCTGTACGCCGGATTTCGAATCCGGTGCATTCGACCACTCTGCCACCACTCCGCAGCGTCGAAGTGTCAGATTCTAGCAGACGTCCT
>Ga0255212_1000203_pt1 | contig 18074 bp, 37 predicted proteins | sample Miss_Yuk_RepC_8d_FD_188425 | JGI IMG/M metagenome (GOLD analysis project Ga0255212, IMG submission 188425) | Freshwater microbial communities from Mississippi River, Louisiana, United States - Miss_Yuk_RepC_8d | ecosystem: Environmental > Aquatic > Freshwater > River | place: USA: Louisiana...
TATAAAAAAATCTGACTCAACTAATATATCCATCCAAGCATGAACAAATCTGTGTTGAGTTGTCACTATAATTCTAATATTGACTATCATTCCAAAAATATCTTTCTTAGAACTTATGTCTATAAATTGACATAGGTCACCAACTTTAAGCTCGCCAAAAAATGGGCTGACAATATCAGTGACTAAAAATTCTGGTTTTCCATTATCTCTTTCACAATTTAGAGCAAATGTCCTTAGTGTCTCAACATACAGGTCATGGTCAAAAGTATCAAGCATACTATAAATATGCTAAACTTTAAGCCTCCTATTAGCTTCAAGTTCTGCATTCTTTAAGAAATTCCGGAAATGGGACCTGAACCAATCCAAATCATTTTTCTTTTTCATCACTTTAAAAGTTCCAAGCTTAGACATTTCGGCTTCGAGTGAACCCCAATAATTCATAGTTTCAATTCTTGCGACAACAACCCACCGCCCATTAAAGAAATCATCAAAGCCATCCAAGAGTGGCGTGAGACCACTATGAAATCGAATAATATAGTTTTCTTTGGTCTGTAATTTACGACTAAAGATTACTGATGAGTCGGATATTTCAAGCACCCACTTTGAGTTACTTGCTTCTTCAATCATGATATTGATCATGCTTTGAAGATATTGACTGTCACCAATAATCTCATCTCTTGCATTCAGCCAATCTGTCTTCATTCTGTGATCTCCGCAAGGTCTTGAATTCTTACATTTGTGAGTTCCATTCCCACCATAGACCCATGTGACATCACAGTCAAGTTATAAAATGTGCCTATTCTTTCGTCTTCGGGTGTTTTATCGTCTTCTTTTGGAGTATATGGCCCAATCGAATCTATGATGGCTGTGACATCATATTTCTTAGTAGTTCTACTGTTCTTCTCTTTAATTTCTAAATTCACAAATACGATAGAACCTTCATCTAAGTCACCATCTTGTAGTTGTCCATAGTTCTTTACGTGAGCTTTTTCAGTCATCTTGTCCTCTTATTTTATTAGATTGATAATCATTGAGCCAAATGATATCGTAGTGACAATAATTGCCATAAATTTATACCAGCCTTCGTTCGCTTTTATATCTTCTATTAGTTTTTGCATAGTCTTTCCTGAATTTTCTCATATACTAAATTGTCTATTGCCCACATACAAGATCTAACTCTCACGATTGTGATGCCAGATCTCTCTCGTACAAAAATCATGTCACTATTTTGTGACAAACACATTCTATGAATGTATTCTCCAATAACGTCTCGTTCATCAGTCATTTCCACCACGGCTCCACAGTTATAGTTTGGGTGTATTGCTCTTCTGGAGATGGAGGCTGGAAATCTCGAAGCATTTTCTTGTATACACTCTCCGGAATAGTCTTGGATTGTCCTTTAAGCTTGAGTTCTTGAGCCCTCTTATCTGCTATTGATATCAAATCTTCAATTGAAGTCCAATCAAATAATATTGCAATTTTCTCTATATCTGAATTCTTTAAACCTAAACGATTCCAATTTCTCATGCGTGACTTAACTGACATATTGGTCATGTCAATTACTATACAATCATATTCTTTAGCCAGGTCAAATCTAGATTGCAAAAGACCATCTATAGTCCTATTAGCTTCATCTATCTCTGGAGTCTTACCGTCTCGTGAAAACATATCATCATAAGTCTTACCTATTTGATTAGCAACAATATCTACCAGATTATCTCGAGATATCACAAGTGGATTAGTAATTCCATGCTTATAAGCTTCATGCTCTAGCCAATGACTCTTGCCCACAGCAGGTGGGCCTATTAAAAATACGACCTTGGTTTTCATTTTGCTATTCTCTCTAGTGACTTTTGCGCATTTTTCACGTGACGTTCGACCATTTCCAAAGCTATTTTGTCATCAAGCTCATTGATAACTCTACGAGTCTCACGTTCTTCGAGTTCAAGCTGAGCAATTTTCAACTTATGTTCGGCTTCTTTTTGTTCCAAGAGCCTTCGATAAGCAGGAATTTGTTTCAAAGGCCAAAAGATATCAGTAGTTCCTACGAGGCCAATTAAATATACGATGAGTGATAGTTCAATTACAGTAGTCATATCATTTTCCTTTCTGAATTACTATACATTGGTCGACAGAATATTTAAATTCTCCAGTTTCATCCAAACCATAGAGGCATCGATCAGTCTTATGGGTCACTATAAAAGTCCGCTCTACTATCGATTTATCGTATTTGTTGAAGCTTACTACCAAGTCTCCAGCCTCGCCATATCGATTTCTCAAGATAGAATAAGCTATCTCTTTTGCCTCTGCTTTCGATACCCGATAGACTTCGTGATTGGGCACAACAAAAGAGCCTCCGTCATCAACAGTGATGACGGAATAGTCTGGCCCCTCGATTATGAAATCTTTGATTTCTCTAATGGTTCCCATACGATCGATTCGAAACATTCGCTCTCCTTAGTCCAGATAAGCATCAAAGTGGATATATACTGAGTAGTTTTTGCAGAAGTCTTCGTATGATACGATAGTAATTGGATGCTTATAGTGCTTAGTGCCAAAAGTGATTTGACCCACGTTGCTCAAATATGCTTTATATTGCTCAGCAGTTATTTCTGTTTTTTTCACTGAGCCTTTCATTGGGCAATAGCTCTCTTGAGGCTCTGTGCCTTTGAGATGTGCGATTATATCAGTGGTTCCACGATATCGAACTTGGCTGGTTGATAAACGAATTGTTGGAAACTCAGAGTATTTACAGAATTTCGGAGTTATCGGATTAAGAAAGCCACCAGGAGCGCGATATTCAGCTTGCAATTTCTCTCTTTTTTCACGTGCCAATCGTTGTTTTTCTTGTTGGCGTTTATATTTTTGGATATCAGTTAGCGATGATTTTTTTGTGTATTTTTGATAAGCCATATTGGACTCCTTTGGTTTTGTTATTTACAATAGTAATATAATATTTCCTGGAGTCAATTGGTCCTACTGTGCTCTAAATTTTTCTAAAATTTTCTTCATATCTGATTGTATTAGGCCATCATATATAGAAGTCCTATACCAATTATTCTTTGGGAGACCTGAAAGATACAGATCATCTAAGGCCATATACTTTTGCACACCATTGTCTTTTACATACTTCAGAATTTCTCTGGTTCTAATTTCTGATCTAGCTTCTTTGAACCTAATTGGAGACAGATTCTCAGTATATCCTATCAGAGGAATTTCAATGCCTGCTAATTTATAAAGGTCTTGCATCTCTTCTAAAGGAGCATAATTCCTCCAATCGGATGAACATACGATATGTGCATCCATTTCTTTAGCAACTGTACACATTCTAATGACACACATTTCATCAAATGGATCAAATTTTGTGCCATTTTCAAATCTCTTTCCAAAGCCTTTATCATTTACGATCACACCATCATGATCTAAAAATAGAATCACTCTATTGTTTGTCATATTCACCTCTTACGCTTTTAACAAAATTCCAATCGATAATATTGCCATTACACCATATATCATTGAAAAAGCCATGAAGATTTGTTGCGGCATTTGAAACTATAGAAGGCCATCCAGCAGGTATAAATACGCCATTGTTATTTATTGTTCTCCCATTGCCATCTTTAAAAGAATGTATGTGACCAAAACAATGTAATTTAGGATTTACTTCTAAGACTCTTTTAGCCAAATCTTCACAGCCTACATTTTCCCATCCAATGTGTGGACCACCTTGTGGAGGTGCATGCCATGTCAGATCTAATTGGCCCATTGGAGGGGTGTGAGACAAAAGAATATCTATGTCCTCTGGAATATTCTTAAATACATTTTCATATAGCGTTTTTCTAGGGTACATGTATGACCAAGCTCCCCATTGTGGACACCACGGGGTCCCATAAATCGTCAGTCCTTCAAGTACTACAGATTTGTCAACTAAAAGATGAATACCCAAATTAGAGAAATCAGTCTCATGGACGAATGCATATTCTATAGAAGTATCATGGTTTCCTGGAACAAAAACTTTATGTTTGATGGGTAATCTATCAAACCAAGTGATGAAATCTCTGACTTCAAATTCATTCTTGCGTGGATTAGGATTATTAGAACAGTCTCCTGTATGGACTACTATATCAATATTTTTCGGTATTGATAGCTTATGATGAATCCCATGTGTATCAGAGATGTGCCATATTTTCATTATTTCTCCAAACGTGATAAAGATTTCTCATATTTCTCAATAATATCTTTGACTAAATTCAATCTTATAAGTTTTTCATCGCAATCTACTGAGTTTAAAGAAAATATAAGTTCTACAGCATATCCTAGATTTGATTCTAGCATAACGGTTCCATCACTACGATCTGCTTCATTCATGATATCGATTCTTAATTGTTGTAATTGTTTTAATAAATCTACGGACTTTTCATATTCATACATAAGATTCTCCTGAGGTAGTTCATTAGTAATTATCTACTCAGGCCAGCCTTCATACATTCTGCTATCAAATCAGGAAAAGTAATTGTATATGTTCCTTCTATTCTTTGCTTGGATTTAATAAGATCAACTATCCATTCTGCTTCCCAGCCCTTTTCATTGGGGCCTTTCCATCTAATATCGATCGTCCAATCTTCTTGAAAAGATAGCTTATGTGATAGAGTATTTTCATAAACTTCTAGAGCTATTTTATTTTTCATCAGGTGTTCTACACTATCTAAAATCCACTTACTTAATAGGTGTTCATTCGTCTTTGAGTCAAGTTTTTCGAAATTTTTCGAAGGCTTTTGTGTTTGAAAACTAAAAATATCAACAACATCTACGACCTTCTCTTTTTCGACTGATTCTTCTAAGTAAAAAACAGAGAGCTCTCTTTTTTCTATAGAGAAATTCTGAATGTCAGTTTTTTCTAAAACACTTTCTTTAGATATCCCTAGGGATTCTAAGTATTCATATATCCAGCTGTTATTTATTTTCATGTTTTCCTTATTTAGAATTTCTTCTATAAGATATTCCTAAAAATGAAACGAGAAATAACCAAACCATTGTAGCAGGCGAAGTACTGCATCTTGCAGGTGGATCGATTTTTGCTGGTTCCATTGTGTCTTCATTTTCATCCAGAACACTAGTGTCTTCTATTCCTGTGTCCTCAGCAGGCTCTGTAGTAGGTTCTACAGCGGGTTCCGTGGATGGTTCTGAAGAAGGCTCACCCATTGTTGGGTCTGGTTCCCAATAAGGCAAAGAGATTTCGACATCTTTAATTGAAACTCCAAGCTCGTGTGGATATGTATCTAAATATCCAAAGTCAAAGTTTGTAGAGAAATTCAATTCATCTAATAAAAAAGACTCTCCCGCATGCACTTGGATTGGTAAGAAATACTCTTGATAAGCAGCATGACCTGCTCTTTCGCCGATATTGAGATACATATCCCATGCCATCAATGATGGAGTTCCGTGTACAAACACATCCCACTCATACAGAGTTACGTTATATTGCGTTTGGACTTTATAAGACGGATTGACATACCCTTTCACTTGTACATTAGCGTCACCTTCGACAGGGACACCATTGACATTTGTGTTCGCTGGTAAAGCAACACCGGACATAGCGGATCCTTCTGCTTGTACACCAATCCCATAAGAATTTTGGAAAGTCACCTGACCATAAGCATCAATGCCATAGTCTTCAAAAGGTGATGCCCAGTCCCAACGAAAAGCACCTTGTTCTCGGGAAGTATCTGTGAAAGCTTCAAAAGACACAACAGGATGATATCCAAAGTCTGCCCAATCATCAGACCACAATTCACAATCTGTAAATGTGCCAGAACAGTGTTCATTAGGATTTGCTCTCACTTTCACTACAGCCACATAGAAATCTGAATTCCTGTTGATAGACGATTGAAACCAAAAGAATTCCACGATAGCATCGATAGTGTTGTTTTTATCATCGGTATTACCTACATAAAGGGTATTTCCTTCAAAATATGCGTAGGCATTTGGATCTGAATTATAGTTGATATCAGACACACTTCCAAAGCTAACATCATATTCACCTGTTAGGATACTAGCACCATTGTAAGTCGTATCGCTAGCAGAGATTTCTTGCGCAAATGGTTGATACATTAAAGATAAAAGTAATGTTAGCATTTTTTCTCCTCAAAAAATTGAAATCCAATAATTGTTTTTAGCATCCCAAGTAAAATGATGTGCTAATCTAGTTTTTTTCGTGTACATGTGGGTGAATGATATGGTCACCACTCTTCCTGCCATTTTCGTAAATTGTATTTTTTCAATCTGCCCTATATGGCTATCTATATATACAAGATCTCCCACTTTCATTCTATCAATTTCTTCTTGTTTAAGTGTCATAAATTCTCCCAGATAGAAAAGTATATAGAAAATTCGCCAATTATACAATTTATCTTCGCAAGAAAAATGAAGAATCTGTGGCGTCTCTCATTGCTTTAGCGTCACGATGGTCTATTTTTTTCTCTTCATCTAATGAAGCAATCCAAAATATAGAGAAGAGTGAGCCTAGCCAAGTTAGTAAAATTATTATAGCATATCCAATCATATTGTTCCTTTATTGTTATTACAGTATCAATATATCATCTCAACGAAATAAATTGTCCATACTCGCATAAAAAAAGAGGATGTATTTCTACAACCTCTTCCCGCATCCTCAGAGTGTACCAGGCTTATATATAAGCTAATTGATGGTGGAGACGAGGAGATTTGAACTCCAAAGCAGGTGCTCTCCCAACTGAGCTATACCCCATTTCATCAACTGAATCTAATTATACATGGAATTCTAGATTTATCTAATTGAATTCACATGTTTGCAATAATGAAACCCTAAACCTTCTGCTTCAATTACTGACATCTCTACTGGACCATCCGATACCCCAAATTTCTCTTGTACTTCTACCATGGCAATATCTGGAAACTTAGCTCCTGCAGGTCCTGGAAAGAAAGTCCATACAACCAACTTGTTAGGGTCATTGCGATCTGGTCCTAAAATCAATGTAGTGAATTCTACTTTACGATTCGAATCCGGTATGACCGCGGCACATTCTGCTGCTGGTGTACCAGTATATGGGCCTTCCTTAACGAGAGACTGACCCTTATGAGCAGGCTGAACAATTACTCTTTGGGTTGTAGGCAATGAAGAGAGTTCAGCAATACCCATCAACCCTTGAATGTTTGCTCTAAATCCGATTGCTGGTGATTTGATATCCGGATCGTTTGCTGGTTTCCAATCTGCGTATTTTAGATCATCTATACCAAGTGCTATAAGAAATGTAGAACCAGCTGAATTTGGACCTGGGTTTCTCTGTTCAAGAGATTTCTGAAGATAAGAAGGGTCTGTATTATCAAACGCTTGTTCGATTGATCTGTTTGAGAATCGCATATTGATTATCCTTTTTATTATTTTTTTAAGTGTTCTATATATCATTTTCTTCGAAATGCTGTCACGGTTTTTCTATACTTTGTCGCTTCATAGAAATCAACTTCAGTATATTTTTCGTAATAGTCATAGTAACAGTATTCTAGTGCTAAAAGTGGAGTTTCTTTTCCCTTTAGTTTCAAGTACTTCTTAACTTCTCTATTGGGTTCAAAAACAAACAACTTAGATTCATAGCTGTGTCTTGTATTACTAATTTCACTATCTGTTGTTTCATCATGAATTTTCTCAAAGTGTGGTATTTCTTCACCTTCTTCTCTATAAAATTCCATTGAAAAATGTTTCATGATCAACTGCTTATATTCTTCTAAATTCAGAATATTGAATCGATTTATAAATGTCTCAAATGCTATTTCTTCGTCATTATAATCATCATTTATATTTTTCAAAGTATTAAAATAAACACAATCATTAAGCGATGTTTTGCCATTTTGAAAATGTTCATAATATTCTTTGTCTATCAAAAAATAATAGTTTGGATCGTCAATTGAATATTTCTCTGTTTTTACAGCTTGTTGTTCTTGCAATAATTGTTCCATTAATCCTCCTTTGCTTTCTCTATTTTTTCAATTTCTTTATGTGATAAATCGTAATAAGTTCCCTTTAACTCAGTAATCAGATTGACACTTCCATTACTTTTGTTGAAGAATAGCCAATGTGCTTCCCAATAGGACTCTCTACCTTCAAGTTTCTCAACAAATTGATAGTCCTTTCCTTCAATTCGATACCATTCATCTTTCTGAAACTTGAATTTGGCTAATTTTTGTTTTGTTGATTTATTAGGAGCTTTAACAACCTCGTCAATACGAGCTTTCCTTATCTCTCCTGTTTTACAACATTTCAAAGTTGCTGTGGTCTTTTTTATCTCCATCAACACATATAATTCATTTTTATCGAATATATTATATCTGGAACATTTTACAGTGTCTCCAACTTCAAACTCGGAAATTTTTAAAGCTTTCTCAAGCAATTGTCGAGCCTCTTCTGGTGTTTCAAAAATCTCTTCGTTGGGGATTTTTCTTGATGGATGAAAACTATGGTTCTGAATTATAGAGTGGGTCTCTCCCAAGTTTAATATAAATATTTTCTCAGTCTTTACTCTGTTAGAAGATAGAGTATAGTATTCTTGTTTTCTTCCTTCAAATAATTTCGTATGGTGCATATATTTTCCTATGATTAGTATTCATCTGAATCAATATCTTCTTCATCATATTCACTATCTGAATCATCTGAATGGGAAGAATCATAAGATTCGTCATCTGAACTATCATCTGAATCAATTCCAAATGTTTCGGAGTTTTCAATTTCTACTAGGCTTACGTCTTCATTTTCTTCTTCGATAGCTTGAAGCAGATGCTCTATTTGCTCAAGTGCTTTTTCTTCAGCTTCTTCTAAATCAAATGCGTCTACATCGATATTAATTCTTACGGTTAATTGTTTGCTTACAGTAAAGGTCTTCATATAGTTTCTCCCTAAATTGTGTTAAAAATTTATCTTCGCCAACGAGTCTGCAATAATTCTGCTGCCCATTGTTTCCAATCAGTACATAAGTCGATATCAAAATTGACATTCACGATGCGTTCTTCAGTAATGTTTCCGGTTTGCCATTCAACTTTAACAATACCCCACCCATGTTTGTCCAACCATTGGTCAGTAACTATTCCAAACTTAATATCTGTTCTGCCATAAGTTTGGAAACAAAATTGATTTATTCGATTTTCCATAATTAATTTCCTCCCATATCCCAGTGTTCTCTAATGCGTAGTCCAACTGGAAATCTAGGCACATTTTCATTTGATCTACCTTGAAACTTCACAGTTAACCAACAACCTAGGTATGTATCTTTATTTTCGAACATCATTTTTCTCTCATCATGTGTACCAATAGGCCTCACAGAGAATTCTTGGCCATCTTCTGTCAAGCAAGTAAATATTGCACAATTCTCTTCAATAGAGATACCATCAGTCACAGCGACAATCTTAAATTCTGCATCTTCAAATCGCTTTACTTTTTGCAAGTCATAAGATCGGTATCCAAACAAGTATAAACCTTCGCCATTTCTTGCCATGATGCCTTCATAGTTCTTAGATACCGCTTGTTCCTCATATTGGAATAGTTCCTCGATATTATGAACAAGGCGTGTATCAACACACTGGACTTTAGAATTTGATTCTACAATTTGTCTCTTACGAGTACCACGAAATCTCTTATAAAAAGGTGTATCTTTATTTTTCATATCTGGAAAATCATAGATGTGATATTCAATCAAAGGAGTGTCTTCAGATGTCTTTTTGATTGCGGAGATAACTCTCTGAAATTCCCAACCATGTACGTATAGTTCGCCATCTGCACACTCTCCATCCTCTAAAATACGAAGGAGCGCTTCATTAATATGAGGAACGAGGTCTAACACTTTACCCTGTCTAGACAACAATGTGATCGATTCTCCTTTGCGTCTTGCGAGGCATCGAATCCCATCTAATTTAGGTTGAACATAACAGGGATACGTGATTTTTGTAGCATGTTTGTCATAACTCTGTGCCAACATTGGCTTGAGTTGTACATCGAATTTGCTTCTAGACTCTTCAATGCTTAAAGCATAGCCATCGTCTAATTTTTTGTTGCGTTTAGACTCGGCTTCGGAGATTGCTTGTTCTACCGGGGTAGTCTCATTCACTTTACCGATGTTTTTGCCTACTTTGATTACTGTAGTCGTGGTAGTCTTTTTACCATCTAGAAGACCACGCGTGATATGAATTTTGCCAATCGATTGACCTTTCTTGTTAGTCTCTTCAGATTGTTCAACCGTCACAGTCCATTCATAGTTTGCATCTGTCTTGGTTGCACCATACAGTGTTTCAGTATATACAATGTTCATTAGTACCTCTGTGTGTTTAGTTACATACAAATTGTATGCGGATATTTCACAGATTACAAATCTTTTGGATATTTTATATATTCAATCCACATCCCAAAGGGGTCCATCTGATACACAGACTCTGAACCATCTCTATGAAGTTTTCCCTTCTTTAGAGTAGGAACTTCGAAAGCCACATGTTGTGGATGATGGCCTTCTACAGTAAATGCCATTTTAATATTGTCAAATTCTATAAAAGACCATGTATCATCCGCATAAAGGAGATTTGCATCGAATTTTTCACAATACCATTGTGCGACTTCTCTGGGATTTTTTACAATAAATGCAATGTGGTCAATTTTCATTTATCTTCCTTTTTGAAAATAGCTTCAATACCTTCTCGAGGCATAATTTTAGCTTCCCATCCATAAGATTTCGCAATGCTTGTATTTGCTTTTGTATGTAAAACGTCTCCCTCTCTGGGAGGAGCAAACTCCCAATTGACTTCATGATTATTATCGATGATATCTTTAATCTCAGTGAGAGACATAGAAGTGCCAGTTCCAATTTCTATCCCCATGCCTTCAAATTTGCCTTCTAGAGATGCAAAATGCAAGTTAGCGGATACTACATCATCAACATGAATAAAGTCTCTAGTTTGTTCTCCTGTGCCATCCATTCGAAGGGATTTTCCCTCTTTCATAAGAGAGTACCAGGCGCAGATCGCCGTTGAATACGAACCTCCAAATGGCTGATCTTTCGAATACACGTTAAAATATCGAAGGCACACGGAGTCTAACCCGTATAACTTTGCATACAATCTCATTTCCATCTCGGATTGGAGTTTATGCAAACCATAAGGTGAAGTAGGTATTCCATCTCCTTGTCCTAAGACCGCAGAAGACGAAGAGAATATAACACGTTTGACGCCATGATCTTTTGCCCATTCTAAAAGAACGGAAGTGGCATATACATTATCATTTAGAGTCTGGCTAGGATGTTCCACTGAGTAACCTACTCTTGGATTAGCTGCAAAATGAAATACGGTATCAAAATTTTCTTTTGGAAGAGATCTTCTGATATCCATATTGTCTTTAAGATCTAGCCCTACTAATCTAGTGCATGCATCATCTTCTAGTAGAGCTTTATACAAATGGCTTCCTATATAGCCTTTATGTCCAGTAACTACAGCTCTCATTTTATCTTCTTAAATAAAAGTATTGTGTTTTTGAACCACGATAAAGAAGATTTGATTCGAAATAATTCTGATTCGAACAACATATATTTAAATCCTCTTTTTTCAATTTCATTGATGATATATTGATTTGGCTGACAATTAACATGACCGTCACCACCTTGCCCTGGAACTGCCCAAGAAGTCAAAAGCCATTCTTTTGCTGGTTTAGTGATATTGTCTAAAAATATATTTTCTCGATCTTTAGGGATGTGTTCTCCAACTTCTAGAGATATTATTAAATCATTTTTGGAGAATTTTTGAGGTTTAGATAGATCTGCAACTATACCAATGCCATTCGTAAGTGAAGGTGTATGAGGATTTCCATCACAAGCGAAAACAGAATTTACGAATGGTTTTATTTCTTTTATATAATCGCCTTTTCCACACCCTAAATCAGTAACCGACTTAATATTTTTTGACTTAACGAATTCAATAATAGCTTCAGATAATTTTTGATCGTGAACATGGCCTTCTCCAGTAGAATTGTCCCAAATTCCTGATGATGTATCAATATTAAAAGTCATAATAGATCCTCCTTTTTTACACTTTATAATCTGCATTAATCCGTTCAATATCTGAATATGATCCTCTTTGAATACCGCATCTTGGTGCTAAAATCCAATTTGGGTCAATTTCTTGTACGTGTTTCCATACTTGATCAATCGCATTAATATGATAATTTCCTTCATTCATTAGGTTGATAGCACCCAATTTAATTAGTGGGAAAATATAGGGAATAATTTTTTTACGAATAATATATGCGGAAGTTGTATGTACTCCTCCTGATTTCCGAAATCCAAATCCTATGTCAAAATGAGTCTTCTCTTCACCTGGCACATAAACTTCAGAATAACCTACATTGCATACAGAAAATTCTGAAAACTTAGAAAATAAAATCTCTAAAATATCTTGAAATTGTTCTGATGTAACAGAGAACTGAAAATCATCTTCAATTATTAAAATTGTATCTAAATTTTCGGACATCATCTTGTTGTATATGCTAAGATGTGATAAAGAACAACCTGCTCCTCTCTCACCTCTTGTTTTGTACGAAGTGTGATCTATAGCAGAAAATCTTTCAATTTTTTCTTTTGGGAAATTGAGTTTTTCAATTTCTTTCTCAATCAGTTCTCTTCTGTCAGTTCTCTTATCTAAATTTATATAAATTAATTTGTCTATTTTATCGTAAATCATTGATATTTCTCTTTTTTAAATAAAAGCCCCAAGTGTGACCTCGGGGCTTCAGGACTGGTTTGCAAGAAGTCAAAACTAATTATGCTGCAGTGCCGGTATCTTCTGAAGATTGTGTACCAGTATCTTGAGTTTCTTGAGTTCCTGTATCCACAGGTTGCTCTTCAGTACCGGTTTCTTCTGTAGAAGTTTCAGAAGTTGGTTCAGATACCGCTTCTGTTCCAGTATCTTCTGCTTTGTCACCACATGCCAAAAATAAAGTCAATAAAGTAATCATAAATTCCTCTTATTGTTGTTTTTCAGTTTCTGAAGTACTTGAAGAATCAGGAGCAATCAAAGTTGCTTCTTGAGTCTCTGGATAAGTAGTTTCTGGAACTACTGTTTCTTGAGTTTCTGTTTGTACTTCAGTTGTTTCAGTTTGTGTTTCAACTACAGTTGTTTCATCTTGTGTTGCAGTAGTTTCAACTTTAGCTTCTTTTTCGCCACAAGCTAATAGGCTCATTAGTAATGTGAACATAATATCTCCATGTTCTAGGTTATTAAATTGCCCAATCATCTTCGTTGATGTCATCATCTTTCAAATCATGACTGGACACTTGAGTTTTCAAATTATACACGATATTGTTTGTATGTAACGCATGAACAAGATATAGCATTGTTACACCCATATCAATCATGTTCTGTGTTCCATCTTTATCTAAACCATCCGTCTCCGCATTATTAGCTATAGTTTTCATTTCTTGAGTAGTTAAGAAAGTCAATTGATTTTTTTCAACTTTAGCAATTAGAACTACTTGTTGAAGATTTTCAAAAAGTAAAGCATGATTCCTTTCAACAGTTACAACATAAGCACATGTAATATTTTTAGTATCATTCATTTTGAAAAACCATTCAATCTTTGAAGCGATTTCTTCTGCAGAATTCTCTCCAGATATTTCAATGCCTTCAGTAAGCATTGCTAGGAGTTTTGCTCTAAAAGCTGCTAAGTCTTTGATATCAACTTCTTTACTCATCTTCTCTCCAAGTCTAATAATATTTTCATACATTCATTTATAGAATTCCTAACTCCTGCTAGTGATGCTGGAGGAGTATGCAGAACAGGTGTTCCTCCAGCAGAGGACCATTGGTTACAATATTTTACTCTATCATCAATTAGAATACAACTTGCAGGATCTTCATGGTCAACAAAATCTCCTTTTTCTCCGGAAATATGCATGTTTGTGACATCATCAATCATTGGAAAATAACGGTTAATCCAAGCAATTTTTCCATCGATACACGCATTTGAATTTTCAAATGGAGCAGTCATGATATGAACATTGTCAACACCGACCATTGCAATGCAGTGATCAATGAGCTCTCTTGCACCTTCTGCCATTGGAAGGTTTAACCACCAATTCATATCGGCATTAGCAGCAATTGACATTATGGCAGAATTTGCTTTTTTCATAAAGTTAGATCTCTCTCCATCGGTGTCTTTCAAGAATAATGCTCTATTCTGAAATTCCTGAGTAATAGGTTCTTTATCTTCTCCTGAATAATTCAGAAACTGTCTTACTGATTTAGATCCATGAGTTTCTCCAGTCTGTATGCATTTATTTAAAGCATCAGCTGTACCACGATTAAAATCCACAAGGACACCATCCATATCTAAGAATATTTTTCCTCTTTTGAGCTCCATAATTACCTCAGAGAAATAGGGGATGTGTTTTTTGAACTCGGATAAGCAGGGGAATCACCACCATTACCAGTAAGATTTGCTAATGAAATATGAAAAGTACGATTAGCTTCATTGCTATCAAATTGTTGTACCAACTCATCATAATTAATGCCTGCTAATTCTAAGATTTCTCTACGTTTAGCTTCAGGTTCTGAACCAGTAATCCAGATACCGATTGACTCACGGCCGGTCTCTAAATCTTGACAATGAAATAAACCACCCGTTTGCAAGGTAACAGGACCTGTAGGTCTATTTGGGGAAGCATAAAGGTCTTTAAGGGCTTTATCTCCTTTGACTCCACTGGAAGTTACAGCTTTCTTAGGGTAAGATTGGTGTAACAATGTACAATGTAATTTTTCTACTGGCTTCCATCGATTATCCATCATCGAAATTTTATCTTGAATATTTGATAATTCAGAATATGATGGATTTTCAGGTTCAATAGCTAATTGAATAATGCCTGTAAATTTTTCAGGGATTTGTGCTTGAATAGTTGTCATATTATTTATCTCCTTTAACTGTGTTAATAATCATGGCTAGAATGAGTCCAGCACTGCATACGAGCCAAAAATCTATAATAGTCTGTAAAATTATTTGTTGTGTTGATGACATATAAACTCCAGTGTTTTTGTATTATTTACATCTATAATGTAACATCTTCTAGAAAAGTATTGTCTAAGACTGCACTAGAATTTTGAATTTCTACAGTAGAATGATCATGTCTAATATAAGGGATTTTTAGTCTTGGTGATGCTTCTCTAAGATAGTCACAGATTAAACGATACTCTGGAGACCAAGTCTCATGAAAATATCTTACCCAATATTGGATTGCATTAATTGTATATGGCCCAGTTTTGGATATTGCGAGTGCCCATTCATCAATGTGTTCCGGAAGTGTTGATTCTAATTCAACTGGTGGTCTTCCAGCTGGAGTAGTAATTTTCATTTTAGATATATCAAATATTGAAACAGGTGCCTCTCTATTCTCTAATATCTGTTCACCATTCTTCTCTTTACGAGATTTTTTCTCTTTTTTTACTTTCTTTTCTTTGATGGTTTTAGGGATCTTTTCTTTTTTTGCCATATTGGCCTCCAAGTGTAGTGTGTTATGTAGATATTATCTATGGCAATCACAGGGATTACAACAACAGATATCACAAAAATGTTCAGGGTCTTAAGAAGACTCTTCGTCTTGAGAAATAGAGTGACAGGAGGGACTAGAATAGTTCGAAAGTGAACTATCGGTAACACTCTGGCCCAAATCACCCCCTTGGAGCACTTGGTGTTGACCTTGAGATCTCTTACTTAAGAAATCAAAATTGAATACAATCATGGTATTATTTGTCCAACATATCATTGTTGTCTCCTGTCACTCTGATATTATACACGATAGACAGGAAGTTTACATATCGTTTTAGCTCTCCATCTTGGGGAGCTTTTTCTAAAAAATTCTGCCACAAACCTGAGAAGAATATATCGTCTGAGTCTTGAGCATATTGACCACATCCATAAAGATCTTTCACTCTTTTGAAACCCATCGTATACTCTTGAGAGAATCGCTTGTACGTGATTACACGTTTATTCACCATCCCAAGTGGCTTTAGGATGTCATACAATCGATTTGGGCATGCATCTGCAAGTTTGTCTGGTGTATCATATACTTCAAACAATATAGGCAGTACAGAACGAGCCTGTTTGCCTGTTGTGAGATTCAAAGATAGGCATGTGACTAACATCTTCCATCGAGCATGTTGATCATCGAAGTACTGTTCTTGAATGAGTGGAGAACCATTCCTGAAGGCATGAGGCTCATTTGGGAAAGGAGGCTTCCAGTTCATACAGCCTCAGGTAAAATGCATTGATTTTCCCAGAGTTCTAGGAGAGCTGCGGCATCTGGAGTATTTTTTTCCGAAAACTGAATCCAGTTATCTCCGTGGTGAATTCGAATCATGTATTCACCATCTCTTTTAAATCTGCCTATTGCATGAATACTCTGAAGTTTTACTATAAAGACACTGTGGTCTCCATTTTTGTCCATATCATAACGAATTCTCCAAAGCATTGGGATTTTAGTTTGTGTATCGAATGGCATATGAGCTCCTTGTTTGTGTGTTATTTACATCTACAATGTAATTCAAATCAGGAGCTTTTTGTACAACTATGCTTACTTTATTTCAGAGAGCCTATCTAATTCAACAATCATCTGTGTGTCACCATCAAGTATACAGACCCAATAATATGTAATCTGAATTCCAGGTGAGACTTCCCACGGTTTATCAAATGGAAGATCAAGGATGACAACAGGTCTGTCTTCATCGAGAAGCATCAGGCTTCCTATCTTGATCGACATTTGCTTTTGTCTCTTCTTCATTTGAGATTGGCTCCAGTTGATATTCTATAACAATAACTATCTGGTCATAAGCCAATATATCGTGCCAACTTACTCCAAAGTGATCACTAGAAGACCATCCCAAGTATATTGCTGGGATGGCCTTAGTAATTCCATATTCGTCTTTAGTGTACCACCAACACAGTGAACCACTCGGAAATAAGTCTAGGTTATTCGACATCTTTTAATTCTTTTTTAGTATAAAATATTATATTGTCTGGCGATATTTCGTAAACTTTATCACCACATAAAACCGGAACTATTGGTGTCAATTGACGCTTGAATAGTTTTGTAACTCTCTTGAATTCAATTTGCCCTATTATTAAAACCGTCTGAAGTGAATAACCTTGTTCTGGAATATATAGATGAGTTTTTACTAATGTGCCTTCTACAATTTTCTTCTTCCATTGATCGTATTTCTTCTTCTGGCCTTTAACAGCATCCTCTAGATTTGCAAACTGTTGATCAGTAATTGCAAGCTCCGATTCAATAGCTGATCTTACAATATCGACCGCTTTTACTTTCTTGGGAGTAAGCTGCGTATAACAATCTGCTAAATTAATAAGTAGTTTTGCTTCTTTTATTCTAGCATCATCTACAGTAGTCGACTCTAATTGCTCTTTATAAGAGGCAGCGGTCTGAATGATTTTAGACAATAGAACAATTTGCTTATTAGATAATTCTGATTTCAATCCTTTTGCAACTAATTCAGAACATACTCTGTATTCCCAATCATATAGAGATAGATTTTGACGCAGAGTTGAGAGTGCCTCTTCTCCTAATTTCACAGTTTCTTGCGGAGTATAAGATGGGACGATTTTTCTTTGAGGTATGCCTTCATTGATTTTTTGATCAAATAAGTCTCTTTGTTTTGGAGTACCATCTCTGCCACAAGAGAATTTATTTTTCATGTCTTCTAGAAATCTTACTAACCACTGTTGTTCTTGAGCAAGAATAGGATCTGCTTTGATTTTTAGAATAAGCTCATTAGCTTCATTGATGCGTTGCTCTTTAGATTTGCGTGACATATTAACCTCATCGTGATGTGTGTTTATTTACAATAAGAATGTAACATAATCAAGCGTCATATTGTCTATCTATGTGCCGTAAATCTTCCAATATTTTGCCAAAACAAATCTAGTCTTTAAATTCCCAGGATCTAAAATCTCTAATTCTAATTGTGGTCCATTGATCTTTGTCGATATGAATTGTACAGAAAGAATCAAGCAT
>Ga0255212_1000218_pt1 | contig 17362 bp, 13 predicted proteins | sample Miss_Yuk_RepC_8d_FD_188425 | JGI IMG/M metagenome (GOLD analysis project Ga0255212, IMG submission 188425) | Freshwater microbial communities from Mississippi River, Louisiana, United States - Miss_Yuk_RepC_8d | ecosystem: Environmental > Aquatic > Freshwater > River | place: USA: Louisiana...
TGTATTGACGAAATATTTTTAGGTGCTACAAAATTATATTCTGATATGAAAAATATTACAGATACTGATGAAAAAAATTTACCAAAAAGAAAAAAATCAGTTTCATTTAATTTTAAAAATGAAACATCTTTTAAAAAGGAAAAACCTAAATTTTTTAGTTGTTACCCCTTTAACATTTTCTAATGTCGGTTTTTATATAAAAAATTATATAAAAAATTATATAAAAAAGGGTATTGGCCAACTTGCGAAATGCAAGTGTTTTGGCTCTCACCTTTTATACTAAATTAAATAATTAAATAATTAAATAAACTACTAAAATTAACTATTTTCTAAAGAATCGTGAAATCTTGGAACACTTCTTACCTGTGTCTTCGGTTGCGCTGCGAAATCGACTTCTCTTGCTGGGAGTGTGATATGTGCTGTTGGAGGAACTTGTTCAGGAGGAGTATAATTCGAAACAACGATACGAATCTTACCGAATAACTCGTCACTGAATCTTTCAGCAGTTTCATCATATTGGTAATCTATATGATCATAGAAACAAATTATCTTGACAAGCTGGTCAAAAGTAACTCCTTGTTCTCGAAGTTTTTGAGCCACAAAATCGGTTGATGGAACATTAGGGTCTTGGACCACATTAGTGGAAGCACGATGTTGATATTCTTCAAATTGTTCTTCATCTGCTTCATCATTGCGATGATGAGGCACTCCATTAAGATTATTCCAAAAGAATCTAAATCCACGCATAGCGTCTTCTTCATAAGTATCCCATTCAGACTCTTCTTCCCATTCAGACTCTTCATCTTCATCTTCATCTTCATCTGGCTTTTCAGCCATAACAGTGCGACAATATGGGCAACCAAAGCCGTTATGAGCAACACTTTGCATTAAACAATTTGCGTGGAAACTATGTCCGCACTCTGTTGTCACGCAGTTCTTGGTAGTGGATTCAATACAATCCATACAGATAGGGCAATCAATTGGAGCGGACATATTTGTCAATAATAGATTGGTTTTAAAACTTGATACTGGTTATAAGTAGCACACTTTTAGTATTATAACAAAAAAGTATTTCAATTTTTTAAAATATCAACTATAAATGATTATAACTGAAAATTTATAAATAAAATAAATATTGGTAACCCGAATTTAATTTTATTTTTTGATACATGCTTATAGAAAAATGCGCATTAAATATGGTGCCTTTTTCTATAAGGATATCATTAGAGACCACGCGACTGCTATACTCACTCCAAAAGGTGAGTTCCGATACAGACACTGTCATATTCAAAGTATACATCACAGGTACAAATTAGCATACACATGATATTTATTTTATTTATAAATTTTCAGTTATAATCATTTATAGTTGATATTTTAAAAAATTGAAATACTTTTTTGTTATAATACTAAAAGCGTGCTACTCATAACTAGTATCAAGTTTTAAGCTTAAAATGTCCGCTATTAAGAATATCAGTTTGTTCATTCCTCACGTGTTCCCCAACTTCACACAGAAGTATGTTGCCGAAGCGTTTTCTGACATAGGTGATGTAGACCGCGTTGATTTTGTTGCCAAGCAAGATCGCGATGGAAAGACATTCAACGCTGTCTATGTTCATTTCAAGAGATGGTATACCAATAATTTTACTGTTTCTACCCAAGACCAAATCGCCAAAAATGGAAGCTTCCAATTCCACCACGATGGAACTGAGTATTATTGGATTGTCCTGCCAAACACTACCAAAAAGCATGTTCCAAGCGAACGTAAACCAAGAATTGACCTCGGTGAAACTAATTCTGTAAGCGTAAAAGCTGTCGAAAAAACTCCTGAAAAGAAAGTCAAAGTAGCAATTTGTCCAAGTGCTCCAAAGAAGCAAATCCATTCTCAAAATCACAAAGTGCCGACTGAACTAGCTCCTGTTTTATTGGATTTCTCTGTCGATAAATTTGAAGAGGTTCCATCTCCAACTGGAGAAACACATCTCGACGATGAAGATATTGCTAACATGGAAGTAATCGAAGAAGAATTGACGGCAGAAGATGCCTTCTTGGTGAACATCGATTGCAGATACGTTCAGTCAATCGAGCAGGAGAACTTTCATCTACACGGAGAAATCGCCCAGTTAAGAATGGCGCTTATAAATTTGGATCAAATGTATCAGGCAGAGAAAGCCAAGGTAAGAGCTTTTAGTAATGTAGAATCTTCTGTTGACTTATAATTTGTAATAATTAATAAAAATAAAAAAAATAAAAAATAAAAAAATAAAAAAATAAAAATAAAAAATAAAAAAATAAAAAATAAAAAAAATAAAAAATAAAAAATAAAAAATAAAAAATAAAAAATAAAAAATAAAAAAAAGGTCAGGCCACATGGCCTCACTTTTTTTATCTCACCAAAGGTTTATTCACATAATTGCCATGTGTTGAATGTTCTATACCAAAAGTAGGAATTTCACATACGCGATGGTCTTGATTTCTCTATCCAACATTTAGTTAATTTCAAAATATTTAGTAAACATATAAATGAGTTTTTATTAGATAATAAAAAAATTGAATTAAATAATATGACTGATATTAGTAATATAAATTATATTATTAAAGAAATGAATTTAACAAAATTGTCAAAAACAGAACTTTTAAAGAAGTGTGAAGAACTTGGAATTACAAAGTGTAAATCCAAAAATAAAAGTGAATTAATTGACATAATTAATAGCAAAGACCAAATAGAAAATCAAAAAATCCCAATTAAATTAATTATTGAAGAAGATAGTGATGAGAATGACAAAATAAATATTGTTTTAGAAAATAATACTTTATATGAAAAAAAAGATGATAATTCTACAATTGAAGAATCAATTAAATTAGAAATTAACAATACTAATTATAATTTAATTCATGGTGATTGTTTAATTGAAATGAAACATATTAAAGAAAAATCAGTTGATATGATATTATGTGATTTACCTTATGGTATGACAAAGAATTATTGGGATGTTGTAATTCCATTTGATAAATTATGGTGCGAATATAATAGAATAATAAAGGATAATGGTGCTATTGTTTTATTTGGTTCACAACCATTTACATCTTTAATGATTACCTCAAACTTGAATATGTTTAGGTATTGCTTGGTGTGGGAAAAAAATAAATTTTCAGACTTTTTAAATTCAAAAAGAAAACCGATGAAAACAAACGAAGATATTGCTATATTTTATAAAAAACAACCAACATATAATCCTCAATATTGGTATTCAACGCCTTATACACGATGGAATACACAAACAGCAGTAGATAAACAAAGCAATTATGGAACACATAAAGAAAATTTTGTAGAAAGTGATGGTAAAAGATTGCCTACTACAGTTTTAAAGTTTAATCGTGTTGAAAGGCCCCTTCATCCTACACAAAAACCAACTGATTTACTTGAGTGGTTAATTAAGACTTATACTAATGAAAATGATTTAGTTTTAGATAATTGTATGGGCGCCGGTTCAACAGGAGTTGCATGTAAAAATATTAAACGAAAATTTATAGGGATTGAGTTAGAAAATAAATATTATGAAATTGCTAAAGAAAGTATATTAAATACCGATAAGTAATTTTTGAAGTGATTTTATAAAATAAATTAATTTTTCTTTATTAATATTTTTTTTGTGTTTTTTATCATAAACAGGTTTAGTTGATGTTCTTTTTCCATCTAACATATAAAATATATCGTCGCATACATTATCTGTTTCATAGTCAGTAAATAATTTTGTTTCTTCTTTAATTGAATCTTCTAAAGCAAATATATATTTTTTAATATCATATCCAAATTTTTTAAATAATTTAAAGTCATCACACGCTCTAATATAATAACAACTATCTAAATATGCTTTACATTCTATAACAGCAATAAATATATCATTTTTATAAATATGTATATCAACTTGATGGTCTTTTTTTATTTCTGTTCCTGGTATTTTTAGTTCTTTTTTGTCATAATTTCCTTTAACAGCACGCACATTCACTCCATATTTAGTACTAAACATATTTACAACATTTTTTACAAAATTTTCTATATCTTCACCTCTATCACCACGCATTTTTCCACCACTAAAATTTTCATCATAATTTTTGCACCAACTATCCATAACATTATTTAATTCTATATAAGAATTTTCAATAATATTATCAATCTCATTATTATCTTCTACAATAATTAAATTGCCTTTTGACATTTATTACTATAAGATACATTTATTATTTACCGATATATGTATTTCAATTTTTATAATAAATATTACACCGTTCTAAAAGAAAAAATTGATATTTTTTACCTGAAAATTTGAAGGATACACCTAAAACATATTTAAAGAGAACTCAATAATTAAAACACATGTCGCAATTACAGAGTAGTCGTTTAAATGAGAAATTTATAGAGCTTATGGAAAAACTAGCAGATATTATGTTAAAGCAAGGCGAACCATTTAGAGCAAGAGCCTATCAAAAAGCTCAAGAAACTATTATGGCTTATCCAGGTAATATTTCATCTCCAAATGATTTAAAAGGTAAACCAGGAATTGGGGAAACAATTATGGAGAAACTTAATGAATATGTTCAGACCGGCACATTGAAGGTTCTAGAGCGTGAGAAAAATAATCCTGTAAATATTTTGGCTGAAGTATATGGAATTGGTCCTAAAAAAGCTAAAGATTTGGTTGATCAAGGTATTACTTCAGTCGCACAGTTGAGAGAAAATCAAGGTTTACTGAACGATATCCAAAAAGTTGGACTTCAATATTATGAGGATATTTTAAAGAGAATTCCTCGCTCAGAAATAGAGGATTATAAGGCGATTTTTGAGAAGGCGTTTGTAAACCGAGACTCGCAATCACAAAAAGGAACAGATGGTAAGATGGAAATTGTAGGTTCATATCGTCGTGGTGCTCAAAGTTCTGGAGATATTGATGTAATAATTACATCTAATTCGCAAAGTGTATTTACAACTTTTGTAGATAATTTAATTAAAGAAAAAATAATATTGTATGTTCTCTCAAGAGGTCCTACAAAATGTCTTGTAGTAGCAAAGATCCCTTCATCTAATGCTGCTCGTCGTGTAGATTTCTTGTATACAAATCCAGAGGAATTTCCATTCGCAATTTTATATTTCACTGGAAGTAAGATTTTCAATACTGTTATGCGTCACAATGCTCTAGAGAAGGGTTATACGATGAATGAGCATGGCATCTACAAAATGGAGGCAAAAAAGAAGGGAGAAAAGGTACAACACACCTTCACGTCTGAAGAGGACATTTTCGATTTCTTAGAGTTAAAGTATAAATCACCAATTGAACGCACAGATGGTAGAGCAATTATAGTGAAAAATTCAAAGCCAAAATTAATAATTGAACAATCTGATTCAGATTCTGAAGAATATGTTTTACAAGTGAAATCCGAACCAAAATTAGCATCTAAAAAAAATATAATTGTTGAAGATAAAATAAAAGACGAAACATATAAAAATATTACAAATGATTTTAAAAAAAAAGGTATTTCAGTTTTAGAGTCATTAAATGAAAAACAATTGTGTCAGCTGTTAAGAGTTGCGAATCATGCTTACTACAATGAAACCCCATTCTTAACCGACAATCAGTATGATATTGTTAAGGAATTTATAGAAAAAAAATATCCGAGTAATCCTGTTCTACATGAAATAGGTGCTCCTGTCGAGAGAAGTAAGGTTGTTTTGCCATATCCAATGGGTTCTATGGATAAAATAAAACCAGACACAAATGCGTTAACAAATTGGAGAGCCAAATTTTCAGGACCTTATGTTTTATCGTGTAAACTTGATGGTGTAAGTGGCCTTTATACAACTGAAGGACCCAAACCAAAGCTTTATACAAGAGGCGATGGCAGAGTTGGTCAAGATATTAGTCATCTTATTCCATTCTTGCGTCTTCCAAAAACTAAAGATGTCGTTATTCGAGGCGAATTTATTATTCCAAAGGCATTATTCGACACCAAATATAAAGATAAATTTGCTAATCCTAGAAATATGGTTGCTGGGATTGTCAATCACAAGACCATTAATGAAGCTGTTAAGGATTTACATTTTGTCACTTATGAGCTTATAAAACCAATTAAAACACCATCTGAACAATTTACATTCTTATCAACACTCAATGTTGAATTAGTATTATACAAAACGGAGAAAACTATTAGCAACGAATTCTTGTCCAATACACTTCTTGATTGGAGATATAATTATGCTTATGAAATTGATGGTGTAATTGTTACTAATGATGCTTTACATGAAAGAAAATCAGGTAATCCCGAACATGCTTTTGCATTTAAAATGGTTTTATCAGATCAAGTAGCAGAAGCAAAAGTAGTTGACGTAATTTGGTCAGCAAGCAAGGATGGTTATTTAAAACCTCGTGTCCAAATCGAACCAATTAATCTTGGAGGTGTTCAAATCACTTATGCAACTGGATTTAATGCAGCATTTATTAATGATAATAGAATTGGTATTGGTGCTACTATTGAACTAATTCGTAGCGGCGATGTTATTCCATATATCCGAAAAGTGATTGTTCCTGCTGAAGAACCTAGAATGCCATCAATTCCATTTAAATGGAATGATACTCATGTCGATATTATGCTTGAAGATTTAGATTCGGATGAAATAGTTCGAGAGAAAAATATTACTGGATTCTTCAGAGGAATCGGTGTTGAAGGTTTAAGCACTGGAAATATTAAGCGAATTATGGAAGCTGGTTATGATTCTGTTGCTAAAATTTTAAAGATGACAATTGGAGACTTCTTACAAGTTCAAGGGTTTAAAGAGAAAACAGCAACAAAATTATATGATGGAATTAGAGAGAAAATTGAAGCTGTATCTTTAACAACGATTATGTCGGCTTCTAATATGTTTGGTCGTGGATTTAGTGAAAAGAAAATTGAGCTTATTATGGAGTCATATCCAAAAGTTTTGTTATCAAAAGAAACTGATGCTCAAAAAATTGCTAAGATTACAGCCATTAAAGGAATGGCAATCAAATCTGCCGAAGCATTCGTCGAGAGAATTCCTGATTTTATAAATTTTATCAAAGAATCTGAGCTTATAAAAAAATTAACTGAAGGAATTTCTGAAAAAAAAGAGGCGGACCAATCTCATCCTTTGTTTGGAAAATCAATTGTTATAACTGGGTTTAGAGATACTGCTCTACAAGAAACTTTAAAAGATATTGGTGCAAAAATTGGCTCTAGTGTATCAAGTAAAACATTTGTAGTTTTGGTAAAAGATAAAGAAGAAGATACTGGAAAGGCTAATGAAGCTAGAAAATTAGGGATTCTTCTAATGACGCCTCAAGAATTTACAAGTAAGTATTTATAAATTTAAAGTGAATATTATTAAATTTCAATTGTAAAACTTATTTAAATATAAATTAAAACATAATAAAAACTTATATTCTAATATAATTATATAAGATGTTTAAAACCCTCTTACTAATTAGTTCTTTTTTTACTGCTTTAGCATCTAATACCAATCTCAGAGGTGTAGAGACGACTTCATTTTTGGAGGAGAATGATGAATGGGGGCAATTCACTAATTTTCAAGAGAGATTTAGTAAAAGATATGAAAATATTCAAGAGTTAGAGACACGTTTTCAAATTTTTCGCTCAAATCTTCGTAACATTATCCTTCATAACTTAGACTACACACAAAATTTCACTATGGGTATTAATCAATTTACTGATTTAACTCCTCAAGAATTTAAAGATCAATATGTTAGTGGTTTAAAAGCTGAGGTTGGTTCTTATGGTTGCAAGTCATTTTCTTCCTCCGCATCTGGAGCTCCATCCTCGGTTGATTGGCGCAATAAGGGAGCTGTAACTTCTGTCAAGGATCAAGGACAATGCGGTTCTTGCTGGTCTTTCTCTTCAACAGGTGCTGTTGAAGGTGCTTGGGCAATTTCTAGTGGCAAGTTAGTTGATCTTTCTGAACAAGAATTGGTTGATTGCGCTACTGGTATTTCTTATGGTTCTCATGGTTGTAATGGTGGTCAAATGGAAGGTGCTTTCAAGTTTATTATTGAAAATGGACAATGTTCAGCAAGTTCTTATCCTTACACTTCTGGTGTAACTAAGACTGGAGGTTCATGCCAAAAGTGTTCTTCTGTAGCTCATATTAGCTCATGTTCTGATGTTAAACCAAATGACCAAATTTCTTTAAAGGCCGCGGTTGCTCAACAGCCAGTTGCTGTTGCTATTGAAGCCGATACTCGTTATTTCCAATCATATTCTAGTGGCATCTTGACTTCTTCAAGTTGTGGAACCAATTTGGATCATGGAGTTTTAGCCGTTGGTTATGGCACTGAAAATGGTCAAGATTATTGGCTTGTAAAGAATTCATGGTCTGACACATGGGGTGATAAGGGTTATGTAAAGATTGCTCGTTCATCATCTACTAATGATCCTGGAATTTGCGGAATAGCAATGGACCCTAGTTTTCCTACAGTTTAAATAGTAAATTCATATAAAAATAAATTAATAATATTTATATGAATAAAATTATGTATAATGACACAAACAAATATACAACAATAATGACAATAGAATATGAAAAATATTAGTTGTGGTCTTTAAGTTGTTTTTAAATATATTTTAGTATTTTTATTTAAAAAAATGAACAATAAATTTATAATTTGTAGAAATTATAACTAATATTGATAACTTAAATAAAGTTGTAGCTGAAGCATAATACCTCTATATTAAAATTCAAAATCGTATTCTACTATTGCTTTCATATCTGTTTTCATTCTTGAATACATATTTGCTCTTATTTTTCCTAAAATAGATTCTTGCCTAAAATCTACATTCATTATTTTTACTGAAGTTTTATCACATAAAAGCGAAAAGCTTTCGTCTTGACAAATTTTATCAGCATTATTTTTTTTATGCTGACTAAATACATGAAATATTTTCATATAAACTTTGTTTAAAAACTTTATTAAAGCTTCTCTGTTTAACTCAATCCAACGTGCTTCTTCGTTTTCATAAACATAAAATATATTTATCTTCTGAACAAAAGCAAATATCGGATATTCACTTTCTGATAATTTATATATATTTTTTGAAAATATATGATTTAATGTATCAGCAAAACTATTTTCAAATAAATATTTTATATCTTCATCTGTAATTATTATTTTTTCAATTAAATTATCAAATTTTATTTTTGGGGTTATATTTGTATTTAACCATTCAATTACATTTATTTTCTTTTTCTTTTTAATAACCCACTTATTTAATTCGTCTACCTTTTCTTCTAATCTATTAAATTTATTACCTAATTCTAATAATATTTCATACATTTTTCTTTGTGATGGAATAACTTCTTCATCTTCAACCACCAAAAATTTCTTGCTCTTATTTAATAATTCACATAAATTTGCATGTTTTTCCAAATTACTCTTTTGTTTGTAACTTTTACCGCAATATATACAACATTGAGCCGGTTGTTTTATTAGGTTTGGAATATTCTCAGCTATTTTCTTCATAATTCTTATTTATTATTTTATTTTATTTTTTTAAAGTAAATCAATTTTAAATAAAATAAAATATTATAACGGTTTATATATAATGAGTCAACAAACTTCACTTACATCACTTGTATATAATGTTCCCTATTCAAAACAATTAGGCGTTCCGCCATTTTATTATAGATATAGAAGCTGTTATCCTAACTTCCCCAATAGAACACAAACTAGTGTTGGAGGAACTACACCTGCTGACCAATATCAAAAACTTAAACTTATTCAAAATAGTGTTCGTGTTTATGGATCTCTTTATGTTGATAATTTAGGAGCTCTTACAGCATACAAAAAACCAATTAACGATCCTGCTAATGGATTTTATGGTGTTTGCTGGAATCAAATGAGTGATAGACCCGTTCCAAGTGTTCAGCGTGCTACTATACCTACTGGATTTAATGTGTCAACAATTAATAGACGACATACATCTGTTACTTCTAGTAGACCTGGATGTCAAACACCTGGAGGTGTCGGTTGTGATATAAAACATAACTCTTATGATAGATATTTAAATAGACTTAAGGGTAAGGGACCTATGAGACGAGGTGTTGTTCCACCTAATTTTGGCAAACCTACACCTTTTAATCCTGCTTTCCCTGTTTATGGCGGAAAAACCATGAAAACTAATATCGTTGATGCTGGTTGCGTTTGTCCTATTTCTACACCAGAACAAAATCAAGAACAAGATATTCGAATTTATAATAATCCATTATGGCAACCTTATCCGTCTGGTAATTTAAGTTTTAATGTTGGAAATTATGTTTATGCTATTCAAAACGGAACTACTTATTATTCTAGAGCAATTGTTACTGCTATATCTGAATCTGGTATTTATACAATAGAATTTGATAATGGCACTATTCAAACTGCTACTATTAATGATTTATTAATTTATTTCCCGTGTAATTGCACTTCTGATTCCAATAGTATTTCACTTCCTAGTGGCTTATTTATCACAAAAGAAGGTATTGTTGGGGTTTCTTGTGTTTTACCATTTTCTTCTTTAACACCAAATTTTTAAAATAGGTTAGTTTTTAATTACAGAAAAAATAATTTTAATATTTATATTTAGTATAATGCCACAAAAATTGAATATGATTATTTCTAATGGTAATTCACCACCAATGATTCACAGACAATTTATTAATACAGCTAGTTTTGGTGTTTCTCCAATACCCTCTTTATCGATGGCTACACTAAATGCTCCTTCTGCTTTGAATGCTCCTTTTATTGCTCGTGTCCATAATGTTAAACCCGGATGCGGTTCTTGTGGAAGACATTAAAGCTTATCAATACCATTCTAATATCGAATTGTATTCTATCCAATCTTTTTTATTTCTTTACACACTTGAGCATTTAAAATGGGACATATATTTCTAAATTTATATCAATAATTTTTTAAAGGTTTCCATTTTAAATCTTCAAGAGTGTAAATTGTATTCTATTACACCTTTTCTCATTTAAAACGCCCATAATATAAATATTATATAATTATATAATTATATATAATGTTAACCAATATTAATGATATTTTTGTAGAATTTTTTTTGTAGTTTTAGTGTATTTTTTAGCAGTATATATAGGCGCATTTATAAAAAGAAACAATGACTTTTATTATCCAGTTATATTTGGTTTAATGTATGGAAATTATTTAGCAATTAGGTCATTGTATAATGGGCGTTTTAAATGAGAAAAGGTGTAAAATTAGTTATATGGTGTAATTCTTCAAGGTTGTAAAACTAGATTATTGGATAAATTTGCCTTAAATTGTTTACGGCAACTATTACATTGTCTAAATGAACCATCATTTGCTAAATTCATGGTATTATTCGAAGAACAGAATATACAATTTGGAGAGAATCTACTATTCAATCCACCATTTATTATATAAGGACTAAATGAAGTAAATTGATAAGCAGAATTAATAGAAGTTTGAGATAAATCATTATTAAATATATTAGGATTACTCATAATAATTTATATTATTATAAATATTATTATAAAATGTATTCATTATTATATAATGAATAAATACGATATTTATATTACATTTATTTTTCTTATAAAAATAGGGTTTGTAATAATGGCTGTTACCCATATTTATTTGAAAGTAAAAGGTGATAAAAAAACAGATTTAGACAAAAAAATATTATATTGGAAAGATAGATTTGAATTTATTTTCATAATATTAATGTCAGTTCTACTAATTTATGTATTTAATCCAAGAGCAGAAAGATTAAATGTAATTGATAAAGAAACAAAAATTTTATTATATTTGTTTGGTTTTATTTTATTAATAACTGCAAAATGGGATATTTTTATTGGAAAATCTTTATTATTTACACACTTGAAGAATTAAAATGGAACCTTTTAGAAAAATTATCGGTATAAATTTAGAAATTGCTGTCCATTTTAAATCTTCAAGGGTGTAAAAGAATTCAAAAAATCATTAGGTAAAAAATGAGCCTAAATTCTCAGTATTTACATTCGTTTTCTTTGGGCTAAATAACCAGCAGAAGAACGTCCAACCATTCCAACATCATTATGAGGTTTATAAATAAATGTTTCTTTACTAACATTATAACATAATTTTGCACCATTATACATTTTATTATATGGAAGTAAAGTTGTATCAAACATAGTTATAAAATTAGTGGCCTTATTTAATTTATTAGAAGGATAAGGAGTAGTATAGGTTGTCGTAAATTGCATAGGAGTTGACATTATATTATACAATAATATATAAAAATAATAAAATATATTATTCATGGAGCCAATAACAACATTGACTTATATTTTAACCTGTTTTTTGTATATTATATAGGAATAGATTATGTAATTATATAAAATTTCGTTTAGGTTTACACCATTGAATATTTACACCCTTGAAAATTGCACCTTTTAGGAAAATCATCGGTATAAATTTAGTAATATTTGTCCCATTTTAAATCTTCAATGATGTAAAGAATGTAAATCTTTAAGGATGTAAATATTCAATAGTCTAAAAGATAATTAACAAGTATTTTTTTCACATTATGTTTCTACATAAATTTATAATTTTACTTTATAAATCACAATTAAGAAAATTTAGTTTAATAACATATAATTTAATTTATTTTTATTTAGTAGTTTAAAATATTTTTTAAAAAATAAAATATTTTATAAATTTATAATGGCTACTTCTTTATCTATCCAATCTACCAACCTTGCCGGTAAAGTTAGAATTACGCCAACAGTTAGTAATGACGTTGGATTAACTCTTAAAAACGTCAGTGTTATGGTTAATGATAATACTTCAGATAACCCATTTACTGAAAGTTCTATTGTATTTTTAAAATCGGATAATACACCACTTACTTACTATGATTTATCAGCTTCTATCTTAGTTTTAGGCGCACAAACATTTATTCAATTTAAATATGATTATGATACTATTACTGTTTATTCAAATGTTGTGAAGGTTGTTCTTATGGATGTTCCAAAGAGACCTGTTCTAACTCTTACTTCAAACATAAGAGCAGAGGACAAATATTATGCTGTTAATGTTGGTGTTACACACAATCTTAATACCATTGATGACAGATATTCACCAATTTCTAAAATTATTGCATACACATCAAAAGTAGGAGGAACTGAAGTTACGGATTTCATAAGACAAGAGATAAGTATTACTGATTACAATAACTGGTATGGAGTGAACGTCGGTGCGCTTGATAACGATATTGAATATGAAGTTTCAGTTAAGTATGTTAATGCGTTGGGAGAGTCACAATTGAGTAACACAATTTTGGTGACTCCTAAGAACACACCTGATCAAATTGCGCATGTCGATGCAATGCCCTACTTATCTTTTGCACAAATGAAGAACAATTTAATACCTGGTTCTTTTGCAGAAGAGGATTACAGAGGTGATATAGTAATTCGTTGGAGTAAACCTACTGACTTTAATGAGTTGATTGATAATGAAGTTGGTGTTACTAAATACTTAATCCAAAAGCAACTTATGGTGATTGATCCTTCTAATGCTAATTCGTATATTGAATCTGGTGAACCTTCTATTATTGAATTAGATGTTCCATATACATCTAATAGTGCTACAGTTCAAGAGCCTTCATATGCATCTAATGACGGTAATTATGACTACAAATATACTATTCAAGGTTCTGGTAGCGTTGATTTTGGTAAAGCTTATAAATTCTCGGTTGCTGCTTTAAACTCTAATGGTTTAGGTCCAGAGTCTAATTATACAGATAATACCTTTGTCTTTGGAAATCCTGACGCACAACCATACCAATTATTACATTCAAACACAGTATCTACCTTAACTGGAGCACCTCTTACAGTCTATGATGGAAAAATGAGTATCATGGTGGATTCTTTATCAAATATTCAAGGAGCTAAAGATAATTCTTCATCAAGAGTTATTCCAGGTGCTTCAGGATTAACTGATATTAGTGGCAATACTGGATTAACTGCTGTTAGTGCGACCATGACTGACTATACAATGTATTTAACCATTGCTGATGTTAATACTCCAACATCATACATATATGACAATACTGTCACATTAAAACAACAATACGAAGTTCGTAAAACTGGTACTGGCACAGCTGTTTATTACCCTTTAAATAAATGGATATTGTCATTTGACGACATTAATAGCGCAGTAGATATCAACAAAACTATTAACGAACATTTTGCTTTAAATTTTGGAAAGAAATGCTTTTATAAACTTAGAAGAATATCATTAGATCCTACTTCTCCTACATATACATTTTTATCGACTGAAACAATTATTCAAAGAACATCTTTTAAAAGTCCATCGAAGGTATCACAGATTCAAGCATATTCGTTTAATGACGATTTAACACCTGCTATGTATGGTGCCGGCAACGGTTTACGTTTAGTTTTTAAACAATTAACAAACGAACAAATGAATGGTTTGTCAAATTTTTTAGGAAATAAAGAATATAGACCACATAAGAGTAGTTTTCCTGTAGGTGATATAATTTACCACAATTCAACTCTTAATGAAGACACGGAGATTGAATATATGTTTAATATGAATGTAGAAGGTATTGGTCAAAATGGAAATCTTTATCTAAGAGTTAATATTTTCAATGATGAATTAGGAATAGGCATTGATGGATTAGAATCAAGTCCTGTTGTCATTGGCAAAACTCGAAGTTATCCACAAGCTGTTTCATCGTTAAATGTAGTAAGCTCTAGTCAAGAGATGACTATTAGTTGGAACAAGCAAAATGCTTTTAATCAAACGCAACTCGGTGGTTTTATTACAGATAATATTCAAAATCGTGTCATCGTTGTTGAAGATTCTATTACACAAGTATTACCAGTATACAACCAACCTATCCTATGGAATGCTCCTTTACAAAGTGTTACTGTTTCTTCGCTTACAAATGGTAAATTGTATAAAATATATGTAATTGCCGAGGGTATTTATAATGCGGATAACATAAATGGTGTTGGTAAACGTTTTGATGATGCTATAATTTCAAATAATTTATCTTCAACTTCTACATTAGTAACAGGCACTCCTACTGCGCCTATTGTTGATGGAGTTTTCCCATCTGATAAAAAAGTCACATTTCATTATGACCCTCCGGTTTCTTTATATGGTATTTCAGCTGAATCTTTGAGTTACCAATTTTTTGTAAATGAAGAAGATGCTGCTGACTTCCCATATTATTCTACCGGCGTTTTACAACAACCAGTTGCAACATCAACCGTAACGACTTTTACTATAGTTGACAAAGTATTTAAAACAAAAGCATTGTCAAATAATTTGTCAAATCTTGTTAATATGGCTAATGATACACCGTATCATTTTGCAATGGTAGCAAAGGCTGAACTTGCGAATATAAGCCTAATAAATAATTTATATAATTACATATATCCGGTAATGATAGTTAATGGTGTAAATAAAACTCAAACATTATCCTTAGTTACAAATTCATCTGTTCCTTCAAGAACTGTTTACAGTGCTATAACGAGTAAATCGATTATCTATACTGGTGATAATACTGCGAAACCGATAGGACTAGAATTAACAGGTGCTCAATCAAAGGTTACTGTTTCTATTATTAAAGATACTCCTCCTGCAACTCACATTGATATTACAGTTGATAAGGGTGATGCTGGCATCGCATCGTTTAATACGAAAGATGTCACTTACTCTAAGGATGGAAATACTTACGAAGGACTTTTTGCGCTTGAACAGGCTGCTGAAGCTGGTGCTTTGAACACGATAACACCAGCAGGCACATATGGCTCTTCAGGTTTTAATTTTAGGAAACAAATTACTAACGGTATTACAAAATATTATATTGATTTTGTTAATCTAACGAATGGAATTGTTCTTAATTTTGATGTAAGAAATGCAAGAAAAGTTGGTGATGTACTTATTTATAGTGATGTTGTTTCAGGTCAAGCTGCTGCTGAAGCTCCTCCAGCTATAGTTCAAAATTCAAGGTTTTCAGTATCTGATCAAACAATTAATTTAATATGGGATGTTCCTCAAAATTCTGGTGGCGCTGGTGTTAGTGGCAATACTCCATTACGTTACAAAGTGCAATTGTTGAGTTCAGGGGGACAAATTCTATATACAAATACTAACCTAAGTCAATTATCTACATCATTCACAGGCTTAACCAACTGGACACTTGGTAACGGTGTTACATATAGTGCAAGAATTACTGCTTATTACAATAAAGCTAATAGTCAGCTTGTTGAAGGTGATTATGTCACTCCTTATCCTATGAACAATAGTAACGCAACTACGCAAAAGCCATCTACTGACCCATCGCCATATCAAATTAGAGTTAACGCTGCTCCTATTAACGGTTCTGGAATCTTTTTACCAGGCGCCAACCAAATCACAGGAACTTTTACCACAGCAACTTCAACAAGTAATCTAGCTTTATACCCATTAACTTCTTACGTAATTTTATATAAATCAAATTCAGGTGCAACGGTAAATGAAACAGCTTCAATAACTTATCCAAATAGTGAAGCAGGAATTACTAGTGCAAACTTATTCATAGCAAATGCTAGCAAAACAATTACCGCTATTTCAAATTTAGCTAATGGTAAAGAATACAAAATTATTATTAGAGCAGTTCCATCCTACAGTTACGCCCAAGGCGCACCCGACGTTGAGTATACTGTCAGTCCTCGTGGTCCGTTGACAATTACTTCAGTTTCACTAATAAGTGGTACAGACAATAAAAATTACAAAGTTGACTTTAATTACAATGGATCAGGTCAGGTTAATTCTGTGATTGGATTGGGTAAAAATTCTTCATCTTCTATCATTGTTAAAAACTTAACTGGTGCAAGCTTGCCAGCTATTACAACATCCGGAACTGAAACATCCCTGCTTGCAGCTAACCAATTAGGGTCATTCACACTTTCGTTCGCAGAATCTTCAACCTCAATAACGGACGTATTGACTGTCATTGGATCACAAAATAGCGTAGATACATATGTATTCCCTACTACTGGTGGGTTCTTCACTTAAAATCTTGATTTAATAATATAATTTTAGGTTCAATAAATATTATATTATTTAATAACAATAAAGGGTCCTGATTTTTCGAAAGAAAAATTATTTTCCTTTAAATATTTTATGGCATAAACATCATCTAGAAATTTACTATTTTCTTCTTTTAATTTACTATTTTCTTCTTTTAATTTACTATTTTCTTCTTTTAATTTACTATTTTCTTCTTTTAATTTACTATTTTCTTCTTTTAATTTAC
>Ga0255212_1000222_pt1 | contig 17266 bp, 17 predicted proteins | sample Miss_Yuk_RepC_8d_FD_188425 | JGI IMG/M metagenome (GOLD analysis project Ga0255212, IMG submission 188425) | Freshwater microbial communities from Mississippi River, Louisiana, United States - Miss_Yuk_RepC_8d | ecosystem: Environmental > Aquatic > Freshwater > River | place: USA: Louisiana...
GGGATCTCATCATGCGCGTGACATTTTTTTTATGCCGACTTCATCGCAGCGCTTTCCGCTACACAGGCCGGGTTACCGACGCAGGTCGGCATAACCAGGACATCGGCGTAATGCTGCATCCATCCGGTGGCCTCGCAGATCTGAGCGATGGTGGCACCTTCGGGGCGCTTGAGCATGGCAATCACCTGCGCTTGTTTGCTGTTGTCCCGTGTCCGAGGCTTCATTGCTGTCGCTGTTTCGATAACCGCGTCGATGGCCTGGGCGCTCACGGGCGCCTTGTGCGGCACACCCAGGGCGTCGTAGCCCTCGGCGGCCAGGAACCAATCCTTGCCGTCATAGGTGATCAGACCGCGTTTGAGCAAACCATCAATCACCTTCTGGCGGGCGCCGCCCTTGATGTTGTCAGGAAACCATTCGATCTTCCCTTCGGTGTGCCGATGGGCGTGGTCCAGGATGGCGTGCTGTGCGGGTGTGAGTTGGGTGGTCATGTTGATCCTTTCAAGCGCGGTTTGTGTGGGTGGGAGATTGCGTGGCAGCCATGCGGCCTGCTTCAAAGGCAGCTTGTAGAGCGCTTTTGACGCCCCAGACGCTGACCTCATGAAAGTCGAGGCGGTCGCTCATTTGGGTCTCCAGGGTCTGGATGAAAAGGTGATCGAGTGCGATCTTTTCAAGCAGGTCTTGGATGTGCTGGGCGTTTTGTTTCTTCATCGTCTTGGCCTTTCGATTGCCTGATGTGTTGAGGACGATGTGATTGACGCGCTGTTCGCAACCGAAGCCAAGCTCTTTCTTATCCCGGGTGATTCACTCGCCTTTGCATGACAACCAGCATTCCGGAGCCCACCCACTTGCACTGAGTAGATCAACACCATGGGACTGTCCATTCGCGCCTACGCGCGCCACCGAGGTGTGTCGCACGTGGCCGTCAAGAAGGCCATCGATACCGGGCGCATCAGCCAGCTGCCAGATGGCACTATCGATCCGGTGGTGGCCGATGCCCAGTGGGCAGCCAACACCACACCGACCCGGCGGTCGGTGACAGATGTCGCCAGTGACAAACCGGCTCCGAAGGTTTCCGCAGCAGTTCGCGAGATTCCGCAGGCTGCCGCACGACCACAACGGGAAACGCCTGAGCCGCCCACCCCGGCGCTGTCATCTGGCGGCACTTCACTGCTGCAGGCACGCACCGTCAACGAAGTCGTCAAGGCGCAGACCAACAAGGTGCGCCTGGCCCGATTGAAGGGTGAACTGGTTGATCGCTCGCAGGCCGTGGCCCATGTGTTCAAGCTGGCCCGTGCCGAGCGCGATGCCTGGCTCAACTGGCCAGCGCGCATCTCGTCGCAGATGGCCGCAGGGCTGGGCGTCGATGCGCACGTCTTGCATGTGGCGCTGGACGCTGCCGTGCGCCAGCAACTGCAGGACCTGGGCGATGTGCAGCCGAAGGTAGATTGAACATGGACGAGCTGTATTACGAAGGCTGGGATGCCATCGAGCGCGCCTGGCGCGAGGGGCTGACGCCCGATCCGCTGCTCACGGTGTCCGAATGGGCCGACAAGCACCGGGTGCTTTCCAGCAAGGCTGCCTCCGAGCCGGGCCGATGGCGCACCAGTCGCACACCCTACCTGCGCGAGATCATGGACTGCTTGTCACCCATGTCGCCGATCGAGCGGGTGGTGTTCATGAAAGGCGCGCAGGTTGGCGGCACCGAACTGGGCCTGAACTGGGTGGGCTATGTGATCCACCATGCTCCGGGCCCCATGATGGCGGTGTGGCCCACGGTCGAGATGGCCAAGCGGGCCTCCAAGCAGCGGATCGATGCGCTGATCGAGGAAAGTCCGGCCATCCAGGAGCGAATCGCCCCGGCACGCAGTCGGGACTCAGGTAACACCATCCTGGCCAAGGAGTTCCACGGCGGCGTGCTGGTGATGACCGGCGCCAACAGCGCGGTGGGGCTGCGCTCGATGCCCGTGCGGTACTTGTTTCTCGACGAGGTCGACGGCTACCCGCTGGATGTGGAAGGCGAAGGTGATGCGATCTCGCTGGCCGAAGCGCGCACCCGCACCTTTGCCCGGCGCAAGATCCTGATCGTCTCGACCCCAACGATTGCCGGGGCCAGTGCGGTCGAACGCGAGTTTGAGGCATCCGACCAGCGCCGCTACTTTGTGCCGTGCCCGCACTGCGACCACCGCCAGTGGCTGCGGTTTGAGCAGCTGCGCTGGGAGCGCGGCCAACCCGAGACAGCTGCCTACATCTGCGAGTCTTGCAGCCAGCCGATTGCTGAGCACCACAAGACCTGGATGCTGGACAACGGCCAGTGGCAGGCGTGTGCGCCAGAACAAGCCGGGCGCACGGCGGGGTTTCACCTTTCCAGTCTCTACAGCCCGGTGGGCTGGCGCAGCTGGATCGAGATTGCACGGGCCTGGGAGTCGGCCGCGATGTCAGACAGCCGATCGGCCTCGGCCATCAAGACCTTCAAGAACACCGAACTGGGTGAGACCTGGGTCGAAGAGGGCGAAGCACCGGACTGGCAGCGTTTGCTGGAGCGCCGGGAGGACTACCGCGTAGGGACTGTGCCTGCGGGCGGCTTGCTGCTCACTGCGGGTGCCGACGTGCAAAAGGACCGCATCGAAGTCTCGGTCTGGGCCTTCGGGCGCGGCAAGGCCGCGTGGCTGGTGGAGCACCGGATCCTGATGGGCGACACGGCTCGTACTGAGGTCTGGTCGGCTCTCGCCAAGCTGATGGGTGAGACCTGGACCCACAGCAGTGGTTGCCAGCTGAGCTTGGCGCGCCTGGCGCTCGATACCGGTTACGCCACCCAGGAGGCCTACGCATTCGTGCGTGGGGTGCGCGATGCCCGGCTCATGCCCATCAAGGGCATTGCTGGTGGCGCGGCGCTGATCGGCACGCCCACAGCGGTGGACGCCACCGCCAGCGGCAAGAAACTGCGCCGTGGCATCAAGGTGTTCCCTGTGGCGGGCGGCATTGCCAAGCTGGAGTTCTACAACAACCTGCGCAAAAGCGCCGAAGTGGCCGAGGACGGCATCACGCCGATTTACCCGGCCGGTTTCGTGCACCTGCCCAAGGTCGATGCCGAGTACCTGCAGCAACTCTGCGCCGAGCAACTGATCACCCGACGCGACCGAAACGGCTTTGCCCACCGCGAGTGGCAAAAGATGCGCGAGCGCAACGAGGCGCTCGACTGCTACGTCTACGCCCGGGCGGCGGCCGCCGCCGCTGGCCTGGACCGATTCGAAGACCGGCACTGGCTCGAATTGGAAAAGCAACTCGGTGTCGGTCCACCAACCGATATCGCTCCCCTCAACACCCCCGAGGCCACCCAAGAACAGCGATTCGACGGTGGCCTCAGCACTTCTGGTGGCGCCAAACCGAACCCGCGTCGCGTGGTGCGAAGCCGATGGATGACCTGATGACGACTTACACCCCTGAACACCTGCAGGCCTTGCGCGAAGCCCTGGCCAGTGGCGAACACCGCGTGACCTACGAAGGCAAAAGCATCGAGTACCGCAGCGTGGCTGATCTCAAAGCCGCGATTGCGGAAGTCGAAGCCACCATCGCTCGTGAATCCGGCGCACCCAAATCCCGCCAGATCCGCGTGACCACGAGCAAGGCACTCTGATGGCCTGGCTCAAAGGTCTGCGTCGCCGCATGTTCGGCGGCACGCCGGTCTATGACGGCACCGGCAGTGGTCGCCGTGCCCTGGCCTGGATGCCCAGCAACCCCGGTGCGGTGGCAGCCCTGTCGCTGGCCCAAGACGAATTGCGTGCCAAGAGCCGTGATCTGGTGCGGCGCAACGCCTGGGCGGCGGCCGGCATCGAAGCCTTCGTGGCGAACGCCATTGGCACCGGCATCAAGCCGCAAAGCATGGTGCAAGACCAGGCTACGCGAGAGGCGATTCACAGCCTGTGGTGGGACTGGTGTGAGCAGGCCGATGCTACAGGGCTGACCGACTTCTACGGGCTGCAGGCACTGGCCACCCGCGCCATGCTCGAAGGTGGCGAGGCCCTGATTCGGTTGCGCTACCGCCGTATGGAAGATGGTCTGCCGGTGGCGCTGCAGATCCAGGTGCTGGAAGCCGAGCACCTGCCAACCACCATGAACCGGGATCTGCCCGGCGGCAACGTCATACGGTCCGGCATCGAATTCGACCGGCTGGGTCGCCGGGTGGCCTACCACCTGTACCGCTCGCACCCCAATGATGGGCTGCTGGCTCCGATGTCCAGCAGTGGTGGCATGGACACCGTGCGGGTGGATGCCAGCGAGGTCATCCACCTGTTCCGCCCGCTGCGTCCAGGCCAGATCCGGGGTGAACCCTGGCTCACGCGGGCTTTGGTCAAACTCAATGAGTTGGACCAGTACGACGACGCAGAGCTGGTGCGCAAGAAAACCGCTGCCATGTTCGCTGGCTTCATCACCCGCATGGCCCCAGAAGACAACCTGATGGGCGAGTCGGCAGCGGATGCCAACGGTGTGGCCATGGCGGGCATGGAGCCCGGCACGCTGCAGATCCTGGAGCCGGGCGAGGACATCAAGTTCTCGGCGCCTGCAGATGTCGGCAGTTCTTACGCGGAATTCATGCGTCAGCAGTTCCGTGCCGTGGCCGCTGCCATGGGCATCACCTACGAGATGCTCACCGGTGACCTGACGCAGGTGAACTATTCCTCCATCCGCGCGGGTCTGCTGGAGTTCAGGCGTCGGTGTGAAGCCTTGCAGCACGGTGTGATCGTGCACCAACTGTGTCGGCCGATCTGGCGCGCCTGGATGGACCAAGCGGTGCTCGAAGGTGCACTGGATCTTCCCGGCTACCGCCAAGACCGCCGCACCTACCAGGCCGCCAAGTGGATCCCGCAGGGCTGGAGCTGGGTCGATCCGCAGAAGGAATTCAACGCCATGAAGTTGGCGATCCGCGCGGGCCTCATGAGCCGATCCGAGGCCATCTCCGGCAATGGCTACGACGCCGAGGACGTGGATCGCGAGATCGCAGCGGACAACGCCCGGGCCGATGCACTGGGTTTGGTCTTTGACTCCGATGCTCGGCATGACCAGGCGCCGGCTGCAGTGTCGACAGAGCCAAGTGAACCACAAACTGACGAATCACCGACTGCTGAGTCTGCCGGTGCGTCACCCAACAACCAGGATCCCCAACCATGACTTACCTTGCCTCCCGCTTGTTCGGGACGCCCCTGCTGATTCACCGACCCAAGCTGGACGTGATCCTCTCCGTGGTCGGCCAGCGCATCGGCATGGCCGATGTTCCTGCCATGCCTTCCATGGACATGGCCGTTTACCAGCGGCCACCCGCAACCGCAGCCCCCGAGGGCATTGCGGTGATCCCGATCCATGGATCGCTGGTCAAGCGCTCGCTGGGTATGGAGGCCGCTTCGGGTTTGACGTCCTACGGCGAGATCAGTGCCATGCTGGATGCAGCACTGGTCGACCCGCAGGTCAGCGGCATCTTGCTCGATATCGACTCCCCGGGCGGCGAAGCCTCGGGCAGCTTCGAGTTGGCGCGCCGCGTGCGCGAGGTGGCTGCGGTCAAACCCGTCTGGGCCGTGGCCAACGATGCCGCGTATTCGGCAGCCTATGCCATTGCCGCCAGCGCCCAGCGCCTGTTCGTGACCGAGACGGGAGGTGTCGGCTCCATCGGTGTCATCGCCCTGCATGTCGACCAGTCGGTGAAAGACGCCAAGGATGGCTATCGGTTCACCGCCATCACGGCAGGTGCTCACAAGAACGACTACTCGCCTCACGAGCCTTTGTCGGATGCCGCCAAGACCGAGCTGCAAGGCGAAGTGGATCGGCTGTATTCCATCTTCACCGATCACGTGGCCGCCATGCGCGGCCTGGATCTGGACGCTGTGCGCGCCACCGAGGCAGGACTCTTCTTCGGCACCAATGCCGTGGCCCAAGGACTGGCCGATGGCCTCCAGACGCTGGGGGCCACCCTTGCCGAATTCCATCGATTTATCAACGCCCGTAACCATTCGCCGTCTCAGGTACGGGGCGTCATCCGTGCTGAGGCGGCACCCTTGAAGAAGGAAATGACCATGAATGAAGAAGAGAAAGTGATCGAGCCTACCGACACCATCAGCACCGACGAAGCTGCCGTGCTGGTCGCTGAAGCCCGCCGTGAAGTGACTCAGGCTGCCCAGGCGATTGCCGAGGTTTGCTTGCTGGCCGGTTGCCCCGACCGCGCAGCCGAGTTCATCGCCGCCGGCAAGACCGAAGCTGATGTGCGACGCGTACTGATCGACGCCCGTGCGGCACGGTCTGATGCCGATGACATCCGCTCGACCATTACCGTGGATGCCGGTACCCAAAACATTGATCGCCCGGAGGCCTCACCCATTGTGGCCGCCGTGAAGAAGCTCACTGCCACCGCCTGAGAAAGGAATAGACCATGACCCCCATCACCGAACAAAACAACCTCGGCGATCTCTTGAAGTACGAAGCCCCCAACCGCTATTCGCGTGACGTCGCCACCATCGCCGCTGGCCAGAACCTGCCCTTGGGCACGGTGCTGGGCCGCAATACCGGCGATGGCAAGCACTACGCCATCGACCCCGCCGCCACCGACGGCACCGAGGCAGCCATTGGGGTGCTCGCCAATGCGATCGATGCCACCAACGCCGACCGCAGCGACGCCATCGTGATCGCCCGTCACGCCATCGTGGCCAAGACCGCGCTGGTCTGGCCGATCGCACTCACCGGTACCCAGCGCGCGGCTTACGAACAGCAGCTGGCCGAGCGCGGTGTGTTGGTGCGCGAATCCGCTTGACCTCCACCTCACATCCGCCACAAATAGCCCGTCCTCCCATCCCCTAGAACCCGCCTGGCCGCTTGGCTTGCGCGGGTTTCGTCATTCTTGGAGCCCCGAATGAACAACCCGTTTCTGAATCCTGGTTTCTCGATGGCCAGCCTCACCGCTGCCATCAACCTCATCCCCAACCGCTACGGCCGACTGGAAGCCCTGAGCCTGTTTCCGGCCAAACCTGTGCGCACCCGCCAGATCATCGTCGAGGAGTACGCTGGTCGCCTGAACCTGCTGCCCACCAAGCCGCCTGGCTCGCCCGGCACCGTGGGTGAGCGTGGCAAGCGCAAGCTGCGCTCCTTCGTCATTCCCCATATCCCGCACGACGATGTGGTGCTGCCCGAGGAAGTCCAGGGCATCCGCGCTTTCGGGTCCGAGACCGAAATGGAAGCCATCTCCGGCGTGCTGGCTCGGCACCTGGAGACCATGCGCAACAAGCACGCCATCACGCTGGAGCACCTGCGCATGGGTGCATTGAAGGGTGAAATCCTGGACGCCGATGGCAGCGTCATCAGCAACCTGTTTACCGAATTCCAGATCACGCCGCAGTCGGTCAACTTTGATCTGGCCAATGCCAACAGCGAGGTCAAGGGCCACTGCTATGACCTGCTCACCAAGATCGAGGACGCCCTGCAGGGTGAATTCATGACCGGCGTGCATGTGCTGTGCTCGCCCGAATTCTTCCGGGCACTGACCACTCACAAGGAAGTCAAGACCGCGTACACCAACTGGCAGCAAGGCGCGGTGCTGATCAACGACGTGCGCTCGGGCTTCACCTACGCTGGGGTCACCTTCGAGGAGTACAGGGGCCAGGCCGCCTACCTGCAGGCCAATGGGGATCTCGGCACCCGCCGCTTCATTGCAGCCGGCGAGGCCCATGCCTTTCCGCTCGGCACGGTCGATACCTTCGGCACCTACTTTGCTCCGGCCGACTTCAATGAGACGGTCAACACGCTGGGCCAGTCGCTGTACGCCAAGCAGGCGCCGCGCCAGTTCGACCGTGGTACCGATCTGCACACGCAGAGCAACCCGTTGCCTATGTGCCACCGCCCGGGTGTGCTGATCAAGTTGACCGCCTGATCCAATGCAAGCGGCTTTTGAGCGGGCGGTCTCGCGCCTGTTTGCCCGGCTGGGGGTGCTTGGCACCTATCGGCTGGCCGATGGTCGCGAGATCGCCACCCGCCTCATCGCCAAACAAGCCGATGTCGTCGAATCCTTCGGAGACACCCGGTTGGTCCTTGGCACGCATCGCTTTGATGTGATGGCCAGTGAGGTGGCCAGCCCCAAGGAAGGCGAGCGCTTCACGGTCAATAGTCAGACCTACCAGGTGGTGGGTGAGCCATTGGCCGACCGAGATCGCTTGATCTGGACGCTCACGGGAGCGCCGCTGTGAAGCTCATGGCGGCACTCACCGGCAATCTGGATCAGATGTTGACTGACGAGGTTCGTATTGCCGAACATTCGGTGACGCATTCCATCCGCGAGGCGACCGATGGTCTCAAGATCGAGCTGCGCAGCCAGATCACTGGCGCTGGTTTGGGTCAACGCCTGGCCAACACCTGGCGCGGCGAGGTCTACCCCAAAGGCCAGATGAGCATCAAGGCCGCCGGCCTGGTCTATAGCCGGGCGCCGGTGGTGGTGGGGGCGCATGACCAGGGCGCCACCATCCGTTCCAAGGAAGGGTTTTGGCTGGCGATTCCGTTACCGGCCGCCGGCAAGGGCCCGCGCGGCAAACGCATGACGCCGGGTCTGTGGGAGCGAATGCGCGGCCAGCGCCTGCGCTTTGTCTACCGCCGGGGACAACCCTCGCTACTCGTTGCAGAAAACCAGCGGGCCCGCCAAGGCCAACGCGGTGGCTTCTCCGCTGCCTCGCAAAAGGCCCAAGCGGCTGGTCGAGGGCTGGTCACGGTGCCCATGTTCTTGCTCGTACCCCAAGTGACCCTGAAGAAGAAATTCGACATTGACAGCAGCTCGCGCCGCTGGATCAGCACCCTGGCCAACCGCATCGCCAACCGTTTCGATGAAGCCAACCGCAAAGGGGCACCGTCATGAGCCAACGAGAAAACGCCATCGGCGCACTGTTCGCTGTGCTTGGTGAGTTGTCCCTCGGGGCTACGGTCAAACGCAACGCCGCGTTGCCTGAGCGCGTGTCAGATCAAGCCATGGCCATCTTGCGCGACGGTGAGATGGGTGAGCCGGAGGTGACGCTCTCACCGCTGACCTACCACTGGCAGCACCAGGTAGCCATCGAACTGTTTGTCGCCGACCCAGATGCCAGCGCGCGTGATGCCCGCATGGACGGCTTGCTGGTTGAACTGGCAACCCTGATCGAAGTCGACCGAACGCTCAGTGGCGTTATCGAGCACGCCGAAATCGGCCCTCCCAAATTCGATGAACTGGCCCCCGATGGGACCAGTGGCATTAAGGCCTGCCTGCTGACCATGGTCCTGTACTACAGCAGTTCAGGGCCGCTGAACTGAATCCCAAATCCGAAGGAGAACAACCTATGGCCCGTGCCTACGGCGCGAACGCCAGCCTATTGGCTGCGTTTGAACCCACCTATGGCAACACACCGAACGGAGACTTTGGAAAGATTCCATTTGTCTCCACCACCTTGGGCTCAGAGCAAGGCCTGATTGCTAACGATCTGATTGGCCTGGGTCGAGACCCGAGTGCGCCCATCCGTGACGTGATCAAAGTCGAGGGTGACATCGTCATTCCCATCGACCTGCGCAACATCGGCATGTGGCTTAAAGCGCTGCTGGGCAGTCCAGTGAGCCTGGGAGACAACGCGCACACCCACACCTTCGTTTCTGGCAACTCAGGTCTGCCTAGCCTGTCACTGGAGACGGGACTGCCGGACATTCCAGCGTACTTCTTGGCATCGGGTGTGATGGCCAACTCATTGCAGGTGAAGTTCGCGCGCTCTGGCGCAGCGGACGCCACCTTGGGCCTCATTGCCCAAGGGGAGATCAAGCGAACCGCCAGCGCAGACGTGACGCCCACCACTTTGCCGATCACCCGCTTCAATCAGTTCCAGGGTTCGATCAAAAAGAATGGTCAGGCTCTGGGCAACGTGGTCGCGGCGCAGTTGACCTATTCGAACAATCTGGCGCGCATCGAGACGATTCGCTCTGATGGAAAGATCGAAGGAGCCGACCCCACAGTGGCCAGCTTGACGGGCAACTTGGAGGTGCGATTTGCGGATACGGAATTGATCGACGCCGCAACCAACAACACCCCACTGGAGCTGACCTTTAGCTATGTCATTGACGCAACCAAGAGCCTGACCTTCATCGCGCATGAGGTCTACCTGCCCAAGCCCAAGCTCTCGATCTCTGGCCCGGGTGGCATTCAGGCCACCTTTGACTGGCAGGCGGCCAAAAACACCGCAGCCGGTCACATGCTGACCGTGCAACTTGTCAATGACGTGGTTGCGTATTGAACTTAAGAGGCAAACATGCTCAAACTCAATCTGAAACGTGAGCCGTATTGGCTCGACCTGGTCCAAGGCGTGCGCATCAAAGTCAAGCCTGCGACCACTGCGCTGGTCATGGCAGCTCGCCATGCAGCGGCCCTGATCGATGGCAAAGACCACGCGGCAGCCGGAGAGCGCACCGCAACCCTCATTACCGAGTTGGCCAAGGCTGCCATCTTGGCTTGGGAGGGTGTGGGTGACGACAAAGGCAAAGTCGCAGCCGTCACGCCCGACGGTATTGCTGCGCTCATGGAGCTGTGGCCTGTGGCCGATGCCTTCGAGCGTGAATACCTGGCCGCGCTCTATCTCTTGGATGCCGAAAAAAACGGCTGAAGGCCCGCACCGAATGGCACTTCGGTGGTGGGGCCGCGTACTGCGGGGCATGCGAGACGACCTGTCCTGAGTGTCCGTACCAGGTGAATTCACCCCGGACCGAAGAAGGCTGGCAGGCCCTCGCGGTGCTTGATGTCTGTTCCTCTCAAGTGCGCGCTGTTCAAGGCGCAGTACTGGGCATGGACTTCAACGCGTGGATGTCTGCCAGCCAGGCACTGGATGCAGACCCTGCTGCCATGACCCATTTATTCCCAGCCGTTGAGGCGGGCCTGACGCAAGCATTGAACAAACCATCTCCGGACAACCCACATGGCTGAACGTAACCTATCGATTCGACTGGCTGTCATTGACGGCGGCAAAGTCAAAGCCGAACTGGCAGACGTGGGCGAAGCCGGAGAGCGATCGCTCAAAAAGATCGAATCGGCATCGCAGCCTGCCTCTGCCGGTTTGAACCTGTTGTCCAAGGCGGCCAACGATGCCTTCGTGCGCATGGAAGACGCCACTTCCCGACTTGGGATGCTGGGCAGTGTTCTCGGTCGGCTTGGCCCAGCCGGTTTGATCGTGGGGGCATCCGTTGCTGCGCTCGGTTATGGCATGCACCAGTTGGTCGTGCCTGTTGCTGAAGTGGGTGAAGAGCTCAACAAGCTTTCTCAGAAAACCGCTGTCTCGGTCGAGGCCTTGTCGGCGCTGCTGTATGCCTCCGAACTGTCGGACGTGAGTGCCGAGAGCCTGACCAAGGCGCTCAAATTCCTCTCGACTGCCATGTTCGATGCCAAGGTCAAGGGTGGCGAAGGCAGTGCAGCGCTCAAGGCGTTCGGGGTCTCGGCGCTGGATGCGCAAGGGCAGATTCGTCCAACTGAGCAGGTGCTTTTGGACCTGGCGGAGAAATTCGCTGCTATGCCCGACAGCGCAGAAAAGGCGGCGCTTGCCGTCAAGCTGTTCGGTAAGAACGGTCTGGACATGATCCCCATGCTCAACCAGGGGCGTGATGGGCTGACTGAGATGATGGAAGAGGCCAAGCGCCTCGGGCTGGTCATGTCTGCCGATGCAGCACGTGCTGCAGAGGAGTTCAACGACAACATGAAGCGCTTGCACGCGATCAACGAAGGCGTGCAGCGCCAAATCGGGTCCGCGTTGCTGCCGATCCTGGCTGACCTGACCGAGCAAATGTTCCTGGCCAAAACCGAGGCCGGTGGTTTCACAAGCGAGTTGCAGGCTATCACGCACAACCGGCAACAGGTTCTGTCCTTTCTTGAAGAAGTCGCGACTGGTCTCGGATTCATTGCTGAATCAGCGGTGCTTGCCAAGCGCGTGATCAGCCAGCCGTTTGACAGTCTGCAGGTTGTCGCCAAGGACGTGGAGACCTGGATCAAGACCGACATGCTGCGTTCCATGAAGTCCATGGGCTATGACGAGACGCAGATCAATGCCGAAATCGCCAAGTTGCAAGCGGCGCGTGATCGGTTCGTCGAGGCTGCAAACGACCGCTTGACGCACCTGACGGACAACCCAGGGTACGTCAACAAGATCGAAAAGTTCTTCGATGAGCAACGCCGCACGGTGCGTGTCATGGGGCAGAAATTTGTCCTGGAAACGGCAGAGCAGGCTGCGCAAGTTCAGAAGATCTATGACGAGTTCCTGCCCAAGATGCCCCGCAAGCGACCCAATGGCCTGGATCTGTCGGGCTTTGAGAAGAACAACGAGGGCTTGCAGTTCTTGAAGCAGTTAGAGCAGCGCGCACTGCGTGTGACGCAAGGTGAAGGCGCTGAATTGCGCGCCAAAGCACTGGAACTGGAGCGCAAAGGCTACGCAGGCATCGTCAAGGAAGCAGAGAAGTACATCGATGCCATAGAGCGGATCGAAAAGCAGAAGGAGGCTGACAAGAAGTTCGAGGAGTATGAGAAGGAACTGCAAAAGGTCCATCAGATCACCGAGAACTACATCGGCAACAACCGCCTCAAGCAGGAAGAGTTGCAGTTAAAGCGCCAGCTTCTGGATGTTGGAGAGGTTGAGCGGGCCGCTTTGCAGACGCGCTTTGACATGGAAAAAGCCGCTGTTATGGCGTTGCGGCAGGCTGAGCAAATCAACGACCCTGGCCTCAAAGCCGAGGCTATCGCTGCGATCAACGATGCTTTGGCGCGGCAGTTGCCGATCGTTGAAGAGCTTGCACGGGCCAATGTGGAATATCAACGCAGCTTTGACTATGGCCTTCGCAGTTCTCTGCGCACCTATATCGAGGACGCGACCAATGCGGCCAAGCAGGCTGAACGTGCCGTTACCGGTGCCTTCAAGGGCATGGAAGACGCGATGGTCCAGTTTGTGACGACCGGCAAGGTGGACTTCAACAGTCTGGCCAACTCGATCATTGCGGACCTGGTACGCATCCAGATCCAAAAAATGATCACCTTGCCTTTGGCCGGGTGGATGAGCGGACTGAATCTGTTTGGTGGTTCAGGCGGCAACGGGTTGGGCGGTGCATTCCCCGCTGGAGCTACGGACCTGATGTCGGGCGGCACGATGGTGGCGCACACCGGTGGCCTGATTGGCAGCGATGTGCTGGCCACACGCTCTGTCGGGCTGCAGCACTTCGATGGCGCTCAGCGGTTTCATACCGGTGGCTTGGTGGCAGGTGAGGTGCCCATCATTGCGCAGCCGGGTGAGGCGGTATTCACGCCGGGCCAGTTGCGCGCCTTGGGTGGGGCATTGGCAAAAAACAATCCATCGCCGGTCAAGGTGCTGGTGAATGTGACCAACCATGCGCCGGGCGTGGACGCGAGAGTTCAAACCACCCAGCAACCCGACGGTAGCACTCGTCTGGATGTGATCGTCGAGCAGATCGAGGCGCGCATGAATCGTTCCATCAACCAAGGCGTGGGCATTGCCCCCACGCTTGAGCGTCGCTATGGGCTCAACCCAGCGGTAGGAGCTTTGCGATGAGTGATGTGACCTTGCCCGCAGGCATTCCAGTTTGGCCGGATACCTTGCCGCTGCCGCGCATCGAGGGCTATGGGCTGGCTCCGCAATCGAATGCGGTGCGAACGGACATCGATGCGGGGGCGGCTCGGATGCGCTTGCGCTCCACGAGCACGCTTTATCGGGTGCGCGCTGAGTGGCGTTTCTCGCAGGAGGCGTTTGCCGTTTTTGATGCCTGGTGGATGCATGTCCTTAACCAAGGCGTTCTCTGGTTTGGGATGCCCTTGGCGGGTGGCTTGGGTGTTCAGGCGGTGCAGTCCCGCTTCATTGCGCCGTGGGACACCGAGCTGTTGCCCGGCAACCGATGGCAAGTCAAAGCGCAATTGGAAGTGCAGGAATTTCCACGGCTCACAGCCGATGAAACCCAAGTCGCGGCGGTGCTGGGGCCGGATGCCATTGCGCTGGGCGAGCGCCTGCACACCTGGCTCAACCAATCCATGGCGGCGGCTGATTACTGGTAGATCAATTTAAGGAACCCAATCATGACCCTCAAGACCCGGCTGGATGAAGCTGTGGGAACGATCGAGGGGGATGCCCAACTGCTCCATGAGATCGTCCACGGGGATGATCAGACGACCGTGACCACGCAAGGTGGCCAGGTCAAGAGCGTGGCCAACGTCATACATGGGGTTCAAACCCAACTTGATGCGTCCCGCCAAGATCTGATCAATCAGGTGGCTACGGCCACCCAACAAGCAAGCAATGCTGCTCAATCGGCTAGCAATGCATCGACATCGGCCACGACCGCCAGCACCAAGGCAACTGCGGCCAGTGATTCTGCAACCAGTGCGGCAAGTTCTGCGACGGCTGCGGCGACCTCGGCAACCACTGCCAGTACCAAAGCCAGTGATGCCAGCAGCAGCAAAACGGCGGCAGCCACTTCGGCAACCAATGCGGCCACCAGTGCCACCAATGCAGCGAGCTCGGCAACAGCGGCGGCAGCCTCGGCCACCACCGCGACGCAAAAGGCCAGCGATGCGGCCACCAGTGCCAGTTCGGCGGCAAGCTCTGCCACCACGGCCAGCAGCAAGGCAACGGATGCCCAGACTGCTTTGACGTCGGCGCAGTCGCAGGCTTCGCTGGCCTCTGACTGGGCGCAGAAAACTGCTGCAACGGTCGATGGCACCGGGTATTCAGCGAAGTATTGGGCCGGTCAGGCAGCCAACTCGGCAGCCGTGGTGACCACCAATACGGTGATTCCTGCAGATGTTTTTGCCGGGGATGGCGTCAAGACGGATTTCACCCTCAGCCATCCCGTGGCCTATCCGGGTGCTGTGTTGGTGACGGTGGCTGGAGTTCCTCAAGCACCGATAGATTCGTACTCGGTTCCCGCAAGTACGACCCTGCGCTTTGTGTCCGCACCGGCGACAGGTGTGGGAATCAGTGTTCGATATCTCGACAAGGAAGCTCAATCTGGCGCAGCGTCTGCACAGGAGTGGGCCACCAAAACCGGCGGTGTTGTCTCTGGCTCGACGGAATATTCGGCCAAGTACCATGCCCAGGCAGCTGCTGCGAGCGCCACTTCGGCATCGTCGTCAGCGACGGCAGCATCTGGCAGTGCGACATTGGCAGCAGGCTCAGCAACCACGGCCACGACCAAGGCTGCCGATGCAGGGACGTCGGCCACCAATGCGGCAACTTCAGCCACCACAGCCAGCACCAAGGCCAGCGACGCTGCGACATCGGCGACCAATGCTGCGAACAGTGCCAACGGTGCATCTGCCTCTGCGACAACTGCAGCAGCTAAGGCCACCGATGCAAGCAGCAGCGCAACAGCTGCGGCAAGTTCGGCCAGCAGTGCATCTGGCAGTGCCAGTCTGGCGCAGGATTGGGCGACCAAAACGACAGCCCCCGTCAGCGGCAGCGACTATTCGGCCAAGTATTACGCCCAGTCGATCTCTGCTTCAGCATCAACCGCCACGCAAAAGGCAACGGACGCGGCGGCCAGCGCGACGGCTGCGGCTGGTTCAGCAAGTACCGCCTCGACCAAAGCCTCGGATGCCGCAACGTCGGCGACCAATGCAGCGGCATCTGCCAGTACCGCTAGTACGCAGGCGTCTGCAGCAGCAACCTCAGCCACGAATGCGGCAAGCTCCGCTACTGCAGCGGCAGGTTCTGCCACCACCGCAAGTGGCAAAGCGACGGACGCAGCCAACAGTGCCACGGCGGCAGCAACCTCGGCCAGCAACGCCAGCACGAGTGCCACCAATGCGGCAACTTCGGCCTCGTCGGCAGCTGGGTCAGCCACAACGGCAACGACGAAAGCTGGAGATGCAACGGCGAGTGCAACTGCTGCTGCTAATTCGGCGACTGCGGCGGCAGGCAGTGCCACAAGCGCAGCAGGGTCGTTGACGGCATCACAGGCGCAAGCAGTTCTGGCTTCTGATTGGGCACAAAAGACCACCGGTACGGTCGACGGCAGCGGTTACTCAGCCAAATACTGGGCAGGGCAAGCGGCAGGATCGGCAGCGGCGGTGACGGCCAATACGGTCATTCCCGCCGATGTGTTCACCGGCGATGGCGTGAAGACGGATTTCACAATCAGTCGGCCCGTTGGATATCCCGGCGCACTGATGGTGACGGTTGCCGGGGTGCCTCAAGCGCCCTTGGATGCCTACACCACACCAGCCACGACAACGCTCAGATTTAGTTCGGCTCCTGCCAGTGGCGTGGTGATCAGCGTGCGCTACTTGGACAAAGAAGCGCAGTCAGGCGCAGCCGCAGCCGAGGAATGGGCGAACAAGACATCGGGGCCTGTTTCAGGCTCGACCGAGTATTCGGCCAAGTACTACGCACAGTCCATCGCTGCCAATGCGGCGACGGCCAGTCAGCAAGCAACCAGTGCCGCGAATTCGGCTGCGGCGTCGGCTGGCAGTGCGACCGCATCGGCGAACTCTGCGACAGCATCAGCAACATCGGCCACCCAAGCTCAGAGCTACATGAGTCAGGCGCAGGGGTATGCCGCTGCAGCGGGCGGCTCCAGCGTCGCTCCACAGGTCTTTACCGGCAATGGTTCGGCTACGGACTTCAGTCTGAGCACTGCAGCGTCCAGCGTCCACAAATTGATCGTGACGGTCAATTACGTGGTGCAGGACTCACTCGATGCCTACGTCCTGGTTAATTCCGGGGCGACGTTGCGATTCACATCGGCACCAGCCGCGAGCGCGCGGATTGTGGTGCGTTACATCTAACTAGGAGAAATCATGGCGATTACACGCATCCCCAAAGCGGGGTTGGATGATGCCTTGCAGAACGAAATCAATGGCAAGTTGGACAAGGCCGGTGGAACCATGACGGGGTCCATCACGATGACCAATGGAGCCTTGTTTAAGAGCAGCGTCACAAGTGATGACGCTCGAAATACGGGCTACAAGATGGCCGACGGGCAGGACATCGGAGAGATGAATCGCTCAAGTCAGTACTACGACGACCGGGCCACGAACTGCAATGGATATCTGCCTAATGGAAACTGCGCCAGTAACGGGTACTGGAATCCACCCAATGGCAATTGGTGGACTTGGGGAGTGAGCGGCGTGCCGACAGGAAACTGTGCCAACTGGGGAAGCTATGACGGTGCAGGCGGCACCACTCAGGTCTTCAACGCGGTGTCGGTGGGATTTAACTACGACGGGTATTACGAAGCCGCCAACGAGATC
>Ga0255212_1000227_pt1 | contig 16982 bp, 21 predicted proteins | sample Miss_Yuk_RepC_8d_FD_188425 | JGI IMG/M metagenome (GOLD analysis project Ga0255212, IMG submission 188425) | Freshwater microbial communities from Mississippi River, Louisiana, United States - Miss_Yuk_RepC_8d | ecosystem: Environmental > Aquatic > Freshwater > River | place: USA: Louisiana...
CAGCGCCGTGCTGAGCTCGAAGACGAGCGTTTGCAAGCTCTGGATGCCGCCGATGCATCGCTCAAAGAGCGTGATGCCGCTCTTGAGCAAGTCGCTCAACTTCAAGCCGACATTGAGCGTATTCGCAGCGAGTCCATCGAGCGTACGCAGCGCGAGGTTGAGTCGATGAAAGACGCGTTGTCTGCAGAGCGTGCGGCCGCTGCAGTTGCTAATGCTCGTGCCGAAGAGCGCGAGCGACTGATTGAGGTCCTGCAGGGGCAAATCCAATCGCTCAAAGCAAAATAATTGCTATCGCGATATCACGAAATCATGAAATCGAATCGCTCGCCTTCCTCGACTACTCGCGCAGCTGTGCGAGAGCTTGAGGCTGGGCGTGGCCATCGCGCTGATTCGGTCGATGACCTCATCGAGTCCTTGCATAGCGCACGATTCGTGCCGCACGGGGACCCGCCGCGCAGCGGTGGGGAGAGCGGCAACGAACCGGCCCGACGCCGGGCCGGCTTGTCGAAGCGGTCCAGTCCGGGCCTTTAATGCCCCCGCTCAGGAGCTATTTATTTGGCTCCCTCTTGATAACCCAGCCGACCGTCTTCTTTCTTGATACTTCGTAGCTCGTTCACGACTTTTGCTCCAAGTCCGCCAAAGTATCCTTTTTGAAACATTGATTCAAAATTGTCATTCGACAATTTTCTGGCTTGGTCTTGTGCAAATTTTCTCAGATCGTTTTTGCATGGTTCGACAACTGATATTCCAATTATGTACGGGTCTGTTTCTTCGTCATCTATTATGGCGGCAGCCTTCATCATGCAGTACTTTAGGACATAAAAACTGTCGTTCTGTTTTGCGTTGATGCATGTCGAAGTTGCTGCAAAAGCCAGCGCTAATAATACTTTTTTCATTTTCACCTCTCCTTTTAAGAATTGCCAATCTGGCCAACAATTTCATTGAACGATTGAGCTGGACTTGGCTTTTCACTGAACGGCGCGGGTGCGGCAGGAGCTGGATCTTCCTCGACTGCCGCCTGCTTTTTCACTCGGCGCTTTGGCGCTTCTTCAATCGCAGGCAGCTGGAAAACCGCGCGGTCGACGTTGCGGTCTAGCTGGCGGGCGAGGTCGTTCATGACCTCGCGCTTGAACTGCTCGTCTTCATCCATCCGTTTGGAAAGGTAGTTTCCAAGGATGAATTTTCGGCGGTCAGCCAATCGACGCTCCTGCTTTGAGGCATTAACTTCGGCCTTTCGTAATTCGGCCTCCAGCGCTTTCTGCTTCGCTCTCGCAGCATCGATTTTGTTTTTGATCGCCTCTACTTTTGTTGTCGCCATTTCGTTCTCCCAAATAATGCTATGCAGATAAATCCACGTTAGCCTATATTGGGAATTGGTGCAGCGCATTAATCGGGTCGGGGTTTCAATCAAGTCGGAGCCTTTCCAGTCACACAGTGCCCACTTACCGGTTTCTCTTCGAGAAACCTAGTGGGCCCTCCGGGGGCGGCCTTCGGCCGATTCGATGCGCTGCGGCATCGAATAAAAACACGCGCGGTAAACCGCGCTCAGGGGGAACGGCGGCATGGCCATCTACCATTTCACGGCGACTACTGGCACCCGTTCGGGTGGCCAGAGTGCGCGCGCGAAATTCGATTACATGCACCGCCTCGGCGACTACGAAAAAAAAGGCGATCGCCTTCTTTTTTCGCAGTCTTCCAACATGCCCAGCTGGGCCAAGGCCGACGCTCGGGCATATTGGCAAGCAGCCGATGAGCATGAACGCGCCAATGGGCGCTTGTTCAAGCACATCGAGGCATCCTTGCCAGTCGAGCTGACGCTCGAGCAGAACATCGCGCTGGTGCGGAAGTTCGCCGCTGAGGTGACTGGTCGCGAAAACTTGCCGTTTTCGCTGACCATCCACGCAGGGGACGGCCAGAAGGAGCTGCCCAAAGATGCGCCCTACCCTCAGCCGCACTTCGACCTTGCCATTTCTGAGCGCATCAATGACGGCATTGACCGTGGCCCGGACCTCTGGTTCAAGCGGGCGGCCACAGGCAAGAAGGCGCGGCCAGAAGATGGCGGCGCTCGAAAAACAGACTCGCTCAAACCAAAAGAGTGGCTAGAGCAATCGCGCAAGCTTTGGGCCGACATGGTCAATGACGCGCTTGCCGAGGCTGGACACGATGTGCGGATTGACCACCGCTCACTCGTTGACCAGTGCCTCGACGCCATCGCTCGTGGCGACCTTGAAAAAGCCGAGGAACTGAACAGGCTGCCTAAGTCACGACTGCCGCGCCAAGCTCTGGAGTTTGAGGCTCGCACCGGCGAAAAGTCGGAGCTTCGCGAGCAGCAGGAGCAGCGCCAAGCCGAGCAGATGGCGCAGATTCGTGAGCGCCGCGACATCATCAAGCAGCTCAAAGAAGTGAAGGCAGAGGTCAAGGCGCTGGCGGTCCAGCTTGGAACTGAGCTGCGCCGCATGTTCATTGAGCGCCGTCCTGTTCGCGCAATCATCGACTGGCTCAACGGCTCTGAGCGTCGTGAAGCTGCACCGGCCCAGCCATTGCAGCCACGCCCTGCCCTGACGCTGGCAGAGCAGATTGCGGCCAGCAAAGCCAAGCTGGCCGCGCTCAACGCGCAGCAGCCGCCGCCAGAACCAAAGCCCGCGCCCTCCCCTGCTCCTGAGCCTGCGAAGCCTGCTAAGGCCCCGGCCAAGCCACGGCCTGCACAGGCAGATCCTGCAGCCAAGCGGCGTAGCGAGGAAATCAGGAAGAAGATCGCCGAACGCAAACGCGCCGAGGCGCTGGCCAAGGCTGGCCAGCATTCAGCTAAGCCGGTGCAGGCAGCTCAAGACGACCCACAGGCAGCAGCACGGCTGCGCCGTGAGCGTGAACGCGAGGAATTGCATAAAGCAATCGACCGCTGGCTCCGTGGTGGCGGTAAGGCGACCGACTCGCGGGATCTCCTGCGCCGCGCAGTCGATGGCGATGATGTGTCGGGCGTGAAAAAGCTGCTCGAAGGCAGCGCTGCATACGACCGAACCTGCGCGGTTCGTGTCGATGACATTGAACATGCGGCTGACAAGCACTGCTCAGACCCGATGTTCAAGCTGCTGATCAAGGGGGAAGGCAGCGCAACAGACAGCGACACACTCAAGCGGATGGCCGAACAGTTCAAGAAAGGCGGCAACGCCGCCAGCCGCCTTGATGGCTTGATCCAGCAGGTTAAGCAGAACGGCGGCGACCTTGAATCGGTTGGCCTGACTGACCCCAAGCCAGAACACAAGTCGCCCTCAGCTGGTCAGCAAGCCGGCCCGAGCATGGGCGGCGGCGGTCCGAAGATGGGCAGGTGACCCCCGTACTAGGTGGTAATAAGCCGAGAAATCGCCTGCGGCGCGGTTATCAAAGGGGTGGTGATTTGTGTGTTTTCGCGCAGAAGGGAGGCGCGGGTAAGACCCGCGACAACCAAGCCCAGCGCCCGCGCGCTGGGTTTCTCCCTCGCTCCCCTTGCTCGCTGGAGAACTGGGGTCCCCAGTCGGTCGAAAGTGTCGCTAGACGCCAGAAAGGCGAAAGCCCAGCAGAGCTGGGCTTCGCGGGTCCTCGATGGGCATTTAAAACACAATGGCCTCAATGGGCATCTTGTCCTTGCACGACATTTCGACTCCGATTGTCTGGTGTGGGACGCAAGACCAAGATCTCGATTTTATGCGGGTTCTAGCTCTTTCACTTTTCGCGGGCGACCACCCTTTGCACCGTTGGCGCGGGCCGCGCTGCTTTTGGCTTCGCTTTTGGCCTTGCCGCCAGCAGCACCCATGCGAGAGGCCATCCAGCGCTTGGACCCGAGGAATCCATCCAGCAGGCCGGGGATATAGAGGTCGGCATCAACAGACGGGAAGTGCAGACCGAGGCCGAAGGGCGTGATTTCGATGTTCTGCAGGTCTTTGGCCTTCGCATGTTCCAGACCCTGAACATCCGATGGCTTGAACATCAGACCGAGGCCAGAACTCAGTTCGACAATGACCCGATCAGAACGCGCGTCGTAATGCGCCGCCGTGGCCACGGGGGTCTTTTTCAGGCGGTCAGCCGCTCGTTTCTGGGCTGCCAGAAAAGTTGCTTCATCAATATCGACCATGATGGACCTCTCCCCACTTGGCGCACAGTGTGCACAAAACGTCGTTCAAAGCATTGGCGATGGATACAACTTCTTTGCGCGTCAGCCCCGCTGTCTCTCGCAACTCAGGTGGACCATCCGGGCAGTGCAGCTTGAAAACAGCCATTCCACCCTTACCAATCACGTGTACATGCGCCGGGGTGTGGTCGCTTGGATAGATGACGACATTGAAGCCACGGAAGCGATGTACTGTAGGCATATTACCAGAAACCCAAGCTGTTGGGTATTTTTATTAATTGATTTCACGATATCGTGAAATCAAGATTCATCGGCACTCAGCGATCATGTGTCGCCTGACGATAGGCCCGTAGTTGGTCGGCGTGCTGGTCTCGTTGCGGTCGATCACCTTGTACGGCTGGCCTTTGCAGGCCTTGCTGGCTTCGGCGTAGCAAGTGGCCCAGTCGTCTGACGAACCGTCACACTTGATCAGATACCCTGCCTTGCCGTCAGGCGTGGTGAGTGGCTTGACTTCGGGTGCTGCACAGCCCGCCAGTGCAGCGAGAGTGGCAATAGTGAGCAGGTGTCTCATGTTCATTTCCCGTATTGTTTCTTGAGGTCCGCTTTCATGCGGTCGCAAATCTCGCGGGTCATTCGGCGCTCAGCGCCGAGAGCGCTGTCTGCCATCATCTTGTCGCACTCGCGTTCTACGGCAACCTCATGCCCGTACTGGCGGGCTTTCTCCTCTGGAACCATGGCCCCGATGACGAGCATGATGACGAACAAGCCGATAACGCCAGCAATGGCATAGCCAATAAATTTCAGGACTTTCAAGACGGCTCCTAGCGGGTGACGGTTGTCATTTTAGGAACTTGTTTTGCAGCTTCCTTAAGCCGCGATGCCATGATTTCACGATATCGTGAAATCAATCATTTCCCGGTCAACCGAACGCCTCGACTGTCACAGTACTGCTTCAACGCAACGAAGATCAGTTCGTTCATTGTCATCTTGTCCCTGAGCGCCAACTGACGCACCGAAAGGTGATCGTCTGGATCGAGTCGAATCGTCGTGGTCTGCACAACTTCCTTGGCGGTCTTTGGCGGCCTGCCCGCCTTGCGCTTTCCCGTGGCCGTGGCCACGGGTGCGGGCGCGGCCTTCACAACGACCGGCGCAGCCGGTGCAGGGTCGGTCATCAGGTTTTCAAACGGGTTTTTCTTGCTCATGCCAGTACCTCCGAGAGCAGCGCGTTAATCTCTTCTGCGGCTTTGCCGTCAGGCTCAAACTCAATGACTGCCCTTCCTGTCTGGATTGCTCGTGCAAACGGGCGGCGGTCGCCGATGGCCGTTTCGGCAACGGGCAGGCCGGACAGGCCGAGCGCTTCCCGGGCCATTGCGTTTTCAGGGGCGCGGTGTGGGCATGCGCTGAGCACGAGCAGCGAGTTCACACCCGCTTTGCGGACGATTTCAATCGTCCTCTTTGCAGCGCTCAGATCAAAAACAGAGGGGCGCACAGGTATGACGATTTTTGTCGCGAGGCTGGCCACGTCGACAGCATCAGTCCCCGCGTTCGGAGCGGTGTCCACGATGACCACATCAAAGCCTGAACTGCGCGCCTTCTCCAGCGCGGCAGCGAGCTTTGTGGCGTGGATTGGGGCTACAGTCGGCTCGTCCGCTTCACGCGCCTTGGCCCAAACGGTGGCGCTCTCTTGCGGGTCCGTGTCGAGGACCGCAACCCTCAGGCCTCGCGCGTGTGCGGCCACAGCGAGGTGGACGGCGAGAGTTGTTTTTCCCGCGCCGCCCTTCTGACTCATCACAGCGATTGTTTTCATTCCACTCTTTCGTGAATTCATGATTCCATGATATCACGAAATTGTGAAATTGGTAAATCACAATTCGATAGAGACCTTCGAGTCCTTGGCGCTCCAGCGCTCCAGCACATAGGGATTTGCAAGCTGGAACAGATCCAGCATGGTGTAGTCCCCGCCCGGAACCGCACCGGCTGAAATCAGCGCGTCCTCGATGTTGGTTGCGACGGCCAGAAGCAAGTCGTCGAGCGGGGCATCTGATGGGGTGATGCCGTAGTTCTCGAAGCGGCGGATCAATCCGGGTTGCGGTCTGGTCATTTCGTGTATCTCCTGATATTAAGTGATATCACAAAATCGTGAAATCACTTAATTCTAAAACGCCAGCATGAGCCCACGCGACATAACGGGCGTTATGTCAACCGAGGGGGCACTTCATCAAGAAAAAGTGACGTGCAACCTTTTTGTTGATCGCATAAACTATCAACATTGTGGAATCTCTAAGGAGCGACCGTGCGTAGCGCAACACAAATCACATTCTCTGGATTGAGGACCGTCATGGACTGGTCCCCAACCGGCGTCGTGGTCTACAAAACCGCTGCTGGATGGATGGCCCGCAAAGATCAGGCCGTGCTGGTGGCGGAGAACGCGAAGACGCCAAGGGTCTGGAAGGACCTCGACAAAGCTGTCGAGCAACTGCGCTTGATGGGAGCTAGAGAGGTGAAACTCGAACTGGCGTAAGCCAGAAAGGCGAAAGCCTCGCGGACTGCAATCCGAGAGGCTTTCATTGGTTAACTGGGTCAAGGCAACTTGTCAGAAAACCGGAGGGTATGCCGGAATTTTACGACAAGTTGCCAAGACCCGCAATAGAAGGGTTAGGTTATGGCGACCGTTAGGTTTAGGTTCAGCCTCCCGCGCATGCGGGGGGCAAGATGCAGCAGCTAAGTCTGTTCACTGCTGACCGCTTGGCCAAGCGGCCCTATTGCACTGACGACCCATCTTCTGGCGTTCGCATCCGGGCGCTCGACACCGCTCTCAGGCACTCTCACATACAAGCTAACTCTCCAGCCCTGCGCTGGCGGCTTGTGTTCGACATTGACCGGCCCGCTGCCGTCTTTGCGGCTGAGGATGGCAATGTGGCACCGCCGAACTGGATCGCCGAGAACCCACGCAATGGCCACGCCCACCTCGGGTATGAAATTGCTGTCCCTCTCGTCACCAGCGAAGCGGGCAGGGCAGATCCACTCAGGTTCGCCGCCGCCATCGAGCATGCCTATATGACCCAGCTCGGCGCTGACCGTGGCTATGTCGGCTTGATCTGCAAAAACCCGCTGCACGACCAGTGGCGCACCCATGTCCAGCGCGTGGAGGCTTACGACCTCGTCGAGATGGCCGAGTGGGTTGACCTGCCGTCACGCATCCCCAAGAAGCAGCTCGCCGAGTCGCCGCTGGGGCGCAATGTGGCGGTCTTTGACCGGCTCAGGCATTGGGCCTATCGGAACATCAAGCGCTACAACGACGCCGCCGAGTGGAAATTCGCCTGTCACATGCAGGCCGTGGCCTTCAATGCCACTTTCCCGGTTGGCCTGCCTGAAAACGAGGTCCAGCACATCGCTAGAAGCGTCGCCAAATGGACATGGACGAGGTTCGATACCGATGCCTCGGACGCCCGTTTCAGCGCCCTACAAGCCCATCGTGGCACCCTCAGCGGCAAAAGCAGGGCGGCTAAGGCTGATGCTCGCGCAGCTGAGGTGCATGTTATGGCAGAGCAGGGCATGACGCAGCGGGCTATAGCGGTGGCTCTTGGCGTGTCACAGAAGACCGTTTCCAACCTGCTCCATCGGTTTGAGTAACGAACCATAATCAGATATCAGCGCCTTTGGCGGGCTGTTTGCTCTTCCTGAATTCAATTTTTAAAGTAGTGGGGCAAGTGGAGTGTGGGCAACTCGAAGAGTTGTCCATCACGGAGCGCGTCAGTTCCGAGTGTGTGCAACTGACGAACCGCGCAGCGGCTGTGCACAGGCTTGTCCTGTGTGCAGGTCAGTTGTGCATACGGGGTGAACCACCGCCCTCACAGTCACCCCCTTCAGCTATCGCGATATCACGAAATCACTTTCCCAAAAATAGTAGGTGCAAATAATAGTAGATTGTGATAGACTACTATCATCATCTACTATTAAGGAGTAACAGATGTCGGTTCAGCAAATTCCAGAGCGGTTCATCAAATTCATTGAGGCGGCAACTGCGCTTCAAGCAGAGGGTCAAAAAGTCACATATGCAGCCGTCATGGCCAAGGCCGGTGGCCGTGGCTCGATGACAGATGTGGCTGCAGCCATCAAGCTGTGGAAAGAGCAGCGCGAAGAAGCCGCGCAGCCTGACGTCGTGCGTCACGAGCTGCCGCAAGAAGAAACCCAACAGGTTTTGGATTTGTTGGGCGCAATGTGGGGCAAAGCAGAAGCACAGGCACAGGCAGTTTTGGCAGCTGAGCGTCAGCTGCTTGACCAGCGCCGTGCTGAGCTCGAAGACGAGCGTTTGCAAGCTCTGGATGCCGCCGATGCATCGCTCAAAGAGCGTGATGCCGCTCTTGAGCAAGTCGCTCAACTTCAAGCCGAAATTGAGCGCGTTCGCACCGAGGCAGTCGAGCGTACACAGCGAGAAGTTGAAGCGATGAAAGACACCCTTTCTGCAGAGCGTTCAGCTGCCGCAGTGGCCAATGCTCGTGCCGAAGAGCGCGAGCGCCTGATTGAGGTCCTGCAAGGTCAAATTGAGTCGCTGAAGGCAAAATAATGCTATCGTGATTTCGCGATATCACGATATAGCGCACGATTTGAGGCGACTGGGGACCCGCGCCCGCAGGGCGTGGGGAGCGAGCCGAAAACCACGGCGGACACCCGCCGTGGCTTGTCGAAGCGGTCCAATCGGGGCTGTTACTGCTTCAGCGCAGAAGCAGCCGGTTCTGCTCCCTTTTGATGACCAGCAGCCTCGCAGACAGTCTGGGCCTTCATCTCATGAGCTACAAACTTTGCTGTCACCCAGCCATTGAGCGCCAAGGCCACGCCCGCGATGGCCACGGCCACCAGAAACGGCAGGTATTCAATCGCTTCCCTTTTGATGGACTGCCAGATTGAGACCGGCGGCGGTTTGGCCTGTCCAAGTGGCGGGTCTAGCTCGTCATCGTCAAATAATCGTAGGTCATCCTCTTCGAGGAATTCGTTTTTCTTTTCTGGCGGCGGCGGAGTCTCTATCGGTTTATTTGCCAGATTTTCAATTTCTAGTTCTAATACCCTTGATTGAAAATCTTTCACCTCCGAGACATAATCGCTGAACTCGGTGCTCATTGCAAAGAACTGGTGTTCCAGTTCTTTGAACTCACGGCGCATGCTGGTGTATTTGTTATACAGGTCTTTGCTTCTTGACTCTTCTGTCTTGAGTCTTTCTTGGAGCTTACTTATCTCATTTTCCATTTTATCTCCCTGAAAATGCAAACGCCCCAAAAGGGGGCGTTTTTCTGGCTGGATTTATTTAGCGCCTCTGCCACCTGCGCGGTCGTCTGCAGACCTCGAACCGCAGCGTGAGCCATCTTTGGCGGTGTCCCAGCTGTGGTCACATCTGGCCCACGCGCCAGCCGATGCAGTCAGGCCAGCCATCGCCAGCATTGCACACACGATTGTTTTTCTCATTCCCGTCTCCCTAGAAAATGCCGCCCGCCTGCCGAGCCGCTAATTAAATCTAGCATGACGTGGAAATCCGCGCTCAGCCAAAATTCCGGGTAATTAACTGGCGGACAAAATGCAGAACCTAAATCCAGTTTTGCCGCTTCAAGAAAATACCGTGCAGATTTTCCCGCCCTGATCTACTATTAACCAAAGCGGACTTTTTGGATTAATCTGGGTTGGGAGCAAGGTGTAATATTCGCTTCGCTCATATTCCCCTTGCCAAAGGCTCCGCCTCTGGACTCCCCGCCAAATCCCGACCTCCCGGTCGCTGATTTGTCGGCAGACGCGGCTTAGGTTGGCACCTCGCCGCATCTGTAAAGCCCCGAATTCCCGCCTCCCGGCGGCGAATTCGTAACAGCCCGGACCGGCAAAAGTTGGCACTTTTTTCGGTCCTAGAACAGCCGAACAGCCGCATAACTCGTCAGGGGGACTCGTATGCCAAAACCAGAAAACCGCCCTTCCGCACCTTCGGCCGAGGGGCCGAAGAAGCGAAAAGGCCGCAAGCCAATCGCCGCCGACCAGCGCCGTGACCACTGCGTTTCGGTCCGGCTCAACCCTGCAGAACTTGCCAAGCTCGATGCCGAGCGCGGCAAGCTGCAGCGCGGCGAAGCCATGCGAGCGGCGTTCCTTGGCGTCACACCTCCCCCGCCTCCGCACCCGCTGAACCTCAGCGCATGGCGTGAGCTTTCGCATGCGCAAGCCAACCTCAACCAGCTCGCCAGAGCCGTAAACGGCGGCGAAGCTATCGAGGTTCGGGAGATCCTTGAAGAGGTCCGGGCTTTCAGAAACGCCCTGATCGGGGTCGTTCTGTGAAAGCAAAGGTCGTTCGGGGCGGTGGTTTCAGGGGCGCCCTGAACTACGCTTTTGGCAAAGACGAGGGTGTGATTGTTGGCGGCAACATGGCCAACAACTCACCGCGCACCCTCGCTGCCGAATTTGCCGCTTCGCGCAAATTGCGCCCGGACGTCGAGAAAGCTGTCTGGCATTGCAGCCTGTCGGCCACGGAAGGCGAGCGCCTGTCAGATGAAAAATGGGGACAGATTGCCGCTGACTTCGTGAAGTTGATGAAGTTCGGCCCGAACCATCAATTCACTGTCGTCAGGCACAAGGCGCTGGCCGACCAGAAGAACCCAGACGCCAAGGCCAAGGGGCCCGGCACTGAGCACGTTCATATATACGTGTCGCGCATCTCGCTCACTGGCGACCTTTGGTCTGGTGAGTTCGAGGCGCTGAACGCCATCGAGGCGACGCAGAAGCTCGAAAAGCGTCACGGTCTGGTGCAGACAGTTGGCCTTGAGTCCAAGCCAGACAAGCGCAACCCGACCAAAAACGAGATTGAAAAAGCACTTCGCACCGGCGAGAAGCCGCCGCGCATGGTCATTCAGGATGCGCTGGCCAGCGCATTCAACAAAGACGGTCCCACGCCTGTTCAAGAGTTCATCAAACGCGCACAGGCGGCTGGCGTCGAGGTCAAACCCAACATTTCAGCCACTGGCAAGCTGAACGGCTTTTCGTTCGGTTATGACGGGGTTTTCTTCACAGGTCAAAAAGTCGGGGCCGGTTTCACATGGTCCAAATTGCAAGAGAAGGGGGTTCAATATGAGCAAGCTCGCGATGCTGCGTACCTTGCCAAGCTCGCAGGAAAAACCGCTGCTGCAGGCAGCGCAGGAGCAAGTGCAGACACTGACGGAGCAAGTCCAGAGCCTGCAAAGCCAGCTGGACCAGCTGCAGGGCGCGGCCAACCAGATACAGGAGCAGGCGACAACAGAAACGAAGTTGCGCAATCGCCTGAAAAAGGCCACGCAGCTCAAGGAACAGGCAGAGCAGCAAGTCCAGAGCCTGAAAAAGCAGCGCCTGCTGCTGCCTCTGGTCGCGGCGGCGATCACGGGAATTCTGGTGTTCGCCGTGATGCTGTAGCCGAGCGCCCTTCTCTTCTTCGACGCTTCATTGATTTGCTCAAGCAAATCGCTGGCATCAAGGCCGTCAAAGAATCGAAAGCCGCTGCAGTCGCGAAGCCTGTCAAGGCTGCGCAACCTGCGCCCGCCACTCAAACAAAATCAGCGCAGCCAGTCAGGCCAGAGCCTGTCAAGCCAGTTCCACAGCCTGCACCTGCCGCAACGCCAACGCCGCAGCCTGCGCGGCCAGTGGTGCCGCACGGCCACGTTGACCGGGATGACCCGATTTCCTCTCAGGCTCGCAGGCGCGAGCAAGAGAGGGAAGAGCTGAGCGCAGCTATTTCAAAATGGCTTGGCGGCGGCGGAAAGGCGACAGACTCTATCGGTCTGCTCAGGCGAGCCATTGACGGAGACGATGTCTCGGCAGTTAAAAAACTGCTCGAAGGAAGCGCCGTCAACGACCGCACCTGTGCCGTCAAAGATTCTGACCTCGACCGCGCTGCAGAGCGTCAATGTTCAGACCCACTTTTCAAGTTGCTCGTGCGCGGCGAAGGCACTGCGAACGACACCGACTCACTCAAGCAGCTGGCCGACCGCTTCAAAAAAGGCAGTGCTGCAGGCTCTCGACTGCAGGAGCTGGCAAAGCAAGTCAAAGCCAACGGCGGCGACCTTGAGTCTGTTGGTCTTATTGACCCCACGCCAGAGAACAAAAACAAGCCCGGCCAAGGGCAACAATCTGGCCCATCGATGGGTGGCAGCGGCGGGCCGAAGATGGGGAAATAACCTACTTGTTTGAGTAGCTACGAAAAGGCGTAGCTATCTAAATAGGTAGGTTGCACCTGCGGCGCTGGTTTGTCAGGAGGGTGGTGCGCGGGGATTCGTGGCGATGCGCGATGGGGTTCCGGGTAGACCCGCGACCACAAGCCATGCACGGTGTCGTGCATGGTGGCTCGGCTCGCTCCCCTCGCTCAATGTGATACGGGGGTCCCCAGTCGCCGGCCATGGCCGCTAGACGCCAGAAAGGCAAAAGCCAAGCGCGGAGCTTGGCTTTGCGGGTCCCTTAAAGGGTAGATCTACACAATGGCCTCTAAGGGCGGTAGGCCTTGCACGACATTTCGACTCCAATTGTCTGGTGTGGGACGCAAGGCCTAGAGCCAATTTTAGGCTGGTTCCAGCTCTTTCGCCACTTTGCGCGGGCGACCACCCTTTGCGCCGTTTGCACGGGCCGCGCTGGCTTTGGCTTCGGTCTTTGCTGAGCCGCCAGCAGTACCCATGCGCGAGGCCATCCAGCGCTTAGATCCAAGAAAGCCGTCCAGCAGACCGGGGATGTACAGATCTGCATCCACAGCTGGGAAGTGCAGGCCGAGCCCGAAGGGCGTGATTTCGATTTTCTTCAGGTCCTTGGCCGTGGCGTGTTCAAGGCCTTGAACGTCAGCAGGCCTGAACGACAGACCGAGGCCAGAGCTCAACTCAACAACGATTTTTCCGTTTGCTGCATCGTAGTGCGCAGCCGTGGCCACAGGGGTCTTTTTCAGACGGTCTGCGGCCCGTTTCTGGGCTGCCAGAAAAGTTGCTTCATCAATATCGACCATGATGGACCTCTCCCCACTTGGCGCAAAGTGTGCGCAAAACTGTTTCCAACTCATTGGCGATGGCGGTCACCTCTTTGCGCGTCAGTCCTGCTGTCTCGCGTAATTCAGGCGGTCCATCCGGGCAGTGCAGCTTGAAAACAGCGATCCCACCCTTGCCAATCACGTGTACATGCGCCGGGGTGTGGTCGCTTGGATAGATGACGACATTGAAGCCTCGGAAGCGATGTACTGTTGGCATATTACCAAAAACCCAAACTGTTGGGTATTTATTTTTTTAAGTTTTGTTTGATTTCACGGTAGCGTGAAATCGTGAAATCACGATTCTTTACCAGTCAATCGTACACCGCGAGAGTCGCAATACTTCTGCAGAGCCACGAAGATGAGCTCATTCATGGTCTGCTTGTCGCGCAGGGCCAGCTGACGCACTGCGAGGTGGTCATCTGGATCTAGCCGAATCGTCGTTGTCTGAACGGTATCCTTGACTGCTTTTGGGGGCCTGCCCGGCCCCTTTCGCTTTTCTGTGGCCACTGCTGCAGGAGCTGTTTTCTCAACAACCTGAGCTGGCACAGGCTCGTTCATCAGGTTCTCAAAAGGGTTCGTTTTTTTGCTCATGCCAGTACCTCCGAGAGCAGCGCGTTAATCTCTTCTGCGGCTTTGCCGTCAGGCTCAAATTCGATGACGGCGCGACCTGTTTGAATGGCTCGCGCAAATGGGCGGCGGTCGCCAATCGCGGTGTCTGCTACAGGCAGACCAGACAGGCCCAATGCTTCGCGGGCCATCATGATTTCTGGTGCACGATGCGGGCATGCGCTCAAAACGAGCAGCGAGTTCACGCCCGCTTTGCGGACGATTTCAATCGTTCTCTTTGCAGCGCTCAGGTCAAAAACAGCAGGGCGCACAGGGATGACCACTTTGTCTGCAAGAGCGGCCACGTCGACAGCATCCGTGCCAGCGTTGGGGGCGGTGTCAACGATGACCACATCAAATCCGCTCGCATGCGCTTTCTCAAGCGCAGCTTTCAGCTTTGTCGGGGCCATCGGCGCAACGGTCGGCTCTTCCTCTTCCCGCGCTTTTGCCCAAACGCAGGCGCTTTCCTGAGGGTCTGTATCGAGTACAGCGACCTTCAAGCCGCGCTTGTGCGCAGCTACTGCCAGATGGACGGCGAGAGTCGTTTTCCCTGCGCCGCCTTTCTGGCTCATCACAGCGATAGTCTTCATTTCGACCTTTCGTGAATTCGTGATTCCATGATATCACGAAATTGTGAAATTTGTTAAAGTTCGATGCTCACCCTTGAATCTTCGTCGCTCCACCTCGCCAGTGCGTACGGGTTTGCCAACTTGAACAGGTCAAGCACTTGATAGTCTTTCCCCGGCGCTGCACCGGACTCAATGAGCGCATCTTCGATATTGGCTGCCAGTGCCAGCAGAAGGTCAGTCAGGGGGTGGTCATCGTTTGTGATGCCGCTCCGCGCGAAGCGTCTGATGAGTCCCGTGTGAGTTCTGGCCATTCGTGTATCTCCTGATATTAATTGATATCACGGTATCGTGAAATCAATTAATTGTACGAAGAACGGCCAGACGTCACTCGACATCGGGCGTTATGTCAACCGAGGGGCCGAACCTCTTGAAAATTCTCACGTGCGAGTTATTACGAATTGCCGTAAACTCTTAACAACTCGGAAAGATTTTTTGGGGATGTCTCTATGCGACACGTTGACAAACTGACTTATGACGGCCTTCGAGCAGTGCTCGGCTGGTCGCCTACGGGCGTCGTTGTCTACAAGACCTCGGAAGGAGGGTGGTCGGTCAGGAAAGACTCTGCCGTGCTGGTCAATGAGGTTGACCACCGCCCGCGCGTCTGGAAAGACCTTGATCGCACGATGGAGCAGCTCACGAAGATTGGTGCGCGGGAAGTGCGCGTAGAGTTGGCGTAAGCCAAAAAGGCGAAAGCCCCGATGCCGGCAAGCGTCGAGGCTTTCATTGGTTAACGAGGTTGAAGCAACTTATCGAAAACCGTCAGAGATGCGGTCATTCTACGACAAGTTGCTAATCCTCGCAACAAGAGGGGTTAGGTTATGGCCATTAGGTTTAGATGCCACCCGCTTAGGCGGGGGGCTAAATGTCAGCGCTAAGGCGTCAGCTTTCTCTCGACTTTTCTGAACCCGCCGACCACGCAGGCACTGTTCACGCTGGCGTCCGCCATGGGACCGTGCTTTTTTGGGAGCGAGCAGGGCAGGGCCGCTGGCTCAAGTGCAGACCAGACGATGACCTCCCGGCGATGGCTCAAGCCATGCGCCTCACCAAAGACGCCTATTTCAGCGTCAATCAATTCAACGGCTGGCGGCAAGTGCGCTTGCTGCGCTCGCTTCGCGCCGTCTATGTTGACCTCGATGGTCAGCTCGACATTGAAGCTGCGCTCGATGCGCTGGCGTCAGCCCAGATGCCCGCTCCATCGTTTGCCGTGTTCTCTGGCCGTGGCCTGCACCTGTACTGGCTCCTGCAGGCAACGCCAGCTCAGGCGCTGCCTGTTTGGCAACGCATACAAGATGCGCTGCTCAAGACCTTGGCTGACGTTGGATCTGACCCCGCATGCAGGGACTGCACTCGCGTTCTGAGACTAGCCGGTACCGTCAACAGCAAGAACGGTGCAGAGACTCGCGGCCTGCTGCTCACAGGTACTGAATGGGACTTGCATACGCTGGCCGACGAAGTTCTCGGACTTCGCCGTCCGGGCCGTCCACGTAGCGCAAGCGTTCACGACATTGAAGCGGCTGCAGCTCGCCGCGCCCACGCTAAATCAGCCCGTAAATCTGTCCTGCAGGGCAGCATTTATGGATGGTGGCATGCGGTTTACAGCGACCTCGTTCGCCTCACTGACCTTGAATTCGGTAATCGTCTGCCAGCGGGGCAGCGCGACAAGCTGCTATTCCTGCATGCTGTCTCTCTGAGCTGGTTCGCTCAGCCCGACGCGATCACCGATGAAATTCTCTCGGTCGGTCGGCAAATCACTGACTTCGACGATGCCGAAATCCTGCGAACGATGGCACCTGTCATACAGCGCCGCAATCAAGCGGACGCTGGACACACCATCGCGTGGAATGGTCAAGACCGCGACCCTCGTTACTTCTTCAAGTCGGACACGCTCAGAGACTGGATTGGCCATGACCTCATCGAGCGCCACGCAGACCAGCTGAGAGCACTGGCACCAGCTTCAGTCATCAAGGAGCGCAAGGCCGAGCGTGACAGAGCCCGCTGGAGCGACCACTACACAGGTACAGGGGTTAGGGTCAGCAACGAGCAAAACCGTGCTACAGCCCGGTTGATGCGCTCCCAAGGAGTTGGATTGCAGGCAATTGCTGACAGGTTGAGCGTTAGCGTTGGCTCAGTTCATAAGTGGTGCAGAGACTAATTTTCACAAAACGCTCCTTATATAACCCCCCGGAGGGTGGCTGTCCCCGTTAGGTCTCCCTGAATGCATTTTTAACAAGGTAGTCGAGCAACTGAAGTGTGGGCAACTCGTAGAGTTGTCCATACGGAAGGCGCAGGTTCGAGTGTTGGTAACTGCCGAACCGCGCAGCGGCTGTCCACAGGCTTGTCCTGTGGTCAGGGCAGTTATCAATCACGGGGTGGACCACTGCCCTTTTTGTCACCCGTTCTTGCGGGGCAGGTTTGAGTAACGAACCATAATCAGATAACAGCGGTTTTCCTGCTATCGCGATATCACGAAATCACTTTTCCGAAAAATAGTAGGTGCGCGTTGTAGTAGTATGTGATAGACTACTATCATCATCTACTATTAAGGAGTAACAGATGTCGGTTCAGCAAATTCCAGAGCGGTTCATCAAATTCATTGAGGCGGCAACTGCGCTTCAAGCAGAGGGTCAAAAAGTCACAT
>Ga0255212_1000239_pt1 | contig 16214 bp, 10 predicted proteins | sample Miss_Yuk_RepC_8d_FD_188425 | JGI IMG/M metagenome (GOLD analysis project Ga0255212, IMG submission 188425) | Freshwater microbial communities from Mississippi River, Louisiana, United States - Miss_Yuk_RepC_8d | ecosystem: Environmental > Aquatic > Freshwater > River | place: USA: Louisiana...
GACCAAGCCTTATCCACGACGCTTCGTCCCAGCACTTTTCCACCCGCGCACTACCGTGCAAAAGCCACACAACGCCGGCTCGAGCGGGCGACATATCCGAACGCGCGGCCTGATGATCAATAATCGCTCGCTTCACATCATCGCTAGCCTCAAGCAGATTGCTCCTCGGATGATGCGAATCGGCTAAAGCTTTCATATCAAGTCCATAATCGATAGCGATCTGAAGTTGGGATGCGCTAATCTGAAAGTCTTGCAAGACATCGGCCATTAAGGACATGTAGCGCAATACCGCATGCTGAGCCTTGTAGTGCAAGCCCTTGTGCCGACGGTCGTAAAACAAGGCTGCTAGCGCCTCTCGACTTGCGGATGCCTGCCATCCGTGGCGAATCGCAGGCTTGCCTTGCGCTAAACGGCACACGATTGCGCTTTTCATTAGTCCTTGAAAATCAATGACCGCGTCATACTCAGAAGCTGCAATATCCGCCTTGAGTTTGCGCCAAGACGCTTGAAGTTCGCCGCGCTGTATGCTTGAAAACCATGATTTCTTCCGCCATGTGCGAAATGGCACCGCAATCACTTGCTCAACGAGCGGGTGGGCCTGCATCAAATCAACATACTCCGACTCGAGCGCCCAGTCGACTTGCAGGGCTGGCACAAGTTGCTTTGCCATACTAAGCGCCGGCCATGTTTGGATAATGTCGCCAAGTGATGACATCTTGACCACTAAAAACCGCATACAAAATTTGTCCGAAACAACGATGGCAGCAGGAGCAGGCTCAGATCAAAATGGCAGCTCCAATTGGGGATTGATCGAAGCAAAGGCGCTTCGAAACTCCGACTGAATACGGGCCAAGGCTTGCTCACTATCCGCTTCAAAGCGCATAACAACCACAGGAGTTGTGTTGGATGGTCTCGCCAGTCCGAACCCATCATTATATTCAACGCGAATACCGTCAATGGTTATCCAGGATTGCGCCGTCTCAAAGGCACCAAGACCTTGAAGCTTGAGTTGCTCAACAATACCGACATGTTCACCCTCGTCGCAGACCAGTTTCAGCTCGGGCGTGGATGGAGCATCAGGGAGAGATTCAAGCAGACCGTTAGGATCCTCAGATCGAGACAATATTTCTAGCAGTCTTACAGCAGCATAAAGTCCGTCATCAAAACCATACCATCGTTCTTTAAAGAAAAGATGGCCACTCATTTCTCCAGCAAATGGTGCGCCAGTTTCACGCAATTTGGCCTTAATCAACGAGTGCCCGGTCTGCCACATCAAGGGCTCGCCACCTGCCTCTCTAATTACACGAGCAACATGCCGAGAACACTTAACATCAAAAATGATCTGCGCACCTTCGTGTCTTGAAAGAATATCCTTAGCAAATAGCATAAGCTGTCGGTCAGGCCAAATAATCTTGCCACTTTTTGTAACAACACCGAGCCGATCACCATCACCGTCAAAGGCAAGCCCGATCTCGGCATCGCTTGATTCAAGACATGCCACTAAGTCGCTCAGATTATGGGGATCGGCAGGATCTGGATGATGGTTGGGGAAGTTGCCATCAACCTCGCAAAAAAGCGGGTGAACTATACAGCCAAGTGCCTCAAGAAGTTCTGGCGCATAAGCACCAGCCACACCATTGCCGCAATCTATAGCCACAGTCATGGGCCGTGCAAGCTTCATATCACTAAGAATTCGGTCTCGGTAGGAGGGCCAAATATCGTGCCTGCTGCGTTTGGCTTGCACAGCGCCTACTTTTGTCAGGGCCGGCTCGTTGAGCGCTGTCTGGCGCAGGATATGCTGTTTTAATGACTGGATCGCATCTCCGTATAACGTATCACCTGCCATCATCATTTTAAGACCGTTATAGTCTGGAGGATTGTGCGAACCCGTCACCGCCACGCCAGACCCGGTATTCAATGCATAGGTCGCAAAGTAAACCATCGGGGTCGTAACCTGGCCTATGTCGATCACATCCACGCCGTGACGCATCACACCACGCGCTAGCGCATCAAGCAGTCTTGGTCCTGATAGACGGCCATCGCGGCCAAGCACCAGACTTTTTACCGATGCTGCTACTGCCTTAGCTCCAAGCGCCTCTCCGATAGCCTCAACAGCCTCTTCAGTCAAGGATCTATCAACCACTCCCCTGATGTCATAGGCCTTGAAAATTGACGGATCGATGTGCGCAACTTGTCCACCTTGCCCTGCCTGGTCCGAATTTGCTGATGCCATAGCCCCATTCCCTCGTGCTTATCCACTAGGCGGATCATAGGCGATTCCGGATCCAATCAAAGCCAGTGCTTCGATTTGATTTTCTAAAGACTCAGTGAAGGCAATAAGAAGGCTTGGCGCTGCGTATGCGCGATCTTCAAGCATACGCAACCACCAGTTAAAGCCCTCCTCATCGGGACTTCGGCCAAGAATTTGTTGATAAAGGGCCTGAACAAACTGCTGCGGCTGGTTTTGCGCCGCTTGCAAGGACAACAAGCCCTCAGAATCGCTGAGTAACTGGGCCGCCATCGCCTCGAGTGCTAGTCCTTGGTCTAGCTTTGCCATCCAAGCGCCCACGCTCGACTTTGAAGGCGCTTGCTGCAGAACTGCCTCAAGCAGTCGATAAGCCTGACCGGCATGGCCTTGCAGGTCGAGCGCTACAAAACCACCACCGGCGAAGTGCAAACGTTCAACGTCTTGCAAATCATAAGAAAAACCCGGCCCCTCGAGTTTCCAGCGCGTTGACTGTGCGAGGCCATCAGGGTCAATCCTCTCGAGCCTGACAGCGTCTTGCGGTGCAACCACATCCATTGAAAAAGCATTCGTGAGCGTAGTGATTGATTGAACCCCAACTGGAGCACGAACGATGTCAGTACCCTCGCCCGCATCAATAAGATCGTGGCCAAATCCTGGCAACCAGGTTTCGGCGCGCTCACTGCCAATGAAATAATCGTCGTGGGCAGTACCGATAACGAATTCAATCGCCGTGCCCAGCGCGATGCCCAGGTTGTCGACGGCAGCCAATCCACTTGCAGCAACACCGATCGAGGCAAGCGAACCGTCAACGAGACTTAAGCTCGCGCCCTTGCTTAATGCGGAAAGATCGATGACATCGCGCCCGCCGTCATCGACAAGCGTTTGGAGCACAAGACCATCATCGTCCTGAAAAACATACCAGTTATTTCCAACCGCCTTCTCCCGGGTGCCATAAAGTGCGCGCAGAGCAGCCACGTCGAGTAGGCCCCAATCGATGCGCTGTTGTTGTTGAAATTCCTCGAAATAAGACATAACGGTATAACGTTTACCATCATCAATGGGTGATAAAACGGCACCGCCAAGGGCACTGTCGCCCGCTTCATACAGACCTGGATGCTTCAAGCCAAGGGCGTGGCCGAGCTCATGTAAAAGCGTATCAAAACCCCTTCCCCCAGGGGTCAGATCACCGAGGAATTGAGGATTTAAGCGGATCAAACCAGGCTCCGGACCCGATGGCAACGAGGCCTGTCCTGCAAAAGGGAGCTCGGGATCGAGCTGGAAACGAAGTAACCTTGGGGGTAGTGAAAGCACGCCAATGCCAAGCGCTGCATCATCGCTTTGACCGACTTTGAACTCGCCCTGATTATTCACTTCTTGAGCAGTGTGCTGCGAAGACCCTTGTAGCGGAATAATCTCTGCGACAAGCAACAGTGCGCGTTGCACTGCGATGCGTTGGACTTGCGTCAATGAGGCATCAAACTCAATATCCACCCGTAAACCCCCGCCTTGAGGCTCTGCCCAAGGATTAGGATCGCCTGGTAAAAGCACCGCGGAGACGTCGGAAAGCGTCACATCGGTATGAGCTGAGATGGTGTACTGATGGGTTTCGGTGAGACTAGCCATAGCCCTCATTCTCAACGATTCGCTCAATTAAAGCTTGGATCAGACCGCTTGATTATGGCAATAACGAGAACTTGATCACAGCTGTGCCTTCATTAATCGCTTTTACTCAATCAGACGAACGGAACCGGCATAGGCCAAGCTTCGCAGCCATCATCAGCATTCTTACTGCGGCAGGTTGATCAGGCAAATTAAACTGATTGATCCAATCGGAAGCAAGAAGGATACGATGGCGCTGCTTGATGAGTCGTCGCATCAGATTATCGTCACCGAGTTCGGGGTGAAAACCATAACGAATCATCGATAGCGGCTCGAGCGCCTGCCATTGACTTGCAGTATCGTGTTTCCACTCAAGTTGCGTTCCTGGAGTCAGATGCGCACTTGCAAAATGCGAAAATAGTTTGAACGGATCTGGGCGCTGAACCCAACTTTGTGGGCTTAACAAGTGGGGGGCATGGCGAATAGCAGCAAGCCGTCTAGCGTTTAGATCCTCGGCCAGCGCCTCATACTGCGGCAAGATCACGGACCAATCAAACCGGGAAAGCACATGGGCTCTTGCTTCTTTGCCCATCGCACGCCCAAGTGCAGGCTGACTGGCAAGTTGAAAAAGGGCTTGTTGAAGAGCGTGTGGATCAATCACCGTTGCCATGCTGACACGTCCAATATAGAAATCATAAGTGTCTACTTGCACCGCATGGCGAATCGCTAAGTCGGAACCAGCCTGCAATCTCGAATCAGGCAAATAGGTAGGAATCCTAAAGCCTGTTTGCTGATGAATTACCGTATCCTTATATCCATTCCAGTCCGATACCACGACGGGCAACTCTGCCGCCATCGCCTCGATCGGCGTAAGGCCGAAAGTTTCCTGAATATTGTCTGAACCCGACAAAAATACGTCAGCCGCACGCCAAGCAGCATTAAACCAATGGTCTGAGGAACCATCGACGGTAATGAATGAAACGTCCGGCGCAAGTACACTTCGAGCGGCTTGGAAGGCACTTTCAATACCCTGATTTGGAAATTGGCCGCTTTCCAGACAGACCACACGACGCGCATGAAGACTCGATGCAAGTGTCTGAAGCGCCTGATACATGGGCGCCGGATTTGCCTTGGCGTGAAAGGTAAGCCGTCCAACAAATAGCACCACAAAATCACTAGGCGAAAAATTCCATTGAGCGCGCGCCGTTTGGCGCAATGCTTCGGAAGTCTGAAAGCGCGAGGCCTGAACACCCAGAGGAATCAGTGGAAGTTGCAACTTTGGAAATCGGTGGGCGCCGGTGCTTGATGCAAATCGCTCAGTTGTTGAATCAATGAGTTCTTTCGCCAGCGTTTGCGCTACCTTTGACGTACAGATTAGGGCATCCCAGTCTTGAAACGGCGGAAGCGCAAGTGCGCAGAGCTGATCGAGTGCACCCGCTGAGGAGAGGGTGTGAGTTAAACCCATAAGCGAACAAGATCCCGGTCCAAACGTCGAACGAAGGTTTGCCAGATCAACAGTCGGAGGCGCAGGATAGTAGAGCGTACCAATTTTTTGGAATCCACCAGGCTTAAGCATGGACTGCCAACGCAAAGCACCCTGAAAGCCTGCCTGTAAGAGCAGCTGTCGGAGCGATTGTGGTGATTGTTGTTCGAAACCTGCCCAAACGGTTTCAGCGCTCTTGGGGTTGAGCATTGCTCGATCAACAAGGGCTTGCAGAAAGTGCTCGCCATTTTTCTGCCGTCCCATAAGCTTTGCCTGGCTCGAGTATGCGTCAAGTGCAAAGTAGGCACTAAATGAGCTCACCATATCGCTCCGCTATTCATATCGTATTAACCAGATCAATGAACTTATCGGCTGCTTGTTGCCAAGTGAAATGCTTACGAACATGCTCAGAGGCTCGCCGACCTGCCCCAGCCCTTTCGTTTGCAGAAACCGACGCTACGGCCTGCAACTGACCCGCTAAACCCGCTACGTCGGGCATAGCCCACTGCGGTAGTGATTGGTCGGAATAATGGTGATCAGCAAGCCATTTCGGACATTGAACCGCTTGCAAGCGAAAGGGGATCGGCCAGATAGCATCCTGGACCCCGAGCAAATACTCGGACTGTCCGCTCCAAACCGTGCATACCGCGGGCGTGCCACAAGCCATCGCCTCAATTAAGGGAAGGCCCCAGCCCTCGCCCATCGAGGGGAACAAAAACACGTCGACCTGCGTATACAAATCACTGAGAGCCTCTTCTGACAGCAGACCCTGAACCCAGCGAATCGATAAATGCTTATAACGCTGAATCAAGGCCAAACAATCTGGAGCCATCATCACACGTGATTCAGAAATCCACTCGGGCTTGATAAGAAGCTGCACATCCTTACTCGTACCAAAAGCCATATCGAAAGCTTCAAATGCCTGTTTGTATGCTTTCCGGGTTTCGTACTTTCCCATCATCAAAAACCGCAGTGGCCTTGACGGATCCGATGTTTCTTTACGCCTTGAAAAAGGATGAAAACGATAAGGATCCACGCCCTCTGGAACGACCGCAATACGGGCAGGATCCAGACCTTCCTGAACTAAACAATCCTTACCCCACTGACTTGGGGAAACTAGTAAATCATAACGTTCTAACCATTTTTTTGAACCTGGAGGGGGTCTACTCGATTCAAAAACAACCCAATAAAGCTTTAACCCTTTTAAAGCAACGGCGAAGTCCGCATCACCGAAAAATAAATTGATGTCGCTTGATACTGAGCTTGCTATCGCTTGGCGAACCTCAATAGCAACACGATCGTGGAAGTGCTCGACCACCCCGAAACAACCTCGAAACATCTCTAGTTGGGCCTTGATTTGGGCTAAATGCACACCGATGCCCATCAAGCCCCTTGGCCCAAACATTCGCAACCTTCGACTCATAGCTCTCCTGAGGCCATATGACGACGCTCAACCAAAGTCCAAGCGAATCGCACAATTCCTCGAGGGCGAGGCAGGCCTTGGTTTAGTTTTTGAATCAATCGATTACGGTTCGTTTGCAGATCACGATCAAGTGATTGGGTCGCTATCGAAAGTTGCTGAAACATGATGTCGGCGATGTAACGCTCGTTTCCCACATTTTTTTTCCACAGGTTGCGTAGCATGATGTCATCGTAGCCATAGTGGCCCGAGAAATCTTCATCGTAGGGACCCGCTTCGAAAAAGGCATCGCGCCTTACAAGAAAGGTGTTTACATGAGAACTGGCGATCTTTCCAGCTTCCAAACGCCCAAAGGTATATAAGGTATCAGATGGTATCTGCCCTAGACCGCGAAGCAAGAGATCAAAGCCCACGGGCGCAAGGACGTTATCGGCATCAAAAAAAAGCAACCATGAAGACTTCGCCATCATGGCGGCCAAATTCCTACAACCCGGTTGATTCCAGGCTATGTCGTCGTCAACACGGAACAAACTGAGGTTAATTTCACAAGCAGGAAGCTTCAAGGGGATGTCTGAGAAGTCGTCGACCACGATAAACTCGATTTGCCTTCTTTGCGCCTCAGGGATTTGCATCCAAGTGTGCAATTGTCGAAGCATGGCTTCTTGGCCGTTATAAACATGCGTTATTACGCTTAGGCTTAACAAAAAAGTCTCCTAGGGCTTGAACTTTCGGATTGAACATTAGCACCATGCAAAAACTTTACGCGATTCTCATCACAAAAAATGATCATGCAATCCTAAACGCATGGATGGAGAGACATGCCAAGGGTTTTGATGCTATCTCTGTAGTGGACGGTTCGGATGGAGGGGAAAGTGAAGCGATTTGCGCAGCCTATCCGAACATACGCTACCGGAAAGACCCTCCTGGGCTCATCACTGACCAAACGCTGCGCCACGCTGCGATGGAATCGTTGCGCTCGATGCTCAAGCCCAATGACTGGATTTTTATTGCTCACCCAGACGAGTTTTTGCTTCATCATCCGAGACAAATGATGCACGTTCCAATGCCCTTGGTGCTTTGGCTGCCATTAGTGGTCTTGCCTCACCCAAGCGAACGCGAGTTAGCACTAAGCCTTCTTGGCAAGGCGTTTAACCCGAGCACGGTTTTCCAGCACTATTGGTGGCGACAAGGACAGTTGCCCCATTGCGAATTCAGAATGTTTCGACTTGTCCAAAATGATCAATGGGATTTGAGATCGGAAAAGAAAAGCACAACGGTTATTCCGCCTAACTTCGCAGGACTGCCTGTTTGCAATTTGTTTCCACTTTACTTTCATTACAAAATATATGATTTAGATGTTTCGCGCTATCGAAGCAATGGACTTTTCGTCGACTCTGGGCTCGGCACCGGATTAAACCATCCAGTCAGTAGTTTGGACGATTTATTTTTTGACGAGCATCGCATTTGGGGCGATGGCTACCAAGCCTTTGAACGCCAAAACCCCTATATTTTTAAACGTTTCGGCAACCCACCGCATGGGGTGACGAATGCTAAGGGCGAGGTCCAAATTATGAACGACGATGACCTGTGCATTCACCGCTGAGACCAAGCATTTAACTGCCTTGATTACTCAAAGGCTAGCCACCCCAAGGTATGTACTCAATACCCTGGCCGATCAAGTCTGCAACCGCGTCGCGATTTTCTTTGGACTCAGAAAAGAATACAAACATGTGTTGCCGTGTGGTAGCGCCGGCGTCTAATACACTTTTCCAGTATTCATAACCAGCCTGGTCATATGCGGTTCCGGTTGCAGGATTGAGCTCAAGTGGATCGCGGCCGAGGGTGTTTTTGTAGAGATTGAGTACGTAGTCTCCGCTTGACACATCATCACCGTAAAGGGCCTTAAACTCAGCGCTCCCGACAAATGCAGAAGCAATATCGAGAAGCAGTATATTTTGATCGGGCGCAATACTTGGATTGTTCTGATTTTGTATCAACACGTCGACCCAATAACCAAGCCCTGCAAGATCAGGCTCTCTTGCAAATGCTGCCCTGTAGAGCCTGAAGGCAATCGCCGGATTGCCGTCCACATCAAGCGTAACTTCACTAAGCGGATCACCGTCAAAGGCTTGTGCAAACTGAAGCTTCTCAACACCGATCAAAAGGTCGGTTTCTCCTGACACTGGGTCATTGAGTTGCCATGCACTTTGCCCCTGGTAGGTCAATTTTGTAGCCTTGTATTGGGCTCTTTGGCCGGCATAAGCAACGATATCAAGACCGTCACCCCCAAACACCGTATCGTTCCCGTCGCCAGGATAGAGCAAATCGTTGCCGGCAAACCCCTCAATAAGTTCAGCACCCTCTCGTGCGCGAATCAAATCATTGCCAGCGGTCCCACTCAAATGGGTACCTGGCGCAAAAATCAATACATCTTTGACATTACCTTGCGCAAGATAATGGGCCAGGCCCGAAGGATAAAGTCCGGTCTCGAGCGCGGTTAACGCTTCTTCATTATTCTCCAAATAGTATTTCTCGTTGAATCCAATTACCGCAGAGTCGCTAAACCCCGGTCCGCTACCAATTGCGCCCGTACCCTGAAACGCATAGAAGTTGCCAGCATTAAGACTTTGCGAAGTATTTACAAAAAGCAAATCGACGGCTTGATCTGGACCTAAATGCACTAGGGTGGGAAAGACATCCCCGCGAACGCCACGCACAAGATCGGTAATGTCTGGGATAGCGCTAGCACCGACCGGGTAAAAGTTTCCATTTCCGGCATTCATATACAGCGACAAGCTCGGTGTGCCACCCTGATAGCTGATTGCCAGATCTTGATGGCCATCACCATCGACGTCTAGTGCCTCTATTCCGACCACCTGCAAGGACGATTCAGTGTCGCCTTTAAAGACACCAATCTCAGGGGTACCTGGCTCATAAACGCCCGGAGACACAAATTGCAACAAGCTGCGCTCAGCACCGAGCGCAGTTACTGTCCAATCACCATTTTCGTCTTCAACCGCTGTCACGCGCTGAAGCCTCAACGCTACAGCAATGATAGGGTCCGTTCCCCGTGCAGCTAGTACATAGCTTGCTGCATCGATACCTCGCAATAGGTAAAGCGCATCTCCCAGCACACAAGTCTTTGCCGTACGAGGCTCGGTTGTGAACTCACCAATGGTACCCGTAGCCGTCTTGAAGACCCTAACACTCACTTCAATGGGAAAATTAGCGCCTGTTTCTGTCAAGCTGCCATCGCTGTTGACTCTAAACTGAACGACGCCACGATCCTGATCAAGCCCCAATAAGCTTGTGGAAGCGGTCGATTGGGCATTGATTGACCCCTTCTGCACGAGCGTTACAGTATTTTCTACAATCATACTGGATAGCCACAGGGGAGTTGCGTTTGGATCATTTGGTTGAATGACATATCGCACCAAGGATGCGCCCGCATCGACTTGTAACTCTTTAGTTGAAAAAACCATTTGCGGCAAAGAGGTTCCAGCAGAACTGAGTATGGCCACCGACTCTGCGACCGAGGATGGGACTTTGGCCGAAACGTCGATCGACACAAGCTTGAATGATCCATTTTGCTGGGATACAAGTGCGGCGCTCTGTGCTGAAAGGTTAGATGATTGAGCGCGGCCATCATCCCGATTAACCGCGAAGGCAAGATCGGGCCGTTGATCGCCGTTGAGATCACCGACTGCAAAGCCTGCAATCTGCCCATCGAGCGCGACGGCGCCGTTAACCGCTGAAGCGATATAGTTCGAGGTAACGTCAGTGAGGTTTCCCTTTGCGTCTGATGCGAAAATCACGAGCCGGTTTGGGGTCGGAAGGTTACTGCTAGCTCCTAGCGAGCCGGCGGGGTAGCTCGTAAACTGGATGATGAGTTCGCTTTGACCATCCCCATTTAGGTCTGTTTCGATAAGCGCGTTAGTTTTCATGACCCCCGGCGCGCCGCCCTGGCTCTCGAGCCAACCACGATAAGCCGCTAAAGACGGCCATTGTGCAGAAGATGGTGTGAAGAAAGGCTGGCTTGCTGCCTTGATAATGGCTGAATTAATGCTGTCATTCATTGATGAACGCTCCTGCAACTGAACAAATCTGCGCCCTATACCTCTTGTGCCTGCGCAAACTTCTTCTTTCTAGTATGGTGGCGCATAGTAGTCCATTCAATGGCCCTACGTATGAAGCCAAACGATTAACATCTTAAGCTCGCATTATGTCCTTTAAATCCAAGCCTCACGCAGCTTCAATAGACATCCGTTTGTTCCAGATTGTATACTCTGAGGATCCCTCTGAAGCGCCAGAAGCCGACTACATGGTTCTGGATAATCGAAGCAATCCTCGGCCCGACTGGCGAGAGTACTGGCCGATCAGAAACTTCATTCGTGCGAATACACTAGTAGATGACGTATTGTATGGCTTCTTCTCACCGCGTTTTAGAGCGAAGACTCAGCTCAGCTATGAGCAAGTGATCGAAGTCACACGAAAACATCGACGAGCTGGCGCAGATGTGGTCTTGTTCAGTCCGCAACCCGACATGGGGGCGTTTTTCCGCCATGTCTTTGAACAGTCAGAAGTATTTGACCCAGGTATGGGAGCACTTGCGCAGCAATTCTTCGATCAATTGAGCATACCGGTGCAAATCGATCGGCTGATCATGGATTCTCGCCATGTCGTGTTTAGTAATTATTTTGTAGCTACAGGAGCTTTTTGGAAACACTGGTTTTCAGTGACAGAAGCACTGTTTTCGTTATCCGAAGGTCCGCCAACCGCTCTGCAGCAGGCGCTCACGGCAAAGACTAAATATCCCGGAGAGGTTCAGCGTAAGGTCTTTATTCTTGAACGTATCGCCTCGGTACTGCTGGCTAGGGAGACGCGATGGAAGACTGGGTCTCATAACAGTTTTCTGACCGTTTGGTCTTTAAGCGGTCTGCGAAAACACCGCGATGAGGCAATCATTAGTGACGCGCTTAAGCTCGCGTTTAGAGAACAGGGCTTTGATGCTTATGGGGCAGTTTTTGAGCGTATCCGCGCGCGCATTAACACCTTTGAAATTGCCAAAATCGTCGTTGAGGCTGAAAGCCCGCAACGCACGCCATCACAGGACTTGCTACAAGAAGTCGATTTGCTGATAGCTCAAGGCGAGCACGACGCAGCACTCGGGAAGATACGGCAAGCCCTGCAAGCGCCAATGGCTCAAAAGTCGGCGCTTATTTGGTTTCACTACGCAAGCTTACTTGCAAAACTTGATCGGTTTGCTGAAGCTGAGGGCCCTTGCAGGCAGGCCTTGTTTTTGCAGCCCAAGCTTTTCCCAGCCTACCTTAATCTTGGACTACTGCTAGAGCGACTTGGGCGGCCTGAGGAAGCTTGCGAGGTTTGGCGCAAGGCTTTAGATGTGGAAGGTATTCGCGACCCAGTTCAGCAGCCTCATTGCCTTGCACTGTTGAACCAGTTAGGGCGACTACTTGAACAGCTCCGGCAATATGAGTTAGCCGAACGATTCATGAAAGAGAGCCTTTTGATCGACCCAACCCAATCGAAAGTCTTACACCATTGGGTCCATATTCGGCAAAAGCAATGCCGATGGCCCGTATTTGAAGCCTTTGGTCAAGTCAGCGTATCCATGATGGTTGAAGCCTCTTCCCCGCTGGCCACGATGGCCTCGAGCGATGATCCAGCAACGCAACTAGCGTGCGCCAAAAGAACTGTGGCAGAGCGAGTACCATCATTTAAGCGCATGGTTGCAGCCGAGCATCGATATCGGCACAGCAAAGTTAGGCTTGCTTATGTATCTGGCGACTTATGCCTTCATGCGGTTGGCTTATTGATGGTTGAGCTTCTCGAATGCCATGACAAGAACCGTTTTGAAGTCTTTGCTTATTGTTGGAGCAAGGAAGACGGATCGAACATTCAGCGCCGTATTCGCAAGTCACTTGATCGACACATTCCGGTTGCATCGTTGAGCGATTATCAAGTAGCGGAGCAGATTTATCGCGATGAAATTGATATCGTTATTGATTTACAAGGCTTAACTTCTGGCGCACGCCCAGCGATCCTTGCAGCAGGCGCGGCACCTATCCAGATTTCATACCTTGGCTATCCCGGGAGTTGCGCAATTCCCCATGTCGATCATATCGTTGCTGATCGGTTTGTCTATCCAGTTGAGCTCGGTGAGAATTTCAGTGAACGCCCCATGTATCTCGACAGATGTTTCCAGACTAGTGACCGTAAGCGGGCAGTTGGTCAGACACCCACACGAGCGAGTCTTGGCCTGCCTGAGGACGCCTTTGTATTGTGTGCGTTCAATAATAATTATAAATTTACTTATGAATTGTTTCACGGATGGATGCGAATTCTTCTTGGAGCTCCAAGGGCAGTACTCTGGCTCTTAGGCGACAATCCATGGTCGATTAAACACATGCAAGACGCAGCAAGTGCTGCTGGCGTCTCTCATCATCGACTCATACTTGCCTCGCGCGTTGCGCCACCAGATTATCTGGCTCGATTCACCCAAGCAGATCTATTTCTTGACACGTTTCCCTACAACGCGGGAACAACTGCAAACGATGCCTTATGGATGGGATTGCCAATACTCACGCATTCAGGCCAAAGCTATATTTCGAGGATGGCTGGCAGTTTGCTTCATTGGTTGGACCTTGATGAGTTTATCTGCAAGAGTCAAGTCGAATATGAACATCGAGCGATCGCGCTTGCTAATGAAGAAACGCGACAAACCGTACGACAAGCACGGCGTCGTTTGCTCGCACTCAAAGCATCCGGCGAACTTTTTAATACCGAGCGTTTTGCCAAGGATTTTGAAGATAAGCTCTTGCGCTTGATGGATCAAGATTCGTCCCATCGCGCACCACTGCACGAGGCAAGGAATTCAGTTCATGGCTAAACCCTTACATGTGCGAACCGAAGCGTGGTTGCGCGGATCCCATTCTTTTGCTTTAGTTTATCGATTCCAACTCCAAGCCTTACTCAAAGAGTCGGACTTGCGGATTCATCATCAAGAACAGCCCCCTCTTCATCCAGGGCAACACGACGGGGTGGATGCCGGGTTTTCGCTTGGTAGCCTCGAACAGGTCGAAGCGCTGCTCGTGGCACCGTCTTACCCACCCGATGTGATCTACCGTCTCGTATCACCCAGTAAGCTCGCTTGCTCAACTAGCGAGCGGCTTGTTTGTTATCTCGTGACCGAACTAGGGCTTGGGATCACCCGCTTAGCCGATGATGGCAACGACATTCAACGTTTTGAAGCCCTTGGCGGCATGATCCACACCCCGTCCCGGTGGTCAAAACAGCGATTGATCCATGGCGGCTTTAAGCCCGAGCACATCGCAGTCATCCCTAACGGGGTGAACCCCGGAATTTATTTTCCAATGGCCTCTGAAGACATTGAAGCGGTGCGTGCCCAGCAAGGCTTTACCCCTGAAGATATCGTGCTCTTGAATGTGGGATCGCCCGTGTGGAATAAGGGCTTGGACATTTTGGTGCAATGCTTTGCACGCCTGAGGCAAACCAATCGACGATTACACCTGGTGCTTAAAGACCAAAGCAGTGTTTATGGTGTTGGCGTTCAAAGCTATGTGCAAGAAATCCTTAAACCCTTTTCGCACGACATGAAGGAAATCGCGCTATCAGGCATCCGTGTGATTCCGGCCTTTTTGACTTTTCACGCCATGCGCTCGGTGATGAACGCAGCAGATTTTTACATCTCGCCGTATCGGGCCGAGGGCTTCAATATGCCGGTGCTTGAGGCTATAGCCTGTGGCACAAGGCCCATTGTGTCAGCGATTGGTTCCACAAGCGATTTCTGCCACGCAGACAACGCCTTTCTCATTGATGGAACGCTACACGGCCCCATGAAAGTACAAGACAGGGAAACCGATGCGCATTTTGAGCCAAACCCCGATGCGCTATTTGCCATCTTGCAAGCGCTATGCCAGAGCGATCCTAGGGATCGAAAACTTCCACTCGTTGAGCGCGAAAAGTCGGTCAGCCAGTTTCATTGGGGCGTCGCCGCGAAAGCCTTAGGTGCCTTATTCAAGGACATGGCAGCCTCACAATAACCCACTCTCATTGGTCCGTTTAAATTCATGATGCAGTTTTATCGGGTAACTAGAACATGCTCAGTGATGGTAGGGCGCATAAGAGTGGATCGCGACCCGCCACCAAGGGACCCAGAACACCCTCAGCGAATTGCCACGAGTCATATTTTTTGTGGTCAAGTGCATTGGGAAATTAGAGCCATCAAGGAGGTTTGTGGGGAGGATGCCGTCGAAGTTGTGCCTCAAGCTCAAGTAATGCATTTGTTGCCCACAGAGATTCTCCCTTCAAGCGAAGGTCGATCGCTTGGCTATCAGCTTCAAGCGCTATCAGGCGTACGAGCTATTTATCGTATCGTTCTCATTAATGGCGCTGGGACCATGTTAGGGGATAATCTGGTTGGAGCTGGTGTCTTTCACAGACTTCAATCACTACTCTATTCTCAGGGCATCGATCTTCGACTAACCGTTGTCTTAGGCGCAAATGCAGCCCAAGGCTCAGTGAGTCTATGGAAACGCTGGCAATGGGTGGATCAGGTCGAGCCTTGTGGGGTTAGCCTAAGGCGTATTCAAACGTTTGATGCCATGCTTGATTTCAGTCGTTTGCTGAGAAAAGATGGTTATAGTTCTGAGAATTTTTTTGACTTTTATCTCCATCACTACGGCGCTGATCGGGCCTTGTTCCCACCAGCGAGTCGGAACCCCGCCATTCGAATTCAGCGCAAGGCGCTTGAAGAGGCTAAAGCATTTCTTGCACCCTATTCCAGAATGCGCCTTGTGCTTTTGCAAAGCAAAGCATCGACTGAGGCGCGATCGATGCCGATGCGCTTTGTACATCGGTTATTGAAACACGTACTTAATTGCCAGAGCGACGGATCTGTTATAGTGATGATATTTGGAACCATCCCTGAAGGGCTTGAAGACCATCACGAACAAATCCTTTGCTGTGACGAGTTCACGCGTCATGCGCTTGATCGCTATCTTGCATTGATTTCACTTGCTGATCGGATAATGACAGTGGACAGTCTTGCCTTGCATGTGGCTATGGGACTAAACAAGCAAGGCGACGCTTATTTCTCGCTTTCGCCGCCCGAGATACGCCTTCGCTACGCTCCACAAATTAATGGGTATTTGATTCCTGGTGCTCAAGCGTTGCCTTATTGGGGCAAACACAAATCCGATGAAGCCTGGAGCGGATACGCAGCGTTGTACGAACAAGCCTGGGAGCGTCTTGAAGTCGCTCACTCAAATCAGTTAGGCCTCCTCGATTGTTGTGCACATCAGACAGATCAAGCCTGCATCACGAGTTCAAGACTAGGATCGGTCGAATGAATAGCCAAGAAACTCATACCAGCTATAAAGATTTTGTAGCCGTGATCCTTAAAAAAACATTCCAAACCCTGACGG
>Ga0255212_1000243_pt1 | contig 16058 bp, 15 predicted proteins | sample Miss_Yuk_RepC_8d_FD_188425 | JGI IMG/M metagenome (GOLD analysis project Ga0255212, IMG submission 188425) | Freshwater microbial communities from Mississippi River, Louisiana, United States - Miss_Yuk_RepC_8d | ecosystem: Environmental > Aquatic > Freshwater > River | place: USA: Louisiana...
GCCCTCGATTTGGGCAAGGCGCAGGCCTGGCATTCGCCTGCATGGGGCGGTCGCCGATCTATCGCCCTTTTTTGATCAAGCCCGGGTGTTTATTGTCCCAACACGTTATGCAGCTGGCATTCCTCACAAGGCTCATGAGGCTGCCGCCAGGGGGGTTCCCATGGTTGTTAGCCGATTGATTGCTCAACAGCTTGGCTGGGACCAATCGCTTGTTAGCATCGCTGATGACTCAAAGGACTTTGCAAGCGCTTGCATCAAACTGCTCAGCGACCATAGCGAATGGACGGCCAAGCGAAGCGCTTGCCTTGATCGGGTTGCCATCGACTGTAGCTCAAGACAGTTCGAGGAGGCTATGCTTGCTGCCTTGGGCTTTTCTCTGAACTTTTAATAGCGATCAAATAATCCCATGTACGATGTCATTCACCCAGTCATCTTATGCGGGGGCAGCGGCACCCGGCTGTGGCCCTTATCACGTCAGCAGTTTCCCAAGCAGTTTGTGCCACTAATCGAAGGAAAGAGTCTGCTATCGCTAAGTGCTCAGCGCATTGAATCACTGAGCAAGCACATCACGCTCGTGACAGGACAGGCTCATCGCTTTTTAGCCCGAGACGCACTAGAGCAAGTCGGACTCCATCCCCGCCTTATACTTGAGCCTGCCGGGCGAAATACAGCCCCCGCCATGGCCGCTGCTGCCCTGGATGCACAAGCTACACACCCCGGTGAAGATCCCCTGCTGCTCTTTATACCCGCTGATAACTTTATCCCCGATGCGCAAGCCTTTTGTCAGACGGTCCTGGCAGGCGTGAGCGCTGCCCTGGAAGGATGGTGGGTGATTGCTGGCGTTACACCGAGCTATCCTGCGACCGGCTATGGTTATATCGCTGCGAGCGAAGCACTTAGCTTGACGCAAGGCAGCAGTCGGGCAGCGTTTAAAGTGGATCGTTTTATCGAAAAGCCAAACGCCGATGCTGCAGCCCAAATGATTCTAAAAGGCTCTCATTTTTGGAACGCTGGGATTTTCTTAGTCAAGGCCTCAGTCTTACTTCGTAGTTTGCAAGCTCACTGCCCCGGTATCTTTGAGCAGGTTCAAGCTGCGCTTGATCCAGTCAATATCGACGGGGATAGACCTTTGAACGAACAATTCCTAAAGGCACAAAATATCAGTATCGACTATGCAGTACTGGAAAAACATTCCCAAGTTGCCATGGTTCCCTATAACGGTGTGTGGAGTGATGTAGGAAGCTGGACTGCCGTTGCCAACCTGAGCACCGAGCCGGATGAGCATGGCAATCGTTGCCTTGGTCAAGCCTATCCCCTCATCAATGCAAAAAATAATTTCATCCACGCCCAACATAAGCCCGTTGTATTGCTTGGTGTGGCGGATTTGCTGGTTATTGACACGGCCGATGCCTTGCTGGTTGCCCATCGCGACGCCGCAGAGCGCGTCAAGGATGCGGTTGCGCAACTTGAAAAGCGCGCACTTCCCCAATTGGCTAACCATCGGCGGGTACCCCGCCCCTGGGGAAGCTATGACTCGATTGATGCTGGCGAGCGGTTTTTAGTCAAACGTATCACCGTGAATCCGGGTGCATCCTTGTCGCTACAAATGCACCATCATCGTGCAGAACATTGGATCGTTGTTAAAGGTACTGCAAAAGTAACCCGCGGCGACGAAGTTTTCATTTTGAGCGAGAATCAATCGACCTTTATTCCCCTCGGTATCAGACACCGTTTAGAAAACCCAGGACTTGTCCCGCTTGAGATGATCGAGGTGCAATCAGGAAGTTATCTCAGTGAGGATGATATTGTTCGCTATTCAGATCAGTACGGTCGAAGCTAAAATTTACCAACACCAAGCGCCAGCCAAAGCGTGATGTTTTCTGCAGCGGTCTGACGATAAAAGCCTCCCTCATGGAGTCCTCTAAAGCGCGCTAGCGCATTGTTTGCGCCGAGCATGCGCTCAAAGATTGCTAATTGCTGCCTTGCTTTGGCTTGAAGCAGCTCGGGGTGACGGCGATGAATATCTTTGAGGCGTTCTATATGTATACGATTCCACGGTGCAAAGCCGCCTTGCAACATAAAGCGAAAGCGCTTGAATCGCTCAGACCAGCTCGATGCAGCGCCAATGACGTTGTTGCCGTGTTGTCGATAAAGCAAGCTCGGCTCATCGCTATAAATGATTTTGCCGCCACAAGCACTTACCAGAAGATAAAGCCACCAATCATGCATCACGATCGGTAAATCAGACTGGGTTTTGACGAGCAAGTCCAGCGCACTGCGATTTAGCATGACCGTATTGCCCCTAACCATGTTTTGAACCAGTGCGTTGTCAAATCCGAGCGCCCTCATTGGCGAGATGCTTCGATGCTTTGGGCCTTGAATCACATGATCCTTCCAAAAATAAACTGACGAACACCAAAGCGCAGCTTGATCGCTATCGACAAGGCGAAGATCTTGAACCCCCGCACTGAGCTTCGTAGGTAACCATACGTCGTCCTGGTCCGAGAGCGCGACATAACTCGCAGACGTATGCCCCTCCTCAATCGCTTGTTGAGCCTTTAACATCGCCGCCATGAAGTTCACTGCCGCACCCTTGCCTGGGCCGCGGATCCATGACCACCTATGTGATCGCAGCCCCGGCTTATCCATAATCGAGGCAATGCGCTTGAGTGTGTGGTCTTTCGAACCATCATCAGCAACCAGCAGTTCCCAGGCCTTGTGATCTTGCGCAGCAAAGGATTCAAGCTGCTCTTGCACAAAGCGCTCACCCTGATAAGTTGCCATCACGATGAGCACTGTTGGCTTCACGCTCATCGATCCGCCTAATGCTCGCTTGGGTCTAAAGGCTCTTGTACAAGGATTCGATCAAGCACCGGGTCAAGCACCGTTTCAAACGGAGCCAGGTGCGTGACACCGAGCGCCTGACGCCAACGATGACAATCAAGTCTTGAATTAAGCGGGCGAGGAGCGGGTAAGGGATAGGCCTGGGTGGGAATGGGTTCAACGGAAGTCGCCCTAATGCGCAAGCGATCCTGCCAACGAGGGTGCTGACTTGCTTTCTCAATAATATAACAAGCATATCGATACCAATTCGTTTCGCCTTCAGGTACGAGGTGATACAAACCCTTCGATATGCTTGGTTTCGTTTTGATTAATGTTTCAAGTTGGGTCGATAAAAATGGGGTTGGTGTAGGCACACCCCACTGATCTGCTACGACCCGAAGCGCTGATCGCATGCATGCGAGCCTTAAGATGGTCTTGGCAAAGTTCTGTCCGTGCTCCCCCACAAGCCAGGTGCTCCGAATAACAAGCGCATGGGCTTCGCTTTCAAGTACAGCGAGCTCGCCAGCACGCTTGCTTGACCCATAAACACTGAGCGGTGCAGTGGAGTCGCTCTCGCTGTACGGCTGGGATGAATGACCGTCAAACACATAATCGCTGGAGAAATGAATAAGTAAGGCATTGCCAGCGTGCTTGGCCAAAAGACCGGGAAACCGAGCATTTATTCGAAAGGCAAGCTCGGGTTCTTGTTGAGCACGATCAACCGATGTGTAGGCCAAGGCATTGATAATCACCGTAGGCTGATATCGATCCAATAGCGATACTAATTCATGCTCTATCGATGCTCGACTAGCGTCTAAGCGCTCGCGTTTGACCCCGACAGCGGCATGTAAATCTCGCACGCACTGCCAACCAAGCTGCCCATTTGCGCCGAAGACCAGAACCGTCATCGCAACAAAGCCCTAGGCAGAATCGTTTAGGCAAAGTAAGTCGCCACTTTGCTTGAGTTCAGCCAAGGTTTGGGCCGAGGCATCTTTGGCGGCAAGCCTAGGCTGCTTGCCTTCAAGGCGATCAAGTGGCCATTGGATACCAATCGCCGGGTCGTTCCACAGAAGGCTTCGCTCATGCTCAGGCATCCAATAAGCGGTCGTTTTGTAGAGGAAATCCGCCGATTCGGAAAGCACCAAAAAACCATGGGCGAAACCCGGTGGAATCCACAATTGACGATGATTCGCCGCACTGAGCTCACAGGCGACATATTGACCAAAGCTCGGGGAATCAACGCGAATGTCAACGGCAACATCCCAAACGCTCCCACTTGTAACCCTGACAAGCTTACCCTGAGGAATACGCCGCTGAAAATGTAAACCTCTTAAGACACCACACGCAGAGCGAGAGTGATTATCCTGAACAAATCGCATCGGTAAGCCAGTAACCGATTTAAATGTTTTTTCGTTCCAACTTTCAAGAAAGAAGCCTCGGTCATCACCAAACACTTGCGGCTCCAGGATCAGTGGGCCTGCCAGCTGAGTCGGTATGGCTTTCATCGTTCAGAGGACTTGTTGACGCAATAAACGCATCAAGTATTGACCGTAGTCATTTTTTAGCATGGGTGTGGCTAAACGCTCAACTTGCTCTGCATCGATCCACCCGCTGCGAAAGGCAATTTCCTCCGGACAAGCTATCTTCAGACCCTGTCGCTTTTCGATTGTTTGGACAAAACTGCTTGCCTCCATCAGCGATTCATGGGTACCCGTATCAAGCCAGGCATACCCTCTGCCTAGGACCTCCACATGAAGCTCACCTTGGTCAAGGTAGCGCTTATTCACATCGGTAATCTCAAGTTCGCCTCGAGCAGAGGGTTTGATCGAGGCTGCGATATCGCAAACCTGTTCATCATAGAAATAAAGCCCTGTGACCGCGTAGTTGGATTGAGGAAACTTTGGCTTTTCTTCAAGCGATACCGCACGACCTTGATCGTCAAAAGCAACAACACCATAACGTTCTGGATCTTGTACATGGTAGGCGAAAACGGTTGCGCCTTCGTTTTGTGCGTCGGCACGCTGACCCGCTTTTTGCAGATCATGTCCAAAAAAAATATTGTCACCGAGGATTAAGCTACTTAAGCGATCAGCAACGAATGGTCGACCAATCAGGAAAGCTTGCGCAAGACCATCGGGCGAGGCTTGCACTGCGTAGCTAATTTGCATACCCCATTGCGAACCGTCGCCAAGTAAGTCCTTAAAGCGCGGCGTATCAAGCGGTGTCGAGATCAAGAGCACATCGCGAATACCCGAGAGCATTAATGTACTCAAGGGGTAAAACACCATGGGCTTATCATAGACAGGAAGCAACTGCTTTGAGACCACCTGAGTAACCGGATAGAGACGCGTCCCGGAACCGCCCGCTAGAATAATCCCACATCGTTCACTGGCAATGCGAGTCATTTGTTGTCCCACAACTTTAAGTACCATTGAATCGTTTTACGGATACCCGAATCAAAGTTCTCTTCGGGTGACCAACCGAGTTCGCGTCGAATTTTACTTGCATCAATCGCATAGCGGCGATCGTGCCCTGGCCGGTCTTTGACAAATTCAATTTGCTCGCTATAAGAGCGGCCATCGCAGCGAGGTTTGAGTTCATCAAGCAAGGCACAAATCCGGTGAACAACCTCAAGATTATTCATCTCTGCATCGCCACCGATGTTATAGACCTCACCGACGCGACCTAGCCGCAAGACCGTCTTAATGGCGAGGCAGTGATCGCGCACATAAAGCCAATCCCTGATATTCCTGCCATCACCATAAATCGGTAAGGCCTTGGCATCAATGGCATGCTTGATCATCAAGGGGATAAGTTTTTCCGGGAACTGGAAAGGTCCGTAGTTGTTGGAGCAATTCGTCGTAAGCGTGGGCAAACCGTAGGTATGGTGCCAAGCACGAACGAGGTGATCACTGGCGGCCTTACTTGCTGAGTAAGGGCTGTTGGGAGCGTAAGCAGTTGTTTCTGAAAAGGCTGGATCGTTCTCAGATAAAGATCCATATACTTCATCGGTCGATACATGTAAAAAGCGAAACGATGTCTTATCAGGATTTTTATCATCAAGACTTGTCCACCAGTCGCGAGCTGCCTGAAGTAAGTGAAAAGTGCCGAGCACATTGGTATGGATGAAGTCACTAGGCCCGTCGATCGAACGATCCACATGACTTTCCGCCGCAAAATGGACGATAGCCCGCGGCTTTGCCTGTTGAATGACCGACTGAACGGCCGGGAAATTTCTTAAGTCTGTGCGTGAAAACAACACTTGCTGATCAAAGCGCCCGTTTGAACTCACGGCAGCAAGATTTTCCAGATTCCCGGCATAACTAAGGCAATCGAGCACCAAAACCGGTTCTTGGGAACTTTTAACCCATTCCAGTACAAAGTTTGAACCAATAAAACCGGCGCCGCCTGTGACAATGATCATTAAAATGTGAAAAAATTAGGTAATTGAACAGGGCTAATTGTATAGATTTGCGCTGACCAAGTAGTCCATCCACGACCAGACGCCGACCCGCGCCGACGACAAGACGAAGAAAAAGCTTGTGAATAAACCTCTTTCGAATACATTTCTCGGCAGTCTTCTCCCTCTGCTGCCTCTAAGGCGCCCACTGATCCACGAAGATGGTCTCGTTACCCTATCCGTGATAAGCCACGGCCACGGTGATGTCATCACCGGATTGCTCGAGGACATTGCCCGTTGTAAGCCCAAACGTCTTGCCCAGATCGTGATCACACTGAACTTGAGCGAGTCGCGACCAGAAGTACCCCTGGGCCTAGATGTGCCCATTCATTGGTGCGCAAATCCCTATCCGAAAGGTTTTGGCGCTAATCACAATGCGGCGTTTCGCTACTGCGATACGGAATGGTTTGCTGTTGTCAATCCAGATATTCGCTTCGACAAAGACCCCTTCGATCCATTGGTCGTGCATGCTGGTGATGATTTTGGTCTGGTCGGACCGAGAGTTCTAGAATCGGATGGCCGTGTTGCCGATGCAGCACGAGGCCTCATTACCCCATGGGAAATCATCGCTCGACGGATCAAACCGCGCTCTCCACTTCGCTACCCTGCCTGGATGGCTGGGATGTTTTTGATGGTTCGCTCTGAGGCCTATAAAGGTGTCGGTGGTTTCGATGAACGTTACCATTTGTATTGCGAAGACTTTGATTTATGTGCCCGCGTGCGCTTGCTTGGGTGGCCCATAGGATTAAGTGACGATGCGCGAGTCGTTCACGATGCCCGGCGCGCTAGCCATGACTCACCTCGTCACCTGTTTTGGCATGTTTGCAGTCTCGTCATGATGTGGAGTTCACGCAGTTGGTGGCGCTATCGTCGCCTACTACGGCGCGAGGCGCCGAATCGGGTAACGAAAACTCTAAAGGGTATATCAGCCCAACGACCAATCGATGAGTCAATTTCCCCGATTACTGCAAATCAAGCACCGATATACAAACCGGCAGCGTGGAGGGTAAGCAACAAACAAGCCCATCGTGCTGAACAATCCGTTAATCAAGCTCAAGAAACCCATCCTCAATGAGTTTTTGAGAAGGGTCAGACGCTCGAGCTACTAACACCCCACTACAATAGCGCCCATGAGTCTTGAGCACACATGGGCAATTGGCGATATCCAGGGCTGCTTCGATGAGTTTTTAGAGCTTGTTGCATTGATCGATCAGCGAAGCACCGCTCAAGGCCCCGCACGACTCTGGCTTGTCGGTGACTTAATCAACCGAGGACCTGCATCGCTTGAGGTATTGCAATGGGTCATTGAAAACGAAGATCGTTGCAAAGTCGTGCTTGGGAATCATGATTTGAATTTTCTTGCTGTTGCAGCAGGCGTGAGGCGGCTTAAGCCCGACGATACCCTCGGGTCCTTAATCGCCTCGAAGCATCGAAAGGCTTGGGTCCGTTGGATTCGGCATCAGCAACTTGCACATTACGAAGACGGTGTCTTAATGGTTCACGCTGGTGTGTTACCACAGTGGACAGTTGCCATGACACTAGCCTACGCCGCTGAAATCGAGTTTCGTCTCCAGTCGCCAGACTGGAAAGATTTTATAGCGCAAATGTATGGCAATGATCCTGCGCAATGGCGAGCAGATCTTAAAGGATCAGATCGACGACGAGTCATCGTTAACAGCTTAACTCGTTTGCGTTTTTGCAAGCCTTCAGGGCTTATGGAGTTTGCGAGCAAGGAAGGGGCGGGACAGGCGCCAAACGGATTTTTCCCCTGGTTTGCGCTACCAGACCGTGCTTGCAGTCAGACCGTGATCGTTTTTGGACACTGGTCGACACTTGGTCTTATCAATACATCAAAAATTATTGCACTGGACACAGGCTGCGTATGGGGCGGTTCATTAACGGCAATCAATTTGCAAAGCCGTGAACTCATTCAAGTGCCCTCAAGGCAACCGGCGAAAAAGTCCTGGCCGTAGCAAGATCCCAACTTCTGCCCTTTCTGTAGCGCGTGGGTTGAAACAGACGTGCTAGCTCTCTAAGTGCTCAGCACTGCGATAGGCAAGCATGGCATCTCGAACCTTTGCTGCCAATTCATGGCGGCTTAAACCTTTGCTGGGAATCGCATCGAGGACTTTCATACGAACCTCGAGCCCGCTTGCACCGAGCACCGCCAAAGCGCAATCAACCAGGCTTAAATCATCGATAAAGGCTGGAATGAGGCTCCGATGCCCGTCTTGCAAGTAGTCAATCACCAGGGGCCGAACCGGCGCTTGTGCACGAACCGCGGCTTCAAATAAGTTTGCATGAAAGGGCAAAAGACTTCGCCCATCACTTGTCGTGCCCTCAGGGAAAAAACTCACGACTTCGCCAGCCTGCAATTCTTGCGACATCTTTTTTAGAACGTCATGGACCGCATGACGCTTGCCTCGTTCGATGAAAATCGTCCCCGTCCTCACGCATAAGGTGCCAATAACAGGCCAAGCGCGAATTTCGCTTTTGGCAATAAAGTGCACGGGGCGCAGGGCATCAAGCACAAGAATGTCGATAAAGCTGATGTGATTCATCGCCACAAGCTCGCCGTTATCTGGCACCACGCTACCGTCGTCTGCTGCGATGAGGCGAAATCGAAGTCCACAGCAGCGTAGCATGTGCCGGGACCAGCTTCGCTTAATCGCCAGACGACGATTCGAATCGACCAAGGGATAAATCAACAAAACAGCAAGAAAGCCCCACAAAACGGTCGATAAGAGCAAGGTAATCCGAATGCCAAGTCGAAAAAAACGCATCACGTTATGATCACTTTCCCATTCGATAGGTCAAGCAAATGACGTTGATCAGAAAACCAAGTGCATAGGTGAGAGCGAGCCGCCCTTGAAATCCAATGCTATTCACATCTTGATGGTGAATTTTCATCAATCAAAGCTTTGCGCCAGCGCACTAAAAACACTTATTGAATACAATTTGAACGACCTCATATGCGAGGGTATCAGTCTTCACATCCATTGGATCGACAATGCGGCCGCAGCACATGATCGGGCGCGCGAAGACATTGCAAGCTACGTACAAACCCGCGCTGCTGAAGGCGCTCCTGAGCATCTTGTCTGGCACTTGCATTGCTTTTCAGAAAACCTTGGATTTGGCGGTGCTTGCCAGAAGATTTACGAGCAACTACCCGGCTCAGACTATTTGCTATTGCTAAACCCCGACACAAAGCTTTATGGCCTTAAAGCCATGCTTGCATCGCTACATCAAGACGGACACAAGGTGGCAGGCGTTGGACCCCAGAGCTTTTGGGACGACGATTTCTCGTTTTTCCTACCACCAACACCACTAATCGATGCGCACTTTATAGCGCTTGAAAGCATGGCTCAGTCCTTGCCCTTGGTAGCCCAACAGCGCTCACGTCAGTTTCGATCACGTTCGCGAGTGATCTGGGAAGCAAGGCAGGCGATCAGGGTTGAGGCCTTATCGGGTGCTTGTGCCTTGCTTCGCATTGATGCACTTCAGGCTTGCGGGGGATTGTTTGATTTGCGCTATTTTATGTATTGGGAAGACAGTGATTTGATGATGCGTCTGCACCAACACCAATTTAAGCTTTATATCGAACCCAATGCAAAGCTTGTTCATGCCTACACGCACCACCCTGCAAAATCAGCCATGATCGATGAAGGCCGAAAACATTATGTCGAGAAATGGGGCTTTTCCGATTGGTGGAATCCAAGCCTCTGGCCGTCGGCATGCCAGCCCGAAGCAATGCAAACACAAACCATCACGCCTGGATCCGATCTTTTAATGGCGTCGACCGTTAACATTGGCGAGTGCCTTTGGGAATTGAGCCTTTCGCGAGATTTTGTCCCCTCCATCGGACGCTTTTGCGAAGACTTTCATCTACCCTGGAACCTGCTTCAATCCATCGCAAGCGTTCCATGCTATGTTCGTCAAATCACGCCACAAAGCGATAACTGCTGGGCAATCAAACTGAGCCCCTGACCGCTTTGCACCTACTAGGAGAACAGTCGTTTTCAAACCTAGCGCGGAAAAATCCGAGCCTCTACCGCCGCACATATCGCATGGCCAACCATCAGATGCCCTTCTTGAATCCGCGGTGTATGGGCCGAAGGCATGGCAAGCAAGTAATCACAGGCTCGATTCATCGCACCGCCGCGATTGCCGGTCAACCCCACCCTTGTGATCTTCTTGGCTTTGGCAGCATCAAGGGCACGAAGGATGTTTGGCGAATTACCCGAAGTGGAGTAGGCAAATAGCACATCGCCAGCTTGCCCGAGCGCTTCGATTTGCCTCGCAAACACGTAATCGTAAGTATAATCATTGCCGATTGCGGTGAGAATGGAGGTATCTACCGTTAAAGCTAGCGCTGCGAGACCGGGGCGATCGTAATTAAAACGCGAAACAAACTCGCCAGCCATATGCTGTGCATCGGCAGCACTGCCGCCATTGCCCGCAAAGAGAATCTTGCCGCCGGCTTTTAGCGACCCAACGCAAAGCTCAACCACCGCTTCAATGGCTTGAAGCAGTGATTGATCGCTGGCAAGGCTTTGAGCAAGCACACTTGATGCGCATAAATCATCTTGTATCGATGTCATGATCTTGTGTCGATGTCATTGTCTTGTGCCGAGATGGTTGAGCACAATACGCCCTGCCACCATCGTGAGTCGATTCCGCCCCACAAGCTCTCTTCCCCAATAAGGCGTGTGCTTGCCCTGCGAATGAAGGCTTGAGGCATTCACAAGCCAGCGATCCTCAGGGTCAAAGACGCACAAATCGGCTGCTACGCCGGGTGCAATCACACCCGCATCAATGCCAAGCACGGCTGCGGGTTGCCGGGTCAGCCGATCGATGGCATGGGCAAGATCGATACGCGATTCGCTGGCCCACTTAAGTGTGAGCGGTAGCAAAAGCTCCAAGCCGCTTGAGCCCGCAGCAGCCTCAGCAAACGGCAATTGCTTTTCATCGTCGTCCACAGGCGTGTGATCCGAACAAATCGCATCGACTACCCCACTTTGAAGCGCAGCACGCAAAGCATCACGATCGCGCTGAGTACGAAAAGGCGGGTCAACCCGCATATTGGGATCAAAGTATCCAATATCGATATCGATCAAATGCAAATGATGAACGGCAACATCAGCACTCACTGCAAGTCCGTCTTTACGCGCCTGCCTTAAAAGTTCAAGGCCTGCTGCAGACGACATGCGGCACAAATGAACTCGAGCACCAGTTGCCGCCATCAACTCAAAAATCGTATGCAAGGCCACCGTTTCGGCCATGACAGGCACGCCAGACAGTCCCAAACGGCCGGCCACTGCACCACTGTGGGCAACACCGCCTCGTGATAAAAAATAATCGCATGGCTGAATCCAAAGCGTATAACCAAAACTTTTGGCATATTGCATCGCACGCAACAAAACCTGCGTATCGGTAAACATCGCCCCAGCGTGGCCAAAGCCAATACAACCTGCCTCGGCAAGCTCAGCCATTTCAGTGATCACTTCGCCCTTTAAGCCCACGGTCATCGCCCCAAGCGGGTAGAGCGAGGCGGCTTGCAGCCCTCGGGCACGGTGCTTGAGCATCTCAACAAGACCGGGCTCATCCAGTGGCGGATCAGTATCGGGTGGGCAAGACAGCGACGTAATACCGCCCTCAAGTGCAGCTTGCATTTCCGACTCAAGGGTTGCCTTGTATTCAAAGCCTGGCTCGCGGAGTCGGGCAGCCAGATCAACAAGACCTGGAGCGATACAGTATTGAGAAAGATCAAGATTTAGATCGGCAGAAAAGCCTAGGGGCTTTTCACCGATTGCAAGAATCTTTCCGTCAGCGATATAAAGATCGGTTCGTGCATCATGCAGCTTTGCGCTCATGCCATCGAACATCACAGGACCAAGCAAGCGGCCACCCTTGAGGCTGATTCTCATGCGCTTGCCACCAACAAACTCATGACCGCCATGCGAACAGCAATCCCAAAGGTAACCTGCTCAAGAATGACGGCCTGGGGACCGTCCGCGACCGCTGATTCGATTTCGACCCCACGATTCATTGGGCCTGGGTGCATGACGATAGCATCGGACTTTGCTAAAGCAAGTTTTTCTTGGGTAAGCCCGTAATGTTTAAAGTATTCCTGCGCCGAAGGCAGCAAGGCGCCGCGCATTCGCTCATGTTGCAAGCGCAACATGATGATGACATCAACGTCTTTTAGTCCTTTTTTCATATCGGTATAAACTTGACAGCCCATTTGTTCAAGTCCCGATGGCAGCAAGGTCAGGGGCCCAATCACTCTTACCTCAGGCACACCGAGGGTTGTCAGCGCATGAATATCGCTTCGCGCCACGCGCGAATGAAGCACATCACCCACGATTGCTACACGCAGTTGGGTGAAATCCTTCTTGAAATGACGAATCGTGTACATGTCAAGCAGGCCTTGGGTGGGATGAGCATGCCGCCCGTCGCCTGCATTGATGACATGAACCCCTTCGCCTCTTGTTCGATTAACGTGTTCGGCAATCAAAAACGGCGCACCGCTTGATGCATGTCGCACAACAAACATGTCGGCATGCATCGCCACAAGGTTGTCGATGGTATCGAGCAGGGATTCACCCTTGGCAGCCGATGAGGTATTGATATTGAGATTTACCACATCGGCAGACAGCCGTGTTGCAGCGATTTCGAAGGTTGTGCGCGTGCGCGTGGAGTTTTCAAAAAAAAGATTGAAAACGCTTTTTCCGCGTAACAAAGGAACCTTTTTTACATCTCTTGTGTTAACGCCCAAGAATCCCTTGGCGGTGTCGAGAATATGGTGAATCAATGCTCGCGATAAACCTTCGATGGTGAGAAGGTGTTTGAGTTCACCGTTTGCGCTAAGTTGGGGATGGGGCATTGATTCAATCGTTCGACTGAGGAGCGATTAAACCAGAAATTGGTGCTAACTTGGGCTATGAGGAGAAAAAATCTACGTTGATAATAATCACTGCCCTGCAGCTGCTGCTGCTTCAAGCGCAGTTTTGGCTTGTCGCACACCGTCTTCAAGCGCCCAAACGGCGTGTAGATTGCCTGCAGGGTACCCAGCTGGCTGGAGTTGTACATAAACAAGGTGTAGCCGTCTGCACGTGCAGTTGCCGCAGCGGCGGCTGCCATAGTTGTTCCGCCACCCGGAGGAAAGCCAATGATCAATCGAATCGGTTTTGAGGGATAAAGCGATTGGTTTTGTTGGGCAAAGCTTACTTCGCTAATCGATCCTAAAGTTAGCGCAAAGAGGATCAGCAGCTTTTTATGCCCGCCATAACGGTAGCCATCATGTTGCCCAAGCGCATTGGCTCTCGGTTAATCGAGCTTGATATTTCCATCGCGAATGATTTTTCCCCACTTACGAATTTCAGACTCAGTAAAGTTTGTTAAATCCTGCGGGGATCCACCGCCCAAGCTTGCACCTTGGGATTCGATCGTTTCCCGAACATCAGGCATCGCGAGAATCTGATTCAGTTCCCTATTGAGCCGCGCCACAATAGATGCGGGCGTTCCTGTCGGTGCAAGAAGCGCAAGCCAAGTCGCGGCTTCGTAACCTGGAAGACCCGACTCGGAGATGGTCGGAACGTTTGGCCAAGCCTGAAGTCGCTTGGTTGACGCAATACCAAGAGCCTTAAGTTTGCCCGATCGAACATGAGGACCTGAGGACAAAGCGCTATCAAAAATAACATGACACACGCCAGCAATTGTGTCGATAAGCGCTGGCCCACTTCCTTTATAGGGCAAATGCGTCATGCTGATGCCAGCGCTGCTTGCAAACATCTCAGCTGCAAGATGCGACGGGGTACCCGCTCCGATCGAACAGTAATTGACCTTACCTTGCTCTCGCTTGGCAAATGCAATAAACCCCGCCACATCACTATAAGGCGCCGAAGCGGGCGCTGACATGAGCAAAGGAAAAACCGCTGGCAGGCCTATCGAGACAAAGTCCTTTAACGGATCATAGGGCAACTTTGGAAAAAGACTGATGTTAATAGCATGCGGACCGCTTCCAGTGAGAAAAATTGTATAGCCATCGGGCTTTGACTTTGCTACAAACTCTGATCCAATAATGCCTGAGGCGCCTGCCTTGTTCTCCACAACCACCGCCTGCTTGAGGCTTGGTGCGAGCTTTTGAGCAATTAACCTCGCCATGACATCGGTCGACCCACCAGGTGGGTAGGGAATCACTAAACGGACAGTTTTTGTGGGGTAGTCCTGTGCCGTCGCCGTCATGGGTAGGCAGAGGATTAGCAGTCCCACATATAGCGCACAAAGCCAGTGTTTGATCATGAATCTCTCCCCTAGTTCACAAGCACAGATGACAAACCATCGCGCTCGCATGCTGAAATCGTCGTCCGAATCGAAAGCCGAGGCTCATGACTGGGCCAAGGAATACCTCGATGCATCGTGGCCCTGTTGTCCCAAAGCACCGCATCCCCAGCTCGCCAGTGGTGGCAATACAACTGAGCCGTGTCAGTGCAATGTGCCATCAAATCCTTAAGCATTGACCTGGCTCGGTCATCGTCCATACCTTCAATCCGCCCTGCGTGCGAAGCAAGATATAAAGACCGTTGACCGTTAGCGGGATTCAACCATGTCAATCGACGGCGCACACTCGGCAGTAATGCGCGCTCCTCATCGCTCACCATGTTTTTATCGATCTGGTCTCTTGAGTAAAGATAATTATGTTCAACGATAACACTAGCAAGCTTTTCTTGATCTGATTCACTGAGCCGCGCCCAAGCCGCCCTCGTTGAGACAAACTGCGTCTCACTATCGCTTCTTGGAACGATCCGAGCACCGAGCATCGACGCCAGTGCAGGCCGTTGCTTGAAAGATGAATCGGTATGCCAAAGCTGATTTGCCGCTACAACTTTTGCCAACTGGGCATCGGGTTCAACGGTATTTCCATCGGGTCCGATATTCGTGATGTGCGCATAAACCGTACCTGTTCCGACGGCACCTGGTTTGGTTATCTCCAAGGGCCCAAATGCTCTGGAAAACAAGGCCTGCACCTCATCAGAAATCACCTGCGATCTAAAAACAAGCACTGAATGAGATTCAAAGGCGGCTCGCACTGCCTCATAAGCCCACTCATCGGTCACCACATCGATAAGCGATATACCGCGAATCTCAGCTGCAAAATCCTGATGCAATTGAATCAATTCCATGCTCACCTCGCTATGCGGGCATCGTTTTCGTTCAAAACCTTAATTTACACTCATCGAAAGCATTAATGTTCCGTCGCTTGCTTGTGCCAACACGACGGCCTCATGAGCGCTAATTTTGACCCTGGCTCCGACATAATCAGCATGAACCGGCAACTCCCGCCCACCGCGGTCGATCAAAACAGCAAGTTCAACACTTGCGGGTCGGCCATAGTCAAAGAGTTCATTTAGCGCCGCGCGAATCGTTCGCCCTGTGTAGAGCACATCATCAACCAAGATGACATGAGCGCCGGTAATGTCAAAAGGCAGATCGGTTGCACCCTTGGCAATGGCGCTCAAACCACGGCGCTGGGCATTATGGCCGTAGTCATCGCGGTGGTAAGCACTTGAAAGAAATCCGAGGCCACCCATGCGCTCTGGTGACAAACTTTTCTTAAAATCCTCATAAAGTCTGCGCGCCACCCAAGCACCGCCGCTATGTATGCCGATAAAGTCACACTTGCGCGCATCCGAAGCCAATCGTTTGCCAATGGCATTTGCCAAGCTCTTGAGTGTTTGCTCGGCATCGGGACAGTCGTTTGGATGTTCTCCAC
>Ga0255212_1000251_pt1 | contig 15606 bp, 15 predicted proteins | sample Miss_Yuk_RepC_8d_FD_188425 | JGI IMG/M metagenome (GOLD analysis project Ga0255212, IMG submission 188425) | Freshwater microbial communities from Mississippi River, Louisiana, United States - Miss_Yuk_RepC_8d | ecosystem: Environmental > Aquatic > Freshwater > River | place: USA: Louisiana...
GTTCAAATCGTTTTTTGTTGATATATTCTAAAATATTGTCTACATCTGACTTGAGAATTTTAATATCTATGTGTATACCTGTGATACCAAGTCTTTCCTCAAACAATTTTTCTATTTTTTTTCGGTCTAGCTGAATGCTTGATGTATGACTGACACAAATAGCCGCATGCACATGTAATTTGCTGTAGATTTCGCCAACCTCGCACGCATAATTCGAGTTTACACTTTTGATGTATTGGCTTGACCAAGTATGTGTCGGGTCTTTAAATTTGACTATTGAGCCTAAATCGTTTAACATCTCTTGCATCAATTCATTTACCATTTCGGCGTCGTTCTCCAAATGTTCTCTTTTGTGTTTTGGATATCCTTTTTGAGTGTTGATGGTCAAAAAGAAATTCGATTTGTTCATCTTCTTTGCCTTACGAGCTTTTCCAGTCATGTCTGAAATTCCACCACTTACATTAACAATTGGTTTGTTGCTATCGTCGTCCATGATGCTATATTATGCCTAAATAAAATAAAATCATGAATTAACTGGTTTACAACTGAATTGTGCTTTCGTCAATAATTGCTGCAGAGCTACTACTGGTATTTGCTGCCTTTTTAAAATACTTACGGATATCGCTGTCTATAGTCTTTTTGGGTACGCTGCTTTTCACTTGCACTTGATTTAAAATTTGAATTACATGGTCTAAAACATGTTGCTTTTGTTCTACACTCACGTCGTCTTTTAAAAATGGTTTCATTTTTGTGTTGGAGTTCATCGCCAATAATGGTAACGATTTACGTAAAGCATTGTTTAATGCTTCTTTCGTTGCTGGTACTGTAACAAGCTCATCTCTAACAAACTGGTCAATAGTTCTTTCGCCAAGCTGTCTACCTACTTCAGATGTCATTATGTGGTATAAAACAGCATCAGCATACTTTTGAAACTTTGGCGATGTCATAAATTTGCTAAATCGTTTATCACTGTTAACGTCTTTGTTGTTGATAGAGAGTTGCTTTGTTGTTGTATCCTTTGCAAATTCATACGGTGTTTTATCTCCAAAATCTTTAACTGCTTCTTCTATTCCAGATTCTTTTGCTTCAGCTTTTTCTTTTTTGTCTTCTTTTTTATCGTCATCGTATTCTTCCATCAAATTTAACTTGTTAATATCATTGGCCTTGGCAGAATCTTTGCCTGAGGGTTCAGTTGCTGGTTGTTCGTCGGTATGTCCACCACGTTTAGAGGTTGAATTATTAAACTCAATATCACTGTCTACATCGACATTATTGCTTTTTCGATTGGGTTTGTTTGTAATTTTTAACTGCTTTCTTCCCGTGGTACGTGGAGGCTGTCTAATATTACTAGTATCTTCATCAATTTCTTCACTTGAGTTACCATATTGTTCAAATGCTGGTTCAAAAGTTGGTTTAGGAATGCCCTTGATAGGAGCTAATGCCGATTGAGCCTTTCGTCCTAGCTTCTTTAAATTATTAAGAACCTCAGATGACCTTTGAGCTTTTACTTTATTTTCATGTTCAAGATTCTCTTCTTGAATTTTCTGTTCATATGCTTCTTGTCTTGCAGCATGAGATTCATTAAGGCTCCTATACGATTTTTTCTGCGCTTTAATCATGTCCCTTATATTGTTTCTGTATTTGGCTTTCTCTGCGGCATCAAATGTTAGCGAATCGATGATGGTTGGCATATCCATACGCATTTTTGCACCTTGACCTATTAATCCATACACATCTCCAAAGTCTTTGGCTGCATTGTGGGTTAAAATATCAGTGTGTGGTTTGTTGTCTTTATACAGCCCTTTCATTTTATAAAATTCCTCCAACCTAGATGTCATTTTTTGTGGAATTTTATACCCTGGCTTGGTAGTTTTGGTGTAAGTTAATGAAAATGGTACTGGTAGGGACGCATGCTGAAGTGGTTTGTGATTCCAGTCAACTTTATAGCGATTTGTCACAGCAGATGTCATGTAATCATATTTGTTAGTGTTTAATACATTTTGACGATTTTTCAATTCATCATACGTCATTAATTTTGGGTTGTACATAATTGCTATATGCTATAATGGTAAAATAATATTTTGTTATTTTGTCATTTAAAAACTGCTAAAGTAGAAAACTGATGTTTTTACAATTGGGTTGCAACATCAGTGATTTGCTGGTTCCTCGCCGCCTCACCCATTTTAAAATTAGAAATACTATCAAAGCTCTCGGGCATCAGCTCGGAGAAAAACTCGTCAAATTTATCGTACAATGACATAGCGATTTGCGTACTCACTTGGTTAATTTTTGAGCCAGGCCATCTTGGTCTCCAATCAACACCATTGCCATTAACAACACCAACATTGCTTGCACCACCATTGGTCTTCATTCCTTTCAAATGAATTTGCTTTTGACCTGCTTTTAAGTTTTCTGGGTCGGTATACAGGCCTTCAGAAAACAAATCCCAACAGGTGTCATAGATTACGTCAGCGAATTTGCTAATGCATTTGTCGTGTACTTCGTCTCTCAATTCAAGGTAGTCGACTGGCTTTTGAATTGCAAATCGTCTCATCAAAGACTTCGACTTTCGTTCCTCAACACCAGATTCATTCAAAGGGGGTACATAAAATGTAGAGTGCTCCTTCGTACCAATATTCAGCTTATCTCGTTTAGTTGCCATGGTTATAATTTACGGTCAGAAAAAAAAATCGCTAAAAAGTCCAATTCACAAAATTTCTTTCTAAATGAATTATAATTACAAATGGACGATTTCACATTGGTTGACAAAAAAATTTCAATATGCGGCAAAAGTAATTGTGGAAAGTCTCGTCTGCTAAAATATCTGATTGAATGCGAGATTGACAAATTCGATAAAATCTATTGCTTCTCTGGAACCGAAAGTGTTAATGCTTATTTTACAAACCCTGATAGTGGTATTTTGCCTAAAAACCAATGCTTTGACGAATATGACGACGAATGGCTCGGTCGTCTGATGCAGACCATGATTCAAATGAACGGCAAAAAGGCAAACAAAGACAAGAAGCATGTACTCGTTATTCTAGATGATATAGCAGCCGACCCTAGTAGTGCATTACATACTAGCAAAAATTTTAAAAAACTTTGTACTATGGGGCGGCATTGCAACATCGCATTAATATGCACATCGCAAGCAGTCACATTGGTCCCCCCAGTGTTCCGAACCAATATTGACCATTGCTTCGTCGGCCAGTTAAACAACAAATCGGTCGAACTTATGGCTGACGAATATTGCTGTAACATTAGCAAAAAGCAGTTCATTAAGATGTATGAAAACTCGACACAAAACTATTACTTCTTGATGTATGATAACAGAAACAAAGAGTCAAACAAAGATATTAACTGTATTTACAGTAAAATTCGTGTGCCAGATTGGTACGTTAAAAAGGAAGAAGACATATTCAACAAAGATGATGAAGATGACTTTTAATCTAATCTAAATCTTTAAGCAATTCGTTGTAATCCACCAGGGGATTACTTGCCTTGTTAGTTTGTCGACAATCAAAGACTCTAAAATTGTTGAGATTGAAATAAAGGTTAACAATTTGGAGAAAATAGTTGACTAGCACCAGCAATAAAATTCTAAATCTAATCACAATGTCGTTCATGCCACAATATGATTACACAATATTTTATTTTTCGTCGGCTAAACCTTGTTGCTTCTTTTTTTGATAGGCCAAACGTGCTTGTTCGTTAATTTTGGCTTTCTGTTGCTCATCAAATTTGGTCACATTATTGTATTTGAGACGTCGCTTCTCGTTAATTTGCTCACGATTTTGGTCTCGATATTTCTGCGAGGCCTTCTTGTAGCTGTTCTCGATGCGTTCAAGCTTTTCTAAACGTCTTTGTAATTCTTCGTTGTTCATTATACTAACAAAAGAATTTCTTTACGGAAGTTCTAACATGTACAACCCTTCATTTGCTAGACAGACTAGCTTTTTTCCATCTTGTGTGAAGTTGCATGACGTGAAATGCAGTGTTGTTCCAAACTGGGTATTAATTGATGTCCACGTACTGCCGCTGTTAGTTGAAAAGCAGCAGTCAAATTGCGTAGCACTTGTAGCGACAAATGCCATTCTAGTCCCGTCTGTACTAATACTGGCTCTTTGGCCTGACTGCGACACATAAGTTATTGTGCCTCCACTGCTAGAGGTCACATTTGAAATAGTAGCACTAGCTCCAAGAAGCGCATTATTTGAGTAGCGCACCTGGCCCGCTGAGCATAAAATCATGCTATTACCGCTATCACTGGTTGCTTGAGATAATGATGGGTTCGCTGATTGGTAATATTGCGTCCAGCCGCTTGTAGTACCGCTGAACGGAGTGGTTGTGTATCGACTGTTGCCACTGACACTGGTGCAGCAAGCAAAAAATGGACTCGAAGTTGAAGACAACGAGCAGCTGTACGTTTGAAATGTAATCACGCTAGTTATAGATGTCCAATTGACACCATCTGTGCTGTAAGCATTACCGTAGCCATTGTTAAATCCGACACAGTACAAAAAGTCACCAGGGTCTGTTATAGCCACATCGGGGTACAGGTTGGTGCTGCCAGTCAAGCTTGTAATTTTTGTCCAGCTAGCTCCTCCGTTAAACGATATTGCGTATGGACTTCCAACATAGTTTTTTACAGAAATGATTATGATTTGACCACCATCGCCTCTCGACATTGCGCAATTGTAAGCTTGACAGCCAGTGTTGTATCCCAACGACGTTATGTTTCGCTCGTACATCGTGCCGTCATTGAGATTGCCACTGTAAAATTTGTTAGTTGTATTTGTAGCTCGTGTCCAAGCACAAATCTGGCCGTGTTTACTTACTGCACAACTGCTGCCGTAGTTAGCATCATCCGCTGTAACACCTTTGCTAGTAATTTGGTTTGTTAGTTGCCAGAAGCCCAAATTTCCTGCCCCGTTTGGGTTTGTGGTGTTCAGGGTGATTGGTATTGCTGCGGGTCCTGAATTTGGTTTTGCAATGATTGAATTAATGCTGCTGAATGTTGAAAGCATTTAAATTAATCACAGAATAAAAAAATATGTTTGAATTTTTAAAATAATAATCTTTAGGCATTGTATAACGACAAAGAATGGAAATTGCATTAAAAGGCAAATACGGAAACGGGAAAATTGCTATAGTCTCAGCAGAAGACTTCGAACAACTAAAACACACACCTATTCACATGCTACGAAGCGGTTATCTTTTAATCTACGACAAGCAGTCCAAAAAACAAATGTACTTACACAGGTATGTGATGCGAGACGAACTAACACAAAACTCGCAGCAATTAGTTGTTGACCATGTAAACCGCTGCAAAAACGATTGTCGAAAAGAAAATTTAAGAATTACTACGCAAGAAGATAATTTGTGCAACCGAAGCAAAACATCGTTCAAAACATCATCCATTTACAAAGGCGTTTGCAAAACAGTGACAGGGAAATGGATTGCCTACATTACTAAGAACAAACAAAAATTCTACCTGGGTACATTTGATGACGAGAAATCAGCAGCACTCGTATACAACTTGCACGCCATGGATAAGCACAAAGCGTTCGCAATGTTAAACACAATTAATTAAATAATACAATTAATAGTAATTAAAATCGATTAATATTAATTAAATTAAACCCCTTCCTATATAGGACTGAATTACCGTCTGGCATTAAATTTCGGTGATTTTTATTCCACTTGTAACATTTTTTTCACTTAATTTAAAGGATTCCAAATGTAATATCCATTTTGACAATATTTATTTTCCACAAAATCTTGTGGTCTCATCATAATCTGCCGAATTAATTCATCCATTTCATTCGTTCTGTAATGTTTTTCGAGCTTTGCGAATATCTTTTGTTTCATGTTATCATCATTTAAATCTTCAATCAGCATTCCAGCCAGCTTGTTCATTTCGTAATATCTTTGTTGGACATGAAGAGGTATTTCCTTTATTGAAGTGTCAACCAACACTTTTTCGATTTTTTTAGTTTCTAACAAGTCTTTAAAAATTGTTCTATAAGCCCAAATGTTTACCATATTCATACACATTTCGATTATTAGAATCTCATCATCGTCATCTGCACTCTTTGTTAAATACTTTTTAAGAGTTTGTTTAACTGTATTATCTAAAAATCTTAAAATTGACATGCGGAGGTTACAAAACACATCATTTACTGTGTGTAATAGTTCTAAATTTTTTTCATATTCGTCAGTTAATTCTTGTTCATCAACATATTCACGTGTAAAAACTCTAGCTACTTTTACACTTTTAATGCTCGACCAAATATAATAAATCGATGTCATTAATTTATCCTTTGTTCCTGATGCAAAAGATATAGGAATTAGATATTCCAACAATTTGTCCAATGTTACTTGAAATTCGTTGATATAATCACATGCTTTTTCATGTGCTTGTCTTGGTGTAAAAAATATCATTGCTCGACCTTTTACACGTAAGACGTCACGGTTTTTATTTACAATTCCTTTGCTGTAAAAATCATACAATACTTGGTAAATATTGTTATTCATTTCATCTCGTAATGTATTAATTGCATCGTTGTATTCAGTATTCATTCCCTTATAAACTAACAACAGATAAAATTCTTTTGAATTATATCGAATTAAAGAATTTCCCTAAAGATTATTTTGTTAGTTTATTCTAAAATAGAAATGCAAACACTGGACTATTTTGAGATTCAAACGCCTGTCGATGTTTGGTCAGAGATATTAAAGCTAAATCCAATTAATACAGACGATTGTTTTTACGAACCTTTTCGTGGTACTGGGAATTTGTATAACCAAGTAACTAACAAAAATAAATACTGGTCAGAGATAACACAAGGCAAAGATGTATTTGACTTTGACAAAAAAAATGAAGTCAATGTTATTTACACAAATCCGCCTTTCAAAACAAACATACCAGACAAAAAGGGTCAAATGAAATATAAAAATTGTGTTTTCTATTTTTTAGACTACTTCATCACCTCATACCCAAACTTGCACACAATTGGATTTTTAATTAGTTACAAAACATTTCATTCATTTACACCAAATCGACTGCAACAAATTAAAAACAAAGGCTTCCAAATTCAAAACATTACCATATTGAATACGAAATACTGGTGGGGAAATTATTTTTTTATTTTGTTTAGGAAGTTCGATGGGGAATCGCCAATCAAAATCATACCAAAGACATTTTCAAATGGACCTCAAGTTCTCTAAACAATATATTAATTAATCAAAAAACAATATAAACATAAAAACTCATAATATCTCATAAAATGCCATTAACACCCATTGACTTCAGCAACGCAATTATTTACAAAATTGTTTGTAGAGACACTGATATACCTAATAGTTATGTTGGTTCAACAACTAATTTCGCAAAAAGGAAATGCTCACATAAATTTAATTGCAACAATCCAAAATCAAATCTTTATAATCTACAAGTTTACCAGTTCATTAGAGCCCACGATGGCTGGAACAATTGGGATATGATTGAAATTGAAAAATATCCGTGCAATGACTCAAACGAATTGCATGCACGAGAACGATATTGGATTGAAAATTTGAAAGCAAGTTTGAACAAATCAATTCCAAATCGAACTGCGGAAGAAATAAAACAATATCAGAAACAGTATTCAAAACAGTATTCAAAACAGTATCGTGACTCAGAGGTCAACAAAATCAAAATGAAAACATACAGAAAAGAACATAAACAAGAACTTGATAAAATAAAATACCAAAAATTAACATGCGAATGTGGCTGTGTTGTTACTTACAATAATAAAGCGACCCATTGCAAGAGCGCAAAACATAAATCATTGATGGAACAATTGAGTCCAAGTTCTATTAATGATAATTTAATTGTTGAAAAAACAATATAAAGGCTAATTGCCATAGTTACTTGTCAATAATTCGATGCAACCTTTGTATCAAATTATTAATTAAACACACACCATAGAAAACCCTCTCGCCTGATATGTACGGGGTGCCCCAAAGTTGGCGTCGAATTTGCTGCCAAATCGCACTCAAATGGCTGTGATTTCACGCCCCCACAAATTGATGGCAATATACACCCCGTCTACATCAGGCGGGGGATTTTTCTTTTAATTTAAGCTTAATTTAATTCCCTGGTGTAAATGTACACCTCAGATGTACACTACATTGCGTGTACATTCACAATCGGATTAACGTTATTCCGATACAACCTGGAAAACTGTAAATCCAAATTTAATTTAATCAAACGCAACATTTAACACATTTATAAATTTATTAAATCACAATTGAATTATTCACATTGGTTTACATGTTAAATTTAATTGTTTATTCAATTTAATATGTTATAACTTTTTTCGCTCGAAATTTTCAATTGCAATCGCTTCTCGCACGAGCCGAGGCGAGGCAAAACGAGAAAAACGAAAGTAAACAAGTAATTTGAGTGGCAAACTTCAGGCCACTATTTCTCGGCTCCTGCTCAAAATATGGACAAACTTCAACCAAGGTAATACATCATCAGATAATTTATTTCATATTGCATGTTTTTGCGTGTATTCTTGTGCATCTTTTTTGATTTATTTTTATTGCAACGTTTCTTTAACCTTCTAGACCTCATAATCTAATAATTTATTATGTTGTAGGCCAAATTTTTAATCAAAACTCGAAGATAAAGTTATGCACCAAGTTAATGACATTTTTCTGTGTTTTTGGTTCTTTATTGGCTTTGTTTTTGTCTTGACAATTTTTCAATTACTTTTTTGTAATTGACAATCTGTTTTATAGCAATTCTGATTGTATTTCATTGCATTGTTAGTTTAGCATTTAACTTACTTGTTATTTGTAGTGAGCATTGTGTTTACTGTGCACAATATTATTCTATGATGTCTTCCATCATTCACATTTGGCCATGTTGTGTGGCGTTTTTGCATTCTGAATTGCTTTTGTTGTAATTAAATTTAATATTTTATTATTCTTTTCATTTTTATAGCTTCTACATCAAACACACTTAGTACTCGTAGTGAATTTTCTGTCTAATGCATCACATATTACATATGACAATAAGGTGTTACCTCTGTAATTGACACATCGTTTGCATATTCATTTGTGTTGTAAATAAAATTAAGTTTTTGAAGAGAGTATTACAATTTGACTTCGATTAATTTACACAAAATTATAATCAATGCTTAAACACTTGAGGCAAAAACACAGATACTGCTGGGCCAATATAACCCTTCTCAAAAACAACAATGGCATTAATAAAAATCCATCCTTGTACTCGAAAAAAATGAACTTCTCTTAACCCATAATCATAACTTTCCAAAAAGCTTACCCTTTTGGGAGATAAATTAATAACTCCCATTATAAACGAAATAATACGCGGATGCAGTGTGACAGCATGAGCAAATATTTCATCAAACTTAGAGAATGGAGGGTTCGTCACTATTATATCAACACGGTCTTTAAAATCAAAAAAGTCTTTCCCCTCATCAATTTCACACCACACATAATGTCCTGCACCAAATATGTCGGTAAAATTGTTAAAATAAATTCCTTTACCTTTAAAAGCGTCAAAAACTATGTCGCCAGGTCTATGATAATAATAAATGAGCTTCAAATGGTAAACAGCTAAGGATTCAGGAGTATAAACTCTATCATTAACAGTCGCACGTGCACGCTGAGCAACTCGTCTTTGTGCAGAGGTGACAACAGATGATTCGACAACGGCATCTTTTGACGATTCTTCATCGTCGTCAATCACGATTACCATGTTTTCATCAGCAGAAGCACTGGCAGAAGCACTAGCAGAAGCATCAGTAGAAGATTTGACCAACTCTTCTTCGCGCGCACACATGAGCTCTTCAATGAGTCTTGTCTGCTCAGCCAATTGCTTTCGAAGCGAACGGTTCTGACCTCTAAGGTCTCGGTCGGTCGGTTTAGTTACTTCTTCATCTTCGTCGTCGAACTCAGAAGCGTCGTGTACATCTTGCAGAACAGGTACATCATTAACAATGTTTTTTTCACCGACAGCGGACCTGGTGTCAACTACCATTTCGTCATCGACAACACTTCCACTGGAACGTCGACCACTGAACATTTTTCCATTTTGACGCATGCTCTCTTCGATAAACTTGTCGTTACCATAAGTCAAAATACCCAAATCTTTATACAACTTATTGAGAATATATTTCAGTTGTATTCTTTGCTCTTTCAATGCTTTCTCCTCAGCAGTTGAGTTCCGCTTGTACAAGACAGCCTCGCTTTGAGACAAAATGAACTAACCAAAAATTTATTTCACAAATACTAACAAAAATATTCAAAAAATAACACCTGCTGTTCTTCAGTCAATTGGTCAATCATATAACTTTTTATCGTTTCTGCATTGTTAACAAATGCAACAACATTGGGATACAGTGTTATTGTCATAGCAGCCAATTTATCTTCCAATTCATATGACCTCTGTTTCACAGTCATCCAATTTTTCAGTAGCTCAGGGTAACTTTCCATTTTTAGTTAAACAATCGATGTTAATATGTGTCGACAAACTAACAAACTTACCTCTTAGGCTGGCACACACTGAGAACTCGCCACTGCGGCAACACAGCATCGCCACAGCATCGCCGTAGCCTCACAAGTTTGAGAAAACTAATTTATAATTGAGCATATTCACCGACAAACTAACAAAGTAAACAATAAAATTTGTAATTTGATTTGCATTAACACTTAAAATGAGTTATAAGGATATTGTAAATTAATTTATAACCATTTGCTTCACTATTTATTGCAATTTAATTTTATCACACTAACAGTGCCGTTAATTAATAATCATAGTTTGTTAGTTCATCAACTTTCAAAGACTCAAATATTGATTCAATTTATCAAACATCAAACTTAAATACCTTTATTACTGGTTTGATATAGAATTAGTGCTTCGCATAAAGTTGATATCTGGTGGTTCAGTTGGTTAAGACGTAAGACGGTCGATAAACGATAATTAACTTTTGACCATTTTCAAAAAGAGAATTACAAAAATTGAAAAAACTGTTTATCGATGAACAGATTTTTAAGAAATCCATTTTGACTTTTGAAATACGAAATAATTGAATTATCGTTTATCGACCGTCTTACGTCTTAACACCCAACTAACACCAGATATCAATTTTGTGCGTAAGCAACAAATCGATATAAACTTGTTGTGCAATGTTATTGATTTCAAATAAGTTTAAAATGAAGTCTTTTGAAGTTAATAAACTAACAAGCTTAATAATCCCCATCTAAAACATTATGAACTATTTGTGACGATATGTGTAGCCAACTTCACTAACAAATTCGCTATCAACTTCTCTAACATTGTCTCCAACTAATTTAATCACAACTCGACATATTCTTTGTGATGATATATGCTGTTAAATAACCATGGTGATGTTTTGCAAATTTTGAACGAAAACTCGTGTATACCTATACACGACTAATGATTGATAATTTAAACTTGTTAGTTTGTTGATTTTCAAAGAGTCAAATATTGATTGAATTTGTTAAACACCAAACTTGATTACCTTTATTAACATGTTGATATCGATTTGATGCTACGCAAAAGTTGATATCTGGTGTTAGTGGGGTGTTAAGACGTAAGACGGTCGATAAACGATAATTCAATTATTTCGTATTTCAAAAGTCAAATTGGATTTCTTAAAAATCTGCTTATCGATAAACAGTTTTTTGAAATATTACAATTCTCTTTTTGAAAATGGCTAAATCTCAATTATCGTTTATCGACCGTCTTACGTCTTAACCAATTGAACCCACCAGATATCAAGTTTATGCGAAGCACAAATTCGATATAAACTGTTTTTGGATATATTTCAAAAATAATAATGTCATGTATTGTTATAATGCCAAACTTTAGAAATGCAATGATTTACAAGATTCAATGTAAAGACAAGCGAGTGAAGTCATTTTACATTGGTTCTACATGTGATTACGAGCAGCGGAAAATATCTCATATGAATGCGTGTCATAATGCTAGTCATATGCATCACGAATATCCATTGTATCAATTTATGAGACATAGAGGCAATTGGGAAAATTGGGAAATGGTGCCGTTAGAGTGGTGTCCATGTAAAAATGCTAATCAATTAAAATTAAAAGAACAAGAATACATTGACAGATTAAAGCCCAAACTAAACACAATTAATTCTATTGGTTTGGATTAAATTAAATTTTGCAAAGCAGTCCCTGCGCAAAGCAGTCTCTGCGAGCCTTAGGGGCCTTGTGTGTCTTTGCAAAGTGATGAACTAACAAAGTGTAGGTTGTTAAGACGTAAGACGGTCGATAAACGATAATTCAATTATTTTGTATTTCAAAAGTCAAAATGGATTTCTTAAAAATCTGCTTATCGATAAACAGTTTTTTGAAATATTACAATTCTCTTTTTGAAAATGGCTAAAACTCAATTATCGTTTATCGACCGTCTTACGTCTTAACCAATTGAACCACCAGATATCAACTCGGCGGAAGCAAAATCAATATCAATTTCCATACCATTTATCGTGTCATAATTGTTTTACGATTTGGATTCAATGCGATTATATTACTTTGAAAAATGAATAAACTACTTTAGGAAAATTTGGATGAATAACTTTAGTAAAAATTGGATGAATAAATTTATGAAAAAAATTGATTCATATTTTAATTAATATATTTATTAATATTTTAACTTAAAGAAATTTTCTTTAGTAATAGTATAAAAAGAAATGGCTTCAAATTTCTCATTCACTTCCGAACAACTTGCTGCTTTAATGCAAAACCCTGAACAATTTAATGCTTTCATGCAGTTAATACAACCTGCTGTGATACAACCTGCTCCAGCAGTAACCCCCAAGAAGAAGAAGTTTTGCAAGACAGATTTGCTAAAACGCACCCCAATTGACATCAATACATTAATTGAAAAAATGTATGTTACGATTGATATGATTAGATTAAACAAAAAAGATTTTCTGTATGCTTGCATTGCAAGTGGACTTGAAGGTTTAGATGAGGACGAATGGCCATTCGTGTGTTCAAATCGTCAAACTAATGCATTTCACTATTTTAAAGATGGTAAATGGTGTCACGATACAAATTTTATGGGGATTTTGTATGATAATGTGATGTGGAAATTTATGAGATATATTCTTTACGTAAAGGATAACTATAAACAGTTGGGGATGCATAGCGATAGAGAACCTCAAGAAATTATTCTGACTATTTTAGCCAATGAAGAAGACGGTAAAACCTACTCAAAGTCAGCGTGTGTTAAAAACCTGTTAAATAGATTTTGTGACACAGTTGCTATTTAAAACATTTTAGGAAAAATTGATTCATATTTTTATTAATAAATTTAATTAATATATTTATTAATATTTTAACTTAAAGATATTTTCTTAACGTATTTTAAAAAAGAATGTTCTGTGCGTTTAACAAAACCGTAATTCCATTGCCTTGTGAAATAGACAACCGTTTGAAAATGACTCAATATTTGATTGACAACAATCATTTTACTTCAGATTCGATACCAAGCAATATTTTAGTTTACTGTGAAATTCGTCGATACATTGGCGATACACTATTTAGAACCGCCAATGGCGAGTTTCTTTATTTGAAACAAGAAATTTTGCCACTATACACAGTGATTGAGGATGTGCAGCAATATTTTAAACCATTTGTAAAAAGCATTGCATTTTGCGATAAATTTATTTCATCAATTAATCAAAGCAAATTCTTTGAATTGTTTAACCCAATCAAACTGCCTTACACCGAATGGATTAACTCGGCTATTGAACAAGTACCAGTATTCATACAACGTTCGACATACCAACGGATTAAGAATCAGTTTATATTATTTTTAGATGAATTTTTCAAAAATCTAAAAGACATGATATGTGCTAACAAAGAATCAATGCTTCAATTCATTGATGGAATAAAACATGATTTGGTACAAGAGCAACGAGCACGAAGGCGATTGGCCGACAAAAAATATCGTGAAAAAATTAAATCAAATGAGACACAAGATGATGCTGAAGTTAAAATGAGTCCAGAAGAAAAAGAACAACGTCAAAAGGAGTTGAGGAAAGCAAGAAACCAACGCTATCAAGCTAATAAAAAACAAAAGCAGCAACAGGAATTGAGTGAAGAAGATAAACATAAATTATTAATGGATTTGCAGGAGAAACAACAAAAAGCCATGGAAAAATTGAAATTGAAACTTGGAATAGTTGACGAGTAATAGTTTAATTAATATTTTGAATTTTGGTATTAATTAAAAAGTCTTAAGTCTTGTTCAGACGATTAGTGTCTTGGTTTGTCAGCAAATTCGGCACAACATTGTTGACAGGTTGCAAATGATAGCGATACCATTTTCTAACAACAGGCGCAACATTGAGTCCGTTGTTCTGTGTCATCAGATTGTTACCATTGACTTGCAGTTCGTATCTCCGTGGCGTGTACATGTCACCATTAACGACACGGCTCACAGTGTAAATTTCGCCCGACCATTTTACGACGATTTGTTTCTTCTCAATTTCGTTCTTCAGTTTGCGCCTGACTGCAGGAAACAGCTCTGAGTTTAATACACGCACCGTATCGCCCACGTGTAAATCACTTGCCTGCATGCTACGAGCAACATCACGAGCGATTCCACGCTGTTTATCATAAACTTTTAATTGTTTCTCCTGATGTGTTTCAGTCAGACTGTTAGTGAGAGGAACTCTTAGAATAGGTTGATGACCAGGAATCCATAATTCGTCCGCCGAATATCCTGTCGACGAATTCTTTCGAGAGTTTAAATGCGCAAGCAGCTCATGCAGGTGATTGGTCCAATTGAAATTATTGTTGTTTCTTATGAATAATGCACGTAGGAAGGCTCGCACCTTCGAGTGGGCTTGTTCAATCCAAGCATTTTGAGTTGGATGATGACTCATGGTAAGAATATGTTGCACGTTGTTTTGTTGACACCAATTTGTCATCAAAGCATTGCGAAACTCAGGGCCATTATCACTGATAAGTATTTGAGGAAATGTATTGCCCATTTGCTGTGGGATGATAATATTCAATGCATTTATGATTGACTGGGCCGTTTTATTAACAATGGCATAGATGGCCGATTTTTGTGAAAAGAGGTCTATAAGGTGAACGAGATATTTTCGTCGATTATTGTTATTGTTGCCGTTTGCATAAATAGAAAAGTCTATCAAATCTAGCTGCCATTTATGATTACAATGGTCACTGGTTATTTTCTTATTCACTTTCACTTTCTTTGCTTTAAATGTCGCCTGGTATTCAGGCTGGTTGTGGAGGAATGCGCTACATTGAGAACGAGTCACATTACAAAATTGTGAACGCACTTTTGCGTAAAAGGCGTTAATACCCAATGACAATGCTTCATTATTTGGGTAATAGACATCGTTCAATGCTTGCTCGACTTCCTGTTGGTCTTCACAAACGATGAGGTTCAATGGAGTGAAAATCAGTCTGTTTGCAGCGTTCACGTTAAAAATTTGTGTCATTCTCGCATCGTTGTTCAAGAGCAAGTTTCGGATTTGCACAGGATTATGGTATTTGATA
>Ga0255212_1000254_pt1 | contig 15570 bp, 13 predicted proteins | sample Miss_Yuk_RepC_8d_FD_188425 | JGI IMG/M metagenome (GOLD analysis project Ga0255212, IMG submission 188425) | Freshwater microbial communities from Mississippi River, Louisiana, United States - Miss_Yuk_RepC_8d | ecosystem: Environmental > Aquatic > Freshwater > River | place: USA: Louisiana...
AAGCGTCCGAGGTGGTCTGCACCGCCACCGCAGAAAACGTCGGTCAGACCGGCGTGGAGATGGAAGCGCTGACCGCCGTGCAGGTGGCTCTGCTCACCATTTACGACATGTGCAAGGCCGCCGACCGTGGCATGGTCATCACCGATGTGAAGCTGCTGGAAAAGCACGGCGGCAAGAGCGGCCACTGGGTGGCGGGGTAGAAAAGTCATTGATATTCAATGACGTATCAACGCTGTTGCTGTTTCGATCTGCTGCATTAGACGATCCTGATGCCGTGGTGACCATACAGCTCAATGCTGATTTTTCGAAGGCTTTGTCCCATTTCTGTCCCACTGAAGGATGGATATGGCAACTTTTCGATTTCGTAGCAACCGCTGGCAAGCGAGAGTCCGGCGTAAGGGCTACCCAGACGAAACAAAGAGCTTTGCAACACGTATAGATGCAGAGAGATGGGCTCGGGCGCTTGAGGCCGAAATAGACAGAGGGCAGTTCGTTGACATCAGCGAGGCCCAACGCACCACGTTTGGCGACTTGATTGCTCGATATTTGACAGAGGTCACGCCCTCAATGAAGGGGGCAACGGAAGACTCGATCCGACTCAAAGCCATGATGCGTAAACCCATTGCACGGTGGAGCATGGCGAACCTGAGTGCTACCCGTGTTGCGGCCTACCGGGATGAGCGGCTTAAAGAAGTCAGCGGTGGAACGGTCATCCGGGAGTTGGCATACATCTCTGCAATCGTTAATCATGCTCGCCGGGAATGGGGCATCAATGTGCCCAATCCTGTCCAGATGGTTCGCAAGCCACAAAGCCCGCAAGCTAGGTCACGGGTGTTGACAGATGAAGAGATCACTAAGTTATTGCAAGCACTGGAACCGACAGGACGTAGAAGCCATTGGACAAAGCCTGCTGTGCAAATTGCCCTCACAACTGCAATGCGTCGAGGTGAATTGCTGTCACTGAGGTGGGAGCACATTGATTTGGAAGCTAGAACGGCTTATCTGCCGGACACAAAAAACGGGGATTCACGGACGGTGCCGCTTTCATCGATGGCGGTAGACGTGTTGGCAAATTTGCCAAGACACATCAGTGGTGTGGTGATCCCTGTGAAGTTCTTCACATTGGATGCAGCATTCAAGCGAGCTCTTGAACGTGCAGGGATAGACGATGTTCGATTTCATGACCTACGCCGAACAGCCATCACTCGTATGGCAGAAAAGCTACCTAATGTGATTGAGCTGGCAGCGGTCAGTGGGCACAAGAGCTTGACGGTGCTAAAGCGGTACTATCAACCCAAGGCAGAGGCTCTAGCGTTGAAATTAGGATGATCGAGCGTAAAGCAAGCAAATACAAAAGTAGTTATTTCAGTGCTCGACTCAGTCACGGTCATCAGTGCATGTAATGAAAAGAAATCCTAATTCTGAATAAAAGTTAAAACTTTCGCTATTTATAAAATATTTTCGAAACTTTTCAAGTGTGACTATTGCATAAACCGTCATAAAGAAGTACAATAGCTGCATTCGACAGGAATCAACAGCGCCAAAATTAGGATCATCAAAGCTATTTACAGTTGAACTGACACTTTAGACCTGCATTTCTTGCGCCTATAGCCTGCGAATTATTTCGGCAGGCTATTTTTTTGCCTATCGAAAGCTACGTTCAATTCAGTGCAGCCATTGCATTGATATTGTTTTATTACTGATATGTCTGCAACCTTATTCGGTTGTAAGCACCAATATGAAAGGTACACATATGAATTCCTACTATTCACATCTCGATTTCGACCTGTCAATGCAGCAATTATTAAGCTGTGTGCTGGTGTTTGATGAGGAATGCCCAGATGTAGAAATTTGGATTGCCATCTGATACAAGGAGAGATATGAAAAACAAATACAACTATAGAGCAATTGAAGAAGCATGGCAAAAGAGCAATATCACCATTCTTGATTCGTGTCCGGGGTCTGGAAAGACTACAGCCATAACTAGTTTTCTGCGAGATACAGAACCAAACCATGTTCTCTTTGTAACCCCATTTCTATCTGAAGCAGAAAAGGAACTACCTAACAACAAGCTGAAGGGAATGGGATACAAGCATCCTGAAGGGGGAAAGGGTGGGAAAGTACATAATCTAAGTGAACTGATTCAATGGGGTGATACTTCTACTGGAAATAGGCTTCATCGGATCACTTGTACGCATTCTGCATTTACCAGATTACGGCCAGAGTCATATGATCAGCTTGCTAACTACATAGTCATTATTGATGAAGCACTTGATGTTATTAATACGATTGAGGGTGTATATCAATATACGGACCATTTGCTATTGGGGAATGGAAAAGTGGATTCTTCAAAAAGATATACCTTCAATGATCGTGAGTGGTTTTGTTATTTGAAGACTGCTGAGGTAGATAAGTACAACAAGACTGGACAAAGTACTAAAGACATGATGTATGAACTGTGCCAGATGGGAATACAAAATCAGCTGTATAGATATAGCACTGGCAATTGGTTCAGGATGCTTCCACCTGAATTGCTAACAAAGGCTAAGCGGGTAATCATCATGACGCATGGATTCGAAAACAGTTTCATGCATTGCTGGATGAAGATCAATGGTATCAACCATAGTTATATTGACACAGAAAAGCTTGGACTGCTATCTGAGTTGTCACTTATTGCACAATTACGAAATAACATCAAATTCATTGAAGCACCAAAGAAATTCACTGAAATGTCTGGAGAAAGAAGCCGTGAAATATTGAGCAAATCCCACTGGGATAAATTGAAGAACGATAATCAAATTCCAGATTTATGCAAATCACTAGATAGCTTAATCAAAGAGAAGATGAAGGCAAGTAAAGAAAATATTTTTTGGACCGCACCAAAGAATTGCAAATCAACAATTGAGAAGCACTCGCAAAGACTAAGGGGGAAGATAAATCTCAAATCAAAATTTGAAGTTGAAGATTCTGATTTTATAGATTCGGAGGAAATAGATACACAGGAGAGCTTAATTCACAGCACATGGCTTCCATGCAATATAAAGGCAAGGAATGATTTTAAACACATCACAAATTGCCTATATGCATTCAGCTTGAATCCTCCTCCTGATGTACTCAATCTACTAGCAAGTACTTCTGGTCTGGATAGCACTAAGATTGTGGATACATTTAAGCTAAACAATCTATTGCAGTTCATCTACAGAGGAAGCATTCGAGACAACAAGCCGATGAACCTATGCATCATTCCAGGGCATACAAAGAATTTGTTGTTGGACTACTTGAGATTGGAGCATTGAAATTTCGACACTGGCACTATATATAGTTTAAAGGTACACATCATCAAACCGTTGTCGTTATTGGGTTTTTTCTAAGTTAACTCCTAAAATTCCAAAATATTAGGAGTAATTGAAATTAACCCGTAAAGGCTCAAGCTGGCACAGCAACTCTCAGAATCTATCCTGGTAGAGTGAAATTTGCATCCTTATATTTTTCTAGGATAGACATTGAGAAATCAATCTGATGCTTTGCTGCCGTCTGCGAAGACAGCCACCCGGCTTTGAGGGACCAAAAGGTAAGTGCTGAAGCATGAATAATTTTTCGGGAAAAATTAACTGCAATTAATTTATATAAAACCTTGTGTATTAACTTGTGGTGTACCTAAGCTAACTCAAGAAAATATCATGCAAATTTGATTGATATCAGTCTTTACCTTTACATCTCATTACGCTCCAGCCGCTTGGCTGTCCTGCGGACTGCTAGTAGAAGCACGACAAAATAATTAAATGAAAACATAAATTTTATTACGTGCTTAAATTTAACGATGATTCTAGCGTCGAATTTTGATTCAAATATCAAATTCCGCATCAAAAAATATTTTTACCTGCCGTTTCTCGCTTGATAGCACGAAATGACTTCTCCGGATCAGAAACATCATCAGGACTCAAGTAAATTAATGCCATATTCGATATGCTGTAACTCCATCCAAGTGTATTAGGATATTTATTTTCATACTCTTTGCCACGAAACGCACCTACAGCAGTGATTAAATAATATTCATTCTTGTAATCTAAAGTTTTTTGACCGAATCGCAGAAAATATCGTTTGATAACTCCGGGAGCAATAACAACTGGCGCAGAGCTTCTCACTAGACCATCTGGACCTAATGCTGCAAGATTAGGGAGTAAATGTGCTGCCGTAAGGGTAGTAGCTTCCATTCGCTCACCGAAATTCTTGCCTGAAATAATGCCGTTAAGAGCACTCTCAGCCATTGAGGCGTGAATTCCTCCTGCGATTAAACCTGCAATCAAGCCTTGTGCCATTTGTCCACCCATGACAGCATTAGAGCCAGCATCAGACAACTTAAGCCCCGCAGAAGCTACTTGATTATTAATTGAGTTAACAGCCATGACTCCAGAGGTTGCCCCAATGACCACACCGGAAGTGACACCTTGAGCTATAGCTGAGTTAGCATTAGGTTCAAATCTACCAGAAATTGATAGAGGTCTATTCTTTGTGTCTTTAAGAAAACCACTAGTCCTTGGATCAATATCGGCTGTAAAAACTAAAGCCTGCCCCAGTCTCATTCGATGGTTATGACTGTGTATTCTTTCTAAATCTGAGTCAGTGTGTGCTTTTATTGGGAATAACTCATCGATTTTTAGGGATTCTTCAGATACGTCTGTACCAACAAAGCCTTGCCGATTCGAGCCGATAGATTTGTAATCAACTACGGCTGATACCCCCGGAGGGTGTGAATTAGCGTCATAGAGAAGCTCATCAGATTTTAAATTCTTAGCATAATCAAGACTAGCACAACCGGAAAACAAAATAACACAGGAAAGAAGAATGCTTTTTTTCATGCTGATTCTCTTGCTATAAAATGAATAGACCTATTATTTTATTTCTTCGCCAGTAGCTGATTCATAAGCAAGAATAATATCTTTCATCATACCTAATTGTTCCTTGGTTGGTTTGAAGTCCTTATAATACTTATTCCCCTCGAATCTAATAGTAGGACTCTCTGAATAAACAAGTTTTTTGATGATCGGCATAGTCGATTTATCAAGATGCTTATCGGAAGTCTCCCATATGAAAGAGCTTCCGTGATCTCTCGTCCATCTATTTTCAGTTGGCAGATCATAGGCAACACCGTCAAGTTTTGTCCATGCTTTTTCGACAAAAAGCCAACTGTCGGACCAATATTCAATGACAAATCTTAATCCAAGTTTGCCTTTAACCTCAGAAATATATAATTTCACTTTGGTTTTTGCATTTTGCTTCTGCTTTGGATGCTCATAGAAAGAAACTTCACGCATCTCGTCACGCTCGACTCTTAGCTTTGATAAGAGAGTTCTGTCCCCAATTTTTGCAGTTTCTGGCATTTTTGATGCGATATTCAAATCACTTTTAGATTGAACTGATACCGCCTTGGTAGATTCACCCGTGGCCTCACCGGAATTACACCCAGCCAGAAAAGAAATCAGAAAAAATGCAGTGATAAATTTTCGCATAATGAACACTCTTGATTGAATTGCCAAAACATGATTTGAAATCATATCACAGTTCGAAAAATTTGGTATTTTTATTGAGGCACTAACTTGCACCCACAATACCTGCAGATTCGTGCGTCTTTAAATATTAACTCCCGGCAGTCAGGACATTTAACATGTGTAGCTGGGGACGGTGCATTATTATCTAAATCAAGATCTTCTCGGTCGGCACTGTATGCTTTATATATGCATATAATGTGAAGTGTGATGCCGGGAATTATTGCTAACAAATATCCTACAGGGACGAAAATTAACCACAAAAGACCGGTGGCAATACTGCCCTTGTAAATCTGTCCCGCACCCGGAATTACTAGACTAAGAACAGCCGCTGTTCCAGGATTCCATTGCTTCAGTGATTTCATATGGAATTTTCCTGTTATTTATTCTCTCATCTTCCAGTGCATTTTGAATAGTCCAATTTGGACTATATCAGATTGACCTAGACCATGGCAACATGGTTATTTCACTACATCACAAACGATACACAAAGCTACGTTCTGTGCTGAAGGAAGTTCGTCAGAGTGCTGGATTGACTCAAGTGCAGCTAGCCGAGCGCTTGAGCATGGAACAGTCAAATCTGTCAAAGATAGAGAGGGGTGAACGCTTTGTAGACACCCTACTGTTCATTGACTTTTGCAAGGCTTGTGGCGCTGAGCCTGCTGAGGTGATAGCTAGGGTAGATGGCTCGTCAGATCAGGGTTGTTAGGTGTGTCTAACCGGCTTGATCATTCCTAAGTGCAAGCTGCTGGAATCACTCAGGATTTCAAAATATCTAGTGTGACAGACCGAACAGTTGCCAGTGCAAGTCCAGTGGGGACCCAACTCTGCACACTGCTGTTAGCAGAACAACTATGTATCCCGTACACTGGTAGCAGGATAAGTATTCTTGTCCCAATTTTGTCCCACTAACCTGAGGAATGTGGACGAAAAATTCGAAGACTCAAAACCGCCACCGCAGAAAACGTCGGTCAGACCGGCGTGGAGATGGAAGCGCTGACCGCCGTGCAGGTGGCTCTGCTCACCATCTACGACATGTGCAAGGCCGCCGACCGCGGCATGGTCATCACCGATGTGAAGCTGCTGGAAAAGCACGGCGGCAAAAGCGGCAGCTGGACGGCGGGCGCCTGAGTCCTGGCGGATCGTGCGCCCAGCCCCTGCGGGCATGAACTCACCGGCGCGATCAGTGGCCCTTGCGGCAGCTCAGCAGTGCGTAAAGCAAGATGGCGCCAAACGTGGCGGTGCCGATGCCGCCCAGCGCGAAGGGACCGAACTTGAGGGTGAAGTCACCGGTGCCCAGCACCAGCGTGACGGCGGCCACGATCAGGTTCTTGTTCTCCGAGAAGTCGACCTTGTTGTCCACCCAGATTTTGGCGCCGGCCACGGCAATCAGGCCGAACACCACAATCGACACACCGCCCATCACCGGCAGCGGGATGGCCTGGATCAGCGCGCCGAACTTGGGCGAGAAGCCCAGCAGCACGGCCATCAGCGCGGCCACCAGGAAGATCGCGGTGGAGTAGATGCGGGTGGCGGCCATCACACCGATGTTTTCGGCATACGTCGTCACGCCGGTGCCGCCACCAGCGCCGCTGACCATGGTGGCCACACCGTCGCCAATGAAGGCACGGCCCATGTAGGTGTCCAGGTTTTTGCCGGTCATGGCGGTCACGGCCTTGATGTGCCCCAGGTTTTCGGCCACCAGGATGATGGCCACCGGTGCAATCAGCAGCATGGCGCGGCCGTCGAACACCGGCGCGGCCAGCGTGGGCAGGCCAAACCAGGCGGCGCTCATCACGCCCGAGAGGTCCAGCGGCTTGCCCAGGCCCAGGCCGTTGGTGAGCACCGCGTAAATCACGCTGGCCACGATCAGGCCCACCAGGATCAGCAGCCGCTGCACCATGCCGCGCGAATACACGGCCACCAGACCGACGCTCACAAAAGTGACCAGCTGCATCCAGGCGTCAAAGTCGCCAGCGGCCATGTTCTTGACGGGCACGCCCGCCAGGTTCAGGCCGATCACGGCGACCACCGCGCCGGTGACCACCGGCGGCATGAAGCGTTCGATCCAGCCGGTGCCGATCGCCTGAACCACCACACCGATCAGGGTGTAGAGCGCGCCGCAGGCGATGATGCCGCCCAGCGCCACGCCGATGTTGGCGTTCGGTCCCTTGCCTGCATAGGCCGTGGCCGCGATCACCACGCCGATGAAAGCAAAGCTCGAACCCAGGTAGCTGGGCACCTTGCCGCCGGTGATGAGAAAGAAGATCAGCGTGCCGATGCCGCTCATCAGGATGGCAACGTTCGGGTCAAAACCCATGAGGATGGGGGCCAGCACGGTGGCGCCGAACATGGCGATCACGTGCTGCACGCCCATGGCGGCGGTGTGCGGCCAGGGCAGGCGCTCGTCGGGGGCGATGGTGCCGCCTTGCTGCAGCACCTGCGGGCTCTGTTGCTTCCATTGGAACATCGACATGGGCTTCTCCTTGAAATGTTTGTGGCCGCGATGCTAGCGCAGTCTTCTGGCGAGCCAGCCACCTGGGCGACGCGGGCACAATCCGGCCTTTGAAGGCACAAAGCCATTTGCATACAAGGAACCGACCATGACCACCCTCGACCCCGCCGCACGCGCCCAGGTGCACCTGATCGACCACCCGCTGGTGCAGCACAAGCTCACCCTCATGCGCAAGAAAGACGCCAGCACCAGCAGTTTCCGGCGCCTGCTCAATGAACTGGCCAGCCTGATGATTTACGAGGTCTGCCGCGACATGCCGCTGCAGGACGTGCAGATCGAGACCCCGCTGGAGACCATGACCGGCCGCGTGATCGATGGCAAGAAGCTGGTGTTCGCCAGCATCCTGCGCGCAGGCAACGGCATTCTGGATGGCGTGCTGTCGGTGGTGCCGGGTGCGCGCGTGGGCCACATCGGCCTGTACCGCGACCCGCAGACGCTGCAGGCGGTGGAGTACTACTTCAAGATGCCCAAGGCCATGAATGAACGCGACGTGATCGTGGTCGACCCGATGCTGGCAACCGGCAACTCTGCGGCCGCCGCGATTGCCCGCCTCAAGCAGTGCCAGCCGCGTTCGATCAAGTTTTTGTGCCTGCTGACCTGCCCCGAAGGCATCCACACCCTGCACCGCGAGCACCCCGACGTGCCGATTTACACCGCCGCCATCGACCGCGAACTCAACGACCACGGCTACATCCTGCCGGGTCTGGGGGATGCGGGGGACCGGATTTTCGGGACGCAGTGAAGCCAGCGTCGACCGCGTCGGCTGCTCAGTCAGCGGACTGGCCGTACACCGCCTGCTTCTGTGCCTGGTGCGCATCGGCCAGACGGTCCTGACCGAGCAGGCGGGCACTGTCGATGACTTTGTCGATGACCCGTGGCTCAGGGGAGTAATGCAAGGCCTGCAGGCTGGCGTTCAGCAGATCGTGGGCATTGACCGTGGTGACCGGGGTTGAGGTGACTTCGGCAAAGCGAACGGCGTGGCCAAAGAACCAGGTTCGGCGCGCTGCACCCCAGGGGTCGTCCTGCCAGAGGGTTGAACGCAGCACGGGGGGCAGATAGATCTGCCGCACGCGCTGGTAGTCCCACGCGATGAGCGCGATCAGACACAGGCTTCCTGTGCCCAGGGCTTGCAGGCCAGAGCGCAGGCGCGCCATTGCGGTGTGGCCTGTTGGCCAGAGCAGCACGATGGACCAGAGCAGCGCCAGTTGAAAGGGGCTGTACCACAGCGGGTATTCGAGCAGGCTGTGCAGGACGATCATGGCCAGCACGCTCCAGGCCAGACTGTCGTGGAGCTGTGTCAGGCGCCACGGCCGTGCACGCAGGACGATGGCCAGTGTGCCCAAGCAGACGGCAAGCGCCAGCGGTACGCCGAACGCAAAGGCCAGGTGCAATGGCAGGTTGTGCGCATTACCCAGAATGTCGCAAAAACGCGTGCCGGGGTAGTTGGCCATGTAATGCGCGTACTTGAGTTCGTTCCAGCCCCAGCCTGTCCAGGGTTTCTGGCCGATCAGGTGCAGCACATTGCCCCACAGCACGCCACGAGAACCGCAGCCCCCGAGCGCGCCCATCCGGGCCATGGCGTTGTCAACCCCGATGCCGCGCCAGCTCGCCAGCGCGTGTGGCAGGGACAGGCTGGCCAGCAGATACGCCCCCAGGGCCCACAGCAGCAAGGGCCATGACCAGACAGGGCGGCGTGGCTGCGATGCCATCTGCCACAGTCCCGCCAGCGCAGGCAGGATCAACCACTGCAACAAGCCAGTGCGCGAGCCGGTGGCGGCATTGCCTGCTGCCAGCAGGGCCAGCATCCAGGCGGCCTGCCCGGATCGCAAACCCTGGCGTTGCCACCACAGCACCGCCACAGTGCCCAGGCTGGTCAAGGTGGCCAGCTGGTTGCGCTGGCGCAAATTGCCCACGGCATCCCCCAGGTAAGCCGGCACATGCACCCAGCCGCCGAGATGGGCGGCCTCGCCAAAGTACTGGAGCAATCCCATGGCGCTGCCGATCAGCGCGGCGATGGTCCAGGCTTGTGCCAGTTCAAGGCCCGAGGGCAGTCGTTTGACTGCGAGCAAAGTCGCCAGCGAGCCCCAGCCGATGAGCAATGGTACGGTGTTGGACTGCGGACCTGGCGCCCATGGATGCACCCAGGGCAGCACGAGAAGAGCAATGACAAGCCAGCTCGGCATCTGGCGGCTGCTCGTGTGGGCGAAGGGGTGGCGCAGCATCAAAACAAAACGCAGCCGGGGGGCTGCGTCTGGATGGGGGTGTTCAGGATCACGATGCCTTGCATGAAGCGGGCAGGTACTTGGCGGGCAAGGGGTTGCTGCTGGCCGGTCCACAACGCCAGCCGCTGATCGGCTTGCCACCATCGGCGCTGCCATTGACGGCCGTCTCGCCACTTTGCAGGGGCGTCAGTGCGATCGCATTGGCGGAGGCGCTGGTACCGCCGCGGAGGGCTTCGTGGTTGCCGGTGACGGTGATGACCCCGTTGCCATCGACAGCGATGGCGCTGACGTATTTGGACGTCTGGTTTTCGCAGGCCTTGGGCAGGGTCGCCGAGATGTCGGCGCCAGAAGCGGAGCTGATGGCCTCGGTCACAGCGGTCTTGCAGCCGTTGGCCGCCAGCAGCATTTCAGACACCTTGGCGCGGATTGTGTAGTCCTGGTAGGCCGGCAGTGCCAGCGCACCCAGAATGCCAATGACCGCGATCACGACCATCAGTTCGATCAGTGTCAGACCGCGTTGCAGATTTTTTTGCATGTCATCCTCCCTTGGATGTGTGGTTATGGGACAGCCATGGTACGCCACGGCTTGTCCCTCACCAAGGGGTGCTTATACGGCGGTTTCGGCCTGCTTGCGGCCCAGCACCTTGCCGATCACCAGCACCAGCAAAGCGCCGGCGATGCCCAGGCCGTAGTTCCAGGCTTTGTCCTGCGGGATGAAGCTGACCAGGCCCGGGTCGGTGTGGACCATGGTGCCGGCGATCCAGCCCAGCAGCATGCCGCCCAGCGTGATGATCAGCGGGAAGCGGTCCATCAGCTTGAGCACCAGCTGGCTGCCCCAGACGATGATCGGGATGCTGACCAGCAGGCCGAAGATCACCAGAGGCATCTGGTGGGCTTCACCAGCGCCTTGGGCAGCGCCGGCAATGGCGATCACGTTGTCAATCGACATGACCAGGTCGGCCACGATCACGGTCTTGACGGCTCCCCAGAGCTTGTCGCTCGCCTGGATGTTGCCGTGCTCGTCTTCATCCTCGGGCACCAGCAGCTTGACACCGATCCACACCAGCAAGGCGCCGCCCACCAGCTTGAGGTAGGGGATGGACAGCAGCGTCAGGGCAAAAGCGATCAGGACCACGCGCAGCACGATGGCACCGGCCGTGCCCCACAAAATGCCCTTGGTGCGCATGGCCGGGGGCAGCTGGCGGCAGGCCAGAGCGATCACCACAGCGTTGTCGCCACCAAGCAAGATGTCGATCAGGATGATCTGGCCCACGGCAACCCAGAAATGGGCGGTCAGAAATTCTTCCACGTTGTTCCTCGTCATGCCTGCAGTCAGGCTGCAGGCTCAGGTTGTCTGAAAAAAGGCAAAGCCGGATTGTCCCGCAGGACATCCGGCTTGCATATTGTGGCAAACCACACCGCCCCTGAGGGCGGCGAGCAGTTTACTTGAGCTGCGCCTTGAGCAGCTTGCCCAGTTCGGAGGGGTTGCGCGTGACCACGAAACCGCACTCTTCCATGATGGCCAGCTTGGCATCGGCCGTGTCGGCACCTCCGGAGATCAGGGCACCGGCGTGGCCCATGCGCTTGCCCGGAGGGGCGGTCACGCCAGCGATGAAGCCGACCACCGGCTTCTTCATGTTGGCCTTGCACCACTGGGCGGCTTCGGCTTCGTCCGGGCCACCGATTTCACCGATCATGATCACGGCGTCGGTGTCCGGATCGTCGTTGAAGGCCTTCATCACGTCGATGTGCTTGAGGCCGTTGATCGGGTCGCCGCCGATGCCCACAGCGCTGGACTGGCCCAGGCCGACTTCGGTCAGCATGGCCACGGCTTCATAGGTCAGCGTGCCCGAACGGGACACGACGCCGATGCGGCCTTTGCGGTGGATGTGACCGGGCATGATGCCGATCTTGATCTCGTCGGGCGTGATCAGGCCGGGGCAGTTGGGGCCCAGCAGCAGGGTTTTCTTGCCGCCGGCGGCTTCCTTGGCCTTCATTTTGTTGCGAACTTCGAGCATGTCGCGCACCGGAATGCCTTCGGTGATGCAGATCGCCAGATCCAGGTCGGCTTCCACGGCTTCCCAGATGGCGGCCGCTGCGCCTGCGGGCGGCACATAGATCACGGACACGGTGGCACCGGTTTCCTTGGCGGCGTCCTTGACGGACGAGAAGATCGGCACGCCGAAGATGGACTCGCCAGCCTTCTTGGGGTTCACGCCTGCGACGAAGCAGTTCTTGCCGTTCGCGTACTCGATGCACTTCTCGGTGTGGAACTGGCCGGTCTTGCCGGTGATGCCCTGGGTGATGACTTTGGTGTCTTTGTTGATGTAGATCGACATGATGCTTGTCCTAATCAGTTGGGGACAGAGCTAAAGATCTGTCCCCAAAGTCATTACTTAACGGCGGCCACGATTTTCGTGGCGGCTTCGGCCATGGTGTCGGCAGCGATGATCGGCAGGCCGGATTCGGCCAGCATCTTCTTGCCCAGCTCTTCGTTGGTGCCCTTCATGCGCACGACCAGCGGCACGTTCAGGTTCACGGCCTTGCAGGCGGTGATGACGCCGGTGGCGATCGTGTCGCACTTCATGATGCCGCCGAAGATGTTGACCAGAATGCCCTTGACCTTGGGGTTCTTGAGCATGATCTTGAAGGCTTCGGTGACCTTTTCGGGGGTGGCGCCGCCGCCCACGTCCAGGAAGTTGGCCGGCTCGCCGCCGAACAGCTTGATGGTGTCCATGGTGGCCATGGCCAGACCGGCACCGTTGACCAGACAGCCGATGTTGCCGTCCAGGGAGATGTAGGCCAGGTCGAACTTGGAAGCTTCCACTTCGGCCGGATCTTCTTCGTCCAGGTCGCGCAGGGCCACGATTTCGGGGTGGCGGAACAGGGCGTTGGCGTCAAAGTTGAACTTGGAGTCCAGGGCGATGATGTTGCCCTTGCTGTCGCAGTTCAGGGGGTTGATTTCCACCAGCGACGCGTCGGTGTCCATGTAGCACTTGTAGAGCTTCTGGAGCACGTCGGCAGCCTGGTCGGCGGAGCCGCCTTCCAGACCCACGGCCTTGGCGATCTTGAGTGCCTGGGCCTGGCCCAGACCGGTCAGGGGGTCGACCAGCTCGGTGACGATCTTCTCGGGCGTGCTGTGCGCCACTTCCTCGATGTCCATGCCGCCTTCGCTGGACGCGATCACCGCCACCTTCTGGCTGGCGCGGTCGGTCACGATGGACACGTAATATTCTTTCTTGATGTCGGCGCCGTCTTCGATGTAGAGGCGACGGACCTTCTGGCCTTCGGGGCCGGTCTGGTGGGTCTTGAGCTGCATGCCCAGAATCTGGGTGGCCAGTTCCTTGACCTGCTCGATCGACTTGGCGACTTTCACGCCACCGCCCTTGCCACGACCACCGGCGTGAATCTGGGCCTTCACCACCCACACGGGGCCGCCCAGTTTCTGGGCGGCTTCCACCGCCTCCTGCACCGTGAACGCCGGGATGCCACGCGGCACCGGCACACCAAATTGACGCAAGATTTCCTTGCCTTGGTACTCGTGAATCTTCATGAGGTCTTCTCTCAGAGGGGGGTTGATCTGACCGGCCCGCCAGGGTGATTCGCCCACCGGCAGGGTCTGTACTTTGCAGTGCGCGACTGTATCATGCTGCAACGCACAATAATGAGTGATGCTACTTACATTGGCATGACGCACATCCCGGACAACCGGCAGGAACGATACACAAATGGCCAAAATCTTCATCGACGGCGAAGCCGGCACCACCGGTCTGCAAATCCGTGACCGCCTGGCTCTGATGCCCCAGGTTCAGGTGCTGAGCATCGACCCCGCCCGTCGCAAGGACCCCGAGGCCAAACGCGAACTCATGGCCGCTGCCGATCTGGTCGTGCTGTGCCTGCACGACGACGCGGCCATGGCGTCGGTGGCCATGATCGACGGCCTGTCCGGCAAGAAACCCCGCATCGTCGACGCGTCCACGGCCCACCGCTGCGCGCCGGGCTGGGTCTATGGCTTTCCCGAGTTGTGTGCCGACCAGAAAGAGGCCGTGCAAAAAGCCGAGCGCGTGGCCAACCCCGGCTGCTACGCCACCGGCGCCATCGCCCTGATCCGCCCGCTGGTGGACGCGGGTCTGATCCCGAAAGACTTTCCCCTGTGCCTGCCCTCGGTCAGCGGTTACTCCGGCGGTGGCCGCACCATGATCGAAGACTACGAGGCCGGCCGCGCGCCGCTGTACGAGGCCTATGCCCTGGGCCTCAAGCACAAGCACATTCCCGAAATCATGCGTTACACCGGCCTGGCCTGCCGCCCGCTGTTTGTACCGGCCGTGGGCAATTTCCGCCAGGGCATGCTGGTGCAGCTGCCCCTGCACCTGGACCAGTTGCCGGGCAAGCCCAAGGCCGCCGACCTGCACGAAGCCCTGCGCGCCCATTACGCTCCCAGCCAGGCGGCCGGTGGCTGGGTCAGCGTGGAGGCGCCGACCGAGAACGCCAAGCTCGACGCGCTGGCCCTCAACGACACCAACAAACTGGAAATCCGCGTGTTCGCCAACGAGGAGGCCCGCCACGCCGTGCTGTTCGCCCGCCTGGACAACCTGGGCAAAGGCGCCAGCGGCGCCGCCGTGCAGAACATCGGGCTGATGCTGGGCCTCTGACGCCCGCCTGTCATTCCCCGGCTTGACCGGGGAATCCACGTTTTTCGGGCTTGAACTGCCCGGCTTGTGCGAGCCAGCGCACCGATTTCTTTGCGCCCCCGCCCGATACTGAAGCCACGCGAGAGCCCTCTGGCGGCTCTCCCCGGCTTCATCCGCTCCTTGAGGGAGCCTGCCGAAGCAAGATGGGTTGCCCTGCCATCAGGGCGTTCCGTTGGGGGGAGCCCCCAGAGGGCTTTGGGTTTTCAGTCGTCCGCACCCTGCACCACGCGGCGCACGACCTCGGCGGCAAAGCCCCGGCTGACCAGAAAGCGGATCTGCCGTGCTTTTTCCTTGGGGTCGGTGGCTGGTTTGCCAAATTTGCGTGCCCACACCTCGCGGGCACGCGCCAGCTCGGTGGCGCGCAGGTTTTCCATGGCTGCGGCCACGGCTTCCCCGGACAGGCCTTTGGACGCCAGTTCCTGCCGCACCCGGGCGGTGCCGAGTTTGCCTGCACGGCGGTGGATCACCGATTCGATGACCCGTTCTTCGCTGATGAAACCCCTGGCCTGCAATTCGTCCAGTGCCTTGGCCAGCTGGCCCGGCTCGGTTTCGTGCTCGGCCAGCTTGCGCTCGAGCTCCAGCCGCGAATGTTCGCG
>Ga0255212_1000258_pt1 | contig 15346 bp, 16 predicted proteins | sample Miss_Yuk_RepC_8d_FD_188425 | JGI IMG/M metagenome (GOLD analysis project Ga0255212, IMG submission 188425) | Freshwater microbial communities from Mississippi River, Louisiana, United States - Miss_Yuk_RepC_8d | ecosystem: Environmental > Aquatic > Freshwater > River | place: USA: Louisiana...
GAAGAACCTTTAAGCGAAGGTGTTGATCCTGTTGAAGAACCTCAAGTTGTAGTCGAAGAACCTTTAAGCGAAGGTGTTGATCCTGTTGAAGAACCTCAAGTTGTAGTCGAAGAACCTTTAAGCGAAGAAATCGTCAGCGAAGCAAATGAAGATCCAACTTCTCCTTTAAGTGATTCGACCGTAAGTGACTCAATTGAAAGTGAAGCGAAAGTGAGTGAAGAACAGACCAAACCTAAAAGAGGTAGAAAAAAGAAAACTGTTTAAACAACAAATTATATAATGAATTTTTAATATATAATTTATATTATTACTCTCACAAAAATAATCTATAAATAAAATTAAATGTTACCAACTAACATGCCGTCTTTAAAAACTTTACATTTAAATGTTTGCTGACTAGGTTGATAACACATTTCTTTGCTACTAGAGACTTCATTAAATATCAAATATTTACCGGCACCGGCAGCATACATTATAGTGACTATTGCCGCGGAAGATGCCGCTCCTAGTAATATATTTAAGAATAAATCAACATTTGTAACACATTTTTTATACATTTTCATAAAAATATCTAACAACCAATAAACAATAAGAGGACCTATTATCCACCAATTAATATCACTTGTTGAAAACATTGGCAACCCAAGATACATGAATGTGAAAGCGAAAACGAACGCGCTAAATGTTGGATTACCATAATTACTATATTGAACACTTGTACAAATATCATTTGAATTAAATTGAAATCTTGCCGCTTTTGATACCCAGTAAACATATTCTCTTATAACACAACATAACAACAAAAACGCTAAATATAAAAATCCTTTAAAGTTTTGGAAAATTAATGACAAAAATACAACAATAAAAGCAATAATAATAGGAGAATACCACGATAACCATACAAACATAGTAAATGGATTAAAAAATTGTAACGCTGAACCTGCACCTATATTAGCACCTGCATTATTGATAGATCTTATTCCTTGTTGGACATTTGTATTCATTATATAATAATAAATATTATTTTATTATTTTATTATTATAACAAATAATCAAATTACTATGGTTATTTTTCTAAAATTAAATCAAATACTTCACTTATGTGACCTACAGAATGAAATTTAATACCTTTTATAATTTCAGTATCTTTGTATTTTTCCATAATCTTATCAAAATCTTTGTCGTTTTCTTTTGGAAATATGAATTCGGTTATTCCGGCTTTTATAGAATGAATTATTTTTTCTCTGAGTCCTCCAATTTCCGTAAGTTGATATCCAAAATGCGTCTCTCCAGTAATACCAAAATGATTTTTTATTTTAATGTCATTAAACAAACTGTAGATTAACACTGTAAACGCAGTTGTTGCTGATGGACCGTCCTTTTTGGTACTTATATCCGGACAATGAATATGAATACCACACACACTATTATTTTTAGGGTCATTATATTTTTCAATCAATCGTTTTTGTCTCTCTACACTAGTTAAATTCCAAGCGTTTGTTAAACTAACACTAATTGATTCTTTCATCACCTCCCCCATAGATCCAGTTAAAACCAAATCCAAAAATTTATTTGACGGAATAAAACTACATTGAAGTGGTAACACTCCTCCTGATCCATAACTATTCGCCCAAAGAGCGTTAATAAGACCAACTCTATTATCATTATGGATTTTATATACTTTTGCCTTTGGTCTGTCCTTAAAATACTTATTAACAATATCATCTTTATTTATTACAATTGGTAATTCAATATTTATGTTTGTATTTAACTCCTTCAAAAGATTTAAATTTATCTCTCCAACAATTTCAAATAATTTCTCTTTTAATTTTCGCACTCCTGGTTCTAGTGTATATTCTTCAATTATAAATTTAATGGTCTCATCAGAAAATTCAATTGTATCCTCCAATCCGACCTTTTTATAAATTTCTGGAAGTAAATGGTTATTACATATAACAACTTTATCTTCTATTGACAAACTTTCAAATTTGATTCTGTGTACTCTATCTAGCAATACTTTATCTATTGAGTCAACATCATTATATGATAAAATAAATAATACTTTGGATAAATCAATATCGATGCCTGAAAAATATTTATCTTGAAAACTGTCATTTTGTGTTGGATCTAATAGATGTGTTAATATACCAGTGATTTCTTTACCGTGTTCAGTCTTACTAATTTTATCAACTTCGTCAAAAACAATAATTGGGTTCATACATTTTTTATCCATCAGTATTTGAATTATTTGCGACCATGTAGAACCGACATATGTATAACTATGACCAACCAATGTTGACGCATTCGAATCACCACCTAACGCAATAAGAGCAAATGGTCTACTAACACCATTTTCATCTTTTAAACAGTCGGCAAGACCCTTCGCTAATGTTGTTTTACCTATACCTGGATTACCTTCAAACCCAAAACACGCTCCTTTTTGTTCACCATTTATCCATTGCCCAATTATTCGCTCGATTTGTTTTTTCGCCTTATCGTGTCCATGTACTGCTTTGTCCAAAATATGTTTTACATCACCCATATAATCTGTTATTTGTTTCATATTATCTACAATTTTTGTTATATCTTTATTAAGGTCAGACTTATTTAAATGTTTATTAGTATTTGTGGTTGCAACTGATTTAAATTCAGTTATAATATCCTTTATTATGACTTGATCATTACTATCCTTTAAAAATCCATCTATCATTTCTGTAATACTTAAACACATTTCATCTTTGGTCATATGTGAATATTTAAATCGATGCTTATTGTGTTTCTTTTTAATAATATCTAATAGTTTAAGATTTGCTATTATTTTTTTCTTATCACCACTAACCAAATAAGTTTTGATTTGTCCAATCATTTGAGTGACATCATTTATTTCTATACTATCACCTTGTATTGTTTTAACGTATTTAAATATCTCAAGACTTGTATATTTTTCTTTATATGGAATTTCAGGAAATATTTTTTCAATATTATATTTTTTATAAATATCCTTAAACTGATCTCTTATATTGTTCATAATGTGTAATATAGGTTCTCTCTTATAAACACTAAAAGGTATTTTTAAAAGACCGTCCAAGTATTGACGCGCTTTTGACCCAGAGTCTTCAGACTTGGCTTTTACTTCCTTTAATTTCATCATTGCCTTCTCTTTGACATTATCATTTGCTTTGAGTAGACAAATTTGTTGTTCCAATGGGATTTTATTTATATCAAAATTGGATAGTTCATTTGTATATTGTATTGTCTTTTTCATTGCATGTTTAAAACATTGTTTTATTGACCATGGAAAACTGTCAAACAACAGAGTTTGTTCTTGTGTATCAACACTTCCATTTGAATCATTAGAGAGAAGATCATACAATAAATAAGCCAAATATTGATTATCATAATTAGACGATTTTATCAAAAGAGATATTAATGTACTTCTTTTGTTGTACATATCATCCGTAATAAACTCTTTAACTACTTGTGAAATTTGTTTTTGATGAATAGTATTATTCATTGTCAATAAACCGGCGAATTTATTATAAACATCAATATGGTTATCATATATAAAATAATCCTTTAGAATAAGAGATGACATAAATACTTTAAATGTATCACCTTTAAAGTTTTCTTCATTCGGCAAATTTGATAAAATATTTTTTTGCTTCATTAAAATATATTGGTTATTCAAAAAATCTACTATAATGTCATCAACTATTCCGTAAATTATGAGACTCTTTTTTAAAGTCTGATTTGTTATATATAATTTCATACCGTAAATTTTCAAATGTAACTGTTTATAACTGGATATAATATCGCTACAATCAAAATTTTTTGTTTTATCATCATAATCATCATATTTTTTATTCTTATCATCCTTTTTTACAATAACTTTATAACTAGTAGGATGAAAAAATTTTTTTAGTAATTCAAACTTTTGTTCTTCTTGCGCATCTGTTGTTAATTTATAATTATTACCAAAGCATATTATAAGCAAGTCATCCAAGTTTTGTGTGCCATAATTCTTAAATAATCCGGACAATTCATTATTTATAAATTGCAATCCATTTATTTGAATATCAGTATTTTTATTTCCTTCAGTAGTTATTTCATTTATTTTTTTATTTAGTTCATTTAATTTATCAATACAAGTACTAATATCGCTAACTCCTAAAATATCTAGAGTTTTATTTTTTTGAACATGGAGTATCGTTTTTTGGATAATATCTTTAAAAAACTCCAATTTCTTATCGACTAAAATATTTACATCATTTGTATTTTTATTATCTTTTTTACTTATATTGGACTTTTCTGACATTATATTCTTATATATTATTATATTTTCATTTTTTAAATTTAGTGTTTTATAAAATTTCTTATATTTATGCGGAATATTTTATATACATACTATATAAAATATGTCTTATAGTGATGATGAAGAAAGAGATTTTCAAGAAGGAATGGAACATTGGGACACTAATAGTGATTTTGAACCTAACCATGAAGAAGAAAATCAAGAACAATTTCAAGAACCACAAAATTTACTTAGTCAAATAAGACAAGAAGGTGATATATATTCTCAGTTTGCTAGACAAAATGCTCAACTTAGAAATATGATGTCACAACAAGGAGATATAGAAAGATATGGTAGACAAAATAATGAGCGATACAGTATGGAAAATTTTATTGTTGATGTTCTTGATTTAGATACGAATGACGAAAATGTAAGAAGGATAATGGAATGGGGTGAAGCAACTGATTATATAATTAATAATGCGCTTGAAGTTATTAATAGTGGTGATAAGAAAGAAATACATTTTACACCTGAAGATGACACTGAATATAAAAAAATAAAGGTGATTTATGATAAACTTGCGTCTGATCTTCAAAAAATGATATGTAGATATCTTAATTTATCACCTTGCCCATCTTATCCTCGACAAACTGATGATGTAATTAGTAGCGCATTACAAAGATATCCTAAAATAGAATTAGCAATTAGTCGGGATATGCCATTTGGATACAAATTAAAAGTAATTGCAGATTATCTTGAAGATAAGGTAAAAACTGAAGCAAAAGGAAAGGGTGGAAGAAAAACTAAAAGAAGACGTGCTATTAGTAAGAGACTAACTACTCGCAAAACTACTCGTAAATATAATAAGACTAAGAGACAACGACGCACTAGAAGCAAGAAGATGTAAAATATCATATCACATTTTAATATATTTTATAAGATAATTTAAAAAGAATTTACTATATTATATAATCATAACCATGGGCATACCAAGTTACTTCAGTTACATTATCAAGAATCATGCGAAACTTATTAAAAAATTATCAAATAATACAATTCCAGTAAACAATCTTTACTTGGATTGTAATTCTATTATATACGATGCTGTTCACAATATCGATTTCACAAAACTAGTTATATCTGATATCGACACAATTATCAATTCTGTTTGTGGTAAAATTGATGAATATATTTTCCAATTAAAACCAAGTAATATTGTTTATATTGCGTTTGATGGTGTCGCACCTGTTGCTAAATTGGAGCAACAAAGATCACGACGATACAAATCTTTGTATCAAAATAATATATCCAAGTCCATATTTAAGGACGCAAAACCGGATCCGTGGAATACGACCGCTATTACACCAGGTACCAGTTTCATGAAAAAACTAAATGAAAATATCAGGAAAAAATACAATGAACCCAAGAAATACAATATTGACAGTTTTGTTTTGTCGCCAAGTGATAAACACGGTGAGGGTGAGCATAAACTATTTGAGTTTATCCGTCAGTTTCCAGAACTACATAAAGACAAAAATACGGTTATTTATGGACTAGATGCCGACCTTATTATGCTTTCAATCAATCATTTACCTGTTTCTGAAAACATATATTTATTCAGAGAAACTCCGCATTTTATCAAATCAATTAATTCTGAATTGGAACCTGACGAGTCTTACATTATAGATATTCCTGAATTGGCGAAAATCATCACATTAGATATGAATAACGGATTAGAGCAGAAAGTCAATCGCGTATATGATTATATATTCCTTTGCTTCTTTCTAGGTAACGATTTTATGCCTCATTTTCCGTCGGTTAATATTAGAACCGGTGGTGTCGACAAAATGTTGAACGCATATAAGGCAACAATTGGAAACACTAATGAAATTTTGACAGACGGTAAAAAAATATACTGGAACAATGTTAGAAAATTGGTGCAGTACTTGGCAAATTTAGAGGAGGATAATATTAAAATGGAAACCAAAATGAGAGATAGAAGGGAGAAACAAGAAATGCCAGATATTACTCCGGATGAAAAATTTAAGAAATTTGATTCGATACCTCAATATGAGCGATCATTAGAAAAATTCATTAATCCTTTTAAATCGAATTGGCAGCAGAGATATTATAAATGTTTGTTCGATGTGAATATTGATGAGACAAGAAAAAAGCAAATATGTACTAATTATTTGGAAGGTCTCGAGTGGACAATGAAGTATTATACTACAGGTTGTCCTGATTGGAGATGGTGTTATAATTATAATTATCCACCATTGTTTTCGGATTTGCTTCATTATATCCCCGTATTTGATGCCGAGTTTGTTCCAAATAAGACCGCAAAACCAGTATCAGAATTGGTACAATTAGCGTACGTATTACCAAAGCAGAGTCTTCATCTTTTACCTGAGAAATTATATGATAATTTGATTAAAGATCATAATGATTGGTATAAAGCAGACTGTAATTTCGTATGGGCGTATTCTAGGTATTTTTGGGAATCACACGTACAACTCCCACATATTGATATTGACGAACTAGAAAAATATGTAAATGAGAATAAATAATTATAGTTTTTTTATAATTTTATTTAATTTATATTTACAACTATTACCGAGATAAGTACATTCGACTAATACTTTATCATTTATTTTTAATATAGAGTTTTCATTCCAATAAAATATGCTTTCAATACCAATTATATTATAAGTTTTCATCTTAAATTGTTTAAACTGTTCTGGATCATTTATACGAACAACATAAACAATATTATTTTCTTTATACAATAAATTAGTTATATATCCAACTAGTTCATATTTATATTCCGTATAAAAGTCTTCACAATAATCTATTAAATAATTAATAGTGTTTTTAACTTCATCATTAATAATAATATCATTAATTACGTCATTAACTATATTATTAACTTCGCTTTCAATTATATCATCTTTATTGTCCATAAATACATCATCATAAAAATTTGCGAATTCATTAATATTATTATCTATAATAATAGCTTGTTCAAAATCTGAAAATTCATTAGAGTCTTTTTTAACTAATTTATTTTGATTATTTGGTGAAATCTCTAATTTATTATTCTGAACAGATGATAATAGATTTTCAGAACTTTCTGACTCAGAAATATATTTATAACTTTTATTGAAAAAATTTAGTTTAAAAAACATAATATATAATATAAATTATAAAATTTATAAAATAAGTTCTTTAAGTTGTTTTGGCAATTTATTATATAAAATACAATATTTTTCGAATTTCAAAGACTTTTTTGGAAAATCGATTTTTGGACATTTATTTTTGTCCATTTTTGAAAAATGAAAATACTTTTGGAAAATTAAAAATAGTGAAAAATTAAAAAATTGCTGAGACCATAAAAAAAATTAGCGTCTGGTCACTGAAAAAAGTTTTTTAATTTTGTGACGATAATTTTTTTTTGAAAAATAATAAATGTTTTAAAAAACTTAAAATTATTTTATTTTATTAATTTAAATGAAACAAAATGAAACAAATGAAACAGATTTAGGAGAAAAAGGAGAAAAAGGAGAACCTAGATTTTATTGTATTTTTTGTGATTATAAATGCTGTCTAAAATTCTCATACGATAGACATTTATTGACAGCAAAGCATCACAGACAGTCACAAATGAAACAAAATGAAACAAATGAAACAAAAAAAGAGAAAAAAGAGAAAAAAGAGAAAAATACTTGTGATTGTGGACTTATTTACTATAGTAGAACATCTTTATGGAGACATAAAAAAACATGCGATATAGTTAATAATAATAATAATAATAATAATAATAATCAAAATAACAATCAAGATATTGAGAAAAAGGATGAAATAATAAACTTTCTCATGAAAGAAAATCAGGATTTCAAAAACTTAATTCTAGAAATTATAAAGAAGGATACGATAACAAATAATAACAATAATAATATTATAAATACAAATTCTCATAACAAAACATTCAATTTGAATTTCTTTTTAAACGAAACCTGTAAGGATGCGATGAATATAATGGATTTTGTGGATTCTCTCAAAATACAACTTTCAGACTTGGAAAATGTTGGTAATCTTGGTTATGTAGATGGTATATCAAAAATAATAGTTCAGAACCTAAATTTGCTTGATGAAACCAAAAGACCAGTTCATTGTACTGATTCAAAGAGAGAAGTTTTATATGTAAAAGATGAAGATAAATGGGAAAAAGAAAATGAAAATAAGGAAAAAATAAGGAAAATGATAAAACATGTAACACATAAAAATTCGAAACTATTAAAGGATTTTAAATTAAAATATCCAGGTTGTGAAAAAAGTGAATCAAAGTATTCAAATAAATATGATAAACTGATTATTGAAGCTATGGGTGGTAAAGGCGATAATGATTTAGAAAAAGAGGATAAAATAATTCGAAATATTGCAAAAAAAGTAACAATAGACAAAAATCCCGAGTAAGTTATTTTACAATAATATTAAATATACAATATTATTATAAATGTCAAAAAAAGTAGTCAGTGAAATCCCAAATAGGGACGCTTTTTTTCACTTATTAAAGCATAATCCTGGTCTTATAATAATAAAATTAGGTGCTGAATGGTGCGGACCATGTAAACAAATCAAAAATGTTGTACACGCTTTTTACGCATCATCACCTCCTGAAGTCGTCTGTGCCGACATTGATGTAGATCAGTCATTTGATTTTTATTCATTTTTAAAGAGTAAGAAGATGGTTAATGGAATCCCAGTTTTACTATGTTATAAAAAAGGTAATTCAACATATATCCCAGATGATTCTGTAACAGGATCAGACGCAACACAGTTACACTTATTTTTCCAAAGATGTGGCAAACATTTGATGACGGCGTTACAGAATAATCCTCTTTAAGTATGTTAGAATTATATTCTATTATACTACTTAAATAAAAACTAATATTTACCTGCTTATAAATAAAAATATAATAGTATAATATATGAAATCGTTTTCTAATTTATTTATACTTTTTTTTATTCTTATTGTTTTGGGTTTCCTATATAGAAGATTTGAAGATAAACGTATTCGCGAAGAAACTAGTGAAAACTACAAAGCAATCCAGAATTATTTATTGGATGATGTAACTTTAGCCAAGAGTAAAAAACCGATTTTATGGATTCACATTCCATATGAGTATAACTCGAGAAATTGGTTATCATTCGGATCCCGCAGTTCATTTAACTTAAATCAACCCTATTTGTATTTAACGGTTAAAAGTATTATACAACAATGTGACAACTCCTTCACAATTTGTATCTTTGACGATAATGCGTTTCAGAGATTAATTCCTGGATGGAATATTAATATGAATAACATATCGGATCCTATATTAGCCAATATGCGAACATTGGGTTTTATGAGATTATTATACATTTATGGTGGAATGATGTGCCCTATTTCATTTTTATGTATGAAAGACCTTATGGGACTTTATAATAAAGGTACACGAGGCAACAAGATGTTTTTATGTGAGACTACTGATCGCAATGTAACATCAACTGAGTTTGATTATTATCCATCAGTTTCATTTTGTGGTGCGCCAAAAGAGTGCGAAACTGTTAGAATGTTATGTGATTTTATTCAACGTACAATGTCTCGTGATTTTACTGCTGAAAACAAATTCTTAGGCAACTTTGATAGATGGTGTCAAAAACGCATTAAAGATAGAGAAATCAACATGATAGATGGTATTGACATAGGCACAAAAACAATCGATGAAAAACCAATAATAATTGATGATTTAATGTCGAATCAATATTTGAATTTGTATAAGGGAACCTATGGTATTTTAATACCGGCGGACGAAGTGTTGAAACGCAAGAATTATGAATGGTTTGCAAGAATGTCAGCGAAACAGGTTATGGAGTCGAATACCATTATTGGCAACTATTTGTTGTTGGCGAACACGCCTGACGCACAGGGAGGTATATTGGAACCTTTGGAACCAAGGATTAATAAGGAAATTGAAAACAAGTTTGTAGGGTTTTGGAAAGTACCATCTGGCGCTCCTCTATATATGCTAAAACCCAATTTCCTCGGTGATAATTTAATTAAAGAAAAATATCCAGGACGTTAAATATTTTTATAATAAAATAAAAATATGTAACAAATCTATTTATAAATATTTACTAATAATATTTCCTTTACCATCATAAACCCATATTTCATAATTATAACCTAAATCTTTTGCTGCGTTTTGTTTTAAAAATATACAATCCTTTTTCTTTTCAGCAGTCCAAGTTGATTTTACTTCAATCATTCTATTTTGCGATGGAATAAATATGTCTACATAATGCCTATGTTTTTTACCATTTTCATCATTATACCAAATAGTTGGGACATTTTTACAACCACTACAAATATTATTTTCATTTATATTTTCATTATTTAATAGAAAATCCAAAGCAAATTTTTCAAAACCTTGAACAGTAATTATTTTTCCTGATGGAAATATATATTCCTTTTTATTATAACTTGTTTTTGAATGTTTTTCAGCATAATCAGCATTTTGACTTGGATGGTCTGTTCCATATTTTTTTAAACAAGTCTGTTTAGATTTTTCCATTACTATTTTACTTTGTGTTGGAAAATTAACGCCAAAATTTTGTATACAAGTTTTAATCTTTTTATTTTTAATTTCTTCATTTTGTGAATTATGTTCAAAACCATATTTAATTAAATTTGTCTTCTTAATTTTTTCTTTAGTGAAAGGACATTTTAGATTTGTTGTAAATCCACAATTTTTTAGATGTGTCTTTTTTCTATTTTCAACTTTAATTTTTATCATACAATCTTCACAATAAAAACTATTATTTACTATTAATGTTCTTAATTTTTTTTTAAAATAATTACCACAACCATCTTTTTTACATATACCATTAATTATAGTATCTCTCGTAGTTTTATTATATTCATCTAATAATGTTATATTATTTATTTTTGTAAAAGAAAGTAGTCTAGTAATATTGTACGAACCCTTGTTTGCCATTTATATATTACCTTAATATTTTATTTTTTTAAATATCTTTCAAAAGTTATGTATTTTCTTTAATAATTGTATTTTTAAGTTTTTCCTTTCGTTTTAAATATGCATTTCTTCTATATTCTTTAATTTTTTCAGGATTTTCTTCCGCTATTTTTTTCAGTCTTTGTTTAGCTTTCTCATTTACAAGTTCTTTATTGTTTTCATAATAATTTTTATGTTGAGACATATATTTTGCGAGTTTTTCTTTTAAAAAATTATTTTCCTCTTTTAATAATTTATTCTCTTTAATAACTAGTTCGTAATCCATTTAAGATAATATAACAAAATATTTTAATACCAAAAACATAAATAATATTTAAAAGTGACTTAAATATTATTACAGAATATAACTAATAATATGGACACCACTACAGTAACCGATTGTTTAGTTTTGAAGATTGAGGAGCGTGACGTTGTCACCAAAGACTTGGATACCACAGTTTACATAATTTACGATAAAAAAGAGCATAATTATGTAGTCAGAGGAAAGCGATCCCCACTAAAACACTGTGATTCTTGTACATATTCATTTATATGCAAGGATCGAAGTGATTTAGAAGATTTCTTAAGTTTTGTCGTTTGTAGGAAAAATTTATGGACATTTGTATTGTATAATTACGATAATTTGCCATATGATTCAAATGACATAACATATGAGTTTTTAAAGGAATACGAGTCAAATGTGTATGAGTTGTCGGGATATAATAATACAAAATATAGTAGAAAATCTTTGTCTCTAACATTAAGAATGTTGCGTAATGTGTTTAATTATTATAATTAATTTCAAATAATTATGTATAATTATGAACGAAACAATGTCATTGGTCTTAGCAACAACTATTTTAGCACTTGGTGGTCTAGGTTTGTATATGTATAAGCAGTCAGATGATTTTAAAGATGAATTCAAAGAAGGTAATTATGATGACTATAGTTCAGATTCTGATTCAGATTATGATTCTCAATCAGATTTAGATTCACAATTGGATGATGAAGTATATTTGGACAATTACGAACCAAAAGTATTTCAACGTGGAAAAACAAAAAGAAACAAAAAGAGTAATGGTACTAAGAAGAAAAGATATTAATATATTAAACACTTAGTTATAAATATCTAAAAATAAACATAGTAAACAATATCATAATTTGATTTGTCATATTTAATTTGAGATGTATATGTAATATTATTGAAATTACATATTTGTCGTAAAACTGTTGTAAAACTGTTATAAGTCAGTTTTTTTTCTAAATATTTCTTTTTTGAAATATGATAACAGGGATTACATTCAGTTAAAAATTTTGGAATACTTTCTTGAAAAATGCCACGTTTAAATGCTTCATTATTGAAAGTATAATGTTTTTCATTTTTTGCACAAATAGATTCTAATAAGTTAAAAAGCAATTCGTTTGGTACATTTTTCTTAAATATTTGATTGGACATAGATAGTTATATAATATAGTTTTTATATTTTTATAGTTTTAGAAATAAAAAACACAACTATAATATCTCAATCAAATTATTTGTAAACAACGCTAATTCAATCTCATCTTCGTGGATATTATGAAAAATAGTAATATATTTACAAATAATTGGAATAACATTATATTTTTCGGTTTCATCTAAAATGCTTGTATTTTTAATAAATAAGAAATAATTATCTAGTATATCCATCACAGAATAACCTTTGTCGTAAATTTCATAAATAAGTTGTATGGCTTCATTGAGTTTTTTATTTTTAATAAGATTTGTATATTCTTCAAATGTAATAAAACTGATATTAGAACATAGTTTCAATGCTAATTCAATAGTAATATGTTGATTAACCAATTTGAATTTTTCCATATAATTGATTAATATTTTAACAGTTTTATTGGAAATATTAACAATAAATTCCTCCGCTTCGGTATCCATACTAATGTTCTCTCTACTTTTAATTTTATGAATGATTTTAAACAGATTTTCCTTTTGCAATGGTTTTATTTTTATAATAGTCAAACGCGACTGAATACTCTCGATTACTTTTTGAATATTACTACAAGAAGATATAAAATGTACATTGTGACTAAATTTGTCAATACAATTACGAAACACCTGTTGACTCTGCTCATTGATGAGATCAATATCGTCTAATACAATAAACTTTTTCTTGCCTTTAATAATAGAACAAGTTTGACAAAAGGTTTTCACATCATTTCTGTAATAATTGATTCCTTGTTCTTTAAGATTATTAATATACATAATATTTTCTTCATATTCTTTTGGTTCACGACCAGTATAATATTCTCTTATTAAACAATTTAATAGTGAAGTTTTGCCGGAAGCGATATCGCCAATTAAAAGTATATTAAGGTTATCCATTAAAATCAATGTTTTCAAAATATTAATGATTTCATTTTCGACGCCAAAATCATCAAATAATAATGGTTGGTATTTATTAACAAATAGTTTATCGGAAGTTTCCATAATTATAATACGTAAATAATTATTTAAGTATATCTTTGGTAATATTATTAAAATGTCTGATAATTTTTATAAAGTTTTAGGAGTTGATGAGAAAGCTTCAAAGGAGGAAATAAAAAAATCATATAGAACATTGCAAATGAAATATCATCCAGATAAAAATAATAATAGTCAAGATGCTATAAATATGACACAAAAATTAAATGAAGCGTATGAAACTTTAGGAGATGATGAAAAGAGAGAAGAGTATGATATGACCAGAAATAACCCATTTTTAAAAGGTGGTTCTAATATGGATGTACCAATGGATGATATTATAAATATGATGTTTGGAGGGATGGGTATACCAGGAATAAGAGTTGGTGGATTTCCTGGAATGAACATGGGAGGAATGGGAGGAATGAACATGGGAGGAATGGGAGGAATGAACATGGGAGGAATGGGAGGAATGGGAGGATTTCCAGGAATGCCTCCAGGAACCAAAATCCATTTTTTCCAGGGTGGAAATCCTATGAATTTTCAACAATTACAAAAACCGCAATCAATTACTAAAAATATAGTAATCAAGTTGTCGCAGGTATTAACTGGTGCGACAATACCTTTAGAAATTGAGCGATGGTTAATGGAAAATGGAATCAAAGTATTTGAAACTGAAACAATATATGTTACAGTGCCCAAAGGTGTTGATGATGGTGAGATGATTTTATTAAAAGATAAGGGAAATATAATTAATGAAAATTGCAAAGGTGATATTAAGATTTTTGTAAAAATTGAAAATGATTCAATATTTAAGAGAGTAGGATTAGATTTAATATTGGAGAAAAAAATTACATTGAAGGAGGCGTTATGTGGTTTCTCATTTGAACTTACTTATATTAATGGTAAAAGTTACACGCTAAATAATAACGCTGGTAATATAATTCCTCATGGTTTCCGAAAAATAATACCTAATATGGGTTTAGAGCGCGACCAACATAAGGGAGGTATGATTATAGAGTTTAATGTACAATTTCCTGAAAAATTGAGCGAACCTATAATTACTGCTTTGAAAAGTATTGATTTTTAGGGAAAATATAGATATAATATATAAATGGATAGTAACGAAGAGTCAAAAGCAGGTGTCTTATTTAATGAAAAATTAAGACAGGAATTGTATAAAAGAATAGCAGAAGAAACTAAAAAAAGAGAGAAAGAAGAAGAAAAACGAAACAATATGTATTATCCGGATACAAATGTCAGAAACTGGAATGAACAAAGTGGAAAGGGCAGATCTAAAAGAAAACGAAGAAGATCTACTAAAAGAAGAAGGTCTTATTCTCAAAAACGAAAGCGTACTATGAGAAAATAAATAAAAATATATATATTTTTATGTGAAAACTACTTAAAGATTATTTTAATTAATAATATGTAATAGAGTAATAAACTATTGCAGCAAAACGACCATTTAGCTTAGTGGTAGAGCATTTCACTTGTAATGAAAAGGTCTCGGGTTCAATCCCCGAAGTGGTCTCATATAATTAATTA
>Ga0255212_1000270_pt1 | contig 14980 bp, 9 predicted proteins | sample Miss_Yuk_RepC_8d_FD_188425 | JGI IMG/M metagenome (GOLD analysis project Ga0255212, IMG submission 188425) | Freshwater microbial communities from Mississippi River, Louisiana, United States - Miss_Yuk_RepC_8d | ecosystem: Environmental > Aquatic > Freshwater > River | place: USA: Louisiana...
TAATCCACACCATGATGATAATTGTCAATCAACCCTTCAATAGACAACATTGTTTTGAAATCAAATGGAGCATTCTCAAATTGGAACCATGAATTGCCTTCGTCATCTACTCCACTTAACAAATGATATGTCGCTCCAAATACCGTCTCTGTCTTTCCATATTGTGGATTTATTTTACCACTGTCATAGTGACTACTTATACGCTGAAACGTTCCTGGTTGTGAAATAAACTCACGATGCGCTTGTCCTCCATCGGTAATAACAATATGCCCACCACTTATGATCTCAAACAAGTCATCATTTGGAAAATGTTCCAAAGCAAACTCCAACAAATCAATATTTGGATTTTCCATCTCAGGTCTGTGTCTTTGAAGCCTTCTCACCAATCTCACATATCTTCTTAAATGACTCTTAAAATACTCTTCAGGGCTCAGTTCACCTTGTGACAACTTATTAAAATCACGTGTAAATATATGAATGATTCCATCACCTTGATCCTCACTCAAAAACTCGGATGCAACCAACGTACCTATATTTGTTTTGACATGTTTCAAGATTCGTGAAGCGGTTTGGACAGCATCAGGATAGTCAAACTTTTTGCTTACATGGTACAGATCGTGTATCACCTTGAGAGCAAAAAGACAAAATGCTGTGAGATACTTGAGCCTGTTTGTTTTCACTGGATTTACACAGTCCTCATACTTACCAACCTTTTTGAGCTGACGATAGTCAAACTCTTCCACATGACAACGAAGTTTATCAGAAAGATCCGACACTGTGTCATATGTCTGTCCAAACCAACTCTTTGTAACCCCAGAAGGAATATTGTTTCGGTCAGGACATGTCACTTTGACCTCGTCTCCCACTTTAACATCTGTTGGGTCATTTACTTGACAACCATGAGTAGATCTCACTACTGATTTACATCTGCTCTTGCAACGAACATCAGAAAAATCACACAAACTCACAAGCTTATCGACATTGTAATCTGTAAACTGTCCTTGCTCATGCAAAGCCTGTAAACGTGTTTGAAGATCATCTCTTCTCACTCTTCCACCATCCCTCACGCATGCTTCATACAAGTCATCACCCAACACATTTCGTCGCAAGACCTCTATATCATCAGCCATTTATAACATACAAAAGAAGAAAAATGGAAAAACGACACGTTTTTTAGCATCCATCACTTGAACTGAAACAAATACACTGTTTGATTGATCGCTCCAACCAACTCATCACGAATGTTCAACATATCTGTGTCACTTGCCTTGATCTCCGAATGCAACACATCATCACGTGTACCGAGCTTCTGTAGGATACTTGAAGTCAACTCCAAATACTTGATGATCTCTTTGTCATCACACGATGAAACAGACAAGGTAAACTGTTTTGGGGTTTTCACACGACCATATCGACCTTGATACACCTCCATGAGCTTGTCCATTAGTGTTGCCAATGTGGTGAAAAGTGTGTCAGATGCAATATGACGACTGTAAATTGGGGTCTGCCAATGATACAACTTGATGTTGTGTGAAAAGGTAAAGAAAAAACTACTCAACTCCATTGTTTCTTTTACACTAAGGCAAAGATATTAGTTTATTTTTCACACACTTTTCGTTTTGATGCGAGCTGTTCACACACTTATCTAGTTGCACTATCTGAAGAAAAATGAATACAGAATTGATACAGAATTGATACAGAATTGATTATTTGCATCGTTACACATTGTCGTTTATTCTACATCACATCATGCATCAAATCATGTCGGACCGTGAGATAGAAAAGTCCATACTCATTGACGCAATGGCTTTCACTCCATTGTTTGATTGCAACATTATCACAGTAATAAACAGCTTCATATATCAAGAAGTGTACATGGATAAGCAATGGTATACTGGTAAACCATCTACACATTGTACACGTTCCATTGGAACAAAGAGGTTTGGTAACTTACATGGAACCTTTACACACTATCTTACTGACTCTTGTCATGGAAACATCATTGGGAAATTAAGACAAACATGCTTTGTGGATGGAGTGCAAACTGGCATGTCTTTCACATGGAGACAAGATGGTACACTTGAAACACTCACAAACACCGACACAGGAGACCATTCCGAATATCATAAAGATGGAAAAACACTCAAAACCAAATACCGTATAATCACCGTCAACAGTATTTCCGATGATGCAGATGATGCAGATGATGAAGAGACAATCCAATCATTGCCAAAGTATGACGGACCATACAAAGAGTATTTTGATAACGGTGCATTGCGTTCGGAAGCAACGTACATCAATGGACAAGCTACCGTTGTCGAAAATGGACAAACATTGGTAGGATGGCGTCGTTACTATAATTTAAACGGAGAAACATGGATTGACTGGGACAGATATGCTGTATAGCAAGAGTAAGCCACACAATTGTGTGAAATCTCACAAGTATGCAATCTCTTCTCTAGCCATCATCTGTGAAAGACGAATGCACGCATTTGTCACAACAAACCCAATCAAACCAATACTCATCATAAAACCACCATAACGAATGTCAAACCAACGCTCCCAGCGCTGCCACCTCAATGAAACATGATGTTCACTCAACATGGTGTGTGTGTCATATCACATGGCAACGTTTAAACAGAGAAATTGCTTGACGTTTCTACATTCTACAAACGAAAGACAAAGTTTCGTGAATAATGTTGCTCTGTACAATCATCTCTCTTTGACAAATGTGCATACAAATCAGGATTGATCACACTCTCCACAATCAATATCTTCCATCCTCCTTCACGCGCTTTATACTTGATGTAATCAATTAAAGCCTTTGCTATTCCAAGCTTTTGTAACTCTGGATTCACTCCAATTTTTACCAAATTAATGGCGGACACGCGATTAAAATTTGGATTTGCTTGTCTCAATGCAACCATCTCAGAAAATGACTTGCCTTTTAACGCATCTGGATCATTGTAAAAAAAATCTGTAAGCGTCACATGAGCAACATTTGATTCAATCACAACATATGCACGCTTTGTGTCATGTGTGGAAAAAAATGTATCCAATTCCTCAGCCATAACAGGATCAATATGACGAAAACGCATAGGATCAACACCAGTGATACCCTTTGCACTTGCACGAACATGGTGTCGCTTTCCTGGTGACAATGGTGTCTCCCATTTGGAATAAAATATCATATCACCTCCACTATCCAACTCAAACTCTTCACCCTCCATTTTATCATTACAAACAAACAAAAAACAAAAAATCACAAAGAAGAAAGGAGATTCGGAAAGAACCATGGGTTCTTTGCAAGGAGATTCGGAATCGCACGCAGTGCTCACGGCTTCGCCGAAGAACCATGGTTCTTTGCTCATGGGTTGAGAGCTTCGCTCTCCTGAGCGCTCCGCGCGCTTCTTTGCTTGCAAAAAAAGTGATTTAAAGACAAGAACATTTTTCACGTCTTTAAATCAACAATCATGTCTCACATTGTGGATCGTAACGCGATACTTGTTGCACTATTTGGTGTTTCCTTTGATGAAAAAACAGCAATGGACATTCAATCATTACGTGATCGAACCATTGCACTCCAATCAGCTGGGTTCTTCCAATCCTACTCTTCCCTTGAGATCGCCTCTATGTGCAATATTGATGTACATTGCAATACATCGTATGACATCACAGTCAATACAGGGAATGTGTACCACAACACCACATACCAACTTTCACCTACAACATCCATGGAAACATTCCTCAAACATCTTCACATCTTTCTTAAACAATTGTTCAACGCGCTTGTACAATCGCCACCAGAAATAGAAGCACAAACACTCTCCTACCTACTTTCTCTCATCACTCACACATATCCCATCACAGAAGACACCATTCCAACGCAATCCGCAAAAGACGAAAGCAACACCTCCCAAGTTATGTGTGACGTGATCAAATGCTTGCGTCTTCACATGCAAACCCTCTTGCAATGTATCTGTGATGACATCAACATGAAATATGACATGCTCACCCTCTTACGTGAATACATGGAACCAAACATTGACAGACTCACCAACGCCATGGAAGATATTAGTATCCTAGACATAGAAGTAGATAAACACATCCTCAATGTCCAAACATGGCACAACGAGACAGGACACATCGTCAACAGACTCTTCAACACTGTCAGAATCAAAGACCCAAACATCTTTTCACTCCCATCACTCGACCCAAGAGGATTTAAACATCTCATCAACCTCTTTGTCATCATGCACCTCGCAAAAACACACATCCACAAACATGTGGAGTCAGAGTAAACCTTAGTACATACCTACACAATTGTGTAACGCAGTACCTTTACGGTCTAAGTGAGTTGATTTAAAACAAAGTAATATCTAGATATATGGTCGTATCTAGGTATTTTGTAATATCTAGGTATTTATGCTATTTGGATGTCAACGATGAGTGAGGGTAACGAGAAAGTAATAGACACACATTTTGTATCTGCACGTACCGCTCGTGAAGCATTTAATGTAACAGACGAAACCCTCCGCCGATGGGCATCCAATGGTCAAATTCAGTGCAAACGCACTCCTGGAAATCACAGACTATATGACATTAAGAGCTTCAAAAAATGCACAACTCAGGTGGAAGATGATATCAAAGAAGCTACTGCAGATATCTTACACTTTTCCAATCCACCAAGCAAACTGGCATCGTTTGCAACGATCGCAAGCATGGGAGAACCAGATACATTTGTGTTTCCATTAACAAACGATACAAGCCCTCTTACACAGAGCATTTGTCCACTTCCTCAGATTCACATAGAAGACAACAACATCCTCTCACGCACATTTCTCGTCCGAAGAACATGGGATGGATTCAAAAACCTGTCACTCATAGGCCCAATTGACAAGATTAAACAAATTGACATCTTGCTCATTCATCTCACACACCAAAAAGAACATTATGCATTTGATCGTGATAGTACAACATCAACAGAAGAACATCCACTCATTGTTCCCATGCAATCCTACACCATTATCGATACCATTGATACACAACTTATGGATATCTACCACACAATGTTCCATTGGAAGAAAAATGACACGCACAACATCATTCCACTATGCACAACAAGATGTGACAAAACACTCTTCACATGCGCATTTGTATCTGAACGCATAGCAATCCGAATCACACTCAAAGACATCCAGATAGATGACAAAAAACAAGATCTGAACGAAAGTAACGCTGAAGATGTCTGCACCTTCGCAAGCACTAATAAGAATACAAGTGAGACACACATTGTCAACGTCAACGTCAACGTACATGAGGAAGATTGCAAGAAAAGAAGTGAAGATAAACGAGAAGATGCGATTCGAAATGTGTGGTCCACTATTCGTGTTGCATGTCAAATGATCTTGATCACCAATCAAGCAAGACATGCGATTGTAAATGCAAGAGAACCTTATGGTATGGTGTTTGAAACCACACATACGTTGTTGCGTCAATCTATGGATCCCATGGAATGTAATAGAATTGATCTGAAAGAAGATATGCACTGTAATCATGTGACAGCCTTGTTTGTTTCCATATACAACAAAACAAAAGGCAGATATGAGGTTGAAGCATGTGAACACTTTTCACTTGTGTTGAATCATATTGTTCTTGTATCACTTGATCAGTTGGATATTGCACATAATCAAATGATTGCAACAGATGGATCAATTGGGCAACATATCATCATTCCATTTTCACCAAAGTTTAACAAGTACAAACAAGATGTCAAATGCAATTCATATATCAATATTAACAAATGCCCTGATCCTCACATTCTCATCGACATGAATCGCAAACATATTGTTGATGGTGACGCATACGAAGTCCAAATCTCATGTTCGAATCTCACCATCATTAGATCCTTTTATGGACAAGGAGAACTCTTTGACAAAACAACACAAGGCAGACACAAGAAAGAAACAACCCCATGCATTCAAATGTAATGTGGAAAAGTTAAAGTGCAATCACCTATTACATTACTTTAATAACATCACACAAGTGTGTGTATTTTTGGTCATCTGTCATAACTACATCGACTTCATCAACGTGGTGAAATAGTCATTGCTGATGGTGTCCTCAGATTCAATTATGAGTTTTAAAGAAGCCAAATGATCACGCATTGCTGGTTCAATGTCATCTGACTCATAATAATGAGCAATGTTTGTGGATCTTATAAATGGTTTTACAACCTGTTCTAACCTGTTGCAAATCTCTTTCAATGCTTCTCTGAAACATTTGAAGAACCATCCCTTTGTGATATCCATACCTTGAAACCTCAAAATCACACGAAGCTTATCATCATCTTTTTCATCAATCTGAAACGATGTACATGCTCTGCGATACTTTTCGAGGCGAATACTTAAATAGGTTCCAAGATGTTCAGGTGGTACAAACAACATTTGAGGATTGCTTAAAAGACAAGAAACAATCTCATCAACAAATGGTTTTGATCTTTCCAACAGACAGTTTGTTTTCTGTGGCGGTAATAAAGATGGATTGACACTTCCCATCTTCCCAATTTTCTTTCCAAACTCTTCTACCACATCCTCATCAGCATGACTTGCCTTGTATGTAAACTTGATTGCATCAGCCAAGACTTGAATTCCAGCACTATCTTTCTGCTGAAAGTATTCATCAATTTGAGCGTTGTATTCTTCGTTTAGATTGCATAGTTGTTGTTGAGTTGCATTGAGCGTTTTGATTGCAAGAAAGCGTCCTTGCGGATCTTTGATCTTGCGTTTCTCATCTCCATCATTCCATTGAATAACTTGACGAGCGTTGTCTGTTTTGACAATGCGATACTGAAGATCAGTTGAGAACATTCGAACTGCCATTTCTGTTGCGTTGGATATGACTCCAGTCTTCTTGATCTTTTCAAAACACTCTTGAAGATAGTCAACTGATATCTCTTTCATAGTTTCAGTCTGGAAATTGACAGTGCTGCTAAAACTTCCGCTAAAGTTGTTGATATTTACTGTGTTAAGCTTTTGAATTGTTTCATGAAGCTTTTCAATTTCTTGTTGCTTAATCTTGAGTTCTTGTTTTAATGCTTGATTCTCTGCACACATCCTCTTTTTTTCAGCTTCCTCAGCAAGCGTTTTCACCTTACATGTTGTCAAATGCATTCGTAAAGCAGTGTTGCTTGACATCACATCATGGCAATATTCACATTGCAAGGTGTTAATAACATCCTTGTGAGATTTTGATTGATGTAGCTTCAGACCTTTATGTGAAACACACACCTTTTGACAATATTCACAAGTAAATGGTTCGCTTGACATTTTTGTGCCCAGCCATATGTACTTAGATCAAAAATCACTTATCCATTTGAATATATCATAACATGACATGTTACACAGTTTTTGCATGCGTTTGTGATGCATGTTTCCACCAGTAATACATGACATAAAGTCAAAACGCATTTCTTGAATTAAGAAAAAAGACATTATGAGATTGTTTTATTTCTTACATCGAGGTTCATATTTGCATATCAAAGCAATCATGGTCCATCTTTAAGTCTTAGGGTCTCAAAAGAAACGTAAAACCTCTTTACACAAAAATTTGGCATGTTGAATCGATTTTGAAGAGATTATTGGAGTTACTGACAAGACCTAAAATATACGATGAAGTCAAAACGCATTTCTTGAATTATAAAAAAAGATATGAAGAAGACATTTTGGTCTTTATAACCAGAATAGAATAATACAAACCTAGAAAGTTATATTGATACCATGGTACTCTGTAAAAAAAGCCTCACGCGGGCGAGACCGCTCAACACAAAAATTTGGCATGTTGAATCGATTTTGAAGAGATTATTGGAGTTACTGACAAGCCCTAAAATATACGATGAAGTCAAAACGCATTTTTTGACTCAAGAAAAACAGTAAGATGAGTATAGGTTATTCCTTTGTGTTATGTCATAAAATCTGTGAATGACATTACATAATCAACGACATGATACCTTTATATATAAAGCCTCACGCGGGCGAGACCGCTCAACACAAAAATTTGCCATGTTGAGTCGATTTTAAACACAATCACAAGGTATGTATTAAGACTAAGAATATGCGGTAAATTTTAAACGCATTTTTTGATTTATAACATGTTTTTTAATAATACCAAATGCAAGCTGCTAACAAGAATATAATATTGGTCTGATAATCATCATCATGCAATCACGTTGATATACATATCCTGATTTATTCACGCATCATATCTTTTTTTATACGCCAAAAAATGCGTTTTGACTTCACCGTGTATTCTAGGTCTTATTAGTAGCTCCAATAATCTCTTCAAAATCGATTCAACATGGCAAATTTTTGTGTAGATGGGCCTCGCGCGCGTGAGGCTTTTTACACAAAGGGTGTACAGACATGATATCTTTACTATTACTGGTAGTTATTTATACAAGCTCCAACATAGGAATAAGAATATTCATTTCATCTGTTTTCTTGAGTCAAAAAATGCGTTTTAACTTTATAATGTATTTTAGATCTTGTGAACAACTCCAATATTGTGTTCAAAATCGACTCAACATGCTAAATTTTTGTGTTGATCAGACTCGACGCGCGAATCCGGTATGACAGATGTAGTGATGCGCGTTGAGCGTTTTGATTTTTCTTCCAGAAGTTTTGCGCGTAAAGACGACCGCTAATTGATGTGTTGACTAGCGCAAAACTGATTTTATATTTTACAGTCCTTAATTTCAGCATAAAACAACAACAACATGTCTTCATCAACAGATGGATGCGTCTACGTGATGTACAATGAGATGTTTACCTACTATGGGGAGTGTTACAAGATTGGATGCTCCAATAATGTGGCTTTACGCTTGCAAGGTTACACAACAAATTTTGTGAATCCATGCGTCATTGTTTGCACTTCAAAGCAATCTCCACATTACAGAGAGATGGAGAAGAAGGTTCATTCTATTCTTCATGAACATCGCCTACATGGAAGACGAGAATTCTTCAAATGTAACATTGACACCATCAAAGCAGCAATCCAGATTGTTGATCAGATGACACTTGATGAGATGCAAACAGACTTGGTGGAACCACCAGTTGAAAGATTACCAAAGCCTGTACATTATTGTGAGTTTTGCCAAACATCATATGAAACAGCAATGGGTCTTCAATTGCACAAGTCAAAGTCTCACAAAGACTCATATAACTCAAAGCAATGCCCTCACTGCAAGATTATTGTGTCCAAAAACTATCAGCTTCCAAAACACATTCTTTCATGTCCAAGCAAGAAACAAGCAGATCAGTTGGAGAAACAGATTATGTTAAACATAATCTCCACCTTAAAACGACAGGTCAACACTCCGTCTGCGCGCTTAATGCCTGTTCTTGAGGAAGATGTACAGAATCGTTTCTTAAAAGCAATCACAGAGAACAAGGTGATTGTTACCATGACTGATCTTGCAACCTGGATGTTCTCACCTTACCTTCAAGAAAGAGTCATCAAGACCGATGCTTCTCGTCACGTTATCAAGTGGATTGATGCGGATATTGATGAGGTGAAGCAAATCAGAGATCCAAAAGGTTCTTTGATTGCGTCAAAGATCATCAAGACCCTTGCTCTTGTGATTCAGGCTGGTTTCGATCAGGATCACAGAATTGATGAAGTATTGATTGAAACAATCGCAAATGCTTCAAGATCAACAATCAATGAATTGGGTCTCATAATTGCAAAAATGACCAACGTCGACCCAATCATCACTTCCACAGATGGAGATGTGCTTGCAGAATAGTCTTCGTGCATGCAATCCCAAGTCTTTGCAAACAAAAACGGTTCTCGTTGAACCTTCTGTTGGCTTCATCCTTATAGACAATGTAAGGAGGATAAAAGCCTTTATTGCAAAGAAACAAAACACCAAAACCACACAGGTGTGTGAGTTGATCTTCAAAACAAAAAACCGATTATTTGACATATTGTGTGTGTTGGAAACTCAACTTGCACCCGACAATACTAACCTATCATGATTTCCATACTCACATCTGCTCTGAACACCATCTTTTATTATTTGTTTGTGTTTGACGTGCTTTACAGCGTGTTTGCCTTTCTTTTTGTTTTTTGCTTATTTGGTTGTGCTCTTTGTTTACTTCTTAAGAGCATGGTCACTACTTATGGTTCCGATTTGTGTTATATTATCAGATCATATTTTTGTCCACGCAGAACCCGTTATATTGACGATCTCCATGATAATTAAAACCACACAACCTTGATTTCATGTCAATAAACAATCCTTACCACACAATTGTGTGTTAACATCGTAGATTGTATCACTCATTCGTCCATATCCCATTCATCTCCCACAATAGCAAGGATGTCTTCGTCTTCAGTGAATCTAGTTAATGCTGACAAGCACGAGCTCATTTGCTGTACAACAGGTGTCTCTCTTATCTTGTCATATGATCTTATATATGTCTTGCACATGTCACGAACATAAGAACCAGGATCTTGAAAATAACAAACAACATTGTTACATACACTGCACAGATCTGTCTTGTTGTGTGAAAAGTTCCTTCTCTTTGTGAAGAAATGAACACCTCCACTTAACATCTCAAACACACACAATGACAAGCAAAATAAATCATTCTCTTCTGCGGTTTCCCTTGTTTCAAACAATACATCACCCATAAACGTAAACATATTCTTGTATCTTTCCACTATGCATCTCTTGATTTCAGCTCTTGCTGTAAAATACACACTTCCCATGAGCTTTTTGAGATCTGAAGTGCATACATCACCTTCTTCCTCCATACCAAATAAGAATGCAACAAACTGTGATGGTGAACAATATCCAAACGTGTTTCTCACACGTGTTCCATGCAAAGTGCTATACTTTTCCTTCACCATCTGTTGACGCAATAACAAACAGGAACCAAAGTCAATGATGGTTGCATGAAGATGGTCATCGCTCAAACAGATGTTACCAGGTTTGATGTCAGTGTGTGCAATAAAGACCTTGTTGTGTAAATGATCAAGTCCATCATACAAATCACCCGCAATTCTCACACACTGACTGATGTCTGATGATGAAAGATCCACTTCTGACATGTCCTTGCCATAATAAGGCAATGTCATATGTGTGAAGTAAACAACGTTTGAAGCGAATGTGTCATATATGAAAAACTCCTCCATCTCAATCAATGATGCAAGATTTGGATGGCTGTACTTTACAATGGACAAAATCTCCAATGCATAAATGCCTGTCTGACCCACGTCTGTAAGTTCGTCAAAGACCGATTTAGCATAACTTGAATCTGTATTAAACTTGTCGCTGTTTACATATTTGCCTTTCACAGTTATGACTTTGTGATAGAGCTTATTATTATCAAATTTTGTCTCAAGAAATAGATACTCATCCTCCAACCATTTACTTGCAGTATCAGTATCCATGCGTTTCCAAGTACTGTTGTCTGCATTGTTTTTGCTTATGTACGTCAATAGTTGATCCTGATAGATTTGTCCATTGGACTTCGTTTTGCTCTCTGTGCTGATGGAGAGTATGTTCTTCATGATATCTGTGTATGACATGTATGCTTTAATGTATAGAATGAATTATGATGTTGATTTTTCACAGTACACATTGCAAAAAACACTTATCTACCTAGCGTAATGGAAGAAATGCCGGAGTACAAACACTTAGTCTTCCTTTGGTTTATTTTTGCGGTGTTTATAGCGATGATGAACCATTTTCTTTCTAAACTTGTCAGAAACCATTTGCAATCTTGTTTCAAGTTCCTTGTCATCATAACACTCATCTACCCCATATGCTGAAGTTTCAAACTTGATTGTTCGTGATAAGCTATAAGCATCATCTGGAACGAGCTGTGTATTACAAGAAGCTTTGATTGCTTTGCGTTGATGTGAATCCAGTTTGTTGTGAGAAAGAGAGATGTAAGGTAAGCACATGTAAAGATAGTTGCTGTCTCCATACATCCAATCATAATAGATATAATCCACAAACCAATCTGCGTTGGACATGTCTTTGACAAGTTTTGCAGTTTGAGGTTCACCTACGCCATCTTTTGGTTCTTTTCCATATAGATATTGTGTCATGAACAATGGTGAAATCAACTGTGGTGAATACAAGATTTGCGTTGCAGAATTTACAAAGGAATTAAAGCCTGAGAGTGATCCAACGACTGGTGCAGCTATTTTTGTGATTGTTTTGATCCTTTCTTTCTCTGTGGAGCTTGTAAGATAAGGAACAAAATATCCTGACAATATGACAGGAATGAGCTTCTTGAGATTGTCAATGACAAGTTGTCCAAGATTTAGCAAAGCAGAACATATGTTCTTTTTATAATCCAATTGCAAGCTGATTGCAAATGAAACGTGGTGTATTTCGTCACCAATCTCACACATGTTTGCATAGCGTTTCATCATTGCAGTGATCTCTGAAAATGTAGAGGATTTGAAGATCTCCACGTTGCGAAAGTTCTTAATGACTTTAAGGATGTATCCTTTGATGGGACTTGCTTTTGCTTCTTTCACACATTTGTCAAAGTCACGAGCATTCATTCTCAAATGTTTCAAGTTACTAATCACAGTATCCCACATGTCAGGCATATCTCCAAGGACAAAATCTTCTTCTTTTGTTTCCTCGTTGTTCCATAGGGAGATGTTGAGGCTCACTGGGACGGTTGCAATGATTCGTGCGCTTGTTGGTTTGCTTTTTTCGAATGTGTCAAGAAAATGGTCAAATCCTTCCATGTTGATTTGACTTCCATCTTGATTGTAATGTGTGTAGATGTACATGTTTTATCATCTTGTGGTGAAAACAATTTCAATTACTTTTTTTCACGTCTTCTATCAAAGTCAACAGTATGAGTACATTGCCACGAGAAACGCCTGTACCTGTGTTTAACGCAGCAACATTCTTGGCTGCAAAGTTGACGAACAAGCCTGTTACAACTTGGAGTTGGGATAGTTTGACAGATGTTTGTTCGTTTTTTTGGGAGCATGTTTCGTCAAAAGCGGATGCTTTCTTTGGATCGTTTTTTACAAAGATCCTTTCAGATTTCAGAGAAACATGTAAAGGTATATATACATCCATACAAGGAGTAGAACCAAAATGGTCTAAATACAAAGAGTGGGCTAAACTTGTAGTGGATATTACTGCGTACCGTCCATATAAGACAAGAAAACAGCCAACCCATGTATCTTCAGATACTATCATTGACGCATGCTTGCAAGCTGGAACCAGATTTGAAGGTCCAGTGAGTTATGTTTTGTTGAAACCGAGAAAGGAGTTGGAAGATATACTTGGTCGTCCTGCACCAGTGTTGTGGTTATTTGGAGATGTACACACCATTCGTCTTAAATGTCAGCCTTCATGTGAGGAGATTGATAAATGTTTGACGTTTTATTCAACGTTGCCATTTGGTGGTACGACTCGCGGTAGCTTTTTGCCACATTTGGAAACCATTGGAAAGTCACACCATATTGTCACTGATTATTTTTTGGAGTGGTGGCCAAATTGGAATAATGCTGACTTGCCCGCACTTTACAAACTTGGTCCAAGTGATAACCCCATCAGTGACTACACTGCGCGCAAAGTTGCAAAGGAAACGGTAGAAAATCAACCTTCGTCTATCATGGACAATTATGTCGATGTATTTGATTGTATTTCAAAGACAAAAACAAATTGTCATGTTCCATATCTTCGTGTTCACTCTGGTGACACACGTTTCCGACCTGATGACTTTAACTCACTATTTGACTTGCAAAAATACAATGATGTGGATAAGTGGATAGCAGTTTGCAATCGTGTGATGGGCTTACATGAAGCTTCCGATATAGAAAGAACGAAAGTTCATCTCAGATGTTTGCAGATTATTGTAGACAGAATTAAGCTTGGAAGCCATGGCTTTGCAAAGGCATTTTTACAAGATGAAAAGTTGCGTCAAATGTTGCAGATGCACAGCAAAACCGTCTTTGAGTTAATTCAGGTACCGACAAGTTTGCAAACATCTATGATTGAGTATCTGACTGATTATGACACCAATTACAATCATTCTGACCAGGCATATCCAGACTTTTCCATCTCACATTGTAAGACTTTCATGGAAGCGTATATGACTGTGAAACAATGGTTTGACGAACAAATCAAAAAAGACAGCGATACTGTTTCATTTTTCCACCTATTTGGTCTGGAAGGAACCATGGATATGTATTGGTTGTCAAGAGTCTTGAAAAGTCCTCTAGGGGGATTACCAAGTCAATTGGCATGTCTTTATGTTGGTAATGCTCATGTAATAAATTATGTTCGTTATCTTACAACATGTATGCCTTATTATGATGTTGCAGCTGTATTTACAGACAGAGAATTGACAAAGTCCATGTATGAGCGTACGAAATGTGTAAACATGCAAATCCCAGTCACACCAGACTCACAGTGGCTGGAAGGTGTATGGTTTATAACACAGAATAATCGCAATCGCACGATGTCAACGTTTCCATTTATGTATTACATGTGTAAATTTGCATTGGCACAATCACCAACAAACCGCGAGTATTATGTAAATTACATTCAGCAAGTTTTGTCTTGGCGTGACTTTTATTATGACTTTGCTTCTCCTAGTCGATATTTGAAAGAAGATGCGATTGTTCTCACATTGCTTCGTTTTGCAACTCCTGAGGTATTAAACACAGAACAGTTGATGTTTGATTTACTTCAAAACAATATGGCTGTCATGGTCATGGTCCACTCCAAGCGTAAATGTACAAGTGAGAGTTTACGTCAACAGATGCTTTCTATGACACTTGAGCCTATTGATAGACTCTTGAGAAACAACATCAACACGGTGTTGACACATTGTTTTGATCAACCTAATGCACCTGTGCCTGCTACGCCTAATGCACCTGTGCCTGCTACGCCTAATGCACCTGCGCAAGGGGTAATTCGAACTGTTCGACA
>Ga0255212_1000286_pt1 | contig 14368 bp, 13 predicted proteins | sample Miss_Yuk_RepC_8d_FD_188425 | JGI IMG/M metagenome (GOLD analysis project Ga0255212, IMG submission 188425) | Freshwater microbial communities from Mississippi River, Louisiana, United States - Miss_Yuk_RepC_8d | ecosystem: Environmental > Aquatic > Freshwater > River | place: USA: Louisiana...
CGTGTCGGCCTGATTCTCAGTCGAGTATTTCTGGTGGTCGGTCGACATACGCACATACATCGCCGCCCGCCGCACTGATTGTGCCGACTGGTCTGTAGACATCCCGTTATTTCTGCCACCCATCATGACTCTGTCATCCCGAATCAGGTTTCTCGCTCCGGCCGGGTAGAATCCGGCAGGCCCTTTCAATGTTAACGAAAGGAGCCCTGCAATGTCTCAGCCCAAAATTGACCGAAAGTTGCACGCCAAATTCATCGCCCAAACCGATGATGAAATCAGGTCTGGCGTCACCAAAATCCTGCGCAAAAAGTTCCGTAACAACCCGTCAGCAGTGAAGGTAATCTGTCGCGATACTGGTGCGGCCTTGCGGGCAGCACGCAACTGGTATGACGGCGAGAACAGCCCGTCATTATTGCACTTCGTGCTGCTGGCACGAAACTATCCGGAACTGGTCGACCTGTTCCTGGACTTGTGTCAGCGCAAGCCAAAGCGGCACCAGAAACGCCGTCGCAAGGGTGATGTAAGTCTCGTGCCCTCAACTCCCACAGCACCGCCTTGCAGCGATAATCTGTCTGAAAATGTCCCTAATGATGTCCCTAATCGAATCGACACCAGCTCTTGCAACATCCGGCAGCTTTGGTTCATTAATACCCTGCTGGAGGGTGAAAAAGTCTTTGCGCCAGACATCGCCGCTCACTGGCGCGTGACGGCCAAGACTGCCAAGCGCGACATTACCGGCCTGAAGTCAGCCGGGTTAATTACCTACCAGGGGACACGCCGCAGCGGATTTTACGAACTCGCACAAGAGCGAAAAGGCGATGACTGATGTCCAAAACAAATTCCCTGTTAGGCTGATTAAATTCCCTGATATGGGCGAAAAAATTCCCTGTTATTTTTTCGGCTAAAAACCTGAGGCTTGTCGTAACTGTCGAGCAGTACTAGGATTTTCTGGCTGTACACCGGCAGGGGTGGGGGAGAAAGCCGCATAATTCCCTGTTATTTCCCTGTTTAACAGGGAATATGGCCCGGATGCCGGTTGCAGCAGACTGCAAACACCACCAATACCTAAGTAACTGATATACAATGAAAATTTGTTCTGACAAGTGTCGCGTAACAGCGGCTCTTTTCATATCAAACGACACGAGAGACGGTGTAGTTATGCCCATTTGGCGCGTGTTTCTGCACTTCTCTCTGTGAGCGAATTTCGTGTGTCGTTTTGGATCGCATGATGATGTGCAAAAGTGCGGGTCGGCGAGAGTGTGAGTTAGCCTTATTCTATAGGCATTTCTCCGCTATCGATTGAGTCCGACCCGTTGAGGCTTATGTGGCTGAATGATTCAAAATCACTTTGCGAAATGTAATCGACACACGGCGTGTGCGATTGATTTTGATATTGCTGATCACATCGCTCTTGCGCGCAGGAATACAATGTTGCCACTCATAGCGCGCTGCTCCTGTAAGTACAAACAAGCTGCACGGCTCAAGTACTTTCGTTTGGCTGTTATGGTGCGGATGCGTGAACTCCATGACACAAGCCGAGCCTAAACTCAGTGAGACAATCTCACTGCCAAAGCACGGCACGCAATCAACATGTGCTGAGATGCCCTGACCGGGTAGATATTCATTGATGATGGCTTGATCGGGAGTAGTGCTGAATAAACCTTCACGGTGCAGTCGCTGGGCCAGCGACATCAGCCAATCAGGCAGCGGACCAAGATACAGCTCTGGCGTCACCATCCGCGCCTTATAATCATACTTATAGCCGTAATGCTGCACGCGGCGCTTTAGGTCCGTCAGCCAAGGTTGCTGATCGATGAGGCCCAGCAGTTTTTGTTGCTCGGCTTCATCAATATAGTTGCAGCAGTAATGCAGGTCGGGGATAGAGAGTTTCTCATCATCTCGTACATCACCAAACAGATCGGCTTGCATTTTGGAACATCCGATAACTACAGCGAGTCGAATTCTTCAATCGCTAATCTTATGAGTTGATTCTCAGACTTTCTGAACAATTCAATTATACTGTCGGTTTCCTTCTTATGCTTGGGATGCTTTCTAAGACTGGTATTTATTACACGTATGAGTCCAGCTCGCTCCTCATCAGATAATGGGTGAGGCGTATTCTTAGGGTTTAAGAGAATATGGGCTGCGTTCCAGACACAGAAACCGACATCGCGATCTTTTATGAAATCCTGAACTTCACGCCAATTAAGGTAAATCAGCCGTTGTGAAGTGCTGATATCATGGCAAAGCATGTCTGCAATAAGAAAAGCGGCATCACGTGGCGAGCTAGCTAGCGTTAAATAGCCTCTAAATGCAGTAGCGCGAATTTCACTATTGCGATCCATCAGCGAGATTGTGATTAAGTCGTCAAACAGGATCTCATACAATATCCGATACTCATGGGAGCTAGACTTGCATGCTTCTGCAGTCTTAATCATAAGTAAAACTGCACGCTCTCTCATATCAGGGTTATATGAATTTCTATAGTGCACTTTTAAAAGGCGAAGTGTATGTGCTCCGCCTTTGTAAATCAGAAAAACTAAATTAACCCATATTCTTGATGCCGTTTCAAAGTTTTTATTATTTTCCTCTGGGGTACTGTATTCGTCAGGATGTATATACAGTATCGTGGAATTTATATAATCAAACTTATCCTGAGCTTCTTGCAGGGAGTCTCTGCACAAGACTTCGTTTTGTCCCCAAATGTTTTTGCTGGACCAGAGATTTGTGCTTGTTGTGCGCAGATGGTCGTCGGGATTGGTATCTTCATTTTTTTTGTTCATGATGCTTTTTCCTTATGCTTGTGCCACAATATCAATACCGTTCTTCTGCACGAGGTGCAAAAGCTTGAGCGCTGCGCCGGTGGGGTGCTTCTGGCCAATCTCCCACTTCTGTACGGTCGATACACTGGTATTCAGTAGCGCGGCAAAGACCGCCTGACTCACGCGCGAGCTTTCGCGAATGCGTTTGATTTCAGTGGGCTTCAGTTGCTTGACAGGCGGAACGCACAAGCGGTCAAATTCGCGCAGGGTTACCTGATCCAGCACACCAGCCTTATGCAGGCCCGATGCGGTTTCAAGCACGGCATTCAGAATGTCTGACTTACTCTTTCTCATCGCACGTTACCTCCAAAAGTTCGCCAGCCTCAATGGCGGCTCTTAAATCTCTGGCACTCAGAGCCAGTAGCTTGGCAGACAGTAACTTCAAGGCTGCCTCCTCGGTCTGGTCAATATTGCTCCGGACATTCTTGGGAAAGCCGAAGACGAACACCCAGCGGTCGCCACGGTTGGTAGCAATCAGGGTACGAAAGCCACCGCTTTTGCCTTGCCCAGGCCTCGCCACTCGCTTCTTGACCAATCCACCGCCGAGATCGGCCTCGTAAAGACCTTGCTGGATTTCAGCGACGGCAGCGCATAGTGCCTTGGCCGACAGGCCTTGTTTTCTGGCCCATCGGCTGAACCAACGCGTCTGAAAAACAGCCATCCCCTACCTCATATAAACTATAGCACTAAGTGTTATGAATATCAAGGATGAGTTTAGATGGGAAAAGCCATGATATTCAACAATATCAGGCCTTTGGATCATAAAATGACAAAAGATACACAAAGTTCGACTATTCTCAGCTCCACCACCATCTAAGTCATTGATATATAACAATAATTTGTTCTGAGTTATGCCGCGCAAGCGCGGCCTTTTTCATATCAAACGACACGAGAGACGGCGTAGTTATGCCCATTCGGCGCGTATTTCTGCACTTCTCTCTGTAGGCGAATTTTGTGTGTCGTTTTGGATTGCATGTTGGTGCGCATAAGTGCGGGTCGGAGATAGCGTGAGTTAGCCTTATTATATCGGTATTTCTCCGCTGTCGATTGTGTCCGACCCGTTGAGGCTTATGTGGCAGAGTGATGCAAAATCACTTTGCGAAATGTAATCGACACTCGCCGTGAGCGATTGATTTTGACACCGCCAATCACATCGCTCTTGCGCGCCGGAATACAATGCTGCCACTCATAACGCGCTGCACCTGAGAGCACAAATAAGCTGCATGGCTCAAGTACTTTCGTTTGCTTGTTGTAGTGTGGATGCGTGAACTCCATCGCGCAGGCTGAGCCTAAACTCAGTGACGCAATCTCTTTGCCAAAGCATGGCACACAATCAATATGCGCCGAGATACCTTGGCCGGGCAGATATTCATTGATGATGGCTTGATCTGGAATAGCGCTGAAGAGACCTTCGCGGTGCAGACGATTGGCTAGTGACATCAGCCAATCCGGCAACGTGCCCAGATACAGCTCTGGCGTCACCATCCGCGCCTTGTAATCATATTTATAACCATAATGCTGCACGCGGCGCTTCAGGTCCGTCAGCCAAGGTTGCTGATCGATGAGGCCCAGCAGTTCTTGTTGCTCGGCTTCATCAATATAGTTGCTGCAATAATGCAAGCCGGGGATGGTGATTGTCTCATCCTCTCGTGTGTCACCAAACAGATCGGCTTGTAGTGTCATTTCTTTTTCCTGAATACCCACGTAGCGAATGTATCATGATCTTCTAGGGCACTACCATCCTCATGTGTCATTGTGTGAACATACCCAGGAAACTTGGATGGCATAAATGGGTATGGTTCAGGCGGATGATAGCCGGCCAGCTCTGCCGCCAGATCAAACTGGAAGGCACCACGATAATAAGGGCTGTCGACGGTTGTCACCAATACCTTCCCCGAATCGGGAATTGTATATCTTGCACTCATCAAAAAGTTTCTTAGCAGGACATGATTGGGATTGCGACCTTCTATAGGTTCACGACTTCCCGTATGTGGGAACTGAAAAGTGACGTTTTGGAATAATGCAGAGCCAAAGTGCCGATGTAGCTGAGTCGCATCAATGTCGTGCAAGACAGTGGCGCCCAACGCTCGAAGCCTGTCAGCATTGTCCTTAGCAAACTCTGTCAGTTCGCCTTCGTTTTGATATGTAGTGGCTGTAAGCCAGTAGGGGCAGACTCTGGAATCTTGTGCGAGGCTCAGACTAAAGCTGAGATTGCCCTCGCCAACTAAAAGGGTGCTACCATTGGCAATCGCAGCAATAAAATCAAAGCTTCTTGATTTATAGTAGAGTACCGGCGCGGCAAATTTATAGCTCAAGATTTCCTGTAGCTCTTCCGGTACATGACCGGTCCGAAGGTAAGAATTAAATGCAAGGCGCTCCGCCTTGCGCTGCAGCTCATGCAGCTCAGCGAGATGGTTCATCGGCTTTTCCTCATAAATGCGGGTGTCAGCTAGGCGGTTACGCTGGCTGGGATGGCGTTATGTTTTTGGGGTTCAGGCGCACCGCGCCGTAGATTGTCTATAGCCGAAATCGTCTAAAAAGTCAAGATCAGCGGCGTTTTATGGCTGCTTGAAATCTTTGCGCAATACTACAGAATCAAGCGCTCGCCACAATATCAATACCGTTCTTCTGCACGAGATGTAAAAGCTTAAGCGCCGCGCCGGTGGGGTGCTTCTGGCCAATCTCCCACTTCTGCACAGTCGATACACTGGTATTCAGCAATGCGGCAAAGACCGCCTGACTCACCCGCGAGCTTTCGCGAATGCGCTTGATTTCAGTGGGCTTGAGTTGTTTGACGGGCGGAACGCAAAGGCGGTCAAATTCGCGCAAGGTTACCAGGTCCAGCACACCAGCCTTATGCAGGCCCGATGCGGTATCAAGCACGGCATTCAGAATGCCTGACTTACTCTTTCTCATTGCACGTTACCTCCAAAAGTTCACCCGCCTTGATGGCGGCTCTTAAATCTCTGGCACTCAGGGCCAGTAGCTTGGCAGACAGTAACTTCAAGGCTGCCTCCTCGGTCTGGTCAATATTGCTCCGGACATTCTTGGGAAAGCCGAAGACGAACACCCAGCGGTCGCCACGGTTGGTGGCAATCAGGGTGCGAAAGCCACCGCTCTTGCCTTGTCCGGGCCGCGCCACTCGCTTCTTGACCAAGCCGCCACCCAGATCAGCTTCATACAAACCCTGCTGAATTTCAGCGACAGCGGCGCATAGTGCTTTGGCCGACAGGCCCTGTTTTCTGGCCCAGCGACTGAACCAACGCGTCTGAAAAACAGCCATCCCCTACCTCATATAAACTATAGCACTAAGTGCTATAAATATCAAGGGTGAGTTAGGCCAGAAAAGCCATGATATTCAACAATATCAGGCCGTTGGATCATAAAATGACAAAAGATACACAAAGTTCGACTATTCTCAGCTCCACCATTTCTACCGCCGGTGCAGGCGGTTTTTCCTTAAGTCGAGAGTTTTGCGGCCGTTCCGGGGGTGTTTCGCTCCTAAACGACACGGGAGAACCGCCTTTCCCGATTCTCTGGACCGGAAAAGGCCAGTTCTCTCCCGCCGGCTTTTTCGTGTGTCGTTTTGAGGTTTATGTGGCGCCAGTTCTTCTGTGCTTGGGCATATCTGCGATAATAATTTGCTGTGTGATAGCGTCCCACGCATAGTAAATTCGGAGGCATTTCTTTGGGTCTCTGGTGTTGCCACCATTTTTTACATGCCAGTCAGCTATTAGCTGTCTACCCTGCCAGTTAAATTCGAAAGCATCGCTCCCACAGTGGGCATTTCTGAAACCATCAATCACCACCTCTTCTCGGATACTACCGCCTCCACCTTGAATTCTTCTATCCCTGCAACTTTCTGCAAGCCACTGAAGACACTGCGCGGCAAGCTGGGGGCTGTCGAATTCTGGATTCTTGCAGCCTCTTCTCGCAGTGGGTGTGAGAGTAAGGCGATCTGAAAATTGTTTTTCACACCAATCTTCAAACGTATCCCAATTATCAGGATAGATAACAATGTTATCCTGTGCCAGGCCAGCCTCTTGCAAGTGTTCTTGGAGCTGTTTAATTCGGTAATTTGCGGCAGCTAACTTGCCTTCCAGAAGGTTTGCTCTAGCCTCAGCTTTACTGTGTTCTTCAGAAAAATAATCGTTTTGTTGTTGGCTCTCTTCCGCTTTAATTCGATAAGCCTCTAGCTGTTGGTGTAGATTAGCTATGATTTGTGTGTCTGAAGCGCCTGACTTGCTTAAAGTCTCTAAGCGCATTTTTAATGCTATACGCCTCAGTTCTGAGAACGCAATAATTTCACTGCCAATTTTATTGGTATATATAGCCTCTTTCGAGAGTGCGGCTCTTAGCCACTCCTCACAGTTTCTAGCAGCGGTGGGGTCTTGAATTTCTGAACCCAATATGAGTTTATGGTCATATGGGTTTGAATCCTCATTAAAGCCCGGTCTATATATCCTCAGCGCGCCCCCAAAAACAGATCGAGCTTTACCAAATCGCTCAGTTAGTATCCATGTTACCTCCGCGGGAATAATAACTACGTGAGCAACGCCATATAATGCGCGACTTAAGGCATCGACTTTGACTAAAGGCTGTGCTGCGCCCTCTGCCACACTTATGGCGAGAATGGGCATCCGCCTCTCTTTTGAGAGGACGGCATCAATCAGATTTTCGGCATCTTCTATATTCTCAATTACTTCGGGTGTCGGCGACAGCTCTATGCCAGCTTGAGAAAGACCACAGACTTCTCCAATTTGTTGTAGCAATCCGGGCGCGTGAGGTATGACGTTTGGCGACAGCTCTGTTGTATGTACGAGTTGTCTAATTGTTATAAATCTATTTAGCCCCCTTATGGCAGACCCGATAACAATTTCTGTTGTCCAGATACGGCCAGCCACAAATTTGTCTGTGTCCTCAGCTCGAATAGCCCAGATATCTGAGTCATCTTGTGTGATTCTAATTGCTTCGCTGTTGCGGCCGCCGGTATTTACTTCGTAATCTTTCATATCCCAAGCTTGAACGGGCAAGCGTTCTGCACTTCGATTTTGTACCCATTTCAGGACCTCTGCGCGTGCGGTCTTAATGGATTGCAGTGATGGGAGTGTGGCAGAGATGCGGAGAATTTCAAATTCTCTTACCCTATTGAGGGGCTTTGCCAATCGCTTGTATTCATTGTTGTTGACTGATGTTTCTGACATGATGCCCTCTCCTAACATTAGGAAGCTAATCGGATTCCTATTGAGTGCAATGCCGCATTCTGGTCCTCACATCAAAAAGAACGCTCTCTGGTCTTCCCAACGAGCAGGAATAATTACCTTTCTTATAAGCCATTGTTTTGATTTATATTGCGCCAGATTTCCAGTAAGGATTTCTGAAACAATACTTGGCCCAAGAAAGGCAAAAGGCATAATTTTCTTAACATAACTCTCACTGACATTGTGCTGTTTGGCTAGTTCCAAGAGTGAACCTGCCTCGCCAGCTAATAGCTCTTCAAACCACGCATGTGCTCTAGCAATACTCTTCACGAGTGTGGAATCGTAATGCACATTTGCGGCGCTCGTCCCACCTATGACCAGGCGCATCTCGCAGCCGCGCCTGCGCATTTGCATTGGTGTAGTTTTTTCAAGTTTAATTGGCTTATCAGTTGCGCCTTCGGGAAGAAATGAGTTGAGAACTAACTCAATCTGGATGCTTTCCTGTTTGAGCCGTGCTGCCTTTAGAAGCCTAATGCTGTCGGCTCTTCTGGAGTCCTGCGTGGCATCTAATACCTGAGACATATATCTGATAGGTATTCCAGCCTCTGTGAGCGCACTTGTCAGCGCATTGTGGTCAGAAAGCGCATCATCAACGATGGCTCTAATAGTTTTCTCGATGGTCGGGGCCGGAAGCCGCCAGCCACTCTTCGCCTCAGCCTTGCTATTTCGCTTCATGCTGCGTGATGCATAGTATCGATATCGCCGATCACCTTTTCTCGCGTTATCGATAATAAGCTCATCACCTGTGGCGGCGTCAAATAACTTTCCTTTAAGTAGACAAGCGTCATCTTTACGGTAGTTCTTGACTACGCCCGGCCGATTATCTGCCAGTTGCAACTGGACCCGCTCCCAAGTGTCTTGGTCGATAATTCTCTCGTGCTGCCCCTCGTAAAAAACATCCTTGAATCTGACCTGACCGATATAGAGCGGGTTGGACAGTAATTTATAGATACCAGGGCGTGAGAATGGCTTTCCTCCGGGATTAGGCCTGTTGGGCAAGATTTTTGTGACAATACCTTTCTGTTTAAGTTCTGCACACAGATGGCGAACATTCTTTAGCTCAAGGTAGCGCTTGAAAATGAATCGAACTGTTTCCGCTTCGGCGGGGTTAATAATTAGCTTCCGGTCTTTGGCATCGTAGCCGATGGGCACTACGCCGCCCATCCACATACCCTTCTTCTTGGAAGCGGCGATCTTATCCCTAATGCGCTCGCCCGTTACCTCCCGCTCGAACTGAGCGAAGGAGAGCAAAACATTTAGTGTAAGTCTGCCCATTGAGGTGGTCGTATTAAACTGCTGCGTGACCGAGACGAACGAGACCTTATGCCGGTCGAATACCTCTACCATCTTGGCAAAGTCGTGTAGTGAGCGGGAGAGGCGGTCGACCTTATAAACAACGATAATATCTATGATGCCGGTCTCTATGTCCATTATGAGTTGCTTCAAAGCAGGCCTCTCCATATTGCCGCCGCTAAAGCCACCATCATCGTAGTGGGTTTTAACAAGCTGCCAGCCTTCGTGCTTCTGACTCTTGATGTATGCCTCACAGGCCTCACGCTGGGCCTGCAGGCTATTAAAGTCTTGTTCCAACCCCTCTTCGGTCGATTTTCGGGTGTAGATGGCGCAGCGGATAGCTCTGTTGGTCATTTTTGCCTCTTCCGTAGGCCAAAGAAGAGGGGGCCTGACCATTTGATGCCCGTGATTACTTTGGCCACCTCAGATAGTGAGCCATAAACCCGGCCTTTATAGTGGACCCCGTCTTCTTCAATGACAGCTTCATGTGTGACCCCATGCCATTCCCGTAACAGCCTCGTGCCTGGACTAAGCATAGGCGCTGGCGGCTCTTCACCATCGGCAAGGTTGGCTATTCGATAAAGCTGCTCCCGAATCGATTTCTTCAAACCGCCGTACACTGTCTCTTGCACTTGGTAGGCGAGCGCGCGAAGCATGAGGACGCGGCTGATATTTGCTGGCGGAGGACTTTTGTTAATTTTCTTCCACTCAGTAACCAAGCCATTTCTGTCGAGAGACTCCAGCCTCGCCAGTTCACTGGCGAGGCTCTCCGCATCAATCTTCTTCATGCCGCTACAATCCGGTAGGTGCGGCCGGCTGCTCCGACTTCAGAGGCTATATTCAGACCAAGTTTCTTTCGCAGCACTCCAGAAAGCACGCCATGCACGCTGTGCCTCTGCCAACCAGTCGCTTCCGCCAGCTCATCAATCGTTGTGCCCTTGGGACGCTGGAGTAGGGCAATCATGGCAGCCTGTTTTGAGTTGCCTCGCAGAGGGGTTGCTGTGTTAGCTTTCTTCTGGACAGCCTTCCTAGTTGATTGTTTTTCTTTGACTATTTCCTCCGCCTCGCGTTGAATCCCAAGAGTGCGGAAGCCCTCATCGGCCAGTACTAGGGTGACATTATAGCCATCCTCATGTACCCGCCAAACAGGGGCATCGCCAACTGCCTCAGTCTCCTCAATCATTTGCAGAGATAGCAGCTTTTTGAGGTGCTTGGGGCCTTCGCCGCGCTTTACAGATTTGGGTAAAGGATAGACAGAGAAGTCCCGACGCTGGCTGGCAGCTGAGAGAATCATGAGTTGGGTGTCATTGAGTTTAGTCATGGTGGTGTACTCCTGTATGCGGGCTCCGGCCATTCCAGCGCCCCTACCACCACAAGCCCGGCTGGCTTTGCCAGACAGGGCGCTAACACCCACAGCAATGCTTGCTTTCAGAAGGAAGGCCAGCAGTTTCTGCAACTTCCAGCACATTTAAGTTCGATTCTAAGTGTCCCAGTCAACTAGTCTAGGCTTTGCCGCTTTCTGGGAAATTAGTCGAGGAATAGGCCCGTTACCCGGCCCTTTCGCGCATCCCCAATTCCGTCGATTACTGAGAACTGGCGATACCACCCCGAATCAGATCACTTTTCTCAGAAGCAGTTTTTTTGTTCGATGGGCACTTTAACTACGATGGGTAAGGCAACAGCTAAGATGAAAATTGGACGAAATACGCCGTGTCCCTGTAAAAGTGGTAAAAAATATAAAAGGTGCTGTGGGGGTATCTCTAATTCAAAAAAGGCTTCTTCGCGGGCCTTGTCCCGAGACTTTCTTGTACAGTTTGAGAAACACAAAATTGCTGAGACCGTACGTCAGCAGCAGCAAGGCCTAGGCAAGCCAATTCTATCTGCTGTAATGGGGGATCGGCAAATTGTTGCAGTAGGCAACACCATTTATCACTCATCCCAATGGAAGACATTTCCAGATTTCTTGAGCTATTACGTTAAGACGAAACTTGATCCAGCATGGGGTAATCAGGAAATTGCCAAGCCTTACAAAGATAGGCACCCTATACTTCAATGGTATGATCAATATTGTCGCTTCCAACAAAAGCATATTGGAAATAGTGGGCAGGTAAAGTCTGCCCCGATAACCGGCATTGTTACATGCTACATGGGGTTGGCCTATAATTTGTATCTTTTGGACCATAACGCAGAGTTACAAGCTCGTCTGATTAAGCGACTGAAGAATCCAAAACAGTTTCAAGGGGCATATTACGAAATAATTGTAGCCGGAATCCTTATAAGGGCAGGCTATGAGCTCAAACTGGAGGATGAAACAGACTCCGAAACTAAGCATTGCGAGTTCTCTGCTACATCAAAGTTAACTGGCAAAAAGTATTGGATTGAAGCCAAGTCGCGTGCAGTAGCAGGTATTTTGGGTAAAACAGAAGCAGATGGCTCCACCAATAAAGATCCAACGTCCATGATGACAACCCATATTAACGAGGCGCTTAAAAAACCATCTGATAGTGACCGTATGATTTTTGTAGACCTCAACACCCCTCCAGAGCCTGGTGTCTCCGAGCCCTCTTGGGTGTCAAAAGTATATAAACGCCTTGAAGCAAAAGAAAAAGATCTCCCTGAAGATAAAGCTGCATATGTATATATTACAAACATGGCTTTCCATCATGCGCCTGATGCTGAAAATATCGGTGCCGCTGTTGCCGTGTTTGGATTAGGTATTGCAGATTTCGCAAAGCCTGGAATGTATAGATTGATTGATATGTATAAAAACAAACAGAAACATATTGATGCTTATAATATCGTTACAGCCATAACATCATATACGGAATTGCCTGCAACATTTGACGGTAAGCTTCCTTCAGAAGCTTTCGGAAAGCAGGATAGAAGATTTGTAAAGGGAGAAAAGTATTTCTTTGCAGACATCGGCGAGGGCGGCATAGCTGCGGAAGTCACATCAATCTCTGTTTCAGAGCATGAAAAGTGTACATATATCGCTGTTCTCACAGATAGTGGAGAAAGTTTAATTCTTAAAAGCGAGATGACGGATGACGAGCTAGCAGATTACAGACGACACCCAGAAGCATTCTTAGGTCAAGTTAGCAATATTCCGCGTCATCCTAAAACCCCGTATGAACTCTTTGAGGTGTTTGTCGGCTGGCATCAGTCTTACTCAAAAGATCAGCTTTTAGAGTTGATAAAGGGACATGCTGATATTTCTGAATTGAAAAAACTTAGTCAGGCTGAACTGGTGCTTATTTATTGTGAAAGAATGGTAATCTCTGTGGAACAGGGCAAAAGAAAAAATGAATCTTGATGCTCGATTTTATTCAAGAGCTCCATATTTATGGATATCTATCATCCAGTCTGGCCGCAATAAACTCACCGGTATTTTTGCGAGGTCATGAAGTGGGGTTTGCCGATCCATTGAGCATAGGGGTGTTGCCTCTGACCTGCTCCCTAAGTTTGAGCCACCCGGAAGTAGAGTCTTTTCATTCTCTAACGAACCATGCTCGTTGTTGCAAGCTCCGGGTGGAGTAGGTGCAAATCGCTTCTTCATCGCCTGTTTCTTGCCCAATCGTAGGGCGCCACTTGCATTGTAGACTTTACCGCAAACTGCCGGCATTTATGGTGGAGACGGGAACAGGTGAGAAGCGAACCATAATAATCCTCGAATTTTCTAAAACATCATCAAGGATACGAAATTTTTGTAAAAATGCGACCGCTCCTAAAAACTTCTGATGTTACTTCTTTTCGATAGTTATTTGGGAAAAAGTATAGCAACCAGTCCTGCAGAATTTCCCATTGCACATCAGGAGCAATTGTCTCCGCAGAAGTGGTGATATTAGAAGTAATAATTGATATTGCTGACGCGGCATCTAATCCAGCAGCTGCAGCGGCGTCAATATCCCTAATTAACTGCATGCCGCTAAGTTTACTTGCGACATACGACCGAAACTGAGGAAGACTAAGACCGGGAACTATTATTAGTCCACTTAAATCTCTTACTGCGGCGTCATAAGATGATTCAATAATTCTATTTCTTACAGCCTCTCCATCGGTATAGACCTGCCAAAGTCGAGATGGGTCGCGAAGGCTAGGTAGCCATACTTGAGATACCTCATTCCTTTCTTCAATAGACAGTGTTGAAATGTTAACAACTGTGGCCCTCAGTTTATCTACAGAGCTTTGTATGGCATTATAAAAATCTCTATCAGCTCGAAAGGCCGTTCTAACTAGGTCACTATGTAGTTCGTAAAACTGTCCTATTTCTCCATCAAGCTGATACAGGGTCTCATAGTTAGTAGGACTGCTCCATCCAAGTGCTTTGTTTGTTAAATTTGCAGAGCCCATAAAATAGGCAGAATCAAAAACATAGCATTTGGCATGCAGTCTTGGATGGAGCAGTAGCTCAGTCTTCTCTCTAGCCTCTACTAGATCTAGAATCTCCAGATCGCAAGCACCCGCGGCAATCTCTTCGGGGATCCAGCGAGAGATAATTTGTATATGTACGCCAATAGGAGTCGCAGATATGATCTTACGTAAGGGCGCTACCTTAATGAAGGGGGCTACCAAAAAAACTTTGGTGTGCGCCTGTTTAGCTGCGCCTAAAAGTCTATCTCCATGGGAAGACATAGTTACTGTTCATCATCGGTAAGAAAATCTCTCGCCATTCTGCCCCAATCTTGCCTCATGCGGCGAATCTTCTCTCTGTTTGGGACATCTTCTATCTCTTGTCTTGCCCATGCAGCAAGAAGCATTTTAAGAGTTTCTGATGCATTTTCAACTCGCGATATTAGATCTAGTTGTGTTGTGTCAGCGACATCGTTGTCGAGCGCTTTGATGAGCAAATCGAATGCTGGATGACTCCTGACCTGCTCCCCGAAAATGTCGCCAGTATGAGGTAGAGTCTGCAACCCGAAGGCCCTAGGATTGGGGCAAGGAGCAGACGATGAAGAAGCGGTTTAGTGAAGAGCAGATTATTGCGGTGCTGAA
>Ga0255212_1000296_pt1 | contig 13824 bp, 14 predicted proteins | sample Miss_Yuk_RepC_8d_FD_188425 | JGI IMG/M metagenome (GOLD analysis project Ga0255212, IMG submission 188425) | Freshwater microbial communities from Mississippi River, Louisiana, United States - Miss_Yuk_RepC_8d | ecosystem: Environmental > Aquatic > Freshwater > River | place: USA: Louisiana...
ACGCAAGTGCTTGATTTGTAAGGAAATTTTTGTGGAGCAGTTTCGCGAACGAAACAACTGCTCTCTTTCAAAGAATGAGTACTGGTTGCGGGTGTATGCGTACGCACTGCTAACGCACCTCAGTCTTCGAAAATCCGTCGCCAGGAATTGAACCCGCGTCCACAAGTACATCTTATCAGCACCGACTCAATCACGGTGATGGCCATCGCCCTACCCCGCGCTGCAGTGCAGTGACTTCGACCGCGTTGCACATCTGCCCATACAGCGCGTTTTGCCAGTTGTCAGGGGGCATGACCAGCAAGGTCTCGGCCTCCTTGTCAAAGCGTTGACTGTTCTTGCCCCGGAGAAATTCCCAGTACCCCACGATGCAGTCCTTGCGGGCCCGCAGGATCTCGGTAGACGGCAGCTTGTTGCTTTTCTTGCTGTTGGCAGTTTTGGATGCGGGCAGCAGGTTCCAGACATCGTTGTTGTGCCAGAGATCGAAGGGGATGACATGGTCCACGTCAAAGCTCTCCCGCAAGGCGGAGCCGGTCCAAACGCACTCCAGCCGATCAAGCCCTGCAAACAACTTCCTGGCCTCAATGGTGCTGCGCTCATCTTCCTTTTCAAGGAGGAGGTTGACCACGGTGGCAACGTCAATGCCCTCCCCTAGCTTGGTGGTCTTTTCGGCCCACTGCAGGATGACAGCTTGACTCACCCAGTACCCCAAGTGGCTCAGCTCGATCCACAAATCGTTAGGGATGAGGACTTGTCGGGTCTTGGCGTCATAGCCAAACACCCGACCCGTGATGAGAGCGCCACCAGCGAAGACAACCGGCCCCTTGATGATCGCGTCCTCGATGTCGACCATCAGGGCTCGCAACAGTTTCTGGGTGTCCGGGGATAGCTGCCCCTTGTTACGCTCAATCCTGAGGCCGCTGTAGCCACCCGCTTTGACGTAACGCTGGACCAGGGCATGCAGGTGCTTGCGAAACTTGATTGGCTTGCCCGCATCAGGCCGTTCACCATTGAGCTGGGGAATGAAAGTACGTGACTCGACCAGCGGCCAGTAGTACTGCAGCCACTTCTCGGCCACATACCGCACCGGCAACCCCACCTGGCCGTCGGCCAGCCAAGTCACGCTGCTGGGGCTTTGGGAGGCGATTTCTGCCAGCGCCCGAAAGAGTGCGAATTTGTAGGTGGCGCTCTTCTTGTCATGGTTCAACACCCCTTCGATCTGATCGATGGGACGGGTGTTGGCACCGGACTTGAGTTGAAACAGCAAGGACACCCATTCGATGCCCTGCCGGTTCATGGCATCCGAGTTACCCCATTGATCGATCAGGTTGAAGCCCAGGCGCTCAAAAATCAGCCGCAGGTAGCCTGGGGGGTAGGTTTTGAAGAGACGGCCATTGGCATCCCGCTCACCACCTGCGGTATCCGAGCGTTGACTGGGAACGGAAATGAGCAGGCGGCCATTGACCTTGAGGCATCGCTTGATCGACAGCGCGGCATTGAACAACTCCGTGGAGTCGATGTGCATCAGCACTGCGCAGCACAGCACCCCATCAAACTCACCGCCAAATGGCACCGGGAAATCCGGCAGCAGTCCTTGAATGACTCGCCCCTTGAGTTCAGGGTGGAACTCTTGGGCCAGTTGGACAAACTCCGGAGTCCCATCCAGCCCAAATGGCTGAAAGCCTTGACGGCCCAACTCAGCCAAGTCGCGACCCGAGCCACAACCTATGTCCAGAACGCGGCCGCCTGGCGCAAAAGCCGTGGCAAAGCGTTCCCCTAATGAACTCTGCGCCGCCTCGTAACGTTGGGCGACATCATTCGCATTAGCAGAGTAGTAATCCAGGGTCGAGGAGTCCATTGGGTTCAATTATGTGGCCACCGCTAGGCTCAGGCCATGAGCCTTGAGATGGCAAAATTCAGACATCACCTCTCACGATCATGGCATTCAGCATAGAAGACCTTGGGGACATTGACTTGATCATTGGCCAATGGTGCCTGGACAAGGTCCCTCCCGAACTCAAAAAACAGGTTGACCACGACTACGAGGTCGATGGACAGTCTGTGACGATTTTCGAGGTCAGGCCACTTTGGCGAGGGCAACCCGGCCAGACGACTCGCAGACCGTTTGCCAAGTTCCGCTACGTCAAATCCACCGAGCTCTGGCACATCTACTGGATGCGCCAGACAGGAAAGTGGGAGTCTTACGAGCCAGCCTCAGCTGCCTGTGGACTTGAAGAAGCACTAGACATCATCGAGTTGGACACGTACGGCTGCTTTTTCGGCTAATCCAGATCAGTTCACACCACTGGCACTTCATCCCAACAGGTCGTGTAATTCGGTGACTTGCGTTCCTGGCGCATCTCCCAGTCCCTGAACGCCCCCTGCGTGGACACCTTGACTGTGCCGCGCCCGAAGCGCTGGTTGAGGGCGTCCAGCGCCAGCATCAGTTTGTCGTTGGCGAGCGCCACTGGCTCCAGCAGATCACCCTGCCGATGCGTAACCGGGCTGATCTCGCTGAGCATGATCCCGGCCTTCTTGTACTGGTAACCAGGCTTGAACATGCGCTCGCACAGGTAACTGGCCCAACGGTTGACCTCCAGACTGTCGTTTGTGGGGTACGGCAGTGGGACCGCCAGGCTCGGGTTGTACTGCGGCAGGTCCTTACGAAAACGGTTGGTCTGCAGGAACACCTGGATCACTGCCGCGTGACTCTTCTGTGCGCGCAGCTTGGCGCAGGCATTGGCCACGAATGTGGACAGTGCATCCTGCAGGATGACCAGCTCCGTGACCATGTTGCCAAACGACCGGCTGGAGATGATCTGCTGCTTGTCTGGCTGGATTTCCTGCAACTCAATACAGGGCACTTCCTGCAACTCGCGCTGGATCTTCTCCATCACCACACCAAACTCGGATCGCAGGGTTGGCACATGCGCGTGGCGCAGGTCATGCACTGTCTGAACGCCGTGGACTGCCAGTTTCTTGGTGAGCTTGCGCCCTACCCCCCACACCTCTTCAACCGGGATCTGCTTGAGGAGTTTGGTCTTCTGCTCGTCGGTCAGCTCGTTGTAGTTGAAGACGCCTTTAGAGCGTGGATGCTTCTTGGCAACGTGGTTGGCCAGCTTGGCCAAGGTCTTTGTGGGGCCGATGCCTACGCACACCGGGATGCCCGTCCACATCCCTACCCTCTGACGCATGGTGTAGCTCACATCCCGCAGCTTACGAATGCCCGTGAGGTCCACGAAGCACTCGTCGATCGAGTAAATCTCGTGCCGTGGAGAAAACTGGCTCAGGATGCTCATGACCCGATTCGACATGTCGGCATACAGCGCATAGTTGCTGCTGAAGGCTAGGACGCCATGCTCCTCGGCTAGCTTCTTGCACTCGAACCAAGGCTGCCCCATCCGGATGCCCAGGGCTTTGGCTTCGTTGGAGCGAGACACTGCGCAGCCGTCATTGTTTCTGAATGACCCTAACTGTTAGTAGGTATTTAGGTCGTTGATTCTTCAACAAGAATCAAGACTAACAGTTTTGTACGTAATAAGGCTCAATTCGAGCACGCTCTGAGTCGTTGAAGTAGGAGGCCCAGCGCCACCCTGATCGACGCAGGACGACCCTCAAGAGCCGCTCAGAATTTCTGGCCCAGCGCCGGCAGTGCAGCGGTTGCTGCCGTTCGAGTTTTCAACGTGAATGCCCTTGGCGTGCCGGATTGCGATCACTCCTATTCATGCATCGTGGTAATGCGCAGAGACAGGTTTCAGGCGCGCAGTTGACATTGCTAGAGAGTTGACAACAGCGTGCAGAGATCTGCAAGCTCGACGAGCAAGACTGCAGCAGCATCAAGCATGGTGCGATCAATCACCTGGGCGTGTCGCCAGCGTTGATGGCTTACCGCGAGCACAAGGCCATGCTGGGCAAGACTTAGGCCGGCGAGAAGTTCCCGGCGGTTGTGATGATGGGGGCTGGCTGGATGGTGGTCCCCGACATCAAACCAGGCAAGTGATGGTGAGTGGCTGACCCGCCCTGGGTCAGCCACTCAGTCGGGATCGCTGTTTGCAGGTGATCCCGTCCTTTTTGTCAGTTGGCGCAGCAGCGCTGTGGCCAACCAGCCATCACTTTGATCCACCCGAAGCCTTGGCCACGTAGGCCGCCAGGGCGGCAATTTGCGCATCACTGAGTTTGCCGTTGTAGGACGGCATCTGCCCAATGCCGTTGCGCAGCGCGGTGGCCACGCGCTTGGCATCGGGCTTGAGCTCGTCCAGGCTGGGGCCCACGGCGCCTTCGGCTCCCGCGTCCTTGAGCGCATGGCACAGGGCGCAGGCAGGCACCGCGCCTTGGCCGAACAACACCTTGCCTTGTTGAAGTTGCGCGGCATCGTCGGCGGCGTGCACGGGCAGCACTGTGAATGCCAACGACCACAGGGCAGCGACCAACGCGTGTTTTTGGATTGTGCGCTTCATGCCACGCTCACTTTCACGGCGTGGTCGGCCCAGCTGGTGTTGTTGTAGCCGCCCGCGTTTTCCATGCGTTGTTCGGGCTGCACGTTGCCTGCGGTGTCGGTGGCTCGGCTCGCCAGGGTGAACTGGCCCGCCGGCAGGCGCGCCGCAAAAACAAACTGCCGCCACGCAAAGCGGCCGAGGTCGGGCCCCACCATGCGCGCGAGCTGCCAGGTTTTTCCGCCGTCCAGAGAAACCTCGACCTTGGCCACCGCGTTCATGCCGCCAAACGCCACGCCATGGATCTGTGTGTCACCCGCTTTAAGCGGGGCGCCGTCCGTGCCGGGACCGTTGATCCACGACTTCACCGTCATTTCCTGCACCGATGGCTGCGACGGGTCGCCCTTCGCGCCGGGCGGTGAAATGCGGTAGCCGTGCGACATGATGCGTGCGTCGGTCTCCTGAGCGGTGAAGGCCAGGCGTTTGACGTACTTGATGTTGTTCACGCCCGTGTAACCCGGCACGATCAAGCGCAGTGGGCCGCCGTGGGCCAGCGAAATCGGCACACCGTTCATTTCCCAGGCCAGCAGGGCATCGGCGAGTGCGGCAGCAGGCACCGAGCGTTCCACGATCACGCTCTTGGGGTCCAGTCCATCGGGGAGTTTTTCGCCGCCTGTGCCGGTGAGGTAGGCCATGCCGGCCTCCACGCCGCCCAGGGCATCCACCACCCAGCGCACCGGCACACCGCTCCACACCACACAGCCTGCTGCGCCCACTTGCCAAGGCGTTCCACTGGGCTTGTTGGGGAAGTAGCCGCGTCCGTTGCCAGAGCATTGCAACACCATCGCCGTGGTCTCGATGCCCATGCGCTTGAGGTCGCCCAGCGTGAGTTTGCGCGGGTTCTTCACCCCCTCGATGTTGATCTCCCAGGCATCGCGGTTGCCCAGGATCGAGGCGTCGGGCGCGGGCAGATTGTTGCGGATGTAGAGCTGCTCGGACGGCGTGATTACGCTGGTGCCGAACACACTGCGCTTGGTCTCAATGGTGGTGCTGCTGTGCACGATCAGGCTGGCCGGGTCCTTCCAGCCCACGTACGCTGGCAGAGGCTTGGCAGCACCGGCCACGGCGACGGGCGCGGTCTCACCAGCAGCGGCTGCGGTGCGGCCAAAGCTGGCCAGACCAACGGCAGCCAAAGCAGCGCCGCTGCCGGCCAGCAGGTGGCGCCGGGGGAGCGAGGTGGGTTGTTGGTTCATTTCTGGGGTCTCCGGTGGTTGGGCGTCGTGCGCCGGTTGGGGTGAAAGGGGTGAGCGGTTGATTCGTTGACAGGGACGCGGTGCCTCAGCCTGGCCCGGACACGGGAGGTGCCTGCAGTGCCGTCTGCGCGACCGCCAGTGCCTTCTTTTTCTGGGCCACCAGCAACAAGGGCTTGCCCTCGCGCGAGCGGATCACCTTCCAGTGCACGTTGCTCCACCAGCCGCTGGCCTCGCGCAGGTCCACAGGCTGGTCAAAGGCATACACCGTCACCATGCCGCCCTTCTCGAAGAACGTGGTGAGGTGGTAAGCGAGGTGACCTTCGATATCGCATGGCCGCATGAGTTGGGGAAACCCGGGCACCACGTTGGCGTCCCGCATGCCCAGGTGCATGAGCAACTGGCGCTGCTCCATGAAACTGCCCCGCAAGCTGCGCTCGTGGTATTCGTGGTCGATCGCGTCGCGCACCATCGCTGGCGGTCGCACGGCGAGCACCCCGCCGCTGGTGCCACCGGCCAGCAAAAGCGCCGCCAGAAAACGCTGCAAGCCGCGTCGCGCCAGCAGCGGCTGCGGCTTTCGGTACAGGTGTGCCGGTGCGTCGCTGGCCTCGAAGGCGATCGCCAACCCGGCGCGCGCGCGCAAATCGAATTCGCTGTCGGGCAGGAAAGGCGCGTCGGTATCGGGGCTCATGTCTTGGTCCTGCGAAACGGGGTAACGTTGACATCGGCCTTGGGTGTCGCAGGTACCCCCATGGCCAGCTTCAAAGCGTCGCGCGCACGGGCTAGGCGCGACAACACCGTGCCGGGCGCGATCTCCAGCGCCTCGGCCATCTGGGCGGTGGGCATGTCGTCGAAATAAAACAGCACCAGCACCTCGCGGTGGATGGGCGCCAGGCGCGCGAGCGCCTTGACGACATCGAGTTTGTCGTCCAGCCCCGCGTCGGGCGCCGCTTGCTCGGGCTGCTCTTCATCGTCCAGCGACTGCATGCTGGGTGCGGCCTGGCGAAAGGCGGCGCGGCGCATGATCTGAAAGAGCCAAGCCCGTGCCAGCGCAGCGTCGCGCAGTTGCTCCCGGTGCTTCCAGGCGTTGGCAAAACAGTCTTGCACCACGTCTTCGGCAATGGCGCGCGAACCAGTGAGCGCCCACGCACTGCGCAGCAAAAAACGGTAGTGCTCACGCACCCATTGGTTATAGCGGGACTCGGCAGACTGGAACAGCATGGTGATCAAGAGCGCTGCGTGGCTTGGTTCATTCCGTGGCGCTCATCGGTACTTTCCCTAGGGCTGTCGATCAAGGCCCCCGCGTCCCACCCAGCGACGGAAATTCCGCTTCCGCACCTTTGGCTGTGCGCTGCTGCAGGGTGTGCAGTCGGCGTTGCATGCTCTGGATCTCCACCGTCTGCCCGGCAATGATTTCCTCGGCCAACTGCCGGGTGACAGGATCGCGCCCATGCTGCAACACCAGCCGCGCCATGTCCACAGCGCCGGCGTGGTGCGGAATCATCATCGCCAGAAAGTCCTGGTCGGCCTGGCCTGCGTAGCCCGGGCTGTGCATGGCCTGCATCATGCGGGCCATCGATTCGTCCATATCCCGCTGGAATGCGCTGGTGTGCGCGGCGCTGGCGCCGTGGCTGGTGTGCGCGCCGCTCATGCCGTCTGGCCCTTCTCGCCCACACGCACGTAGACGAGGTTGATGCTCTTTTTGTTGCGCAGCGCGCCAGAGGGCAGCGTCAGATTGCCCAGGGGGATCTGCGCAATGAAGGTCGGGCGCAGCGGGTCGCTCACATCAAATGCACTGCACACGGTCTGGCCCGCGTTGGGCGTGCCGGGCAGCTCGTCCTGTTCGTGGGCCACATACAGCAGCGTGTTCTCGGGGTTGGTCCACAACCCGTGCGACTCGCGGCCACGGCTGGAGAAGGTGCCCACCACCTTGCGCTGTCCGCCCGGAGCGCTGCGGTCGATGATGGCGATCGGGCTCGACGCCACGCCGCCGGGGCCACCATCGTCGATGCGCGCCAGGCTGGCATAGACCACGCTGCCGCGCGCATTGCGCACGAACTCAACGTGGTTGGGCCGAGCGCCCATGCCGAGTGGCACGGTGTCGATCAGGTCGAAGCCACCCTGCGTCGAGCGGCAAGACACCGCACAGCCATCGTTGTTCGAGAGCACCACCATCGGCACCCGCGTCAGGTCGGGACGGAAGACCCGCTCGCATGAGACGTAGAAGTTGTTGCAATCGACCAGGGCCAACTGCTGCACCTGAGATCCCATCGCCCGCACCTCAGTACAGCTTGTGCAGGTTGTATGTCACCACACCCCACACGGAAAACTCTTCTTCCGGCTTGACCACGATGGCTGGGTAGCGCTGGTTTTCTGGGACGAGCTTGATCACGCCGCCCTTTCGGTACAGCCGTTTGAGCGTGAACTCATTGTTCAGGACCGCCAGCACGATGTCGCCATGCTTGGGCTCAATGGAACGGTCGATCAGCAAGGAGTCACCCTCGTAGATGCCGATGTCGATCATCGAGTCGCCTTTGACCCGGTGCACGTATGTGGCATCCGCGTTGCGGATCAGGTGGTCATTGAGGTCGATGCGCTTGCGCGTGTGGTCACCGGCCGGGGAAGCAAAACCCGCAGGCACCTTCCAGCCACACACCTCCAACCAGACCTTCTTGTCGGTTACGAGAACGGGTTGTGGGAGGGCAAGGACTGCTGATTTCATGCAGCCTAATATACTGTTTTTTTATCCAGCATTTCAAGTACACGAAGGTGCTCAAGTCCTCGGCGCAGCCATTGCCTGGAGTTCGGGCATGTGTGCCCAGGTCATCAACTCGACGGCCTTGGTAGTGTCTGCACTGAGCCAGGTGTCATGCAGCTCTGGGGCAATGATCACCGGCGTGCGTTTTTCATCCCCAGGCTTGTGGAACTGTTTCATCACTGGATGTTCGTCGGCGTTCACTGTGAGCATGGAGAAGCTAACCACCAACTCGCCCGACGCTGGGTCGGTCCAGCGGTCCCACAGGCAGGCGATGCCGCATGGGTCCCCCGAGGCCAGTTCTATCTTCCATCGCACCGCCCTGCCCGACTCGTAACTGGGCTCGTAGAAGTTATCAACCAGCACCAGGCCGTACTGCCGGTGACGCCACGCGGTGCGGTAACTGGGCTTTTCCGCCGCCGTCTCGCTCCTGGCGTTGTAGGTGTGGCGGCTGATCTTGTCGTCCTTGGCCCATGAGGGGATCAGACCGAATTTAGCCAAGCCGCAGGCCACGCGCCCAGTCTGGTGGCTCTTCACGACCACCGGAGCAGCAAACCCCGGGTAGGACTCATCCGGAAAGCCTGAAGGCAGGTCCACCCCCAGCTTCTCCTTGACCCACTGGGCGCGCTTGGTTGGCGTGAAATTCGTGCACACGAGGGCAGTTTACTGCCCAGTTTCCGGAAACTGAGCCGCCCCTCGTACTCGCCCGGTTCTGTGCTCAGCAGTCAAAGACCACTTTATGATAATGGTTTTAGTTGAGGCTCTTGCAAGTTAGTTGGTGTTAGATAAAATTCGCTTCCATCAGCTGATCGGCAGTCTTCGCGTTCACCCTGCAGTCCAAAGCTGCAATGCACCAGAACTGTTCGATCAGCTTTTAAACGGATCACGAAATTAGTTGGCGTTAGAAATTTATTGAACGCCCCAACAAAGGAGTGTACGATGCAAACGAATCTTTCTTTCGAATCGAACAAGTTCAAGCGCGCCATCATGACCCGCCATGCCCAAAAACGCAGCGCCCAACGCGGCTTCAATCCCGACAGTGTCGAACTGATTCGCACTTTTGGTGAACGCAGCCACGATGGTCATGGCGGTATCCGGTGCCTTATGACTCGCGCTGCAGTCGAGCGGCTCGGCAATGTTTTGGGGCGCACTCAAAGACTAGACGCGTTGGCTGGCGCTTACGTTGTGCTCAGCGCCGAAGATGATGCGGTAGTCATTACTGCAAGCCATCGCTATCAATAAGAGCCAAAGACCAAGGAATACAAAATGGCATTTCAAACATCAGCAGTAATTGAAGCGATGCGTCAGCTTGCAGACGTACGCCGAAGCGCAGCTCAAGACGACGCCCATCAATTCGCACTGGCCTGGATGGTCGGTGCCCGCATGGCTCAACTGGACATGCTTCCAAACGGCGTAGGACTTACATCCCTGACCGAAAAGGCTACGTGGGCGGAGGCCCATACAGACATAGGCGAACTGTGCGCCCGAATCATTTGGGGCAAAGGATCCCCCTCACAAAGTCTTGATCTTGAAATCTCTCAAGCAGCCAGCATCACTAGTGACCTTCTGGAACGAGTTCCCGATTTCTACCTGTCTGTCTCCGACGCACTCTGGCACCTTGCCTCTCTGCGCAGCGCAGACCTGCCAGTCCTTGCGCCAGAGGCATGTGACCTACTCTTTTGCGTTCTCGGGGCGCCCCGTGGCGCCAAGGTCTGGATCCCTTTTGATCCCGTGGGGCAATTTGCTTCCCGTGCAATCCGCCTTGGGCTGGAAATCGAATTGGATGGGCCACATTCATGGCTATCTGACTCTCAGCGGCTTTGTCGAGCGCTGCTCGGGATTTTTGACGACAGTGCTTCGCGCACTGATGCTTCAAGAAACCCCGATGGCAAGCGCGAATTTGAGGCGGACTACCTACTTGCGGTCCCTCCAATGGGGGCTCGTTTACAGACGGGTATGGGCTGGCGTCAATGGGAAGGCTACGACGAAAAGCTCTCACAAAACCGTTTGCTGGTCGAGAAAATTGGTCCCTTGAATCGGTTGAGGCTAGATCGCTCGGACGCTTGGACACCCGCTGCTTTGTGGCCCCGGGTCAAGCACAGGGCCGTCTTTATGACAGCACAGTCACTCTTATTTGCACGGGGACAAGAACAACGCTTGCGCGAGGTATGGGTACGTGATGCTTATCCCATCGATCTGATCCTGTCTCTCCCTGGCCGGATGTATTCCTACGCAAGCATCGCACCTGCGGTGCTAGCGTTCGATCGAAAGGCAACCGGGCAAATTTTGCGCATGGGTGACTTGAGCAAGTTAACTGTACGTACTGGTTTCAGTGGTCGCGCAGCCAAGACACTTGATCTTGAGAAGAGCCTTGAGGCTCTGCATCTGACCGACTCGTTCGCCCCAGACCGGCGACTCGAAGAAATGCCCGTTGGAGGCATGGATCGATATACGGAACAAATCGAAGAGCTGGTGCGAGACGTAGATTTCAAAATGCTCTTGGATGCCGATTGCAACCTTCAGCCAAGTCGACACCTTCAGCCTCAACTCATCCTTTCAGGACACAGATTGCCTCTGCGTGAACTGGTTGATGTCATTCGAGCTCCTGTATCTACCAATGACCCCTACTCCGTCGCTGCAATTGAGATCGGAATTCCTGACTTGGGTGGTTGGCGGGCAGTAAAACCGACTACACCCGGGCCAAACAGCCAGGTACGCGTTGTCCACATCAGAGAACGACGCAGAGAAGAGTCATCCCTTAAAAAGGGAGACATTGTCATGTCCATCAAAGGAACGATCGGGAAAACTGCTCTCATCGAACAAAGCGTGGTTCAAGCAAGCGAATCCTTGTCCGGTTCTGACGCATGGACATTGGTTACCTCTGGAAACTGCATTGCCCTTAGGCCGAGAAGCCAGGAAATTACATCTGAGTACTTGCTGATGTATTTCCGCTCCCAAGAATTTGAGCATCAGCGTGATTCACTGCAGGTAGGTGCAGTGATTCCACACGTTACCCCTGATGTTCTGTGCTCAACGGTCTTGATCCCGATTCCTACAGCACAGGAGCTTGCTCAGGCGCAAGAGAAATACCAACAACTATGTGAACTCGAAGCGCAGGCTGAGTCTGCATATCAGCAAATCGCGGAAATAGTGAAAGAACTTTGGCAGCCGCAGTCGTAAGAGGGAAGCTCCCGAAATGAGCAAAGTACCCGAACGACATGAGACTTCAAATTAATATACAAACAATAATCAAAACAAAATGGCCACTTCAAAACCCGTAAACCAACAAGAACAAAGCAATCTCAAGTGGGTTGCCGACTTCATCTGGAACATTGCCGACGGCCGGTTGCGCGACGTGTATGTGCGCGGCAAGTACCGTGATGTGATTCTCCCCTTCACAGTGCTGCGAAGACTCGATGCTGTGCTGGAATCGACCAAACATGCGGTGCTAGAGCGCAAAAAGTTCCTCGACACACACAAGGTGGCCGAGCAGGACGGCGCACTGCGGATGGCATCCGGGCAGGCGTTCTACAACACATCGGAGTTCACCCTCGCCACGCTTTCCTCCAGCGGTCAAGGGCAGCGCTTACGCGACAACTTCGTTGATTACCTGGACGGCTTCTCTCCCAACGTTCAGGACATCCTGGCGAAATTCAAGTTTCGGGACCAGATCCAGACGATGGTCGAGGCTGACATCCTCGGTCACCTGATTAATGATTTCCTCGATCCCGAGGTCAATCTTTCCCCGCTGCCGGTCAAGGATGCGGATGGCCGGATCAAGCTTCCCGCGCTCGACAACCATGGCATGGGCACAGTGTTCGAGGAACTGATCCGCCGTTTCAATGAAGAAAACAACGAAGAGGCTGGTGAGCACTTCACACCCCGCGATGTAGTCCAGTTAATGGCAAATTTACTGTTCTTACCAGTAGCCGACAAAATCCAATCCGGTACCTACTTGATGTATGACGGCAGTTGTGGGACTGGCGGAATGCTTAACCGAGATCAAACTGATCCGCGAATACCGCGATCGCCTGATCGCCGATGTCGTCACCGGCCAAGTAGATGTTCGCGGCTGGATGCCAGGCCCCGATGACACGGTGAACGAGGAAGACTTAGCCGTACTAGGCGGCGAGGAAGTAATCGATAACGATGGGGAGGAAGACGATGGCAACGACTGATACCAGCGAAAAGGGCTTGGAAGCCCTGATCGTCCGCGACCTCTGCACCAGCGGCGGCTTTGTTCCGGGCCAGCCCACCGACTACAACCGCGACGTGGCGGTGGACGTGGTGAAGTTACTGGCGTTTTTGCAAGCCACGCAACCCACGGTCGTAGCCGCGCTGGAACTTGCCGTTGAGGGCATCAAGCGCACACAGTTCCTTCACCGAATCCAGGGCGAGATTGCCAAGCGCGGCGTGGTGGATGTGCTGCGCAAGGGCGTCAGCCACGGTCCGGCGCACGTCGACCTGTACAAGCTGCTGCCAACACCGGGCAACGCCAGCGCCTCCGAGAACTTCGGGAAGAACATCTTCAGCGTCACCCGGCAGCTGCACTACAGCAACGACGAGTCGCAGCGCTCGCTGGACATGGCTATCTTCATCAACGGCCTGCCTGTACTGACCTTCGAATTAAAGAATTCGCTGACCAAACAGACCGTTGCCGATGCCATCACCCAGTACCAGACCGACCGCAATCCGGCTGAGTTGCTGTTCCAAATGGGGCGCTGTGTGGCGCACATGGCGGTGGACGATGCAGAGGTTCGATTTTGCCCGCATCTCACCGGCAAGTCCTCGTGGTTCCTGCCGTTTAACCAGGGCTGGAACAGTGGCGCGGGCAATCCACCCAACCCGAACGGTTTGAAAACCGACTACCTGTGGAAGCAGGTGTTACAGAAGGATTCACTGGCCAACATCATCGAGAACTTCACGCAGGTTGTCGAAGAGGAAGACGAAAAAGGCAAAAAGCGGCGCAAGCAGGTATTCCCACGCTTTCACCAACTGCGCACCGTCCGCGCCCTGCTGCGCCGCTCACGCGAGGACGGGGTCGGTAAGCGCTACCTGATTCAGCATTCCGCGGGCAGCGGCAAGAGCAACACCATCGCATGGCTGGCTCACCAGTTGGTCGAACTTAAGACTGCAGCTGATGCGATGCTGGCCCAGTTCGATTCGGTGATCGTCATTACCGACCGCCGTGCGCTGGATACTCAGATCGCCCGCACCATCAAGAGTTACGACCACGTGGCGTCGATCTTCGGCCATTCCGAGGACGCAGCCGAGCTGCGCACCTTGCCCCCTGCATCCTTGGCCTTGATGCCCAGAAACTGCAGGGCCTGTGAGGCCCCCTTGGTTTCATCATCGACTCCTGCCAGCCCTTTGGAGAGCTTGGTCAGAC
>Ga0255212_1000320_pt1 | contig 13277 bp, 11 predicted proteins | sample Miss_Yuk_RepC_8d_FD_188425 | JGI IMG/M metagenome (GOLD analysis project Ga0255212, IMG submission 188425) | Freshwater microbial communities from Mississippi River, Louisiana, United States - Miss_Yuk_RepC_8d | ecosystem: Environmental > Aquatic > Freshwater > River | place: USA: Louisiana...
AACAAGTAAATTAGTAGCAGAGGGTTACACCAATCTTCGTGTACATTTGCATACAAGACAACCAAGAATCAAATATCCAAGTGTGGGATATCTGGCAGGTAACCTAATGGATTACAATACCTGCCTTGATATTACCAAAGGCTGTGACGTTGTCATACACGCCGCTGCCAGTACCAGCAATGCAGTGGATACAGTGCAGGATCCCTTGGCACATGTTACACCCAATGTGGCAATGAATAACTTTTTAATTGACAGCAGTTACAGAAACAAAGTTAAAAAATATATCTTTATCAGCAGCAACACAGTATATCCTCCCAAGGGCGATGAGCCTGTTCGTGAAACAGACTTTTTATTTGATGATCCCTACCCTGTTTACTTTCCTGTAGGCTGGATGAAACGCTATGCAGAAGTGCAGTGTGAACTATACGCAAAGTATTTGCCCAATCCCATGCTTACAATCGTGATTCGTCCTGCCAACTTGTATGGGCCGCACGATAAGTTTGACTTTGCCAAGTGCCATGTTACTCCGGCAACTATTCGCAAAGTAGCGGACAATATGAATCCTATTCCCGTTTGGGGCAAGGGTGACGAACTTAGGGATTTACTGTATATTGATGACTTTGTTGATGCAGTGCAGTTAATTATGGAACGTCAAGAATCACATGATACATTCAACGTCGGCAGTAATACTGTACACAGTGTCAATGATGTTTTATCAATGATGAAACAAATTGTGGGTAATACTAATCCTATAGAATATGTCAGTGGCAAGCCCAGCATGATTCCTGTACGTAAGATTGACAGCACAAAAATTATGACAGCACTGGGTTGGTCTCCAAAGGTCACTATCGAAGATGGACTGAAAAGAACTCACGACTGGTATTTGGCAAACAAAGAAGAATTCAAATGAAAGTATTGATCACTGGCGGAGCAGGTTACTTGGGATCTACACTGGCAGAACATTTGCTGCTAAAAGATCACAGTGTAACAGTGTTAGATAATTTAATGTATAAGCAGTTAAGTCTCTTACATTTGTTTAAAAATCCTAAATTTACTTTTATCAATGGTGACGTTAGGGACACTGGCCGTTTATTAGAACAGGTTGACTTGCATGATGCGATCATTCCATTGGCTGCTATTGTTGGTATGCCTGCTTGCAAGGCCAACCCTGAACTGGCAGTGGATTTAAACTTTAAACAAATTAGAAACATTGTGCGTCGCTTGCGTCCCGACCAGAAATTAATTATTCCTAACACTAACAGTCAGTATGGCAGCAGTGATCAAATTATAACTGAAGAAAGTCCGTTTAAACCTTTAAGTCTCTATGCACAAACTAAATGTGACGCCGAAGAAGCAGTGTTACAACAGGGCAATGGCATAGTGTTAAGATTGGCCACAGTGTTTGGAGTAAGTCCTCGTATGCGACAGGATTTACTGGTCAATGACTTTGTTTACAAATCAGTAGTAGATGGTTATCTAGTATTGTTTGAAGCACATTTTAAACGTAATTATATTCATGTTCAGGATATTGCCCGCACATTTGAGTTTATGATTGACAATTACGAACAATGTCGCGGCAAAGTATATAATGTTGGACTTAGCACTGCTAACTTAAGTAAAATGGAACTGGCAGAAAAGATAAAAGAATACGTACCAAAACTTGTTATTAAACAGGACGAGTTTAAAGAAGATTTTGATAAACGTAATTATATTGTTTCTAACGCTAAGTTAGAAAGCACAGGATGGCGTCCCATGTATGATTTGGACTATGGAATTAAGCAACTAATCCAAGCATATCAAATGACTATACCTTACAACAATAGGAATTTTACAAACCTATGACTACTAGACGATACCTACATACATTGGGTGATTTAATTGATCGCTTAAGTATTGTACAACTTAAAGAAGTTTTTATACCCGAGTTTAAGCAAGAATACAGCGAAGAAATTGCAGACATTGTGCATGACATACAAGTTGTATTAGATGAAAATCGTGCAGAAATTACAGCAGATGTTATTCGGGCTATTGTAGTATTAAGCCAAATGAACTTGCACATCTGGCACAATGAAAGCAATTATCGTCGCGGCATCAAAGATGGTAATAACTTAGAACTTACGCATGGCCTAAATGGTATACGAAACACTGCTAAAAATGTTATACAGGAAAGTGTAGGCGGTAGGAAAGATTACAAAGTAGATTGTTTAGCAGCGGATTTTAAAGACTGGGAAATTAGTTGGTCACCCAAAGAAGATAATGACTTATCTAAATCATAAGGTTAATTAAGTCCATGAAGTCAAAAAACAATAAAACAGTGACCAAAGGAATAGTCTTCGCGGGATGCAGTTTTACTTGGGGACAAGGTTTATACTATTATAGTAATTTGGACTCGCTTAAAGAACCTCCACCACACCATTATCATTCTAATTTGGTAAGATTTAGCCACTATGAATATATTAAAACAATTAGGTTTCCTAGACTGGTGGCAAACCATTTTAACACGTTTGAAGTATGTCAACCATTCAATGGTGGTGCAACTTATTCGATTATCGAGTGGTGGGAGAATTGTTTTGGGGTTAATGAAAACACAGCTACTTTTTGGCCAGGACCTGGTAGATCAGAGTCAATCAGAGACGATTATAATTATCCAGGGCACTTTTTTGATGACTTTTCAACCATTGTATATCAATGTACACAATGGCCGCGATCACACAGTCCCGCAATGATTTGGAAAAATGATCATGGTGATATTGTAAGAACCAGCCATCATAATGTTATGATAAATCAAACAGAAGAATTTCATAAATGGCTTATTGAAAATAATTTAACATTAGACCAGTACGTACATAATGGTTTAGTGCAAGACATCAATGATATTAAACGTTTTTTGCAAAATTTTGAACATAACGGTGTCAGAGCTTACATTATGACATGGCCACATGACATGGTACCATATATTAAAAATGATCCATGGCTATCTCAACGATTCATTGAATTTAATTATCATGGTTACAATTACACAAACATTGAACAAATGATGGGATATATGCATCTTCAATCAGTACCACATCCAGAATTGACAATATATAGGGACTTAGAATCTTTTACCGAACCCCCTCAGGATCACCATCCATCTCTTAAGTGTCATCAAGTTATTGCTGACAATGTTATTAGGCATATCGAAGCAGAACAATATAGGAACAGAATGAATGAGCGCACCTAATCTAAGCCCCTACAAAGATGCATTAACGGCATCAATGACCCTTTTAAATGATTTAGACAATATTATTTTCATTGGACAACAAATTGTCTATGCGGGTAATCCCATGAGTACAACTCTGACAAATGTCAGTAAAGATCGCATGATTGAACTCCCTGTAATGGAAGAAACACAAATGGGCATGAGCTTGGGACTTGCCATGGCAGGTCATGTTGTTGTAAGTTTTTATCCTCGCTGGGATTTCGTTATTTCAGGTACAAATCAATTAGTAAATCACTTAGACAAATACGAGTTAATGACAGGAAAAACTGCACATATTATTATAAGGGTAGGCAAAGGCAGCGATAAACCCTTAGATCCCGGGCACCAACACAAGGGCAATTACTTCAGTGAATTTCAATCGCTGTGTAAAAATATCAGCTTTTATGATTTAAAAAATACAGATGATATTATACGATCATATAACAGTGCGGCCTCAACACCGGGAATACATGTTTTGGTTGAATATCCTGAACTATACTATGTATGACAAATATATTATATTCTCACCCTTTAGTGCTGGTTTTTGTAATATACTCCTAAGTTATGAAATTGCCTTTGCACTTGCTCATATTACAAAAAGATCTATTATAATGCCTCCAACCAATTGGTGCGTGCTAATAGACGATAGATCTGCTGCCAAAGAATCGTGGCAAAACATTTGGCAAGTATTAGATTTAAATGCTGCCAAACAAAATTTTGATTTAATTGATCTGTTAGATTTTGAACCCATTAGACCATACCGAGATGAATACTATTCAAGTAATCATCCTTATTCATGGTCGGGTAATATTGCAAGTTATATTAACGACGTCTATGACTATACCAGTAGAAATCCAATGTTAACAAGTCCAGATCCCGCTGCCTGTGTGTACAGCAGCGAATCTGATTTAACTGATTTAGAATATTTTGCTGATCATAGGCCCACGTATGATTTGAATGTTGACAACAGGTTTCTAAATATCCAGGGATGTCTTTTTGGGCATTATTGGTATTTTGTTTATGCTGGAAACAAAGCAGATAGAACTGCTATGAAAAAGCGAGTTAATAGTTCTTTACGCTATAAGGCAGAATATTATAAGGAATCTGAGTCACTGATCAACGGCAATTATAATGCGGTGCATATTAGGGATCCAAAACAATTAAATTTTTCTGATTATCCCATGGCATTAGATTTTAAAGACAATCCTGATTTGCTTTTGGATAGGATTCAGCATCTGTATAAAAATGACAAACCGTTGTATGTTTCCACTGATATTAAGGAACTTGAAACAAACTATCTTTTTTCAAAAATAAGACAAGAATATGATTTACTATATCTCGACAAATTTAAATTAGATCTGCGTCCCTTGGAAGCCATTGCCATTGATCAAATATTATGTTCCAGGGCAGACTTATTTTATGGAACATATTGCAGTACATTTACAAAGAGAATTAACACTATGCGAGGATTAAATAATATGCAGTTTAATGACAGTGGCGGTTTTAACAAGACCATCACTAGTGAAGACAATGATGCAATGCCCTGGATAGGACATGGTCATTGGGCCTGGCACATGAGCTCAAAAGCTCAATGCATATATGAATAAGGAATATCAAATGCAGCAGGAAAACAATTCTCAAAGCACAGGTGAAGAACAGAATAAGCAACAACCTGAGCCACCACAAAAAACTCAGGAGGAGTTAGAGTGGGAAGAACAACTTAAAAAACGCTTAGACGAGCTAAGAAAGAGGGACCCTTTCATCTATAGATGAAACGCATTTTAATATTTGGTGATAGTTGGGCCGTTGTTCCTAACGATATGGGAAAGAATGACCAATATATCAATGATCGTAACCACTGGATGGACTTCCAATTAATGCGTCGTGGCCACCATGTCTACAATATTGGCCGGTGTGCAGAATCAAATCGAAATTCAATTGGATATGCACAGCAGATAATCGACGGGTTTTTTACACATGGGCTAGATCTTGATTTAATCATATGGTATCACACTGAATCACTTCGGGATCTAAGTAATCAGTATAATTTAGGTAATCCAGAAAAAGACTCTCGTGCTTGGGAAGAATTGAATAAAATTAAGCAGCAGGGTCTAGACGCTTATGTAGATGACCTAGCTGACATAGCATATAATACTGTTACTTCAATTAAAACAAGATATCCTGACACCAAGTGGGTAATAGTTGGCGGACATGGTCCTATTAGAAAAAGTAAAAAACATTTATTAGAATGGGCTGACATACTGATAGAAAATTGGCGGTATGACATCACTGGTATAGATTGCCCTGATTGTCAGTGTTATACCCTTATAAGATATCACGGATTCGAATGGTATATTGACTCATTGACCCGGGAAGTTGTGGAAAGGGAAATGAGCTACGCAAATACTATAACTGAAGCATGTAGAAGTCGAGATAATTTTTATGATGGCGTACATCCAGCTGGCCCTCCTAACAGACATTTAACAAGACTTATAATTGAACGATTTAATCTATGAACATTTGGGGAATTAGTGCCAACAGCCATGATGCTGCGGTCAGTGTTTGGCACGATAAAGAACTAAAATTTGCAGCACATAGTGAACGCTACAGTGGCATAAAAAATGACGGCGATTTGTGTGCGGGCATTATCCTGGATGCCGAACACTACGGTCGGCCCGATCTTGTCATATGGTATGAAAACCCTTACTTAAAAACACTGCGTCAATGGCGTGCTGGTCAGGGATTTTTATGGCGTGAAAATGATATCATATCCTATCTTGCACGTTATAATATCAACGCCCCCGTCAAGATGGGCCGACATCATCGCAGTCATGCAGCAGCAGGATATTATACAAGTGGATTTAGCGATGCCGCCGTTGTCTGTGTTGACAGCATAGGTGAGTTTGAAACACTGACCATATGGCGTGGCATCAACGGCAACTTAAATAAACAATACAGTCAAGGCTATCCCAACAGTGTGGGACTTTGGTTTAGTGCTATGACACAGCGTATAGGACTCAAGCCCAATGAAGAAGAATATATTTTAATGGGCATGGCTGCTTATGGTGACCCAAACAAATACAAAGATATTATATACGAAGACTTTTTCAAGTATGTGGGCGGCCCCATTATAAAATTTAAACGCAATTTGCATCGTGGCTGTCCTGATTGGCGTCCTGATTTAATTAGTTTACAAGATACCTATGATATTGCTGCTGCTACTCAACAAATATACACAGAACTATTACAAGGTATAGTTGCGTGGACTAGAGAAATCATGCCCTATACTAGAAACTTAATACTCATGGGAGGCTGTGCTCTTAATTGTGTAGCTAACAGTACAGTGACAGCAGACTGGGACAATGTCTGGATCATGCCCAATCCTGGCGATGCTGGCAGTGCTGTTGGTGCTGTGGCAGATTACTTTAGTGAACATGTCGCGTGGCCGGGTCCATACTTGGGTTATGATTTGGGCAGCGTGTATCCCGTCAACGAAACCATAGACGTATTAAGTAAAGATCGTATAGTAGGCGTAGCCACTGGGCGTGCCGAATATGGTCCACGAGCACTGGGACATCGCAGCTTATTGGCAGATCCACGTGGCCCTGAAATCAAAGACACAGTTAACCAAATTAAACGTCGCCAAAAGTTTCGTCCATTTGCTCCGGCAATATTAGAAGAACATGTTCATGACTATTTTGAAATGCCAGTAAATATTGATTCAAGTCCTTACATGCAATTTGTAGCAAGGTGTAGACAACCAGAGCAGTTTCCTGCTATAATACATGCTGACGGCACGAGTCGCGTTCAAACAGTTGGAAAGAATGATAGTCATGGGTTTAGAAAGTTGTTAGAAGCATGGCATGAACAAACAGGTTGCCCTATGTTGCTCAATACCAGTTTGAATATTAAAGGTCAGCCCATGGTCAATGACGCCAAAGACGCACAAGCCTTCGCAGACAAATATAACGTACCAGTTTTAATATGATTAAAGTAGACAAGACCATGGTCGAACATGTGACCTGGGAGCAGGATCCTGATTCATTTGATCAACGCTTACATGCATTGGGACAGGGCAATAACGAATTTGTCATTGTCAATCCCAAATATGATCCCTGGATTTTAGATTACATTGACCCAGAAGAAGAATCTAACCCCGGCTGTGTAGTATGGGCTATAGATAACTTATGGCTGGTTAAAAAATTTAAGCAGGACTGGGATCCTAATACAGGTTGGAAGTTTGTCCATTGCGAATTAGAAATTGAACGCACAGTTGAATTTAATCCTGCGGTAAAATTTATTAATCAAGCATTACGTGATAAAATTAACAGCTATAAGATTGGCATAGAAGACGCACACTGTGAACATGTTTGGTATACGGGATCTGATAAAATCTGGGTAGCAAGAATGTGTGCTATTGAATTTGGCATAACGGTTCAAAAAGACATGGGATATGTTTATCCAGAATTAGAATGGAATCCAGATATTCCCAATGTTGAATTTACATTACACGATGATATAAAAAATATTCCATATTATGATCATGATTTCATATATGAATTAGTATGGTTCATAGATCCTGAGTTTAATAAAAATCAATATAATGAAAAAATTTGGCTAGCAAGATTTATCCCCATTGACTCACAGGGAGTAAAGGATATGTGGTATGCTCGTCCTATAATCGAGTATAATGAAGACCTCCCACCCGTGCCGTACAATAATATTTCAATACCGCAGTATCATGATTTAAATTACGATCTTGTATGGTATTTAGATCCCATGTTTAATACGCAAGAAGAAAAAATTTGGGTAGCCAAAATAAATTCAAAAACCTCACAGGGCACTAAAGATATGGGCTATGTGGCACCACTACTTGAATTTAATTCTGATCTGCCTGATATTGAATTCAGGATTGAAAATTTCCCCAAATACCATGACTTTAACTATGAGTTAGTGTGGTACTTAGATCCCCGTTTCAACTTGGACAATGATGAGAAGATATGGGCCACGAAAATTTCACCTATAGATAAAAATATCGGTGTCAAGGACATGGGCTATGTATCACCTGTGCTAGAATTTAATCCCGATATACCTGAAGTAGATTTTCAACTAGATCTAACTGTTCCATATCAAGATCTACTCTATGAACATATATGGTATTTAGATCAAAGATTCGTGTTAGATAGCGATGAGAAAATATGGGCAATACGTATTAAACCCAATACCTCATTGGGAGTTAAAGACATGGGTTACGTAATGCCCAAGTTAGAATTTAATCCCGATATACCTGAAGTTAATTATAACATTGATTTGAATGTACCTTACCAAGACTTAACATATGAACATATATGGTATTTAGATCAAAGATTCGTGTTAGATAGCGATGAGAAAATATGGGCAATACGTATTAAACCCAATACCTCATTGGGAGTTAAAGACATGGGTTATATATCACCTGTGTTAGAATTTAATCCCGATATACCTGAAGTTAATTATAACATTGATTTGAATGTACCTTACCAAGACTTAACATATGAACATATATGGTATTTAGACTCTCGGTTTAATTTAGACAATGAAGAAAAGATATGGGCAATACGTATTAAACCCAATACCTCATTGGGAGTTAAAGACATGGGTTATATATCACCTGTGTTAGAATTTAATCCCGATATACCTGAAGTTAATTATAACATTGATTTGAATGTGCCCTATTATGATTTACACTATGATCATATATGGTATTTAGATTCGAGATATTATTCACAAGAAGAAAAGATTTGGGCAGTAAAAATCTCAGCCATAAAGTGTAAAGGAGTTAAAGACATGGGTTATATATCACCTGTGTTAGAATTTAATCCCGATATACCTGATATTGACTTCCATATGGACTTGAATGTTCCTTACCAAGACTTAACATATGAACATATATGGTACTTGAACCCGCAGTTTAACTTAGACAATGAAGAAAAGATATGGGCAATACGTATTAAACCCAATACCTCATTGGGAGTTAAAGACATGGGTTACGTAATGCCCAAGTTAGAATTTAATCCCGATATACCTGATATTGACTTCCATATGGACTTGAATGTACCTTACCAAGACTTAACATATGAACATATATGGTACTTGAACCCGCAATTTAACTTAGATAGTACAGAAAAAAGTACAGAAAAAATATGGGCAATACGTATTAAACCCAATACCTCATTGGGAGTTAAAGACATGGGCTACGTAATGCCCAAGTTAGAATTTAATCCTGACATACCTGAAGTAGATTTCCATATGGACTTGAATCTTCCTTACCAAGACTTAACATATGATCATATATGGTACTTGAACCCGCAATTTAACTTAGATAGTACAGAAAAAATATGGGCAATACGTATTAAACCCAATAACTCACTGGGCGTTAAAGACATGGGTTATATATCACCTGTGTTAGAATTTAATCCCGATATACCTGAAGTAGATTTCCAAGTAGATTTAAGTATTCCATATCAGGACTTGAGATATGAACATATATGGTACTTGAACCCGCAATTTAACTTAGATAGTACAGAAAAAATATGGGCAATACGTATTAAACCCAATAACTCACTGGGCGTTAAAGACATGGGTTATATATCACCTGTGTTAGAATTTAATCCTGAGGTACCCAATGTTAAATTTGATATTAATTTTAGATTGCCATATCAAGATCTCCTTTATGAACATGTCTGGTATTTAGATTCACGGCTAACGTGGTCTGTGGATAAAATATGGGTTGCCAGAATTAAGCCTAAGAATGTTCTTGGCGTCAAGGACATGGGCGACGTAATGCCACTGATAGAATATAATCCGGATATACCTGATATTGATTTTGTAGTTAATAATATTCCAGTGTATTATGACAGTGACTATCAATATGACTTAGTTTGGTACCTAGAAGATAAGTTTGTCTTAGATGCAGACAAAGAGAAAATTTGGGCTATGCGTATTAGATCAAACGCACCTGTGGGAACAAAGGACATGGGCGTTATAAGTCCTAGGTTTGAATACAATAGTGATATACCACTAGTGGATTTTGATGTTGAAATTAAGATTCCTTATCAAGATTTTTGTTATGATCACACTTGGTATTTGGATCCATTGTTTACCAAAGGTCTAGACAAAGATATCTGGGTCTTAAAAATGGCATCAAGGTCTTTTAACGGCACTAAAAATATGGGTTATATTATGCCTAAGTTTAATTATAATCCAGACATACCAAAAATAGATTTTAGATTTATTTCTATGCCAGATCTGGCATACTTAGATTTCGTTTATGAATTAAATTGGTATTTGCCAGAGGAATACAGTGATGATTCAGGTAAAACGTGGGCAATGAAATTAAGCCCCGTAAGTGACCGAGCATTGATACGACAAACACAGTATAAAGACATGGGGTTTGTTGAACCAGTATTTGATACAGAATTCAATCCTGAATTACCAGCTTTGCATTATGATATATCAAATAAGAAGATTCCTTATTTTGATTTTGCCTATGACTTAGTTTGGTATGTCGATCCAAAGTATGCCAATGGCAAAGAAGATATATGGGCCTTTAAGATCAAAGCACATAGTTCAATTGGTGACAAGCATATGAGTTTCATTAAACCAATGATCGATACTGATGTAGTTTTTATAAGCTATAATGAAGCTAATGCAGAAGAAAACTGGCAAAGGGTTCGTGAAAAGTTTCCAAAAGCAAAACGTGTGGACAAAGTTAAAGGTATCTTTGAAGCGCATAAACGTGCCGCTGAAATCGTAGACACTGAAATGTTTTATGTTGTTGATGGTGATGCAGAAATCATTGATGCATGGAATTTTAATTTTATTCCCAGTGTGTTTGATTTAGATGTAGTACACTTATGGACTAGTAGAAATCCCATTAATGATTTAGAATATGGATATGGTGGTGTTAAGCTATTCCCAAGAAAACTATTACTAGAGGCAACTACATGGCGTGTGGACTTAACAACTGGGCTTGGTAAATTGAAGTTGATCAATGAAGTAAGTAACATTACAGCATTTAACACTGATCCATTTAATACTTGGCGCAGTGCGTTTAGGGAATGTGCAAAATTATCTGCCAGCACAGATCATGATGCTGAAACTAGATTAAATATTTGGTGTACAATGGGCAGGGATAAACCCTATGGAGAGTATGCACTTAGTGGCGCGGCCCAGGGTAAGTTATACGGGTCTGAAAACAAAGATGATGTTGAAAAATTAAAATTAATTAATAATTACGAATGGATGAAAAATGAGTTTACTAAATTCTATCAATAATGGTTTGGTAGTGTCAAGGTCTAGCCAAACAGGCTCATCACTGGTGAGAAATAATACGATTAAATTGTCATTTAAAGATATTCCTGCGGTATTTCTTAGTTATGACGAACCTAATGCTAATGTTAACTTTGATAAGTTAAAAAATGGGCATCCTAATCCAGAAATGATACGTCGTGTTCATGGCGTTAAGGGACTAGATGCTGCACATAAAGCCTGTGCTGCACATGCCGTCAATGATAGATTCTTTACCATTGATGGCGATTGTGCAGTAGATCCTGAAATATGGAAAGAGGAAATGGTTTTAGATGCCAAAGACGTACAATGTACATTTAGCTGGAGCAGTCGTAATATTATCAATGGGCTAGTTTATGGAAACGGTGGTATTAAGTTATGGTATGCTCCCTATGTGTTAAACATGCGAACACACGAAGCGGCAGATCCCGATGATAATGACAATAATGTAGATTTTTGCTGGGACGAAAAAAATTATAAACAAATGAACTATACATATGGCACCGTGATGAATAATGCAACTGCATTTCAGGCATTTCGTGCTGGATTTCGAGAAGGCGTTAAGATGGGTTTAGATCAAGGACATAAAGTTGATGTAGACAAATTTAAAAACAAGATGTATCCAGGAAACTATGCACGATGGCTTATTTGGATGACGGTGGGCCGTGATGTTACAAACGGATTTTGGGCAATGTATGGGGCTAGACTGGGGGCACACAAATTATATATTGAAAATTTTGACCATAGCCTGATTAGCGACTATGATTGGTTTAAGGATTATTGGAATAGTTTGTATAATAATGTAACTAATCATGAAGGCCACGCCAATGAAATTCTAATAGAATTAAAACAGAATTTGTCATTACCATTGGTGGAATTGACAGCAGATCAAAGTTTATGGTTTAAGCATGTCAATATCAGTCCTCCTAAAAACTTTGGATGGCCCTCAATGTTAAATCATAGTGCCTTACCTTTGTTTGGATTCACTTTACCAAAATGGAATTAATATGACACCAGTATACTTTTTATATAACGACGAAGCAAATTCAGAAGCTAATTGGTTTCAATGTCAAAAGCAGTCTGACAGTAGTGTAGCATTTAAAGCAGTGGGCACTATTTTTGAAAGCCATAAAGCAATAGCAGAACATTGTCAACAAGACAGATTTTATGTTGTAGACGGTGATAACTATGTGTTAGATAATTTTCGATTTGACAAAGTGATTGACCTTAAGCCACGCAGTGTGGCAGTATTCCGCAGCAAGAATCCCGTTAATGGCCTAGTTTATGGACATGGTGGAATTAAATTATTTTCTAAAGATTGCTTCAGTGTTGAAAGATTAGATCGTGCAGACATGACTACCACACTGGCTGATGCTTACATTAAGGTAAACATACTGGCCAGTGAACATAGATTTAACTATTCACCATACAGTACTTGGCGAACAGCGTTTAGGGAAGCAGCAAAACTAAGTTCAGGTATTATTAAAAATAACAACGACGATGAAAGCCTAGCCAGGCTGCAAATGTGGCTCAATGCCGGCAATGAATCACAGTATGGATATTTTAGCACACAAGGTGCTAGAATGGGTGAACGCTATGCTAGACGTGACGGTGTTGACCTTACAGTGATTAATAATTTTGCCTGGCTAGAACAACAATTCAGAGACTGGTGCGGTGTATAGATATACTGAGTTAGAAGTTTGCATTT
>Ga0255212_1000328_pt1 | contig 12997 bp, 10 predicted proteins | sample Miss_Yuk_RepC_8d_FD_188425 | JGI IMG/M metagenome (GOLD analysis project Ga0255212, IMG submission 188425) | Freshwater microbial communities from Mississippi River, Louisiana, United States - Miss_Yuk_RepC_8d | ecosystem: Environmental > Aquatic > Freshwater > River | place: USA: Louisiana...
CGCTGGTACGAGGCACAGCGCAAAAAGGCCGCGTGAACCGTGGGTTATGAACTCCACAAAACAGGGGCAAGGTCAGACTGCCTGTCCCACTATCGTGGCGGATCGCGGCTGCGCCGTAGCGCCGGCGCAGTTCGCGCGCGGCCTCGAAGATCGCGAGCTCGCTGAGCGTGTGCGGCTGGTAGGCCGCATCGATCACGCGCAGCGGGCGGGCCTCGTCGAGCAGGCGCAGCAGCAGCGCCTGTTTGGCATCCTCGTCGAGCGCGCTGTAGTCGGGCTCGATGCGCGCGACGGCCAGCAGGTCGGCCAGCGCCGCCTCGTGCTGATCCGAGCTCTGGCGCAGGTCGACGGTGGCCAGGTGGAAGCCAAACACCTCGACCGCGCGGATCAGCGGGCGCAGGCGCTGCTCGGCCAGCGCACCGCACTGCTGCTCGACCAGCGCAGCCTCGATGGTGCGCAGGTCGGCGAGGAACTCGTCGGCGTTCGCGTAGGGGTTCTGCGGCGCGATCGCATGGCGGGCGGCCTCGCCGCCGCTGAGCGCCTGGAGCGTGGCGGCCAGCCGGGCATAGATGCCGGTCAGGGCGCGCCGGTATGGCTCGTCCTGGCGGTGCGCGTTGTCGTCGGGCGATCGCTCGGCTAGCGCCTGCATCGCCGGGTTGACCGCGATCCGCATGTTGGAGAGCGAGAGCTCGGCACCGAGCCGGTGCACCTCGGTCAGGTGATGGCGCAGCGCCATGTCGGCCTGGCTCGAGAGCGCCAGCCGCAGCGTCTCGGCCGTCACGTTCGGGTTGCCGTCGCGGTCGCCGCCGATCCACTGGCCCATGCGCAGGAAGGGAGGGACCGGCTGGCCGCCGAGCGCCTGCTCGATGTCGCGGTACAGGCGCGGGATCTGCGGCAGGAAGGTGGTCTGGTAGTAGGCCAGCGAGTTCTCGATCTCGTCGGCCACGGTCAGCTTGGTGAAGCGCAGCAACCGGGTGTGCCAGAGCTGGATGATGCGCGCGCGCAGCTGCGCCTCGTTGGCCGCGAGCTCGCGCTCGAGCCGCAGGTCGGTCGAGCTGCCGCGGGCCACGGGCGAACCCTGGCGCAGCTCGTCGCGCTGCGTCAGCAGCAGGGCGATCGCGCGCTCGGCGTCCAGCACGCTCTTGCGCTGCACTTCGGTCGGGTGCGCGGTCAGCACCGGCGAGACATGGCTGTCGGCCAGAGTGGCGGCGATCTGGCTGGACGGGATCGCGGCGCGCCGCATGCGCGCCCAGCTATGCTCGAGGCTGCCGTCCTGAACGTCGCCGACGCGCTCGTGCACGGTGCGGCGGCGGACATGGTGGCGGTCCTCGGCCAGGTTGGCCAGATGGCTGAAGTAGGTGAAGGCGCGGATCACGCTGACGGTCTGGTCGTCGCTCAGGCCCTTGAGCAGCTGCTTGAGCGCCTGGTCGGCCTGCTGGTCGGCCTCGCGCCGGTAGGCGACCGAGAGCTGGCGGATCTGCTCGATCAGCTCATAGCTGGCCTCGCCCTCGTGCTCGCGTATCACCTCGCCGAGCAGCCGACCGAGCAGCCGGATGTCTTCGATCAGTGGCTGGTCCTTGGCCTGTTCGTCGCGCTGGGAAGTCTTCATGCGGCCTGTTGCTCCGGGCTGTCCTGTGCTGCCTCGAGGATGGAGGCATCCTCCATCCGCTTGGCCATGGTCTTGCCGAGCTCGACCCCCCACTGGTCGTAGGCGTGGATGCCCCAGACCGCGGCCTGGCAGAACACCTTGTGCTCGTAGAGCGCGACCATCGCCCCCAGGCTGCGGGGATTGAGCTCGCGGAGCCACAGCGTCGAGTTGGGCACGTTGCCGCGGAAGGTGCGGTGCGGTAGCAGCTCCGCGATGCGGGCTTCGTCCAGGCCGCCGGCGCGCAGCTCGGCGGCGGTGGCGGCCTCGTCACGTCCGAGTGCGAGCGCCTGCGCCTGCGCCTGCAGGTTGAGCAGCGCGACGCGGTGGTGCTCGGCCGCCAGCGGCATCGGGGTGTCCTCGGTCTCGACGCCGATGAAGTCGACCGGCACCCGGTGCTGGCCCTGGTGCAGCAGCTGGAAATAGGCGTGCTGGCCCTCGATGCCCAGGCCGCCCCAGACGATCGGTCCGGTGCCGACCTGCACCGCGCTGCCGTCGATATGGGTGCTCTTGCCGTTGGATTCCATGTCGAGCTGCTGCAGGAAGCGCGCGAAGTGGAACAGGCGGCTGGCGTAGGCCGCGATCAGGTGGGTCGGGCAGCCGAGGAAGTTGCGGTTCCAGATCCCCAGCAGCGCCATCAGCAGCGGCAGGTTGCGCTCGGGCGCGGCCTCCCAGAAATGACGGTCCATCTCGTGGCCGCCGGCCAGGAAGGCGCGGAAATGCTCGGCACCGATCGCGATCGCCAGCGGCAGGCCGATCGCCGACCAGACCGAGTAACGCCCTCCCACCCAGTCCCAGAAGCCGAAGGTGTTCCCGGGGGCATAGCCCTGCGCGGCCGAGACCTGCGGCGAGGCGGTCACGGCGATCAGGTGCTGGGCCTGCTGCTCGGGGCTGCTCAGGCCGTGGTCGGCCAGCCAACGCTGGGCCGAGGCCGCCAGCGTCAGCGTCTCCTGGGTGGTGAAGGTCTTGCTCTGGACGATGAACAGCGTGCTGTCGGGCTTGCACCAGCGCAGCAGCGAGTGCAGGGCCCAGGCGTCAGGGTTGGAAACGAAGTGCACGCGCACCTCGTGGCTGGCGTAGGCGTCGAGCGCCTGTACCGCCATGCGCGGGCCGAGGTCTGATCCGCCGATGCCGATGTTGATGACGTTGGTGATGCGCTGGCCGCGGTGGCCGCGCCAGCGGCCGTCGCGGATGCGCTCGGCGGCGTCGAGGAAGCGGTCGAGCTCGCTGCGCACGGCATCCGAGATCGCTTGTCCCCAGGGGGCATCGGGCATGTCGGCGCCGCGCAGCGCCATGTGCAGCACGGCACGGTTCTCGGTCGCGTTGATGGCTTCGCCGCGGCGCTGGGCCTCGGCCTGCTCGAGCACGCCCGATTCGGCGGCCAGGTCGAGCAGCGCCTGCAGCACCGCGGGCGTGACCTGCTGGCGGCTGGCGTCCAGGCGCAGGCCGGCGGCCTCGAGCTGCAGGCTGTCGTGGCGACTGGCATCGGCCGGCTCGGCCAGCAGCTTGCGCAGGTGCGGCAGCGGTCCGTCGGCCAGGGCCTGCAGCCGTTTCCAGGCGGCGCGTTCTTGGGGAGGGGTGAAAGGGTGGGTCATGGTTTGTTTCCTCTGTGCTGGGTCAGCGCGCGGCAGGCACCGCAGCGGCGGCATCGGTGGCCTCGCGGGCCAGGCGCGCAATCCTGTCCCAGTCGCCGTCGGCCACGGCAGCAGCAGGGGTCAGCCATGAGCCGCCGACCATGGCGACATTGGGCAGGACTAGGAAGCTGGCGAGGTTGGCGAGCGAGACTCCACCGGTGGGGCAGAAGCGCAGGTCGGGCAGCGGTCCTCCCCAGGCTTTGAGCACTTCCACGCCGCCGAGCTGGGCGGCCGGGAAGCACTTGAGCAGGCGGAAGCCCGCATCGCGCGCCATCATCGCCTCGGTCGGGGTGGCAACGCCCGGCACGAAGGGCAGCCTGGCGGCGCGCACGGCCGACAGCAGCGCCGGCGTGAAGCCCGGCGAGAGTCCGAAGCGGGCGCCGGCGGCCTGCACCTGGGCCACTTCGGCGGCGCGGGTGATGGTGCCGGCGCCGACCTGCATCTCGGGCAGGGCGCGCGCCACGGCCTCGATCGCGGCCAGCGCGGCATCGCTGCGCAGCGTGATCTCCATCACGTCGATGCCGCCGGCGAGCAGCGCCTCGGCCATGGGGACGGCCTGGACGGCATCGGCAATGACGACGACCGGGACGATGCGGGACTTGAACTGGGGCATGGGGGCGGGAGGATTCATGGATCGCTCTTGGGGCTTAGGGGTCAATGAGGGGTAGGCGGTTTCAGTCGTCACCGAACAGGGGCGAGCCACCGTGCTCGGCCAGGCCGGCGTTGCGGCGGAACAGGCCGAAGAGTTCGCGGCCGTAGCCGGTGTCGTTGGCGGTCAGGTCGGGCTGGGAGAGCGGACGCTGCGCGAGTTCGGCCTCGGAGACCTCGAGCTCGAGCACGCCGGCATCGCAGTCGAGCCTGATCATGTCGCCGTCGCGCACCCGGGCGATCGCGCCGCCCGACAGCGCTTCCGGGCTGACGTGGATCGCGGCCGGCACCTTGCCCGACGCGCCCGACATGCGGCCGTCGGTGAGCAGCGCGACCTGGTGGCCCTGGTCCTGTAGCACGCCCAGGATCGGGGTGAGCTTGTGCAGCTCGGGCATGCCGTTGGCGCGCGGACCCTGGAAGCGCACGACCGCGATGAAGTCTCGGTTGAGCGCGCCCTGCTTGTAGAGCTCGTTGAGAGCCTGCTGGCTCTCAACCACCACGGCCGGCGCGCGCACCAGCCGGTGCTCGGGCTTGACCGCCGAGGTCTTGACGACCGCGCGGCCGAGGTTGCCGCGCAGGCGCTTCAAGCCGCCGTCGGCGCTGAAGGGGCGCGCGACCGGACGCAGCACTTCCTCGTCGCCAGACGTGGCGGGCGCGGCGCGCCATGCCAGCCTACCCTCGTCGAGCCAGGGCTCGACCGCGTAGCGATTCATCCCGTGGCCCAGGATGGTGTTGACGTCGGCGTGCAGCAGGCCGGCTTGCAGCAGCTGGTCGATCAGGAAGCCCATGCCGCCGGCCGCGTGGAAATGGTTGACGTCGGCTTTGCCGTTGGGGTAGACGCGGGCCAGCAGCGGCACGGCCTCGGACAGCTCGGCGAAGTCGTCCCAGTCGATGCGTACGCCGGCGGCGCGTGCCATCGCGACCAGGTGCAGGGTGTGATTGGTCGAGCCGCCGGTCGCGAGCAGGCCGACGATGCCGTTGACGACCGCCTTCTCGTCGACGATCTCGGACATGCTCAGCGGCTCGGGGCCGTCGGCGCGCATGCGCAGTGTGCGCTCCACGGCGCAGTCCGTCAGCGCCGTGCGCAGCGGCGTGCCGGGGTTGACGAAGGACGAACCCGGCAGCTGCAGGCCCATGATCTCCATCAGCATCTGGTTGGAGTTGGCGGTGCCGTAGAAGGTGCAGGTGCCGGCGCCGTGGTAGGCAGCCTCCTCGGCAGCCAGCAGGGCCTGGCGGTCCACCAGGCCCTGGGCGTACTGCTGGCGCACCTTGGCCTTGTCGTCGTTCGACAGGCCCGAGGTCATGGGGCCGGCGGGCACGAACACCGCCGGCAGGTGGCCGAACTGCAGCGTGCCCATCACAAGTCCAGGCACGATCTTGTCGCAGATGCCCAGTGCCAGCACGCCGTCGAAGACGTTGTGCGACAGCGCCACGGCTGCGGCCAGCGCGATCACGTCGCGCGAGAACAGCGACAGCTCCATACCCTCGTAGCCCTGCGTCACGCCGTCGCACATGGCGGGCACGCCGCCGGCGACCTGAGCGGTCGCGCCCAGCGCGCGCGCCGTGGCGCGGATCTGCTCAGGGTAGTGCTCGTAAGGCTGGTGCGCCGACAGCATGTCGTTGTACGCGGTCACGATGCCCAGGTTGGGCTGGCGTTCCTGGCGCAGCACCAGCTTGTCCGAGGCGGGCATCGCGGCGAAGGCGTGCGCCGCGTTGGCGCAACCCATGCCGGCCCGGTAGGGGCCCGGCTTGCGCAGGCCAGCAATAGTGGCCAGGTAGGCCGCGCGGCTGGCATGGCTGCGCTCGACGATGCGCGCCGTCACGCGCTCCATAACGGGGTTGAGCGGAATGTGCGGGGTCGGCTGGTCGGACATGGGGGATTTCGCTTTCGGAATTCTGAAATCAGGGGGCGAGCCAGACCTGCACCGGGCGCGGGGCGCGGTGCAGGACCAGCGAGATCGGGGCGTCGGCGCTCGCGCCGCGGCAGGCCTGCTCGAACACGGCTCGCTTGCTCGCTCCGCTCAGCGGCAGGAAGATGGTCCCGGCGTCCAGCAGCGTCGGCAGCGTCAGGGTCAGGCGAGCGTGCGCGGCGGTGCGAGGCCGCACCCAGGCCACCGGTTCGCGGGCGTTCAGCGCCGTGTCAAGGCCAGGCGCGGCGGGAAAGAGCGAAGCGGTGTGCCCGTCCTCGCCCATGCCCAGCACCAGCACGTCGATCGGCCAGGGCAGCGCCTGCAGGCGCAGGTTGGCTGCGCGTGCCAGTCCGTCAAGCTCGGCGTCGCTCAGGGCATGGTCCGGGAGTTCATTGAAAAACGGCGCCCAGCGCGCGGCCGCGGCGCGGCCCTGCAGCAGGTGGGTGCGCACCAGCGCGGCATTGCTGTCGGCGTGTTCCAGGTGAACGCAGCGTTCGTCGGCCAGCAGCACGGTGACCTGGTCCCAGGCCAGGTGCTGTTCGCGCAGCGCCGCGAACAGCACCAGCGGCGACTTGCCGCCCGACACGGCGAGCATGGCCTGGCCGCGGCCGGCGATCGCACGCCGCAACGCATCGGCGATCGTTCCAGCCAGCTCGTTGGCCAACGCGCCAGCTCCGGCGCATTCGCGCAGGCACAGAGCGGGTCCGGCGTCGCCGAATTCAGGCTTGGCCATCATCTCACTGCTCCTCGGCCCAGACGGCGTTCTCGCGCGCCACCAGCGCCGAGGAGGCGGCGGGGCCCCAGCTGCCTGCCGGATATGGCCTTGGCTTGTCGCTGAGCTGCTTCCAGCCTTCCAGGATGGGGTCGGCCCATTTCCAGGCGGCCTCGAGCTCGTCGCGGCGCATGAAGTGGGTCAGGCGTCCCTTGATCACGTCGATCAGCAGTCGCTCGTAGGCCTCGGCGCGGCGCTGCGAGAAGGCCGACTGCAGATCCAGATTGAGGAAGACCGGGCGCATCTTCAGGCCGGACCCCGGCTCCTTGGCCATCATCTGCAGCTGGATCGATTCCTCGGGCTGCAGGGTGATGATGAGGCGGTTCGGGTGCGAGGCGGCCTGGTCCGAGAAGATCGAGAACGCCGGCTCGGCAAAGTCGATGATGATCTCGGAATGGCGCGTCTGCATGCGCTTGCCGGTGCGCAGGAAGAAGGGCACGCCGGCCCAGCGCGCGTTGTTGATCTGGGCTCGGATCGCGACGAAGGTCTCGGTGCGGCTGTCCTCGGGTACGCCGTCTTCCTGCATGTAGCCCTTGACCTTCTCGCCTTCGACCACGCCTTCGGTGTACTGGCCGCGCACCGTGTCGCGCTGGATGTCGGCCAGGTCGAGCTTGCGCAGCGAGCGCAGCACCTTGAGCTTCTCGTCGCGCACGTCGTCGGGGTCGAGCGAGATCGGCGCTTCCATGGCGACGATGCACAGCAGCTGCAGCAGGTGGTTCTGCACCATGTCGCGCATGGCGCCCGCGTTGTCGTAGAAGCCGGCGCGGGTGCCGACGCCGACGGTCTCGGCGGCGGTGATCTGCACGCTCTTGATGTAGGGCGCGCGCCACAGCGGCTCGAAGATCGCGTTGCCGAAGCGCAGCACCATCAGGTTCTGCACCGTTTCCTTGCCCAGGTAGTGGTCGATGCGGTAGATCTGGCTTTCCCTGAAGTGGCGCGCCACGTCCTCGTTGATTGCCTGGGCCGAGGCCAGGTCGTGTCCGAGCGGCTTTTCCAGCACCACGCGCGACTGCGCATCGATCAGCCCGGCTTGGTCGAGCTGGTCGGTGATATCGCTGAACAGGCTGGGCGCAGTGGCTAGGTAGAACACCTTGGTTGAGCCTGGCTGGCAGGCTGCCGCGAGGTCGTCGTAGCCGTCGGCGACGGTGGCGTCCAGGCCGACGAAGGCCAGCCGCTGCAGGAAGCCCTGCCAGGCCTGTTCCTGCAGCTCGTCGGCCTTCACGTAGGCGCGCGAGGTCTTGTCGATGAAGGCGACGTACTGCTGGGTGTTCCAGTTGTGGCGGCTCACGCCCACGATGCGGCAGTTCTCCGGCAGCCGCCCGTGCAGGTGTGCCATGTAGAGGGCTGGCAGGAGCTTGCGCCAGGATAGGTCGCCTGCGCCGCCGAAGATGACGATGTCCAAGGGAGGGTTAACAGCAGTGTTCATGGGTATTCGGTGTCTGTCGATGTAACTATGTTACCGTTTTAATGGTGTTATTCATGTAAATTGGTTACAAGATGGTTTCTTCCTGAACCAGTTCATGCAGCCGAGGCGGCTGGCAACCTGCACGGCTGCAGTTGATGGCTGCCGCCCTCATGGCACGTTTCAGCGTTGCCTCTATGCGCAGGGCGGCGCCCGCAGGCTGGTGCGCCCAGTCGGCCAGGCAGGAGCCCCAGAAGGTGTCGCCCGCGCCAACGGTGTCCACCACGTCGATACGAGGCGCCATCGCCGTCGCCTCCTGGCCGTCGATCCAGAGGTAGGCACCCTGCGCACCGAAGGTGAAGGCGATGCGCTGGGCGTCGTCGCGCGCGAAGCGACGGCGCACCGCGGCGGCGGTCTCGAGCGTGGCATCTGCGTGGCCCAGAGTGTGCAGGTCCTCGTCGCTGGCCTTGACCCAGTCGGCCAGTTCGACGGCCTGCAGCACGGCGGCGCGGTAGGCGTCCAGGTCGTCCGCGACCCTGGGCCGTAGGTTGACGTCCACGCTGACGGTCCAGCCCAGCGCGCGCGCTCCGCGCAGCACTTCCACGACCTTGAGGTGCTCGGGCGGCACCAGCATCAGCGAGCCGGTGTGCAGCACGCCCGCCGGCATCGCCTCGAGTTGGCGTAGTACGGCGTCGGGCTGGTAGTCGCGGTCGGCGATGCCCTCGCGGTAGAAGCCGTAGCTGGGCTGGCCCTCGCGCAGCGTGACGACGGCCAGTGAGGTCGGGCGGCGGCTGTCGGCGCTCAGGGCGCGCACGCCGTCGGCCAGGCACAGGGCCTTGAGACGCTGCCCGAAGGTGTCGGTGGAAAAGGGCGAGAGATAGCCCACGTCGCCGCCTTGCAGTGCCGCCGCGCGCGCGAGGTTGAAGGGGCTGCCGCCCAGCAGCGGCAGCAGTCTGCCGTCCTGCTGCGTGATGCAGTCCATGAGGGATTCGCCGAGTATCAGGATGGGGGAGGTCATTCAGTGTCCTTGCTTTAGAGGGGATCTTGGAGCTCTTTGGCTCTAGTTTCGTTTCGTAACTACTTTGTTTAAATTAGGGAAAACTCTAAATAAATCAGGAAGATTTGATAATGATTCTGTCGCATACTAGCAGCGCGGCGGCAGGTTGAGGTGACTTGCCCCGTTTGTCCAACGACGCTCGAACCGGACCACCAACCCATCTGCACTTGAGGAGACACAATGAGTATTCGCAAATCCGCCCGCCTCGGCCTGATCGCTGCCGCTTCCCTGGCTGCCTTCGGCCTGGCACACGCCCAGTCGCAGCCCGTGATCGGCCTGATCACCAAGACCGAGACCAATCCCTTCTTCGTCAAGATGAAGGAAGGGGCCGACGCCGAGGCCAAGAAGCTGGGCGCCAAGCTCCTCAGCGGCGCGGGCAAGAGCGACGGCGACAACGCCGGCCAGGTCACCGCGATGGAAAACATGATTGCCGCCGGCGCCAAGACCATCCTGATCACCCCGAGCGACTCGAAGGCCATCGTGCCGGCGATCAAGAAGGCACGCGCCCAGGGCGTGATGGTGATCGCGCTCGACAGCCCGACCGATCCGCAGGACGCCACCGACGCGCTGTTCGCGACCAACAACTACAAGGCCGGCGAGCTGATCGGCGCATACGCCAAGGCTGCGCTGGCCGGCAAGAAGCCCGTCATCGCCACGCTCGACCTGTTCCCGGGCCACCCGGTCGGTGCCCAGCGCCACAACGGCTTCCTCAAGGGCTACGGCCTGTCTTCGCTCGACGCCAAGAGCAACGAGCTGGCCAAGCCGGCCGAGGTGGTCTGCATGGCCGACAGCTACGGCGACCGCGCCAAGGGCCAGACCGGCATGGAGAACTGCTTGCAGAAGAACCCCGGCATCAACCTGGTCTACACCATCAACGAACCCGCTGCCGCTGGCGCCTACAACGCGCTCAAGGCCGCTGGCAAGGAGAAGGATGTCGTGATCGTCTCGGTTGACGGCGGCTGCGCCGGCGTGGCCGACGTGGGCAAGGGCGTGATCGCCGCCACCAGCCAGCAGTACCCGCTGCGCATGGCCGCCATGGGCGTGGCCGCCGGCGTCGAGTACGCCAAGACCGGCAAGAAGGTCAGCGGCTACACCGACACCGGCGTGACCCTGATCGCCAGCAAGCCGCTGGCCGGCGTCGACAGCAAAGACGTCAAGACCGGCACCGATCTGTGCTGGGGCGCCAAGTAAGACAGACTGACCCGTATCGGGCGGCGCGCGTCCCTGCACCATTTGATGCGACGCGCGCCGCTTTTTCATTTTCCTGACCAGCCATGCACCGACATGAATAAGACGTCCATCCAGCTACCGCCCATCGCCACCCTGGGGCCATTCATTGCATTGCTGCTGGCCTGCCTGTTCTTCGCCACCCAGAGCGAGCGCTTCCTGTCGGCGCAGAACTTCTCGCTGATCCTGCAGCAGGTGATGGTCGTCGGCGTGATCGCGATCGGCCAGACACTGATCATCCTGACCGCCGGCATCGACCTGAGCTGCGGCATGGTGATGGCGCTCGGCAGCGTCGTCATGACCAAGTTCGCCGCCGACTTCGGCCTGTCCGCGCCCGCCGCGATTGCCTGCGGCATCGCCGTCACGACCCTGTTCGGCCTGGTCAACGGCCTGCTCGTGACCAAGGTCAAGCTGCCGTCCTTCATCGTCACGCTGGGCACGCTTAACATCGCGTTCGCGATCACCCAGCTCTATTCCAAGTCCCAGACCGTCACCGACATTCCCGACGGCATGACGTTGCTGGGCAACACCTTCCGCATCGGCGACACCGCCATCGTCTACGGCGCCGTGCTGATGCTCGCGCTCTACCTGCTGACCTGGTTCGCGCTGCGCGAGACCAAGCCCGGCCGCCATGTCTACGCGGTCGGCAACAACCCCGAGGCCACCCGCCTGACCGGCATCGCGACCGAGAAGGTGCTGCTGTCGGTCTACGTGCTCGCGGGCGTGTTCTACGGCATCGCCTCGCTGCTGACCGTCGCGCGCACCGGCGCCGGCGACCCCAACGCCGGCCAGACCGAGAACCTCGACGCCATCACCGCGGTCGTGCTCGGCGGCACCAGCCTGTTCGGCGGCCGCGGCGTCGTGCTCGGCACCCTGGTCGGCGCGCTGATCGTCGGCGTGTTCCGCAACGGCCTGACCCTCATGGGCGTGTCGTCCGTCTATCAAATCCTGGTGACCGGCATCCTCGTGATCCTGGCCGTGGCCACCGACCAACTCTCGCGCAAGGGAGCCCGCTGAAATGAATGCCCACTCCAATGCCCCGATCGTGATGCAGGCCAAGGGCCTGGTGAAGCGCTACGGCCAGGTCACCGCCCTCGACGGCGCCGACTTCGAGCTGCGCGCCGGCGAGATCCTGGCCGTCATCGGCGACAACGGCGCCGGCAAGTCCAGCCTGATCAAGGCGCTGTCGGGCGCGACCATCCCCGACCAGGGCGAGATCTTCCTCGACGGCCAGCCGATCCACTTCAGGAGCCCGATCGACGCGCGCCGCGCCGGCATCGAGACCGTCTACCAGGACCTGGCGGTGGCGCCGGCCATGACGATCGCCGAGAACCTGTTCCTCGGCCGCGAGCTGCGCCGCCCCGGCATCCTGGGCAGCGTCTTCCAGATGATCGACAAGAAGAAGATGCTGGAGGAAAGCATCGCGCGCATGAACGACCTCAAGGTCGGCATCCGCTCGATGAACCAGGCGGTCGAGACGCTGTCGGGCGGCCAGCGCCAGTGCGTCGCGGTCGCGCGCGCCGCGGCCTTCGCCGAGCATGTCGTGATCCTCGACGAGCCGACCGCGGCGCTCGGCGTCAAGGAAGGCAACATGGTGCTCGAGCTGATCCGGCGCGTGCGCGACAAGGGCCTGTCGGTGATCCTGATCAGCCACAACATGCCGCATGTGTTCGAGATCGCCGACCGCATCCACATCGCCCGCCTGGGCAAGCGCGCCGCGGTGGTCGATCCCAGGCGCATCAGCATGAGCGATACCGTGGCCGTCATGACCGGCGCGAAATCCGCCGCCGAACTGCCGCCGCAGGCGCTGGCGCACTGAGCGCCGGATCACAGAAAGGGATTTCAGATGCTCAAGGGAATCGATCCGCTGCTGACACCCGAGCTGCTCAAGCACCTGTGCGCCATGGGCCATGGCGAATGGGTCGCCGTGGTGGACGCCAACTTCACCGCCGACTGGCTCGCCGCCGGCAAGCCGGTGGTGCGGCTGCCCGGCCACAGCCTCGAGCGCGTCGCGCAGGCCGTGCTGTCGGTGTTTCCGCTCGCCGTCGATGTCGCGCAGCCGGCTGGCTACATGCAGCACAGCGGGCTGCCCGCCGGCCAGACGACCGAGGCCCAGGCCGCCTTCGTGCGCCTGGTCGGCCAGGCCGAGGGACTGGCGCCCGCGCAGGTCGAGGCGATCGAGCGCTATGCCTTCTACGACCGCGTGCGCGCCGCCAGCCTGATCGTGCAGAGCGGCGAGGCCACGGCTTTCGGCAATGCGATACTTTGCAAGGGCGTGATCCTGCCCTGAACGCCAGCACCGCGAACCGCCCATGTCCCACGCCACCTCTTCCGCTGCCTGCCAGGCGGCCACACCCGCTGCCGACCTGACCCGCTCGATGCGGGGCTCCAACCAGCGCGGCATGCGGCAGTTCAACGAGCGCACCGTGCTGCAGGCGATCAGGCTGCATGGCGCCATCCCCAAGGCCGAGCTCGCCCGCCTGACCCAGCTGTCGAACCAGACGGTGTCGGTCATCGTCGAGCGCCTGCTCGACGACGGACTGCTGCTCAAGCAGGAGCGGGTGCGCGGGCGCATCGGCCAGCCCTCGGTGCCGCTGTCGCTCAATCCCGAGGGCGCCTTCAGCATCGGCGTGCAGGTGGGACGCCGCAGCCTCGAGGTGCTGCTGCTCGACTTCACCGGACGCATCCGTCACCAGCATGTGTTC